>Ga0209829_10001154_pt1 | contig 22157 bp, 18 predicted proteins | sample C_140205_EF_Meta_FD_187311 | JGI IMG/M metagenome (GOLD analysis project Ga0209829, IMG submission 187311) | Freshwater microbial communities from Lake Croche, Canada to study carbon cycling - C_140205_EF_MetaG (SPAdes) (version 2) | ecosystem: Environmental > Aquatic > Freshwater > Lake...
GAATCCTCAAGAAGCGCAGATGATTGCTGAGCTCGTAGATATTCGTCCACAAGTCCCGCACAATGTCTCTAATGCGCTAGCAGCGGCCGGGTTATCACTCGCTCTTGGGATTTCTCACGAAGAAATTAAAACTGGATTGCGCTCCTTTGAATTAGACCATCATCGCCTGGAACTTGTTCTTGAAAATAAAGGAATTTCTTGGATCAATGATTCAAAGGCCACCAATCCCCATGCTGCAATTGCCGGAATTCTCTCGCATACATCGGTGGTGTGGATTGCTGGAGGGTTAGCAAAGGGCGCAAAGATGGATCAACTAGTAAAGAGAGCGGCGCCACGGCTAAAGGCTGCGATATTGATAGGCAGTGATCGTGAATTGATCGCTGATGCCCTAGCGACCTTTGCCCCGCATATTCCAATCTATCGAATTGATAGTGATGGCGATTCAGATACTTTGATGAGTGCCATCGTGGCCCAGGCGAAGAAAATTGCTGCAACGGGTGATGCGGTGCTGCTCGCCCCAGCGTGCGCATCGATGGATCAATTCACCTCCTACAGCCACCGGGGCGAGCTCTTCGCTCAAGCAGTTTTGAGAGATGTACGATGATGCAAGACTCATCCAGCCCAAGAAATCCTCGGATTTCTCGAGAAAAATATCTAAATTTCTTTCAGAAACCGACAGCGGCTTACCTGTTGATCTGCGCTGCTACTGCTCTACTGACAGGCTTTGGTCTGGTTATGGTGCTCTCATCTTCATCAGTAAAGGCATATGAAACCACTGGATCGACGTATTCAATTTTCTATAAACAACTCCTCTTTATTCTCCTTGGCGGGCTGGTCGTTTATCTCGCAATCCATCTCAAACGTGCCATCTGGGAGAAACTTTCAAAATTTGCATTGATTATCGGTGGAATTGCATTACTTCTCCCACAACTTCCAGTTATTGGTAAAGATATTAATGGCAACAAGTCGTGGATTGGAATCGGCTCGTTCACGTTGCAGCCAAGCGAGTTCGCAAAGTTACTTCTTGTTCTGTGGTGCTCGATGATGTTGCGACGCTTCGTGGAGAGAGATCAGAGAAAGAGCGCTCTTGATCACGTTGCACTTCTCGCACCAGGTGGAATTATTTTTCTTGTTTTTATTATGGCCGGTAAAGATCTAGGAAGCGCCATGATTGTCATGGGGATCGTCTTTGCAATGCTATTTATCTCCGGGCTTGAGATGGCTTATTTGTTTGGGTTAAGCGTGGCTGGATTTGGCGCAATCGCTTTCTTCGTTCTCACATCGGCAAATCGCCTCTCACGCTTTACCGCAGTGCTGCATCCTTTCTCCCCAGATGTTTACAAACTTGCAGGCTGGCAAACGGCGCACTCCATCATGGGACTTGCTAGTGGCGGGTTCTTTGGAGTTGGGTTGGGTGCAAGTCGTCAAAAATGGGCAAATCTTGCTGAAGCAAATACAGACTTCATCTTCTCGGTGATCGGTGAAGAGTTGGGCCTCCTTGGAACTCTCATAGTGCTCCTCTTATATGCGGCGCTTATCTACGGAATATTCCGTACCGCGTTGCACACTAAAGACCTCTTTAACAAATATGCATGCGGTGGCATCGGGGCTTGGTTCTTACTGCAGGTCGTAGTTAACGTTGGTTCAGATATCGGATTGCTCCCAGTTGTTGGCGTCACGCTGCCCTTCGTCTCTTATGGGGGATCTTCACTTCTGGCAAACTTTATGGCGGTAGGTTTTGTCTTATCCGTGATACGTCGAGATCCAGAAGTTCGTGCCGCGCTGCGCTCAAAGCGTCGATCACAGGCAGAATAGGGGCTCTTATGAGAGTCTCACTTGCAGCTGCTGGAACCGCTGGTCATATCGAGCCCGCACTCGCACTTGCTCATTGGCTGCAAAGCTCAGATCCAAGTATCCGTTGTGAATTTATCGGAACGAGCGCTGGCTTAGATTCCTCACTTATGGAGTCCCAAGGTTTTGTGCGCCACCCAATTACAAAGGCACCCTTCCCTCGCAGGCTATCTCTGCGTTCACTACTCTGGCCGATAAAATTTTCGCAATCCCTGATTCAAATCTCTCGCGCGCTTCAGGGATCTGAATTGGTTGTTGGTTTTGGTGGGTATGTGTGTGCGCCCACCTATATCGTTGCTAAGTTGAAGAATCTTCCCATCCTGATACATGAAGCAAATGTAAAACCAGGAATGGCAAATAACTTGGGTAGGCGATTAGGTGCGCGTTTAACTGTTGCCTTTGAGAGTACCCGGGACGTGCATCCGCAGTGGAGTTCGGCGACGGTAGTTGGAATGCCGCTTCGCGCAACCGTGCGCACACTTGCCGTCTCAACCTCACAAGAGCGTGCAGCACTCCGAGTAAAGAAATCTCAGGATTGGGGTTTCGATGCCAAGCGCCCGATCGCACTCGTCTTCGGTGGCTCCCAAGGCTCTCGCCGTATCAATGAAGTTATTGCGCAACTTCTCCCAGAATCATCTGCTGCAGGAATCCAGATCGTGCACGCAGTTGGACAGGCTAATTCACTTCCGGCCCGAAGTGATTCATATCTTCCGTTGCATTACATCTCGGATATGCCAGAGGTGATGATTGCTTGCGATTTTGCTATCACGCGTGGCGGAGCGGTGACATGTGCCGAGCTCGGTGTGCTCCGTACCTATGCACTAATCGTGCCATTATCAATTGGTAATGGTGAACAAACTTTCAACGCACAAGAGCTCACCGCGCAAGGGGGAGCCACAGTTATTGCTGAGAAAGAATTTTCATCGCGCTTACTGTCACAACACTTCATCTCGTATGTAAAGGCAGCGCAGGAGTACAAGGCCGCAAAGAGCGCCCCGCTATTCCCGCTTGATGCCGAGGTAGGGCTTGGAGAGATCGCCAAAGAGCTCTTAGAAAGGCGCTCATGACGATCCCAACTTTTGAGCAACTTGCGGAGAAGAAGATTCATTTTATTGGAATCGGTGGTGCGGGCATGAGCGGTATTGCGCGAATCATGCTGGCACAAGGACTTACGGTCTCAGGTTCTGATGTGAAGGATTCGTCGGTGACACAGAATTTGGCGACACTTGGTGCAACAATACAAATAGGACACGCAGCCGAGAATGTTTCGGGGGTTGATCTCATTGTCCTCTCTACTGCCATCTCTTTGAATAACCCTGAGATCGTCGCTGCGGAAAAATTAGGAATCACACAGATCTCCCGAGCGCAGGCACTTGCAATTCTCATGGCAGGCAAACGTTCAGTTGCCGTAGCGGGAACCCACGGAAAGACAACAACGACTTCTATGTTGACTGTTGCTCTTCAAAGCGCTGGGCTGAACCCATCGTTCGCTATTGGTGGGATGATCAACGCCTCAGGAACAAATGCTTACTCTGGAAGCGGAGATATCTTCGTCGCAGAAGCTGATGAGAGCGATGGATCTTTTCTTGCATATAAGCCGCTCGGGGCGATCATCACCAATATCGAGTTAGATCACGTTGATCACTTTAATGATCTTGAATCAATCTATGCACTCTTTGAGAACTTTGTAGATTCTATTCAAACAGGAGGATTCCTCATCGCTTGCGGAGATGACACTGGAGTGCAAGAACTTTTGCGGCGGGTGAAGCGAACCGACATCACCATCAGCATTTACGGTCTTGGCAATCACGATTGGCAGATTTCTCGCGAATCACTCTCACCCAATAGTTCGGTTGCCCGTCTTACACACACTGGCAAGGTCGTTGGAGATCTCGAACTCCAGGTACCTGGCGCTCATAATGTTCTTAATGCGGCTGCCGCATTAGCAGCGGGGAGTGCTCTTGGAGTGTCAGGCTCATCGATGCTTGATGGTCTAGCAACTTTCACCGGCTCACGCAGACGTTTTGAACTCAAGGCAGATGTGGATGGCATACGTATCATCGATGATTATGGCCACCATCCAACTGAAATTCGAGTCACACTCGAAACCGCTCGTCGGTACGTTGGCAGCGGCAAGATCTATGTAATTTTTCAACCTCATCGCTACTCTCGGACTCAAGCTTTTGCTGCGGAATTTGCACAGGCACTTGATCTCGCGGATGAGATCTATCTTCTGGAGGTCTATGCCGCAAGCGAACAACCAATCCCAGGGGTCTCCTCACTTCTCATCGCCTCACAGATGAATCCGGAAAAGGTTCATTTTGAGCCATCGATGATCGAAGTCGTTGAGCAAGTTACGGCAAAAGCCAGAGCGGGCGATCTCGTTATGACACTAGGTGCTGGCGATGTGAGCTCTCTCGCCCCTGTTATTGTGAAATCTCTTGAAGGTAAATGAAGAGAGTAAAGATCGCTCACTTTCCAGGGATCGCTCTGACAATTGCACTGATCTCATTGCTCGCATACCTCTTGGGTTGGTCTTCGCTCTTGGCTGTAAAGACGATTTCAATTACTGGAACTTCAGAGTCCGCACTTATTCAGAGCAGTATCGATGCGAGTACCCCAAAAATCTCGATCGGTGAGCCACTCGCTCGAGTTGATGTCCAATCTCTTCGTCGAAGAATTTTGTTGAATCAATGGGTCTCTTCTGCCGCTATTGGTCGCAATTGGCTGCACGGCGAATTAACGGTTGCCGTACATGAGAGAGTCCCGGTAGCCTCGTATCAGACTCCTGACGGGAGCACTCATTACTTTGATGCCGCAGGTTTGGATTTTCTCTCACCGATCAACTATCCAGCGCTCCCGAATATTTCACTTGATAACCCCAGCACTTCTGCAAAAGAGAGAGTTGCGAGATTACTCACAACACTTCATGAGAAATCTTCAGCGCTCTTAGAAAATGCTCGATCTTTCACAGTCACAACATCTGGAAATGGAGCCACAAACCTTCGCATGAAGGTAGAACTTTCACCTACACGAACTATCACGATTCGTTGGGGAGAAAGCATCGATATTCCATTGAAGATTGCGATTTATCAGAAGCTTGTAACTCTTAAAGAAAATGCAAAAGCACGACTCTTTGATCTCTCAGATCCACTCTCTCCTATAACAAAATAAATCTCTGCATTTCGTGTCGGTCATTGCACGATCATGCGCACACCTTTACTTTCTGCCTATCGGTTTATCATAACTTTAAGTCTCAAGTAGAGATTTAGAGATCAGGAAGAGGCGCAACGTGGCAACACCACAAAATTATCTTGCAGTCATCAAAGTCGTTGGCATCGGCGGCGGTGGCGTCAATGCTGTTAATCGCATGATCGAGGCAGGATTAAAAGGTGTTGAGTTCATTGCAATCAATACAGATGCACAACAACTCATCATGTCTGATGCAGATGTGAAATTAGATATTGGTAGAAAGTCCACACGCGGACTTGGTGCAGGCGCAGCTCCTGAAGTTGGTCGCCAAGCAGCACTCGATCACATTGAAGAGATTGAAGAAGTATTACGTGGTGCCGATATGGTCTTCGTTACTGCAGGTGAAGGCGGTGGTACCGGTACAGGTGGTGCACCAATTATTGCAAAAGTTGCAAAGGATCTCGGTGCGCTCACTGTTGGAGTAGTTACTAAGCCATTCTCTTTCGAAGCGAAGCATCGCACTGCACAAGCTGAAGAAGGTATTGCAAATCTTCGCGCCGAAGTTGATACACTTATTGTTATTCCAAATGATCGCCTCTTAGCAATCTCTGATCGCAGCATTACTGCGGTAGAAGCATTCCGTAGCGCGGATCAAGTTCTTCTCTCCGGAGTCCAAGGAATTACCGACTTGATCACGACACCTGGATTAATCAACTTGGACTTTGCAGATGTAAAGAGCGTTATGGCGGGAGCTGGTTCTGCTCTCATGGGAATTGGTTCAGCACGCGGTGAGTCTCGCGCAATCCGCGCAGCAGAGTTAGCAATTGCCAGCCCGCTCCTTGAAGCATCGATCGATGGCGCACGCGGAGTACTGATGTCTATCGCGGGTGGATCTGACCTAGGTCTCTTCGAACTCTCTGAAGCTGCCGAGATGGTCGCAAAGTCTGCTCACCCTGATGCAAATATTATCTTTGGCACTGTGATCGATGATGCGCTCGGTGATGAAGTTCGCATCACGGTGATTGCAGCTGGCTTTGATGGTGGCGAACCGAAGAAAGTTCAGATGCCAACTATCAGTGCTGCGGCGCTCTCTGGGCAGGCAGATCCAATTGCTGCAAATGATCCGATAGCTGTTGCCCTTGATCTTGGGATTAATGAGAACACCGATGGCATCCCTACGATGACTCCACCACGTCGTAAAATTACCTTTGAAGAGCTTGTCAGTGAAGATGAGATTGATATCCCAGACTTTATGAAGTAATTCTTCGCTGTTACTGCTCATGCCAAAGATTCATTTCACATCTGCACCCGATAACCTCGCTCTGCACACTGGGGATATCGAATCTGTCGTGCGAGAAAATAGAGCTGATCTTGCCCAAGAGCTCCAAATGCCTGCTATTCAATTCATGGCACAAACTCATAGCAATACCGTCAAGATTGTGAACTCTTACTCCGCTCAAGATATTGCAGCTGATGCGCTAGTAACCACTAATCAAGATATCGGACTGGCCGTGCTTGTTGCAGATTGCATTCCTTTACTTTTAAGTTCGACAACCGCCGTCGCTGCCGTTCATGTCGGTCGCGTTGGGATGACAAACGGAATCATTGATAAGACACTAGATGCCATGGAAGGTCTTGGAGCGACCGGCATTTTTGCTTGGATAGGACCTTCTATCTGCGGGCAGTGCTACGAAGTTTCATCTGAGATGTATGAGGAGGTCACTACTTTCTTCCCAGGATCGGCCACCTCGGTTGAGAAGCACTCGCTCGATCTGCCTCGAGGTGTGATCGCAATTCTGCGCGAACGTGGCATTGATACTCATGCGCTAGGAATCTGTACCCTTGAAAACTCTCGGTTCTTTTCGCACCGACGTGATAAGTCGATCGGCCGTCAGGCAGGAGTGATCTCCTTGTGAAGAGTCGAGACCTTGAAATCTCAGAGAATCTCGCCGTAGTCGAGGAACGGATAGCCATTGCCCTGCAACAGTCCAATCGCAGGAGAGAGGAGATCACTCTGATCGCGGTGACTAAGTTCTTCCCGTTATCGGATCTTGAAATCCTTTATGGGCTGGGTCTTCGCAATTTTGGAGAGAATCGTGACCAAGAAGGATCGGCGAAGGCGAGTGAGTTGCCCTCTGATATCTCGTGGCACTTTCAGGGCCAAATCCAGAGTAAGAAGATTCCATCGATTATTGAGTGGGCACGGGTTATCCACTCCCTTGACTCTCTCGAACATGGAAAGAAGTTCAACCAGCGATTAAGTGAGCTGGGCCAATCTCGAGAATTTTTCCTTCAAGTAAATCTTGAGCCGGAACGTAGTGATCGTGGCGGGGTTGCACTTGCCAAAGCTGAGGATTTTTTCAACTCAGTCCAGGAGTTTTCCCATCTCACGATCATGGGACTCATGTCAGTTCCGCCCATGGATCTGCCGCCACGAGCGGCCTTTGATGATGTTGCCTCAATGGCTGCACAACTTGGTCTTGGCTGGCTCTCACTGGGAATGAGTAATGACTTTGAAGATGCAATCCTTGCCGGTGCGACACATATTAGGGTCGGTAGCTCAATCCTCGGTTCGCGGCCGACTCCCGCATAAAATTAAGCCATGGCAAATGCATTTAAGAAGATGGCCGGATATCTTGGACTCGTCGATGATGAGGCAGATTTCGAAACGACTGTAGCTATGGAGATTCCTCAGAAGAGTGTTCGCGTTACTGCGCCATCACGTCCTTCTCGTAGCGTTGCACAAGCGCAACCACTTCGTGAGCGGAACGCTGTGACTCTCACACCTTCTGCGAGTGTTGCACCAGCGATGCAATCAGAGTTGCCAATCCTAGATTCGATCTTCACAATCCACCCTCGTTTTTATAATGAAGCTCGCACAATCGGTGAACATTTCCGTGAAGGTCAACCAGTCCTGATGAATCTAAGCGATATGGAAGAGTCAGAACGCAAACGTCTCGTTGACTTCGCATCTGGTCTTGTCTTCGGACACCATGGAAGTATCGAGCGCGTGACTTCTAAAGTCTTCCTCTTGACGCCTGCGAATGTTCGCGTTTCATCAGAACATAAAGCTGCAGCAGCAGAAGCAAGCTTCTTCAACCAGAGTTAATTGCCATGTCACTCATAGTTCTGCTGATCAGAATTGTTCTTCAAATATTTGTTCTTTCTCTCTTTGGCCGCCTGATTCTTGATTATGCAAGAATTTTCGCGCCACAGTGGCGTCCGCGTGGAATCATTCTTGCAATAGCTGAAGCGGTTTATTCGATCACTGACCCAGTAATGAATTTTGTACGTCGCTTCATTCCGCCGCTTCGGATGGGGCCGGTATCGATCGACCTATCCTTCATTCTTATTTTTATCGCAGTTCAGATGATCTCGCGCTTCGTCAGTACTCTTTAATACTTTTAAGAATTAATTTTTAGTAAGTGCGAGGCCCAATTCCGTCTCATCGCTCATCGCCAATGCAGAGTCGAGAGTAAAAGCGGTAGCAAGAACTTCTGAGGCGATAAATTCCTGCTGGGCCGCCATCGCAGCGATGATCTCAGGGGAGCCATTCCATCGCACAGAGATGCGATCGGAGATATCGAAATCTGAATTCTTCCGCTCTTCCTGGATGGCGCGAATGATTTCACGGACGAGGCCGGCTTGGATCAGCGACGGAGTGAGTTCAAGATCCAGGGCAAGGCTCTCTCCGCCATGGGAGGCGACAGACCAGCCATTCTTTGGAGTCTCGGTGATCACAAGATCATCGAGTTCAAGTGCGGCAACCTTGCCGTCATAGTTAATCTCTATAACTCCAGTGGATCGAAGAGTATGGACAGTTGCGGTGTGATCGGTTGCAAGGAGCGCCTTTGCAATCGCTTGGACATCGCCACCAAATTTCGCACCAATGGTTCGGAAGTTTGCTTTGATTGAAACGTCGACTAGGTCACCATCGGCGGTAGCTAGGTCATCGAGCGCTAAGACGTTGAGTTCATCGGCGATATGTGCGCGAATCTCTGGATCCATCGCTTCAAACCCAGATGCAGCAACCAATGCGCGCCCAAGAGGTTGGCGAATCTTAATTTTTGATTCTGCTCGAGCCGCACGCCCAAGTTCGACGAGACGCCTTGAGAGACGCACTGAATGGGAGAGTGGTGCATCGATGAGATTGCTCTGTGAGATTGGGAAATCAGTGAGGTGAACAGATTCACGCTCTGTGGAATCTGCCACTCGCACGAGCTCTTGCCAGACATGCTCGGAGATAAATGGAACCATCGGAGAGATGAGCTGAGTTAAAACTTTGAGCGCGTTGTAGAGAGTGGTGAGGGCTGCGCTATCGCCATCCCAGAAACGTCGACGTGAGCGACGAACATACCAATTTGATAGATCATCGATAAATGCAGCGATCAGTTTGCCCGCTTCTTGGGAATCGAAGGTGGCATAGGCGGCATCGACATCGCGAATGAGTTCATTGAGTTCAGAGATGATCCAACGATCCATTGTTGCTGTAGTCGCTGGAGCAGCGCCATCGAGAGTGAAATCTGCAGCTTTGGCGTAGAGAGTAAAGAAGGAGACAGTGTTCCAATAGGTAAGTAAGGTTTTACGGACAACATCAGAGAGCGCATCGTGGCCCACTCGACGCCCAGACCATGGGGATCCGGCTGCGAGCATGTACCAGCGGACTGCATCAGCACCATGTTGATCCATCAGCGCGATCGGCTCGAGAACGTTTCCAAGGTGCTTACTCATCTTGCGTCCATCTTTATCGAGGATATGCCCAAGACAGAGAACAGTCTCATAAGAACTTTGATCGAAGAGCAAGGTTCCGATCGTCATCAAGGTATAGAACCACCCACGAGTTTGATCGATCGCCTCGGCGATGAAGTCGGCAGGATATGCAGCTTCAAATTTTTCGATAGATCCCTCTTTATGCGGGTAGCCCCATTGTGCAAAGGGCATCGCACCAGAGTCATACCAGCAGTCAATGACTTCGTTGACGCGCGTCATAGTCTGTGAACATTGGGTACAAGGAATGGTGATGTCATCGACGAAAGGTCGATGCGGATCAGTTGCTGCTAACTCTTTTCCACTGAGAGTGGAGAGTTCGGCAAGTGAGCCCACACAATACAAGTGGCCATCAGGGCATCTCCAGATCGGAAGAGGAGTTCCCCAGTATCGGTTACGTGAGACTGCCCAATCAATATTATTTGTGAGCCAGTCACCGTAACGCCCAGTTTTAATGGTCTCTGGATACCAATTGGTCTTCTCGTTTTCGCGAAGTAGAGCATCCTTGATAGCAGTAGTTCGGATATACCAAGAAGGTTGCGCGTAATAGATCAACACAGTGTGACAGCGCCAGCAATGAGGATATGAGTGCTCGTACTGAGTGTGCTTAAACATAAGCCCACGAGCCTTAAGGTCCTTAATAAGAATCTTGTCCGCTTCTTTGAAGAAGATGCCACCGACCAGTCCAACCTCGGGAAGGAAGGTTCCATCAGGTGCGACCGGATTGACGACAGGAAGGCCGTAGGAGCGGCAGATTTGAAGGTCATCTGCACCGAATGCAGGAGATTGGTGAACGAGCCCGGTTCCATCTTCAACGGTGACGTAGTCAGCCAAGACAATGTAATGAGCATCTGGAATCTCAACTAAGTCGAAGGGGCGTATATATGTGTCGCGTTCCAACTCTGAACCCATGACATTTGCCAAGACTTTAACGTCTTCAGTTTTAGTGACTGAAGAGATGAGATTTTCGGCAACTACCAATCGCTCTGTGAGTTCATCAGTGGTTACTTCGATGATCTGATAGTTGACGGAAGGATTTACTGCAATAGCGGTATTAGAGACGAGGGTCCACGGAGTCGTAGTCCACACTAAATATGAAGCGCCATGCTCTGCTGCGATTCCTGATGTTGCCTTGAAGCGGACGAATACTGAAGGGTCCTGAACGGTTTCGTAACCTTGAGCTAATTCATGATCAGAGAGTCCGGTTCCGCAGCGAGGGCAATATGGGGCGACGCGATGATCTTGAACGAGAAGACCCTTATTGAAGATTTGTTGGAGCGACCACCAGACGCTCTCGACATATTCGGGGGACATCGTCCAATAGGCATCGTCGAAATCAACCCAGAAACCCATGCGACGAGTCATCTGGCTAAATTCATCAACGTGACGTTGTACGGATTCACGACACTTATCGTTAAAAGCTGCGATTCCAAATTTTTCGATATCGCCTTTTCCAGAGAAGCCGAGCTCTTTTTCTACCGCAATTTCAACGGGGAGGCCGTGGCAATCCCAACCTGCCTTACGGATTACTTGATGACCCTTCATCGTCTGATAGCGAGGGAAGAGATCTTTAAATACACGTGCTTCGATGTGATGTGTGCCTGGCTTGCCATTGGCAGTAGGTGGGCCCTCGTAGAAAGTCCAGCGAGGTGCGCCATCACGCGCGGCGATGCTCTTAGCGAAGATTGAGTTCTTCTCCCAGAAATTGAGGATGTGTTGTTCTGTCGCAGGCAGGTCAATCGCTGGCGCGAGGGCTGCAAAACCACGTGCACTCGTAGCGCGCGATGGACTCTTTCCATCGCCACCATTGACCACGCTCATACCTGGTTAATCCCCTTAGATAGGTCCACATTGCTCGGGAGCGTTCCCTCGCCACGAGGGGACGGAACATGAGGGGAGTCTAGCGCGGCGAAGTTGGTGTTTACCGCTCATAGGTTCTAGCCTTTCCACTTCACGTCAGGCACCCTTAATAATGGGCTTCCGCTCGCAATGAGGTAACTATGAAGAAGGCAGTTAAAAAAGTGAGTCCAGGTAAAGCACATAAGAGCGGAAAGTTAGCCAGCTTGTTGAAGAAGGCCACAGCGAAGAAGAGCGCTCCCGTGAAGAAAGTTGCCGCAAAGAAGGCGCCCGCTAAGAAAGCGGCTCCGGCCAAGAAAGCACCTGTTAAGAAAGCACCTGTTAAGAAAGCACCTGTTAAGAAAGCACCTGTTAAGAAAGCACCTGCAAAGAAGGCTGCCCCTGCCAAGAAAGCAGCGGCCACACGTTCACCAAATATTGTGAAGCCACAATTGGCGAAGAAGAAGGCGCCACTCAAGGCGCTTCCTGCAAAGTTGCAGAGCACAACAACCGGAGACTCAACAACGATCTCGGTTGCACCACGTGAAATTAATAATGGGCCCGAGGTAGTAGTCGAAGAGCGTCGTCTCGTCATGCCTCCGCCACCTCGTCCCATCAAAGCTGGAAAGAAGCTTGCACCGTTGAAGCCAATCAAGGGAGCACCAGCCCCATTTGTTGTCGAAGATAGTGAAGCGAGCTGGACTGCATCTGAATTAAAAGCCATGCGCACAGAATTATCTAAAGACCTCACTCGCCTCAAGGCAGAACTTGTTGAAGCCGAGGGTGAGATGGAAGATCTCATCGTCTCTGCAGGTGTAGGTGCTGGTGATGATCAAGCAGATGCCGGTACAAAGACCTTCGAGCGTGAACATGAGATGTCACTTGTCTACAACGCGCGCGATATGGTCCTGCAAACTGAGCGCGCGATCGACCGCATTGATACCAAGAGTTACGGACGTTGCGAAGAGTGCTCTAGCCCAATCGGGAAGGCTCGTCTTCAGGTATTCCCACGAGCCACCTTATGTATGGCCTGTAAGCAGAAAGAGGAACGTCGCTGATCCCAGCTAGAGTCTCAAAGCGTCAGCTCTCTTACACAATCTTTATTGTTGCTGGGCTGGATTGTTTCTCGAAAACTCTCGTGCTATCCACCTTGGATTCAGAGCCTCATAAAATCCTTGGCTCCTTCTTGCAATTGCATCTGATCTATAACTCAGGTGCTGCATTTAGCATCGCAACCAATAAAACGACCCTTTTGAGCGCCTTCTCACTCGTGGTGGCCACGCTTATCCTGATTCGAGCAGCACGTTTTACACATCGCCTCTGGATTCTCGCTGCAGGCCTCGTTGTGGGTGGAATCGGTGGAAACCTCATAGATCGAATCTTTCGAGCACCTGGCGCGCTATCGGGGCAGGTTATCGACTGGATCGAACTGCCTCACTGGCCAACATTTAATCTCGCTGATACCTCTATTGTTAGCGGAGCAGTCCTCGCGGCGATCCTCGTCTTGAGAAATATCTCTCCCCACAATTCGGGCGATGGAGATGGCAAGGCTAACCGCACTAATAAAGGTGAATTCGATGAGTGAGCGAGAAGTAAAAGTTCTATCTATCCCTGAAGGGCTAGATCAAGAACGCGTCGACGCAGCTCTTGCACGCTTACTTGGACTTTCACGTTCAGTTGTTGTTGGACTCCTTGAATCACAAGAGGTAACCCGTAAAGGCAAGGCACTCGGAAAATCTGACAAGGTTCTTACTGGTGAGCTCCTTGAAATTATTATGCCTGCGCCGAAGGGTGAACCAACGCTAACTCCAACTCCCATCGATGGACTAAAAGTTGTTTACAACGACGAGAATATTATTGTCATCGATAAACCAGCAGGAGTCGCTGCTCATCCAAGTCCAGGGTGGACTGGCCCAACTGTTATCGGTGCGATTATCGCTGCCGGATTTAATGTTTCAACCAGCGGGGCAGCGGAGCGACAAGGAATTGTTCATCGACTCGATGTTGGCACCACTGGACTTATGGTCGTTGCTAAAGATGAGATTTCTTATACGCACCTCAAAGATCAGTTCAGGGATCGCACTGTCGGCAAGGTTTACCACGCTCTTGTGCAAGGACATATGGACCCATCAGAAGGAACCATTGACGCGCCGATCGATCGCCACCCTAAAGAGGATTATCGATTCGCGGTCGTTGCAGATGGAAAGCCGAGCATCACCCACTACAAGGCGTTGGAGTATTTTCGCGCTGTCTCGCTTCTTGAAATCGAACTTGAGACCGGACGTACCCACCAGATTCGGGTTCACTTCTCAGCCCTGCACCACCCGTTGGTAGGCGATCTCACGTACGGCGCAGACCATACGATCGCTGATCGCCTCCAGATGAACCGCCCATGGCTACACGCTCGTGAGTTATCTCTGACCCACCCGGTGAGCGGTGCGAAACTGCACTTCACCTCTGAATATCCAGCCGACCTTAGACGCGCCTTGAGCCTGCTTGAAGCTAATCAAGAGCGCGACTAATGCACAGTAGTAATCTCACCAACCGTGTCTGACAATTTCGTTCACCTCCACGTTCACACCGAGTATTCGATGCTCGATGGTGCGGCACGCGTCGAGGAGCTAGTTAATGAAGTTGCCAGACTTGAGATGCCTGCAATTGCAATTACTGACCATGGAAATGTCTTCGGGGCTTACGAATTTAATAAGCAAGCCTTAAAAGCTGGTGTAAAACCAATTATCGGCATTGAAGCCTATGTAGCCCCTGATTCTCGATTCAATAAGAGTCGTGTGAAGTGGGCTGACGGAGGCGAAGATGATGTCTCAGGTGGTGGCGCATATACGCATATGACATTACTCGCCGAAAATAATGAGGGCCTTGGAAATCTCTTCAAACTCTCATCACTGGCATCACTCGAAGGTTTTTATTACAAGCCGCGCATGGATCGCGAACTCCTTGCGCAGTATTCAAAGGGAATCATCGCAACGACGGGTTGTCCTGGTGGTGAGGTGCAGACTCGCTTACGAATGGGCTCATATAAAGAAGCGGTACGGGCAGCGAGTGAGTTACGAGATATCTTTGGCAGAGAGAACTTCTTCTTAGAAGTTATGGACCACGGCATTGAGATTGAAACTCGCGTTAAGGCTGATCTTCTCAAACTTGGTAAAGAGCTTGGTCTTCCACTTCTCGCCACTAACGACCTTCACTATACAAAGCATGAAGATGCCGGAGCTCATGAAGCCTTGCTCTGCGTGCAATCAGGATCGACAATTGCAGATCCAAAGAGATTTAAATTCGATAATGATGAGTTCTATCTCAAGACCGCCGCACAGATGCGAGAGAAGTTCAGTGAGCTTGAAGGTGCATGCGATAACACTCTCTTGATTGCCGAGCGTTGCAACACAACGATGAGAGACCACGAGAATCTCCTGCCTCAATTTGCCGTGCCAGAAGGGGAGACCGAGGATTCATGGCTACGTAAGTTGGCAACCGAAGGCGCCAAGAGCCGACTCGGGGGATCACTTCCGCCTGAGTATCAAGCGCGCCTTGAATATGAGCTCACAACGATGATCTCGATGGGATTCCCTGGCTACTTCTTAGTGGTCGCCGATCTCTGTGATCACGCTCGCCAGGTTGGAATTCGTGTTGGCCCAGGTCGTGGATCTGCAGCAGGGTCACTCGTTTCTTATGCGTTGGGGATTACCGCGCTTGATCCGATTCGTCATGGACTTCTCTTTGAGCGATTCCTCAATCCAGAACGTATCTCGATGCCAGATATTGATCTGGACTTCGATGAAAGACGTCGTAGCGAGATGATCGCGTATGCAACAGAGAAGTATGGCGAAGATCGCGTTGCTCAAATTATTACCTACTCAAATATTAAGTCGAAGCAAGCGCTGAAGGATTCCACTCGCGTATTGGGTTATCCATATGCGCTAGGGGAGCGACTCACTAAAGCTCTCCCACCAGCTGTTATGGGTAAAGACATCACCCTTTCCGGCATCTTCAATGCACAAGATGATCGATACGGAGAAGCAGGGGAGTTCCGAGCTCTCTATGAGACTGATCCTGATTCAAAAAAGATTGTTGATACCGCTCGCGGACTTGAAGGACTCAAGCGCCAATCAGGCGTGCACGCCGCTGGGGTAATTCTTAGTAAGTATCCATTATTAGAAATTATTCCGATCCACCGTCGCGAGAGCGATGGCGCAATCATTACCCAATTTGATATGGGTGCATGTGAGGCGATTGGCCTGCTGAAGATGGACTTCTTGGGTCTAAGAAATCTCTCTGTTCTGGATGAAGCCCTTCTCAATATCAAAGCTAATCACAATGTCGAAGTCATACTTGAAAATCTTGAGCTTGCAGATCAGAAGACTTTCGAACTCTTAGGGCGAGGTGACACCCTCGGCGTGTTCCAGCTCGATGGTGGACCCATGCGTGCGCTACTTCGACAGATGGCACCGGATTCTTTTGAGGATATATCTGCCGTTATTGCACTCTATCGACCGGGGCCAATGGGCGTTAACGCGCATAATGATTATGCCGATCGTAAGAATCGACGTAAGCCTGTTGTCGCGATCCACCCAGAACTCTCCGAGCCACTAGCTGAGATTCTTGGCAATACATATGGCCTGATTGTCTATCAAGAGCAGGTAATGGCGATTGCGCAGAAAGTTGCTGGCTTCTCTCTCGGCCGCGCAGATCTACTTCGCAAAGCGATGGGTAAGAAGCAGAAAGATATTCTGGATAAAGAATTTGTAAATTTTGAAGCGGGAATGGTTTCAAATGGATTCTCCAAGGGAGCTATTTCAAAGCTCTGGGAGACATTGATTCCCTTTGCCGATTATGCATTTAACAGAGCGCATAGCGCAGGATATGGCGTTGTCTCATTCTGGACCGCATACCTCAAGGCGAATTTCCCGACTGAATATATGGCAGCGTTGCTCACCAGTGTTCGTGATGACAAGGATAAGAGCGCGCTCTACCTCAGCGAATGTCGTCGGATGGGCATCAAGGTACTACCGCCGGATGTCAATGAATCAGAGTCTGATTACACCCCACGTGGAAAAGATATTCGCTTTGGATTGAGTGCAATCCGCAATGTTGGTGAGAATGTCACCTCATCCATCGTTGCATCGCGCAAGGAGAAGGGGCGCTATACCTCTTTTGGAGATTTTCTCGCGAAGGCCGATCAGCAAGTCTGTAATAAGAAGACTATTGAGTCACTGATTAAATCTGGCGCCTTTGACTCACTCGGTCACTCACGGCGCGGCTTGATGATGGTCTACCTCGCGGCGATTGATTCAGTGATGGAGAGCAAGCGTGCAGAGTCGATTGGTCAATACGATCTCTTTGGATCATCGAGTGCTGCTGGTTCTGTAGTAACCGATGTGGAAATGGATATTCCTTCTGATGAATGGGAGAAATCTCTCCTCTTAAGTTATGAGCGAGAGATGCTCGGGCTCTATGTCTCAGACCATCCACTCTTTGGCGTCGAACATATATTGCGCGCTGCTGTCGATATGTCCATCTCATCGCTCTCTGATGATTCCATCGGACATGATTCGATCATCTCCATCGGTGGATTGATCACTGGCGTACAGCGAAAGGTTTCTAAGCAAGGCAACTCCTGGGCGATTGTCACTATCGAGGACCTTGAGGGATCGGCAGATGTCATGTTCTTTGCTAATACATATACAACTCATGCAATGAATCTCATTGAAGATCGAGTCGTTGTTATTCGTGGACGTATAGATCGGCGCGAAGAGAATATTCGAATAACTGCTCTGGAGATGTCTATGCCAGATATCAGCGCTGCTCCAACTGGCCCTGTCATCATTACCATCGACTCGGCTCAAGTGACCCCACCGCTGGTTGAACGAATGAAAGAGATTTTGCGATCTCATCCTGGTAATCGTGAGGTTCATCTGAAGGTTGAAGATGGCCGTGGGGGAATGGTGATGAAGATCGATGATGCGTTACGAGTCACATCTTCGCCAAGCCTCTCTGCCGATCTCAAGCAGATACTCGGGGCTGACTGCCTCTTAGCCTAGAGAGCCACTACGTCCTAAAAGAATGCCCTATAAGAATATGGAACGAGCGGTACCTTCTGACCTCTAGAATTACTCCGTGAGCATTGAGATCAGAAGCATTGACCTGCGAGGTCGTGCCCTCTCAAAATCGGGATATCAAGCTGAACTTCCTCGCGCCAGCATGGATATCGCCACTGCAATGCGCCAGATTGAGCCAATTCTGGAGCAGGTAAAGAATGGCACTGAAGCTGACCTCATAGCACTCGGTGAGAAATTTGATGGAGTAAAACCAACTTCGATTCGCGTTCCAAAATCTGTTATTGATGCCTCGTTGGCGAAACTTGATCCAGCTGTTCGTAGCGCTCTGGAAGAAGCGATTACTCGTATTACAAAGGTGCATGCAGATCAATCACGTGCTGTCACCAGAACCCAGGTAGTTGATGGCGGATCTGTTGAGCAACGTTGGATTCCAGTTGATCGCGTTGGGCTCTATGTCCCAGGCGGTAAGGCCGTTTACCCCAGCTCTGTAATCATGAATGTCGTACCAGCTCAGATCGCGAAAGTTCCAAGCATCGCTGTTACATCCCCACCCCAGAGCGCTCATGGGGGATACCCACATCCAACAATTCTTGCGACGTGTGCTCTCTTAGGTATTGATGAGGTTTATGCAGTTGGTGGAGCTCAAGCGGTAGCGATGTTTGCTTATGGCGTTAAAGACCTCTGCGAAAGTGCGGATATGGTTACAGGCCCAGGAAATATCTATGTCGCTGCTGCAAAGCGAGCCCTGCGTGGAAAGATCGGCATCGATTCAGAAGCCGGCCCAACTGAGATCGCGATCCTTGCAGATGAGAGTGCGATTGCAAGTGAAGTTGCAGCCGATCTCATCAGCCAAGCTGAGCACGACACAATTGCTGCTGCAGTACTTGTAACAACGTCAGAGAAATTGATCGCTGAAGTAAAAGCGCAATTAGATGTAAGAGTCGCAGCGACAAAGCACAGCGAGAGAATCACAACTGCTTTAGGTGGAATTCAATCTGCGCTTGTATTGGTCGATTCACTCGAGCATGGAATCGATGTAGTGAATGCTTATGCTGCTGAGCACCTTGAAATTATTGTTGCAAACCCCACTGCAGCTGCCGCGAAGATTCGCAATGCTGGTGCAGTATTTGTTGGTCGATTCTCTCCCGTATCACTGGGAGATTATTCAGCTGGCTCCAATCACGTACTGCCAACTGGTGGATGCGCTTGTCACTCAAGTGGGCTCTCTGTGCAGAGCTTCCTGCGAGGTGTGAGTTTTATCGAGTATGACCAAAAGGCCTTTACTGAAATCGCTGCGAATGTCATCACACTTGCACAATCAGAAGATCTCCCGGCACATAGTGAAGCAATGAGTGCCCGCCTTGAAAATCTTAAGAATTCTAAGGAGTAACGATGAGTGATGAAACTCGATCTGGATCTTGGCCACAGTGGCTGCCGCTTCGTTCCGCTCTTCGCGGTTCATCCCCATATGGTGCTCCGCAGATCAAAGATGTAGTGCAACTCAATACCAATGAGAATCCGAATCAACTCCCAGATGAAGTACGTGATCGGATCATGGATCGAATCTCCTCGTTCGCGCACGATCTCAATCGCTATCCAGACCGAGATGCCATCACTCTTCGTGAGAAGCTTGCCGGATATATAAATGGCTCCACAGATAGCTCATTCTCAGTTGCAAATATCTGGGCGGCAAATGGAAGTAATGAAATTCTGCAAACTCTCTTCTTAGCCTTTGGGGGAAGTGGGAGAACCGCAATCGGTTTCACTCCGTCTTACTCTGTTCACCCAATGATCGCGAATATCACTGGCACGGCTTGGATTGTTGGAAGCCGTGACTCTCAATTCACGATTGATGCAAAAGGGGCTGCGCAAGGAATACGAGAAGTGAAACCATCCCTCGTATTTGTGACGACCCCGAATAATCCATCAGGTACTCCGACACCATTCGCCGATCTAGAAGATCTGGCGCGAGCTGCTGGTGATGTCGGCGCACTCTTAGTCGTTGATGAAGCGTATGCAGAATTCTCTGATGAGAAATCCGCAGTCACACTCATTCGAAGGTTTCCTCATGTCGTTGTGTGTCGAACAATGAGTAAGGCCTTCGCCTTCGCTGGAGTTCGAGTGGGATATTTAGTCGCTCACCCATCTGTGATCGATGCGATGCTTGTAACGAGGTTGCCGTATCACTTAAGCGCTCTCACCCAAGCCGCAGCAGAAGTTGCGATCGAAAGTTCTGATCTGCTTCAAGCAGGGCTTGATGAGATTCGGGTTGAACGAGAGAGAGTCTGCGCCGCACTCACACTTGCTGGGTGGAAGCCGCTGCCCAGTTCATCGAATTTCATCCTCTTCTCCGGCTTTGAAGGCAAGAGCCATGAGATCTGGCAGGCCTTCTTAGATCGTGGAATCCTCATTCGTGATGTTGGCCTCGAAGGATATTTGCGAGTTACAGTCGGAACCCCCGCCGAGAATGACCAATTCTTAGCGGCGATGCACGAGATTGCGTCATAATTCACCTTACGAGAGAAGAGGCGTCATGAGTGCACGTATAGCAAAGGTTGTCCGAGAGACTAAAGAGTCAAGCGTCAGCGTTGAACTCAACCTGGATGGAACTGGATTAATCAATGTTGATACCAGTGTTCCGTTTTTCGACCACATGCTCTCTCAACTCGGTAAACACTCTGGCTTTGATCTCACTGTCATTACTAAGGGCGATGTCGATGTGGATTCTCACCACACGGTAGAAGATACATCTCTCGCATTTGGACAAGCCCTGCGCGAAGCTCTCGGAGATAAATCAGGAATTCGTCGCTTTGGTGATGCCATGGTTCCACTTGATGAAGTTCTCGTTCAAGCAGCGGTAGATCTTTCTGGTCGCCCATACCTTGTGCACCGCCAACCAGAAATTGTTGAACTTATTGGAACATTCGATACAACTCTTGGGCGCCATATTTGGGAGTCAATTGTCGCCGAAGCTCGGATTGCCCTTCACGTGCGCGTTCTTGAAGGTAGAAATGCACACCACGTCTTCGAAGCTCAATTCAAAGCGGTCGCTCGCGCTCTTCGCGATGCCGTATCTCGCGATGGAGTTGCTGGCATCCCTTCAACCAAAGGCGTTCTTTGATAGCGATTCTCGATTACGGATCGGGGAATCTTCGTTCAGCCCAGCGTGCCTTTGAATTAACGGGTCATGAGGTTCGGATTACTTCTGATCCCACAATCGCACTCGCATCGGAGGGACTGGTTGTTCCAGGAGTAGGAGCATTTGGTGCTTGCATGCAACAGCTTGAAGCGATTGAGGGTTCTCAGATAATCCGCGAGCGAGTGCAATCCCAGAAGCCAATTCTCGGAATATGCGTTGGGATGCAGATTCTCTTTGGATCAGGGTCCGAGAAAGGCAGTCATGCTGGTGTCGGAATTCTTGAAGGTGAAGTTTCCGAACTTCACGCGCCGGTTCTGCCTCATATTGGCTGGAATACTGTGAAGGCGCCCCAGGGTTCAAAACTATTCTCTGGAATAGCAGATGAGTCATTCTACTTTGTTCATTCATATGGAGCAGTGAAGACTAATAAAGATGCACTTGTTTCAACGACTGAGTACGGTGAAAATTTTATTGCAGCAGTTGAGTACGGCCATATCAGCGCTACACAATTTCACCCTGAGAAGAGTGGGCGAGCAGGCGCTAGCCTGATACAGAATTGGGCTAAGACATTATGAATGACAATACGAGCACAACTCGGTTAGAGCTTCTCCCAGCAATCGATGTAAAGGGTGGCAAAGCTGTCCGACTGGTTCAAGGCGAGCTATCTGCAGAGAGCCAATATGGAGATCCGCGTGAAGTTGCTCTTGAATTTCTAGCCGCAGGCGCTGAGTGGATCCACCTAGTAGATCTCGATGCCGCCTTTGGAATTGGTAGCAATGCAGAGTTACTCGAAGAGGTCATTAAGAGTGTAAATCTTCGCGTCGAACTCTCAGGTGGAATCCGTGATGATGCATCCCTTCGGCGAGCACTCGCAACAGGTTGTGAACGAGTTAATTTAGGAACTGCAGCACTTGAAGATCCAGAGTGGACCGCAAAGGCAATAAGTGAGTTTGGTGATCGTATTGCAGTTGGGCTCGATGTTCGTGGGCATACTCTCGCCGCACGAGGTTGGACTCGTGAAGGCGGGGATCTCTTTGAAACAATCGAACGGTTAGATCGAGATGGATGCTCCAGATATATCGTGACCGATGTTGCCAAGGATGGCACTCTTACTGGGCCTAACTTAGAATTATTAAAAGAGGTATGCGCAGCAACCTCTAAACCGGTCGTTGCTAGCGGTGGAGTCTCCTCGCTGGCTGATTTGCAGGCAATAAAAAGTCTCACGGGTACTGGCGTCGAGGGTGCGATTGTTGGCAAGGCACTTTACGCCGGAGCATTTACCTTGCATGAGGCGATCG
>Ga0209829_10001155_pt1 | contig 22155 bp, 16 predicted proteins | sample C_140205_EF_Meta_FD_187311 | JGI IMG/M metagenome (GOLD analysis project Ga0209829, IMG submission 187311) | Freshwater microbial communities from Lake Croche, Canada to study carbon cycling - C_140205_EF_MetaG (SPAdes) (version 2) | ecosystem: Environmental > Aquatic > Freshwater > Lake...
AAATTCGGATTGACAGTAGCGCTGACACCAGTTTGCGCTGAAACCAAATTGATGGCGGCGGCTTTTGCTATAGAGCTTGCAGCCGAGTTTGATGACAGGGAAACTGTGTCACTTGTTGTATATGAAGCTCCAACTGTAACACCATTGATCAGCACATCATTGGCTTGCAAGGGATTTAATGTTTGGAAAGTTGAACTCAATTTCAATGTGTCGTTTGCAGCGATATTCAGCGCACCATTCACACCAGTCTGCGAGACCGTAATAGAATTGTTGTTATAAAATAAATTGGCACCACCTGAAGCTTTCACTGCAGCACTTAAATTGGCAGGATTGATGGTAAGTTGATTTCCATTGACGCTTGTAGCTGCCGTTAAATCGACTTGGGTTCCATCGAGCATGGTGAAAACGGAAGAAGCAATTGTGCCTGCTCCACTCATCTTGACCTGTAAACCACCTGCCAAAGCAAACACACCAGTAGTGGTCATATTGGTAGCACTTGCATTGGTTGTGGACAAGCCTTTGCCAAAAGTGCCTGTACTAAATGGTGGATCTACTTGTAAATTGATTGAAGATACTGTTTTATAAACAGGCTTAATACCAACACGTTCGCCAGCTGAACCATTCAGAATAGGAAATCCATTCCAAGTGGTATTGTTTGAAATTTGAACAATTTGTTTTTTCAACTGTTGAAACTCGATATCTAAGAAACTCTTTTGAGAATCCATGTTGGTATCGTTCGATGCTTGAACAGCCAATTCACGCATGCGTTGAAGCATGTTCGTGATTTGAGTTGTTGCTCCATCGGTTGTTTGGATGAGATTGATGGCATCATTTGCATTTCTCACCGCTTGATTCAAGCCTCTAATTTGGCTTGTCATGCGGTTTGATATCGCCATGCCTGCAGCGTCATCTCTAGCAGAGTTGATTCTCTTACCAGTGGATAACTCCTGCATCGCGATGGTTTGATTTCTACTGTTCGTAGACAAAGCCATTTGCGAATATAGCGCATTGATGTTTGTGTTAATGACGGCCATTTATTAATCTCCTGATCTAAATAGATCGATTTAATTTAAGTAAACTAAGCAAAATAAGTGCCAATTAATGAAAAGTTAATTTTTAGATGTTTTTCATTGAGATCGGCAATCATTTGTTTGATCTTGGCAACCGTTTGCCACTTGCCGTTCACTTAAAAAGTCATCTTAATGAGCAAAGTTCGAAACTGACATGGCATCGTTGTACTCTGCCAAGTCAAGACTTTCTGCAATGAGTTCCACTTGCTCAGGGTAGAAACTTAAGCCCTCATTCACCACCGCAATGGCTTGAGCTGGGTCCAAATTACAACGCAATGCTCTGACCAGCATTACGTAAGTGAAGGGCTGGGTTTTAATACCTTGAATCTCTTTTAACTCTGTCAACAACTCAACACCCATAGGCCAATCTTGGCGCATAATTGCCAACAATCCATTGATCGCCAACATGTCTTCAGAATGGGGATGCAAGCTCAAACCAGCATCACCTAAAGCGTGTGCCAAATCGGTTTGCTCAGTTGCAACCAATGTTTGAATTGACTCCCTGATTTCGGCAGGACTGAATCGTTTAAAACTTTGTGCGTTGATCAAGCTGCCAGTTGCTGCTTGGTCCATCAATTCTTGAATAAGGGACATGTCTTGGCTCCTAAGAGGTGTCGAATTGCCGTCCATTGCACAATGCAATGGCTCTGACATGACACTTAAAGCAAAAGAGATGCCAACTTATTGCTCAATTGATTTGAGCAATCCAAGACTTGGGGAAACAATTAATATAACTATAAAGTATATATATTTTAATATAAATTAATTATTTAAATCTATTTAAAACAATTTGATCATTGTTTTAAAATAGAAAATTGAGAAAATTCAATTTTCTATTAATGATAAAAAACCAATCTTTACAAAAAGAATTGGTGTAATTTAAACTTGATTGCGAGGAAAATTCAAATGAAATTGAAGCTTCCGATCATGTTGCCTTTTCCGCCAGATCTGGAAGTGGCAAATAAACGCCATAATGACCAATGGTTAAGTTACACCACCGGCAAAAAATATAAAAATAGGTATTTGTAAGTATTAATTTTATTAAAAATAGCTTTATATAATTATTTTTAAAGATATTATTCGGCAAATTTATGCCTAACTGTGAACTCTAACAGTAGAACCGTCAAGTTTGACACTTGACGGTTCTATTTTTCTTTAACCTGCCACCATGACCCCAAAGTCATGGTGTATCGACACAATTACTTCAACAAGGACAATACTGACTGTGCAGATTGATTTGCTTGAGCCAACATGGCTGTTGCAGCTTGTGAAATGATCTGTGACTTGGCCAGATTTGTTGTCTCTGTCGAGTAGTCTGTGTCCAAGATGCTGCTTCGTGAAGCGGTCATGTTGGTGTTTTGTGTCGTCAAATTGCTGACCACTGCATCCAAGCGATTCAAGAACGCACCAGCCCGTGACTGATTGGCAGAAACTGTCTTGATAGCCGCATCAATGGAGTTCAAAGCACTTTGAGCACCAGCCTGGGTTGAAATATCAATGTCCTTGATCTTCAAACCAGCATTGGATCCACCAAATGTTCCAACAGTAAAGCCCAACTTATTGAGGTTGGCATCACCACTGGTTCCACTTTGAACAGTAAATTGATTGGAAGATTGCAATGCAACTTGTGCATAGGTGGTCACAGCAGAGGTAGTCGTAGCAGTTGCACCGACAACCACATTGGCGTTCAATCCAATGGTTTTGGCATTTGTACTTGTTGTGGCAACTACAGCCATCTCAATGTTGCGACCATCTGCAGCAGTGTAAGTAATACCTTTCCCATTGTCAGCGGCTGACACACCCGTTTGACCAGTATAACGATTGACCAAATTGGCCACATCAGCTCTGGTGTAGTTGGTCATGTTGTTCGAGTTAATCGTGACACCGTTTAACTTGATCGCCGTGAATGTTGCAGCGCCAAATGTTGTTCCAACAATGGTGTTGGCTTGAGCAACAGCTGAGACACCCGTCAAACCTGTACTCTTGTTGATTGCAGCAGCAATCGCAATAGCACTGGCTGCCTTTGTAGAGCCGGCTGATGAAGTATCAGATGACATATCATCAGAGGCCAAAGCAGCACCGATCACCACACCATTGAGCTTCAAACTACTGCCATCCAGGAGACCTGTAGTACCAGCGGCTGGTGCTGCGGCAGTTGTTGCACGCGTTGTTGTCACTACTTGTGAAGTGTTGGCAGCATAAGTACCAATGGTCAGACCAGAATTGGCAATATTGTTGCCAATACCACTACCCAATGTGATGGGCGAATTGGTTGCACTGGCCAAGGTGTATGTGCCTGTATAGGTAGTAGCAGTTGAGTTGCCCAAACCTGTAGAAGCTGTTGCCAACGTTGAAGTCAAAGTGATGTTACGACCGTCTTTTGCAAACAACTGAACACCGTGAATCATATCGCCAGTATCAATGGCGGTAACGCCTGTTTGACTGGAGATGTTATTGATCGCACCCACGACCGTTTGTCTTGAAATGCCAGCATCTGTTCCAGATGTAGCAAAACTTGCTGTCGTGACACCATTGATGGTGATGGTTCCTGTTGAGGCTTGAACAGTCATGGTTGAACCATTGACCGATGTTGCGTTTACAGTTGCAGTCACTCCTGACTGAGCCGAAACTGCATTGATTGCAGCTGCTTTTGCGATCGCACTGCTTGCTCTGTCACCAGAAGTTGTTTCGTAAGAAACATTATCGCTAGTGGCCAAAGATGCACCGACTTGAACACCATTGATTGTCAAATCGCCAGACACCATTTTTGAAACAGTGGAGCTTGCATTTGAAGTCAAAGTTGCAATTGAACCAACACCAATGTCTTTGGTTTGAGCAGAGTCAAAATTCATGGTCATGGTCTGACCTTGATTGGCACCAATTTGAAGGTCCAACTTGGTAGCAGATCCATCCAACAAATTGATGTCATTGAAGTTGGTTGTTTTAGCGATCTGATCAATCTGGGTCTTCAACTGAGAAACCTCTTGCTGCATTGAAGCACGGTTGTCAGCTGAATTGCTGGCATTGGAGGCTTGAACCGCCAACTCACGCATACGCTGCAAAATTGAAGTTGTTTGGCTCAACGCACCATCGGCAGTTTGGGCCATGTTGATGCCATCATTTGCATTGCGGATCGCCATGCTCAAACCCTTGATGGTTGAAGTCATACGATTAGAAATTGCCAAGCCAGCGGCATCATCTTTTGCGCTGTTGATTCGTAGGCCTGTTGACAAACGCTGCATTGCTAGCGATTGTGACTTGGAGGCGGTTGTATCTGCGGCTTGTGCAAATAAAGCATTCAAATTGGTATTGATCGCAATTGGCATGATGTTCTCCTATAAATACATCACAGGTTAAAGAAACAAGAAGTCGAAAATGATTTCCTGATGCAACTGATTCGTCTTAATGAATATAAACTTTAAGGAAATATAGAAACGTTACTGTTAAACCAAGACATCTTGGAATAAACCACGCATTTGTTGCAGATTGTGGGCAACGCTGACAACGGCAGCATTGGGGAACTGGCGAATGATTTCACCTGTATCACTATTTTTGACCACAACAATGGGCGCTTGCATGGTGTTGTCAATGGTAAAGTTTAAGTTTCGACCACCATCACGCATCTCTTGGTTGAGTTGCTCCAATGTTCTTTGGAGGTTGAGATGTTGCTGCTCAGTATTAATTTGTATATTGACTTCTGGCAATGCCATGACGACAGAGTGATTCACCCCTATTTCATTCAACATGGTCAATGCATGTGGCACACTTTGCGAACCAGGCACAGGTGTCGCAACAACAGTGGGTAAATTGGCCAAATTGGCGCTTAATCTTTGTATTTGTTCAGACACGACTGGTTCTCCCTGATAAGCTTGCTTTAAAAAAGCAATCAATCCACTTTGAATAAAATGGACTCTTGGGAGAACAATCGTCAAAGATTGCTCAAACTTAAATGTAAACTAATGTAATAAGTGTAACGAGCAGCATTTATAAAAAATACGTGCTTTTATTGATTTCGGTGTGACTATTTATTGGTATACATGGACATCATACCGTCAAAGGAGGCTTTTAAACTTGTCTTTTGTGCGTTGACGGAACCCACAAAACTGTTCATTGCGGCAAATTCTTTTTGATAGCGTGTCAGCAATGCATCCATTCGTGTTTGCAGATTTGACAAATCAATTTGAAAGGTCTGATTTTGCGAGGTTAAATCATTGCTTTGTGTCGTGATGGGGCCAGTTGCGGACAGCAAAGACGTCAATTGCTTCACAGCATCACCCGCAAGTCCACTGGGTGAATTTGGATTCAAGCCAAAGGAGTTGTCGTGATTGCCCGTGAACATTTTCACAACATCATTGAAATTGTTATTCAATGCAGATGTCAACGTCGTCGATGTTGCAGACATGACTCCTGAGGCGTCAATAGAGATACCCAGTTGCCAAAGTGCACCAATCGACGCCCCTGGAGTAGAAGACTCACCAAGCATCATGGAGCTCAACTTGTGCTTGAGCATCATCACTGTGGAATTGCCAACCAAACTACCTCCATATGTAGCTAGCGTAGACTTGGGGTCAGAAACGGCATTCAAGACACTCATGGCATCGTTATATGCGGAAACCATGCTGTTGATATTGGTGACCAATGCGCTGGTATCTCTTGTAAGGTTCACCGTTGCTGCAGCTGCCGTCGTCGTATTTACACCAATCGTCATACCTATCACGATATCATTGATCGAATTGGAGGTCCGCGTATAAGACACGCCGTCCACCACCAAGTTTGCATTTGATGCATTGGTGATGTTGCTCAATGAAAACGGAGAGCTTGCGTTCAAGCTCAAGTTGGTGATTTGTTGACTACCTGTTGCGGTAATTGACAACGAGCCATTGCTCATGGCTACTGTGAGCCCAGGGCCTGGGTATAAGAGGTTCAATTGTGACTGAATATTAGAAACCAAATCAGCTGGAGTTGCCGTACTTGGGTTTAAATTCAAGGTATTGGTCGTTCCGTTGATCGAAATGGCCAAGGATTTAAAATCTGTAGTTTTAGGGGTACTGCCAAAGCTTACCCCAGTCAAAGTCGCGCTAGAAAGGGTTGCACCAGAGCCAGCAATGTAACTTGCAGTCCCGGTTGTAACGCCCAGGTTGACGATGTTATCTGTCGACAAAGAGAATGAGTTGGAGGCTCCAATTCCGCCTGACAACAACAATTGATAAGGGGGAACACTTGGATCAGTCGATCCATTATTGATCACTTGTGCGCTGACACCTGCACTTTTTGCATTGATGGCTTGGGCAAGACCGGCGGGGGTTGCAGCAAACTCAGTGAGCTCAGGCCCCACTATGGACAAGCCACTTTTGGAGGTCACGCTGATAGAGCTCACTCCGTCAGTTGTCACCACAATATCCGAACCTGAGCCGTTGTTCAATATTTTATCTTTTGCATTGAGCTGTGCTTGCAAGTCGGCTGCCAAACTTGTCAAATTGGCAGAGGCTGGAGAGGGATACACCGTGAGGGGTTTACCGCCAATGCTCATGTCAAATACTTGAAAATCTGATGTTGAAGGATTGGCTCCAAACGCAATATTTGAAATAGTGCCATTTGAAAAAGTCCCCCCTGACGCGCCAGCTGGGCCTGATGTTGCTGTCGTCAAACTGGCATAAGAAACTGCACCTGAAGTAGAGGTAATTTGCAGTGCGTTGCCTGCTGCTCCTGACTGTGTAACGGTAATGGTTGGATTTGCATTGCCAAATGCAGTGTTGAGCTGTGTCGTCAATGCGGCAGCCAATCCAGACATTGAGGTGTCGGACAAATTGGGAGTGATTGTTTGTGTTACACCACCAATTGTTACGGTCAAAGATCCAAAATCTGTAGGCTTGGGTCTTGTGCCAAAACTCACGCCGGTCAACAAAGCGCTTTGTGTTCCCCCCAAATTGGCACCTAACGGTTTTCCAACGGTCAGCACTGCATTGGTGGACAAGCCAACATTGCTGATCAATCGGTTACTGGATGAATTGAATGACAAAGAAGTCCCATTGACAGACACTGTGAGGTCTGTTGTTCCTTCTATGGATTGAAGCTGGGACTGCAAATTGGTCGCCAAGTCGGACAAACTGGCGGTCGCAGGAGCGGGCGTCAGTGTGTGCGTGACACCCCCTACATTGATGGTGAACGTTTTGAAATCATTGACAGAAGAATTGGTGCCAAAAGCCACATTGGATATGAAGGCAGTTGAAGCAACTGCGGGTAACGTTGAGGTTCCAGTTGTAGCACCGGCAGCACCGGCATTGGCTGTCAAAGCCAAGGCAGAAATTGATCTTCCCGATGTTGAACTGAAGCTCAAGGCCCCGTTGACAACCTTCACTTGAATATCAGCGTTTCCTTCTTGAGCATTCAACAAACTTTGTAAGCTTGATGCAAGGCCTGAAAGATTGGATGATCCAGGATTGGGGGTGACCGATTTTGAAACACCACCGATGGTGATATTGAATGCACTAAAGTCGCTTGAACTGGGACTGGTGCCAAAACTGACCCCAGAGAGTAATGCAGCTGTGGTCGAAGAACCTGTTGAAACACCAGGATTTGAACTGCTGAGGGTTAAATTGATTTGACCAGAAGCCAAAGGAGTGGTGTCGCTGGCAAATCCGCTCGAAATGGAGGTTTGTGCTTGCGCAATCGAACTCACTTGGACTGTGTGAGAACCGGGCAAGGCAGAAGAATCCGTTGTGATATTAAGGGCAGAGGTGTTGCTATTTGAAACTGCAACCGCATTGAAGTTACTTCGATCTTGCAGGGTATTCAAACTGGTTTGAAACGACTGCATGATATACATCACGCCAGACAAGCCCGAAATGGTGGTGTCGTTTTTTGTGATCTTCGAATTGATATTGTTTTGCTGAGGAATTTGCTCAGCATTGACAAGATTTTGTGCCAAGGCATTGGTGTCGACACCAGAACCCGTTCCCAAAGCAGTGATGATCGATTGGCCCGCAGCTTGATTCGCAGCCTTTGCATTAAAGGATGTATTGGCTGGCGCAGCGCTAGAAGCTGTTGTGGTATTGGGTGTGCTAGAGCTGACTGCAGAGGTGGCCATGATTTTTACTTTTTAACAATTTTGGAGTTAAAAACTCTTTCACCAAGAATAGGTTCGGTTTGGGTTGGATGAACTTAAACAGTTGAAATTTAAGCCGATCAATCCTCACATGTAAGTAAATAAGCTTAACTTGGAGATTTTCGCGAACGACGACTGCGCAGCTTCTAAGGCCAATTGATCTTTGTTCATTTTGGTAATCGCAGTGGTGTAATCAAGATCTTGTACATCGGACAATGTGGTTTGAAGTCTCAAATTGACTTCACTCAAAATGCTGGTTTGTGAATCAACTGCTTGTAAACCTGTTCCAACATTGGCATTGGCCTCCGTTACACCGAGAGTCAAGCTGGATAACTCAGCCAAGCCGCGCTGTATGTTGGATTGATCGGAATTTTGTACAGCAGAAATCAAGTCACCAAGAGATTGGAAAAAACCCACACCAACGTTTCCACCTTTGCCATCAGGCCTTTGCACGCGAACAAAGGCATCCGATCCAGGTGTATTCATTTGCAACTTGAGACTGGTGCCAATTTGCGCCAAAGAACGGTTCTGATCGCCGTTGTAATCGATCACTCCATTGGGATTTTTCAAAAAGGCAGGTGACGAGACCTTGGCGCCAGCAAAAATATAGTTGCCGTTCACATCTTGCGTATTGGCAATGCTCAAAATTTGATCTCTCAATTGAGAAATTTGTGAAGCGATGGTATGCCGATCAGCAGGATTCAAGGTGGCATTGGCTGCCTGGACGGTCAATTCTCTCACTTTGGTCAGGACATTGGTAACATTTTGAAAAGCAGTGTCTTGCGCTTGAAGCTGTGATTGAACTGTTTTTAAGGTATTGGTGAAGTTCGATTGCGTTGCAATTTCAGAGTTCAACTTGGTGATCATCGACGTTTTGTCCGGTGCATCACTTGGCTGAACCACTTGCAATGAAGTTGAGAGTTGCGTTTGAGTCTGCGACAGATTACTTTGAATCGTGGACAATTGTTTTGACGCGCTGTCAAAATATTGGCTGGTTGAGACACTCATGACCATTTTTTATCTCCTTAACCCGGCATCTGAACGATGGTATCGAACAACTGCCCAGCAATTTGCATTGCTTTGGCCGCCGCTTGATAGGCTTGTTGGTACTTGATCAATGACGCCGCTTCAGTATCGAGGTTAACGCCAGAAACAGCGTCTCTTGCGGCGATGGCCTGATCGTTGACCACCGTCAATGCTTGTTTGGTGATGGTGGCCTGCTGCGAAACATTGCCCACTGTGTTGACTTGGCCGATATAGTTGTCAGACATGGTCATCCCATTGACCACTTTCTGTTTTGCCAAGTTGGCCATCGCCAATGCATTTTGATTGCTCCCAAGACCGTCTTTGTTGCCATCCACAACAAAACTGTCCCCAGGCTGAGGCGCTGAACTCAATGTGATCTGAGCACCTTGGTAGAGCACCACTGGATTGGTGACATTGGGGTCGTAGTCACGACTTGCCAACTCAGTCCCTGTTGCAACGTCAGTGATCACATAATGATTGGCAGCAGTGAAGTTGATACTGATCGATTGATTGCGCAGCTTTTGCTGCGGATCCACCGGCGTTGATTGGTATGACGCGGCCACGGAGGCTGTTCCCGCTCCAGTGACAAATACTTGCAAGTCATCGGGCACTGTGCCCGTGATATAGGCGCCCGTTCTAAAACCAGCAGCAGACAAATCTTTCGGCGATCCGTTGGGGCCAAAAGAAAATTGAATACTTGAGTTCTTGGGATCCCCCAATTTGCGAGTTAACTGAATTTCTCCTGTGTACACCTGTGATGCTATACCCAACGCGTTGGAAGGGCTTGAACCCAGAGTAGGAACCAAAGAAATATTTTCACCAGCATGACCTGGCATGTTGGTCAACACCAAATTACCGCCGTCATCAATGGATGCAGTCACATTGGTCTGCGCGCTAGAACCTTGAATCGCGGCGACCAAGGTTTGTAAATTGTTGTATTGGGTCGGTTTGATAGCACCAGGTTGAACCGAACCAATCGTGATCCCGTTGATGGTGAGCGGCTTGGTGAAGTCAATTTGTTGAGCAGGAACAGTCACCGAGTTAATTTTGTCGACGCTGATATCGACAAGACCTGCGCCAAGGATCCAATTTTTGACGTCTTCCAAGGTCAACGTGGCTGGCCCACCTGGCTGAATGGGAGGTCCACTTTTTGCCTTCAATTCACCCAAACTTACCCCGTCAAGTTGCAGGGCACCGGCTTGAATGACTGTGCCTGTTTGTCCCAAATTGATGCGACTGCTTTGTAAAACTGCTGACGACAACGTGGGTGTCGCGGCATTGCCTTGTGGGTCAAATTGCTGATTGACTTGAGGATCTGCTTTGGCGCCATAAAATACATTTGTGCCCATGTACCCTTTGGTTCCCGATTGATTCATGTAATCGGTGCTGTAAGTCAAGGGCTGCGTGAATCCATTGCCTGGCGTCAATATTTGGTACTGCTGATCAATGGTCAAAGGCGAACCAATGAGCTGTCGCCCTTCTTTGGTCAAAATTTGCAGTTGCTGCCCTGTTTGGGCATTGTCCAAATAAAAAACTGGATTTGTAACACCTGCTGCCACCGATGTGACAGCTTGGTATGCGGGGTTTCCTTGGATATTGACCTGAACACCAGCTGAAACATTGGGGTTGTTGCTTAAATTAGGGTTGCTGATCCCGACTGGTGCAGGCCCCGCGGTATAAGCCACGTCGGCTTTTACCGCATCAGGATTGGAAGTGTTTTCTGTCACCCTGAACTGGGAACCCGTTGCTATGCGCATGCCATCGGATTGAACAACTTTGATGGCTTCAGCTTCGTTGGCAATCGAAGGATCGATGCTCAGTAGGTTTTGCCCCAAAGTGCCATACCCGTCGATGCCATTTTTTTGAATTTGATTGACTTGAGTCACAAAGGCTGTCGCCAATGCATTCAAGCTCTTTTGTGCAGGCTGAAGCACTTGACCCATGAAGGTCTTCAATCCGCCAATGGTCCCACCACTGGCACCGGCCAAGTTTTGTGCCTTGCCGTAAGGATCCAAAATAATACTCAAGGGGTCACCCGACTTTGGATTCAATCCAATGGGGGTGGCAACTTGTCCATTGACCACGACACTTTGCGTGATGGTTCCACCCAAACTGACCGTGACTGTGCCGTTGGCCGTAAAACTGGTGTTGATTCTTGTCAGTTTCGACAATTGGCTCAAAAGCAAATCACGTTGATCCAACAATTGAGCTGGCTGACTTTTTTCATTGGGCTTCGAGGTCAATTGTCCATTGATCAACGCCAACTGTGTGGTCAACGTATTGACTTGGTCCGCTGCACTTTTGAGGGCTGTTTGCGCATCGTTGCCCACAGTCTTGATTTGAGTTGAGACTTCAGAGAATCTAGCGGCTACTCCGCCCAAGCTGGACAAAAAGGCATTGCGTGCATCACCTGAAGCGGGGTCTGCTGACAATGCATGGGTATCTTTAAAAAACTGGTCCAAGGCAGAGCTCAAACCGATGCTTTTGTCACCCATGATATTGATGACTTGATTGGCATAATCAACCATCGGTATCTCTGCGGCCAAGTCGCTATTGCTGCTTCTCACATTGTTTTGCGCAAACACATCCGATTGACGGGTCACTGCGTTGTACGTCACACCCGTGCCCATATAGGTGGTGGCCAATTTCTGGGGTGCATTGGCTTGCAAATCAGACGTTTGCTCAGAGTAACCGACTGTATTGGCATTGGCAATGTTATTGCTCACCGTGGACAATGCACGCTGATAGGCCGAAACGGCTGTACTGGCAATTCCTAGTAAATCACTCATGGCTGATTATCCTGACTGAGTTCTAGAGGTCTGACGGGCAAAGGCTTGATGAACGGCTTTGCAACAGGCATGTTCATTTTTTTGTCTGGATTCATCAAAAATGACTTCGCCTCTTTTTTCAAAGGCATAGCGCCGTTGGGATTGATGGCCCCAAGACTGGCGCTATTGGGTGCCTGTGGAGACAACTGCCTCACCAACATGTCCGCCACACCCATGCTGTTGCGATTGGCCATTTGGGTTGAAATTTCTTTGTCAAACATGTCTTGAAAGGTATCAATGGCGTCCGATTTGATCAAGTCACTCTTCATGACGTTGTTCGCTTCACGCATTGACTTGAGCATCATTTGAATGAATGCCCCTTCAAAATGCTTGGCAGCTTGTTTGAGTGCTGCTGGATCATTTTGTTGAGCGCGCCCACGCAACTCCCCAAGACCACTAAAGTCAAGATATGACGATGTTGGAGCGTTGTTGGAGGAGATTGCGTCGGTCATGATTTTTATATTAGATGATGACCAATTCAGCTCTTAGTGAACCTGCACTCTTGAGAGCCTCCAAAATAGCAATCAATGCCGATGGAGTTGCACCAATTTGATTGACGGCTTCGACGATGTCCCTCAACTCGACGCCAGGCTTGAATAAAAACATCGGTTTGTTGGGCTCATTCACATTGACTTGCGCATTTTGTACAGCCTGGGTCGTGCCATTGGAAAAAGCGCCAGGCTGAGAAACTTCATTGGTCGCGGCAATGGAGACTGAAATGGTTCCATGAGAAACCGCCGCAGGCGACACCCTCACACCTTGGTTGATCACCACAGTGCCAGTTCTGGAATTGACAACCACTCGGGCGTTGGGCGCACTTGGATTGACTTCAAGGTTTTCCAGCATCGACATGAATGCCACGCGCTGGCTCAGATCCTGGGGAGCTCTGACTGAAATAGACGTTCCATCCAAAGATTGGGCCACATCGCCACCGAATTTTTCATTGATGGCATTGACCACACTGGCATTGGTTGAAAAATCGTTGTCTCTCAAATTCAACACCAACTCTTCGGCTTTTTCAAATGGGGTGTCGACCATGCGCTCAACGATGGCACCCGCTGGCACTCGAGCTGACGTTGGTACACCAATGGCCACTTTCGATCCCGCGGCAGAAGCATCAATTCCAGTGGCCGTCACTGAGCCCTGCGCCAACGCATAGATTTCTCCATCAACGCCACGAAGGGCCGTCAAGATTAAACTGCCGCCCCTCAAACTGGTGGCTTTACCGATTGCAGAGACATTGATGTCAATTTTTTGGCCAGGCTTTGCAAAACCAGGCAAATCTGCGGTCACTAAAACAGCGGCTGTATTTTTGATGTCAACCCTGGCAGCACTGGTGACTTGTTCAAAGTCAGACAAGGGGCCATCAATCCTCACTCCCAACTGTGACAACATGGCTTTCATACTTTGCGTGGTGAAAGGAACGGATGCATCATCACCCGTGCCTTGTAAACCGACGACCAAGCCAAAACCCACCAACTGATTCGAGCGTTGTGCGGCCAAAGTGGCCAAGTCCTTGATTCGGTCAGCCCACACAGACTGACTGGCAAGAAAACAAAGGATGAGAATGAGATTGCGTAACATTGTTTGACTCATGAAGTGGTAGGAACCAAGAAATTTGTTCAAAAGGGCCAGTATTTGTACATCAAGTTCGTGCCCCAACCCGCTTTCGTTGCATTGGCCAAATCACCTGAACCACGGTATGAAATTTGTGCATTGGCCAAGCGCAGCGACTGAACTGTTCCATTGGGACCAATGTCTTGAGGGCGAATCACACCAGAGACTTGAATCACTTCTGTGCCTTCGGCCAAGCCCAATTTCTTTTCTCCCTTGACCATCAAATTGCCATTGGCCAAGATCTCGATCACCGTCACGGCAATCGAACCCGTCAAGCTTGCTTGTTGCGCGGCTTGACCTGTGCCATTGCTAGACACCTCGCCTTTGCTCAAGTCGAGTCCGCCCAAGATGGGGGATTTGGCCAGAGTGCTGCTCAGACCTGTGGGCAAAGCAGTGTTCTTGGTAATTCGATCAACGTTGGTATTTTGAGTTCTAGCGGATTGAGTTGACTCATTCAAGAGCACGGTGATCAAGTCCCCCACTTGAAAGTTTCTGCCACGACCAAACCAGGCGTCGTTTTGAGAATTGCCAAAAATACCACCTGTCGGCACACGATTTCTGTCGTTGCTCACCGGAAAAACTGGCGCAAAGTCAGGCGAAGGCGTCATGGCTTCAGGAACCGACTGAATAGTTGAGCAGGCGGTGAACTGCACCGTTGCGGCAGACAACAAACAAAGACCTGCTATTTTCAAGATTAAAGTTTTCAATGACACTGTCGATCCTGCAGATACGCCAGTGCTTGCTTTTGATTTTTTTGCTGTATTTTTGACAATCATGAACATGGTGTTCCTAACCTTTACATATTTTGGTTTAGGAATTTCAACATGCCGTCCACGGCGTCGATGGCTTTTGAGTTCACCTCATAAGCCCTTTGGGTTTCAATCATGTTGACCATCTCTTCAACGACGTTCACGTTGGACGCTTCCAGTGAACCTTGATTGATGGTTCCAGCACCCGTGGTGCCAGGATTGAGTACTTGAGGGGCGCCACTTGCTGTGGTCGCAGTCAACAAATTGTTACCAATGGGGGTGAGCCCAGCGGGATTCACAAATCTGGCGATTTGAATTTGTCCTAAATTTTGTGCGCCGCCGCCATTGGCGAGTTCCACAGACACCACACCATCGGTACCCACCGTGATGGAGGATGCGGTAGGTGGAATCACCACAGCTGGTGCGAGCGATAAACCAGAGGTCGTGACGAGTTGGCCTGTGTTGGAGAGCTTGAAGCTGCCATCCCTTGTGTAGGCCAAGGTTCCATCGGGTTGGGTGATTTGAAAAAATCCTGACCCTTGGATGGCCATGTCCAAGGAATTGTTCGTGTTGATCATGTTGCCCTGGGTATGGAGCTTTTCAGTGGCCATCACTTTCACACCCGTACCGACCATCAAACCGGTGGGAGACTGTGTGTTCGTGGTGGTTTGACCACCCGCTTGGCGCACGTTTTGATAGAGCAAATCTTGGAACACGGCACGGTCGTTTTTAAACCCCGTTGTGTTGACGTTGGCCAAATTGTTGGAAATCACGTTCATTCGCATCTGTTGTGCGTCTAAACCTGTTTTCGATACCCACATTGCTGCGTCCATGCTCTACCTCATTTCTTTCTAGTGCTTTTTATTGAGTTCAATGGTGACCCATCAAAGTCCGCCATCGCTATTCAATAAAAATTGACAATTTCTTCAAAACCTGACGTTATATCGACACTCTTGAGGATCCAGGTTTTCTGTATTTCTTACAAAAACCCTGACCAAAACCCCAATTCAAGACTTGACAGGGTCAAACCTTAACTGGCCAACTTCATCATGGTGGCGCCCGATTCATCCGTGGATTGAACCTCTTTCACGACCTTGACTTGTTGCTCAAAAGTGCGACTTTGCTCGATTAATCTCACCATGGTCTCCATTGGATTGACGTTGCTCGCCTCCAATGATCCGACGGTAATTGAAGACTGCCCTCTACCAGAAGCAATATCTGAGCCAATTGTTTGACCCTGAACTTGGAACAAACCATCTTGCCGGCGATTGAGCGCTGCATTGGCAGCGTCACGCAATAAAATTTGACCAATTTGAACGGGTTGTTGAACGCCAGGCTGGTTGGGATCGACGGCAAAAACAGATCCATCGTCGCCAATATTGACCTTGAAGCCTTGGGGAACTGAAATTTGACCTCCTCCTTCGGCTTTCACCACCTCGCCGGTGCTGGTCGAAAGCACACCATTCACATTCAAGCGCAGGTCACCGCGCCTGGTGAAGGCCAATTCACCGTTGGGAGCGGTCACCCCCATGACGGTTGAATTGTTCATGCTGATGTCCAAATCACGCCCTGTGACCATCTGAGGGCCAGGCGTCAATTGGATTTGATCGCTGTGAACCACCTGGGGTTGATAGTTGGTATCAAACCCTTGGCCGTCTGCTTTGAAGGCTTTCAAAGAGGATTCAAAGCTTTTTTTGAATCCCGTGGTGTTCACGTTGGCCATCTCATGCGCCAATACTTGACGCGTGAGTCGCTGCTCGTTGATGGCGGCCACGGCGTTGAAGGCTAATTTATCCATGAGAGGCTCTGTTGAATATCAAGAAAAGCAGTTAACTATTCATTAACCACGGATTTGAATGATGGTCTGCGTCAAGGTCGTATCCGTTTCAATGGCTTTTGCATTGGCTTGGAAATTCCGTTGCTCGGTGATCAAATTCACCAACTCTTGGGTCAAGTCGACGTTGGAGTTTTCTGTGGCACCCGATTGCACCGTACCGTATCCAGCAGAACCGGCTTCACCCAACTTGGCGGCCCCTGAGCTTGAGCTGGCATAAAAAGACGCATTACCAATCTGCTGCAAACCCGATGCATTGGAGAAGGTCACCAAAATCACCTTGCCCAAGGAGTGTTGTGAGCCGTTGGAGTAACTGGCTTGCACCAAACCGTCGGTTCCGATCGCCACACCCACCAAGCTTCCCTCTGGCGCTCCATCTTGAGACTGTGAGAGCACTGCATAAGGTGATGAGAACTGGGTCGATTTGGAGTAATCGATATTGATGGTCAAAGATCCCTTACCGTTGGGGAGAAACACCGTGCTCAATTGAGCGCCTGTTTTCGGTGACACCAAATTTCCGCTGGTGTCGAAGGTCAATTCACCCTTGTTCAGATAGATGGGTGACCAGGCTGGTAGGGTGGCGAATCCATCTGCACTGGAGGTTTGATTCCCAAATGCATCAATGTATTGCCCCACCGCTGTGCCATTGGCCATCACGGAAGCCTGCGTGGGTTTGATCCAAGTTGACGTTGAACCCCTGGCCGCATTGACGTTGGACAAGCCCCACACTGCCGCACCGCTCACCTTCATGAAGGAATTGGTGCCCGCTGTCCCTGACGTAAATTTAAATGAATTGGTAGACGTGTCATAAGCGACCTTCACGCCAGAAATCGATGTCCCCGTCAATCCAGGTCCAGAAGGAGCACCCACCAATCGATTGATACCATCTTGCAAGGCTTTCACAAAGCTCTCCAACGTATAGTTGGGTTGTGAAGGAATCGTGACGGTCCCTTTGACATTGTCAACAGACACCACGAAGGTGTTGTTGGACGCATCCACAGAGAAGTTTTGATTGATGTTGATGCCCACTGGCGAGCCTTCCATGATGGCTGGCTTGGAAGGCGTTCCCCTCAATGCATCCACAGTTGAAGGCTTGACGGCGTAATTGATGGGGTTTCCTGACGGATCGGCCAAGCTCAAACCCAAGCCCCCTTGTGAACTGGTTGCAAAGGTATAAGAAGGCGAGGTGGTATTCGTATTGGGAATCACAGAAACACTGGAGTTGTCCCCCGTGGTTCCCGATTTGAAGACAAACTTTTGGTTCACATTGTCGTAAGTGACCAATGCACCATAACGCTGCTGGGCGATGGGTGTGATGGGGTTGCCTTGAGGATACGCAGTGAGGCTGACCGAGGTCTGGGTTGGGTCTTGCGACAAGGAATTGGAATTCAAACCGATCAAGGAATTGGCCGCTGTGAATGAAATCACTTGACCCGTCGGTGGTGTGAAGGTGAATTTTTGCGCTGCTGGATCATACGCCACGGTCACCGCATGCAGTGCTGGTGCAACAGGTGGGTATGCTGCATCCAACTGCCTTTGAATCAATGCGGTTGTTTCTGCAACAGTCATGTTGTTCGGGTTGGTGGTGTCGGTCGTTCCACCGCCTGTCAAGGTGATCGTCAACGGTGTGACCACAGGTGGTGTCACGTTGTTATTCGTCATGGCCATTTGCATGGTCGTGTTGGCAGGATTGGAGAAGTTGAAATACTTTTGATTGCCAAATTTTTGGCCAATCACATTGGTCAACTCGGCTGCGATTTGATCGCCTGTGAGCTTTGGAGCACCCACACCCGTGGCCAAATTGGCCAAACCAATCGATTGAGCTGCACTGCCATCAATGCTGATGGAAAACAAATTGGTCAACTGTGCAGGTGTGTATTGACTGAAGTCGACTGGCGTCAATGACGACAAGTTGGCTGCCAAACCGCCCGAAACAGACGCCGGCGCAGAAGTTCTCACATCGGTCAAATCGGTCAAAGCGAACATTGCTGTTTTGGCATTCACCAACTGGTCGGTCACTTGGGACAGGGGTGCAGTTTCCCCATATTTATTGACATACAAAGGCTGTCCTGAGCCAGGATCGGTGGCTTGTTGGAGCGCCGCATTGACCAATGTATCTCCCACATACACATAGGTTTGCCACCTGTTGTTGGGAGACGATTGCGACGCATTTTGTGTTTTGACGTAATAAACAGTCGCCAAATAGCCGTTACCACCTTTGTCATACACCGTGATGGCGGTACTTTTGTTGTAGGTTGTGGGGTCATTTCGATTGAAGTCAGCCATGATCACAGGCGCATCCGCTGGAAAATTCAAACCCAACTGAATTTTGGTGGTCTCCAATGCCATGCCCGTCGTTTGCTGAGGAATGGTCAACACACTCAATTTACTGGGATCGGCTTTGCCGGTACTATCGACCGATGCAGCTTGGAGTTGTTGTCCTGAGGAGGTGACCACGTTGTTTTGGTCATTCATCATGAAAGTACCGTTACGGGTATAAATATTTTGCAAACCATCGGGTGACTTCAGTGGGAAAAAGCCGTCACCAGAAATCGCCATATTGAGCGTATTGGATGACACCGAAACGTTACCTTGACTGAAGTCCAAGGACACTTGTTTGAGCGACACACCTTGACCAATCGTGGTACTGGCTTTTTGCAAGGGTGAAGTCGCAAAAATATCGCCAAAGTTGGCAACCGACTTTTTAAAGCCCTGCGTTCCAGCATTGGCAATGTTGTTGCTGGTCACACTCATTTGAGCGGTTGCCGCGTTGATACCAGTCAGGGACGTAAAAAATGACATGTTGAACTCCGAATTTTGTAAGGTCTATTGAAAATATTGAGATAAAAATCAGTTGGTGATCTGGGTCAAACTGTTGAGCGTGACGGTTTTGCCGCCCCCCACACCCAAGAGCCAGGAGTTATTCGCATCCCCCGAACTCGTCACACTGGTGACCGCGGCCATGGTGTTGTAGTTGGGCGTGATGTTGGCTCCACCACTGGTGCCGGAAATCGCAAAGGAATACGTACCATCGGGCTGCTGGGCACCGGTGTCAGACATTCCGTCCCAAGAGAAATTCATATTGCCAGGCGTTTGTGGTCCATAAATCATGGTGCGAACCACACTGCCTTTGCCGTCTGAGACCTGAACTTTCAATCCATCGGCACCACTTGGCAAACTGATCGTGCCCGTGACGGGTTGAGCGTTGGTCAACACAGCGGGGCCGGCGGGGATACCCACTTTTTTACCAATCAACGCCGCACTGGTGAGCATGCGATCCGACGACTGATTGCCCACCATGGTGTTCAAGCTCGTTTGCATGGCCGTGGTGGCTTCCAATTGGGAGAATTGCGCCAATTGCGCCACAAAGGCTTCATTTTTGACTGGATCGGTGGGATCTTGATTTCTCAATTGAGTCGTAAAGAGCGTCATGAACGCACCTTGCCCCATCGTGGTTGAACCCGCGGGCTTGTTTTTTTGATCTGCCACATAGTCACTGTATCGAACAATGCCATTGGGCAGTGGCGCTTTGCTGGTGGTTGCGGTGGAGGTCATGACACGGTGTCCTTAAAGTAGGGGGCTCAATCAATGGGTGATTTATGATTTGGTCAAGTCCAAGGTTCTGGACATCAACTGCTTGGCGGTGTTGACCACCTCGACATTGTTTTGGTAGGAGCGTGAAGCCGCCATCATCTCCACCATTTCTTGCATCTCATTGACGTTGGACAAGTACACCATGCCGTCTTTGTCTGCAGATGGGTTGCTGGGCTCGTACAAGCTTCGAATGGGGGTGGGGTCGTCCACAATGTGGTCAACTTTGACACCACCGAGCTGGGCAAATGCGGCGTTGGTCATCTCGTCTTGAACCAAGGCTTTAAAAACAGGTCGTTTCGCGCGAAACGCATCTTTTTCGCTGCTGGCCACGGTGGTTGCGTTGGCCAAATTGGAGGCCGTCGTGTTCATGCGAATCATTTGCGCATTGAGTGCGGTGCCGGCGATGCCAAATACACTGTCGATGGTATTCATGATGGATTACTCTCCTTTCAACGCTTTGCGGATGCCGCCAATTCGGTTACCCAGGAACTGCAACGTGGCTTGGTAGTCCCCTGCCGCCTTACCGAACTGGGCTTGCTCAACACTGATTTCAACGGTGTTGCCATCAAATGAGCTGTTGTACGGAACACGGTATCGCATCCCGTTGTCTGGACCTTCCTCAATGGCTGCGTAATGCTTGTCATTGGTCGCCGTCAAACTCTCGCGCTGAACATCTTGAAGCATCGCTTTGAAGTCAACGTCTTGGGCTTTGTAATTGGGTGTATCGGCATTGGCAATATTTCGAGCGAGCACTTCCATGCGTTGGCTTCGCACTTGCAAAGCTTTCTCATGGATTCCAAAGGCACCTGAAAGTAAATTCATTTCTCTGCTCTTTTCAAAAAATTAGCCGTTTTACCGACACCCACCCTCAAGTTAGAAGGTCTCAAGTCGAATGAGCAAAAGCTATGCCACGCGATGCGGCTTGACTCTTGAGGAGGTGGTATTTCATTTTTAAGTTCACGGCTTGGGGGTTGAATGGGATGAAAGTGGCAAACCATTGCCGTTCAACGACCGCTGCCTGAAGCACCCGATGAGTTCAGTCCGGCGGTAAACACTGGGTTCAAATACGCATTGATCCGCAGCGCTTGGAGTCTTTGCAGACTCAATTTCATGGCGTCATTGTTGGAATTGCGTGCGGTGGGTGCGCCAGACACGGTTGAAGCATTGGCCGACGCAATCAAAGCGCCCGAATCGGCCTTTGATGGCTTGGGTCTGCCATTGGCCTGGGTGGCCAACGCGTCTTTGATGGAGCGGTCATCGATGCCCAACTTATCGAGTGCGTTTTGATGCAATCCTTGCACGAGGGAGTCTCTGGTGATGGGAGCTCTCACGTCTCGGTTGACGTGCAAATAGTTGGCCTGAGGGCCTGCAATGTTCAAGCCCACGTCTGTTCGGGTCTCGCTTTTGGCAGCTGGGGTCAAGACCGTGAGGTACAAATCATCCAAATGCGTGGGGCCCGCATTTTTGAGTCCCGTTTGGTCGAAGTATTTCGCCACCATGTCGAGTTGCTCTAAAACACTTTTGCCCAAAATGGCTTTGGGGTTGGTGGCGAAACCTGCGCTGGCTGCCCCTCGGTCGGGTCCGTCACAGAACTGGATAATGCCGTGGCATCGGTTGTTGGTGGATTTTGGATTGAGTCCATCGCTCTCCATCAGGGACACTTTGGCGAAGTCGTCTGGTGAAAATTTGAATTGACGCGCCAATTGCAAAATCTTGTCATTCACCGCTTGCTTGTCTTGGGGAGGTATGAACCCCTTGTCCACTGCACGGTCCAATGTTTTTTGCAGCACTGGATATGCCGAACCATTCAAACGACCCATGAGTTGAATATGATTGGCCGCACTCACGCCATTGAAGGGGTCGGCGTTGTTGGCAGCGCCATTGAGTGGCGTGGACAGGAGCGAATTGTTGGCGCCCAAAGCGCCTGACTTGCTCCCCAGCATTCTGGAGGACAAACCCGACAAGCCACCCAGGGGATCGGTCATGGTGTCCCCTGCACCAAGAAGACTGGCCTGCGCGTTGGGACTGCCAGCCAAGGCACTCGTCATCTGGCCATTCATCATGTTGCCCATGGCCGCTCTGGCCATGGCCATGCGCTCCGCTTGCAATTGCCTCACATTGTTGGCACCGCCATTGAGTGGCGTGGACATATTGGCCGTGCTGCTTATATTAGTATGACCCTCCGGATTGGTGGCGACGCCCCCATCTTGAGGAGTGGTGGACAGCGCTGGATTGGAGGGGATCGATTTTGCGATCAAAACACTGGCACTGCTCAATGGCAAGGGCGCAAGACTGGATGCGTTGCCCAAGGCAATGGTCGTTGGCGTGGGCT
>Ga0209829_10001158_pt1 | contig 22130 bp, 22 predicted proteins | sample C_140205_EF_Meta_FD_187311 | JGI IMG/M metagenome (GOLD analysis project Ga0209829, IMG submission 187311) | Freshwater microbial communities from Lake Croche, Canada to study carbon cycling - C_140205_EF_MetaG (SPAdes) (version 2) | ecosystem: Environmental > Aquatic > Freshwater > Lake...
GAAGAGGTAGACGTCGGCATTGGAGGGGTCGCCATCGTCTTCTTCCTCGCCGGTGCCGGTGAGCTGCTTGCCGGGAGTGCCCGCCACGCTGATCTCCTTGGTCTCGGTGAGCTTGAACTTGGTCACCTGGCCCTTGATCAGGTCCGCCACCTGTTTGACCGCCTCATCAATCAAGACCTGGCTGAGGGCAAAAACCTGAACGTTGACGCCGGATTTCGGCATCTCGATGGTGACGCTGCCGTCCTTGGAGGGATAGGTTTTCCAGCCTTCGGAAAGTTGCAGCGTGATCCCGGCTTTCTTGTCGGCGGAGGGCACGGACAGGGGCTTGGTGGTGTCAGCGGCGCTGGCGGCGCAGCAAATTCCGGCAAAGGCGAGGGCAAGGAAGGACTTTTTCATAAGAGGATGTAAGGCCTCAAACGTAGCCGACGATGGCTTTCTTGGAAGTAGATTTAAAATAACCGAACAGCCTGGATCACCGGAAAGGCGGATTCTGCCGTTCGAAGTTCAATGTTTGGACGTTCAATGTTCGATGTTCGACTCCTCACCCCCGCGGATGAAACTTCTTATGCACCGCCTTCAGCCGCTTGCCCTCGACGTGGGTGTAGATCTGGGTGGTGCTGATGTCGGCATGGCCTAACAGCTCCTGGATCACTCGCAGGTCGGCGCCGCCTTCCAGCAGGTGCGTGGCGAATGAATGCCGCAGCAGGTGGGGATAGACGTTGTGATCGATTCCCGCCATCAGCGCCCGCTCCTTCACGATCTCCCGCACGCGATCCGGCGAAAGCGCCCCGCCGCGCACGCTGAGGAAAATGTGCGAGGAAGTCTTCTTTTTCACAAGGTTCGGACGCTCGTTCGCGAGGTAATCGAGGATCGCCTCGCGCGCCTTTCCGCCGACCGGCACGATCCGGGTTTTGTTGCCCTTGCCGGTGACGCGGATAAAGTTTTCCTCGAAGTCCAGCGTCTCCAACCGTGCCTGACAGAGCTCGGAAAGGCGCAGGCCGGAGGAGTAGAAAAGCTCCAGCATCGTGTGATCGCGGCGGCCGAGAAATTTCGAGCGGTCAATCGAATCAAGCAGCTTCGTCACGTCGCCAAAGTGGATGGTTTCCGGCAGCGACTGGTCCGCCCGGGGCGCGATCAGCGGCTCCGCCGGGTCCATCGGCAGCTTTCCACGCAACGCCAGCCAGCGGAAAAACACCTTCAAGTGCACCGTGGTGATCCGCAGCGAGGCGGCCGAGAGCCCGCTGTCGTCTCGGGCGGAAAGGAAGCGGGTCAACTCATCCACCCCGATCTCGGAAAGTGGCTTTGCTTGTTTCTTCATCCAGGCCGCCAGCGCGTCGAGCGTCTGGCGGACCGACGCCTGGTAGGCGGTCGAGAGCCCGCGCTCGACGGCGAGATACATGATGAATTGGTCGATCTGGGTTTCCATCCTCCCCCTCAGAGTCCGCCCGACCGCTCCAAGTTCCAAGTTCCAAGTTCCCTCTGGATTCCTGCTCGTGAAATTCGGAGTGTCTCGGCATGCGCATCGACATCGTCACGCTGTTTCCGGAGATCGCGCTCGCGCCGTTGAGCGAGAGCATCATCCAGCGCGCGCGAAAGGCCGGCTTGGTGGAGATCGTGGCGCACAATCTCCGCGACTGGACGACCGACAAGCACCACAAGGCCGACGACACCTTATGCGGCGGCGGGCAGGGGATGCTGCTGAAGCCGGAGCCGATTTTCGCGGCCATCGACGAGCTGCGGACCCCGGAGTCGAAGGTGGTGCTGATGACGCCACAGGGCAGAGTCTTCAAGCAGGCGCTGGCCCGTGAGCTTTCAGCGGAAACACACCTCATCCTGCTCTGCGGTCACTATGAAGGAGTCGATCATCGGGTCATCGAGCAGCTTGTCGACCTGGAGCTTTCCATTGGCGATTACGTCCTGACCAACGGCGCGATCGCGGCGGCGGTGGTGACGGATGCGATTGTGCGGCTGCTTCCCGGGGCATTGGGAAATGAGCAATCGAGCGTGGAGGAATCTTTTTCCGATCCGAATCTTCTCGAAGCTCCGGCCTACACCCGACCGATCGACTTTCGCGGCCACGTGGTTCCGGAGATCCTGCTTTCCGGGCATCATGGAAGCATTGCAAAGTGGCGGCGGGAAAAGGCCTTGGAACGGACCCGGGCGAACCGCCCTGATCTGCAATAGGCAGGGACCCGACCTCCGTGGCGGTCCGGTGGTGGAGAGCTCCATCGCCGAATCGGGTGCTTCCGAACCTGACGATGTCGCGGCGAAGGTCGGCTCGTTTTGGACGAGTGGGCTCTTGGGATGAGTGATCCTCCCCCCACTGGACCGCCACGGAGGTCGGGGCCCTGCCTTTGCTGAATGTGCTCATATTCCTGACGTGAAATTTGAAGCATTTTCGGCGTTCCGAACGCATCGAGTAGCGGTCCTTGAGAAGAGCTTCACAGATTTTTGCCGTTTGGTCGTTGTTCGCGTTCGCCTGCCGTGCCGCCGAGCCCGTGGAGTTCAACCGCGACATCCGGGCGGAACTTTTCGGCATCGGCATCGTGGAAACACTGGAAGATTTCGGGACCTCCGGAGCCCTGCCGTCCAACCAGCCGTTGCTCGATCATCTGGCGTTGCGGCTTTCGAGAGAGCATCACTGGAAACTGAGGCCCTTCCCTTGGGAGATCGTGCTTTCCTCCGCCTATGGCCAAGCCGATGCGGTCAGTCCGGCTCTGCTCGTCAAGGACCCGAAAAACCGTCTGGTCTCGCGTGGTCCGAGGCAGCGCCTCACGGCCGAGATGGTGCGGGACCGGGCCCTGTTGGTGTCCGGTTTGCTATCGAAAAAGCAGTTCGGCCCGCCGGTTTATCCGCCGCAGCCGGATGGGATCTGGAAGTCCGCCTAAAGTGGCGCGCGTTGGAAGGACTCCGAGGGCGAGGATCGCTATCGTCGCGGCATCTACACCTACTCGAAGCGGACCAGCGGTTATCCGGCCTTCCTGATGTTCGATGCTCCGACACGCGATGCCTGCACGGCGCGGCGCATCACCACGAACTCGCCCTTGCAGGCACTCGTCACGCTCAACGATCCGGCGCACATGGAATTTGCCAAGTCCGCGACCACCACCCCAGCGCCTTTTCCCTGTGGATGGCAGGTGGCGGAGTGAAGCAGGGATTCTCCCACGGCGAGATGGATCCGATTGGCTACGAGGCGATGACCAACAAGGTCAGCCTGCATGATTTCCACGCGACCGTGCTGAACCTGGGCTTCGATCAAGAGAAATTCACCTATCCGTCGCAAGGCACGAATCAGCGGCTTTCTAACATCACCAGGCCCGGCAGCAAGGTGGTGAAGGACTTGTTTGCTTGATCACCCGGCGCGGACGAACCGGAGGAATTTCCTTTCGCTTGGGATGGGACTCGAGCCGCCAATATTTCCGTGGTCGGGGCGGCGGGATTCGAACCCACGGCCTCTTCGTCCCGAACGAAGCGCGCTACCAGGCTGCGCCACGCCCCGATGCCACTGGTGTAAGTGGTACACCCGAAGGGACTCGAACCCCTAACCTTCTGATTCGTAGTCAGACGCTCTATCCAATTGAGCTACGGGTGCATTGCCTTGCGGCGGGCGGGAAGAAAGCAACGGGGGAGCTCACGTGTCAAGAATTTCCGTCGATTTCCGGCCACTGGCTCGAGACCCCCCCGAGGGCTTGCCACGGACAGTCCTTTGTCAATCCGAACCTTCCGCTCCTAACGACGGATGTAAGACCCTGATCACTTTCGCTGGAAATTTTCGTCGAACCGGAGTTGATGGAAGAGTGCGCTTGGCTGCCCTTTGCTCATCCCACTGTGAAAACACTCCTGCTCGTTGCCGCCGCCCTTGTCTCGCCCTCAGGAGCCCGCCCTGCCTTGGAAAAGCCGAACGTTGTCATCGTTTTTCTCGATGACGCAGGCTACGGGGATTTCTCCCACACCGGCAATCCGACGATCAACACGCCGAACCTTTCGAAAATGGTGCGCGACGGGCTGAACCTGCCGCAGTTCTACTGCGGCTCCTCCGCCTGCAGTGCCTCCCGGTATTCGCTGCTCACAGGCCGCAATCCTTTTCGATCAGGGCTCGACTCATGGGTGCTCGGTCCGGATTCAAAGAAGTATCTTCATCCAAACGAAATCACGCTCGCCGAGGGGCTGAAGCACTCGGGTTACGCCACGGGAATGTTCGGCAATTGGCATCTGGGGACGCCCTGCAAGGCCAACGACCTGGCGGTCGAGGCGCTGCCTCTGGCGCACGGATTCGATCAATGGCTCGGCACCAATGTTTCCCACGACCTTACTCCCGGAGTGGATCTGATTCAGAGCAATCCTTCCGCGAGCGATCCAGTAGTCGGCTATGAGACGCTAGAAAAGAACGTTGGAGGGAATGGGCCGGTGGCCACGTCGCCCTTGGCCGCCATCGCACTTTTCATGACATCGGCAGCAGAAAGCTCACCTATCTTTTTTCCCGCTCCGGTGGTGGCGGCACCAAGCCCCATTGCGGCCTTCGCGGCGGTGATGAGAATCTCGTTGTCGCTGTTGATTCCGGCGCCGATCTGTTTGTCGAAACCGGAGAGCTTGAGATCGCGGATGGCGTGAAACAGGCCGACCTCGCGCGGGTTTTTGTCCAGTTCGTCCTGAACCTTCTTTTTCGAGTTCGGCTTTGCAAGAGGGCTGTTCAGCACGGTCAGCATCGACATCCACGCGATCCCGCTGGCGGCATCACTCTGCTTGGCAGCGACATCCCGGAGCTGCGGAATTTCTTCGTCCCGCTTCGGATCGTTGACGAAATCACTGACCAACTGGCCCATGGCGGCAGGGGCAACGAGCAGCAGGGCAAAGGGAAAGGCGGTCTTCATCAAGTGTGCCGATACCTTCCGGATTTCGGGATTTTTTAACCCCATTCTCACGACAGGCTTGCCAGCCGGCGCGCGGTTTCGTCAAACCCCCGTCGTGAATCAGGCCTTCATCCTCGGCGCTGGACTCGGCACCCGTCTGCGGCCGCTGACCGACCGGCTTCCCAAGCCCCTGATTCCACTCTTCCACCAGCCCCTCGCCGCCTGGGCGATGGACGCCTGCCGGTCCGCGGGCATCAGACGCTTCGCGATCAATACGCATCATTTGCCCACGGAGTGGGAATCGCTCCGATCCGCGATCCACGATCCCCAATCCACGATCGACCTCTTCCATGAGCCCGTTCTTTTGGAAACCGGCGGTGGTTTGAAAAACATCTCCGCCTGGATCGGAAACGAGCCGCTGCTCATTCACAACGGCGACATCTTCTCGACCCTGCCGCTCGATCGACTCATCGCCGCCCACGCAGCCTCCGGTCTGCCCGTCACCCTCGCGGTGCGTTCCGAAGGCGAGGCCAAGCACCTCGCGCTTGATCCCACTGCCACCCGCGTCACCGACATTCGGGAAAAACTCGGTCGCGCCCCCGGCACCCACGTTTTCACCGGCATCTACTGCATCTCCCCGGAGTTCCTCGACCTGATTCCGGTCCGCGAAAAGATCTCCGTCATCCCCGCCTTTCTCGAACTCGCCGGCGCCGGGAAACTTGGGGCCGTCGCTCTCGATGAGGGCGTCTGGATGGATCTCGGCGACCGCGAGAGTTACCTCCAGGCCCACCGTGATCTCGACCTCGGCCCTGCGATCCACCCCGATGCGATCATTTCACCAGAGGCCACCATTGAACGCTCCATCATCGGCCCCGGTGCGGTCGTTGAACGCGGAGTCATTCTACGAGACAGCATCGTCTGGCCAGGCGGTCATGTCCTCAGCGGCGCGGAGCTGGATGGCTGCATCGTGTTTTCCGGAGAGAAGGTCACCGGGAAGCATCGGGATGCGGATCTTTGAACGGGGCGGCGACATTCCTGTCGCCAGCAGGCATGGGATTTGTCGCGACAGGAATGTCGCGACTCCAAGTGGCGCGACACCCCAGATCATGTGGTCGGAGGTGAACTTGACGAGCTTCTGGGCGCAGCGTCTGGCCGCCTTCATAGAGGGAGTACATCCGGCCATCGTAGGCAGCCCCCCTTTTCCCCGCCCTAACGGGGCCAGTTCGCGACCGTGAAGGCGAAAAAGCCGCTGCCAAAAGAAATCTCGGCAAAGCGGAGTCGAGGGCTAGCTTCACGACCACCCGGATTCCGCCCATACCGCCCCTTCAGCGACTCCCACCTCAAAAGCAACTTCCCAGCAGTTCGATGACCTCCCTCAATTCAAACCCGACCTGGCGTTCAATGCCCGCCCGCCCGATCGCTTTGATGGGATTGATTGTTTCTTTGTTTGTCATCCCCCGGCTTTCATTCGGTCAGCAGGCCGATCCACCTCCGGCCAAGGGCTTCCTGGAAATTGCACACGACCCCAAGGCGTCCGCAGCCCAGAAGAAGACGATCTCGGCGGTCAACGGACAGCGTTGACCGGATGGCGGCGGGCGGCGAAGTTCCTTCGCCATGACGGACGTGATTGTAGGCATCGACCTCGGAACCACCAACTCGGCGGTGGGTGTGGTGGAGTCGGGCTTTCCGATTCTGCTGGCGGATGAGGAGGGAAAGCGGATCACACCGAGCGCGGTGTGGATCAGTCGCGAGGGAGGCATCGAGGTCGGGCGAAGGGCGTTGCGGCGTCGCACTCTGGAGCCGGGTCGGGTGGTGACGAGCGTCAAGCGGCTGATGGGACGTCGTTTCGGCGAAGAATCGGAATTCTGCGTGCCGATGACTCCGATGAGTGAGGGAGGAATATCGGTATTAGGACGTTCGCCCGTGGCGATCAGTGCGGAGATTCTAACAGAGCTGAAACGGATCGCCGAGTGGAGGTTGGAAAAAACGGTCAGCAAGGCGGTGATCACCGTGCCGGCGTATTTCAACGACGCCCAGCGAGCGGCGACGAAGCGCGCCGGGGAACTCGCGGGGCTGGAAGTCGTGCGCATCCTCAACGAGCCAACCGCAGCCGCGCTGGCCTACGGGCTCGACAAGCTGGGCGAGAAGGCGCGGGTGGCGGTCTATGATTTCGGCGGCGGAACCTTCGATCTCTCGATCCTGGAAATGCAGGACGGGGTCTTTCAGGTTCTGGCGACCCATGGCGACACCCGGTTGGGCGGCGACGATCTCGACCTGGCACTGGCGACGAAGGCGGCGGCATCAGCAGATGTGGATTTCCACTCGCTGGATGATGCGGCGAAAGTGAAATTCCTCGAAGAAGCGGAGCGGGTGAAGCAAGTCCTCTCCAGCGAGGGATCGGCGATGTTCCGGGTTCCTTTCTACGAGGGTTCCAGTAGTTTGGAGATGGAGGTCACACGCGCCAGATTCGAAGCGATGGTGAAGCCATGGATCGAGCGGACGCTGCGGCATTGCCGCCAGGCGCTGGCGGATGTGGATCTGACACCAGCGGATCTCAAGGCGGTGGTGCTGGTCGGCGGCAGCACCCGGATCCCGGCAGTGAGGGCGGCGGTGACGGAACTTTTCGGGAAAGAGCCTGACCTTTCCCAGCATCCGGACGAGGCGATCGCGCTCGGTGCTACCATTCAGGCGGGGGTGATGAGCGGCAGCTTTCGAGTCGGCGGCAGCACGCGGATCCCGGCGGTGAGGGCGGCGGTGACGGAACTTTTCGGAAAAGAGCCTGACCTTTCCCAGCATCCGGACGAGGCGATCGCGCTCGGTGCTACCATTCAGGCGGGGGTGATGAGCGGCAGCCTTCGAAAGATGGTGTTGTTGGATGTGACGCCGCTGAGCCTGGGGATCGAGACTTTCGGAGGCCTGATGAACGTGCTGATCCCGCGCAACACGACGATCCCCTGCAAGGCGGGCGAAATGTTCACGAACGCGGCCACCGGCCAGCAGTCGATGCGGATCCGCGTGCTGCAAGGTGAGCGGGAGATGGCGCGCGACAACTGGGAGCTCGGCAAGTTCGAGGTCGGCTTCGAGCCGCTGACGAAAGGCCAGGCGAGGGTCGGCGTGCAGTTCCGGATCGACGAGAACGGCATCCTGGAGGTGCTGGCACGGGACGTTTCCACCGGGATCGATACGGTGGTGAAAATCGAGAGTGCGGCGGTGAACGTGGACGATGCGGCAGTCGAGGCGATGGTCAGCGAATCGGTCGAGCACGCCTTCGACGACATGGCCGAGCGCATTTTTACCGAGGCGCGGCTGAAGGCCGAGGAGTTGCTGCCGGCAGTGGAGATGGTGCTTTCCCAGGGGCTGCCCTCGGACGAGGAGCGCGTCGAGATTGAGGCCGCAAGCGCGGCGGTTAGATCAGCGCTGGCCACCGGGTCGGCGAATCCGCTGAAGGCGGCCGTGCAGCGCCTCGATCAGGCCACCGAGGCTCTTGCGGCGCGCTTGGTGGAGAAGGCGATGGAGGATGCGCTCGACCGAAGATTGGTTGGTGGCTGAGTGATCCCGGCTTGCGTTCGCCGGGGATGCGTTGAAATTAGGCCGCCAGTCCGCATGTCCGAGCCTTCGTCCACCCTTGGTCCAACTTCCACGCACGAGCACGCGGCGTGGGATGATGCGGAGTGGTTGGAGTCCGCCGAGCCGACGCTGACGACTGCGTTGGAAGAACCCCAGCAGATCGCGCCCAGGGCCTTGTTGCCTGAGCCCCGCAGGTTTTCCGAGCCGGTGACGAACAAACCGGAAGGTCTCAGGATTGAGCCGCGCGCGGCGATTCGGCTTCCCGGGGAGGGCGAGGCGCCACCCAGTCGCAAGATCGAGATCACCGAACACGGCAAGGGGATCATCCGACTGGAAAGCGAGCCTCCGGTTCTGGCGGTGGCGAGACTCGACGTGCTGCCATTGCTCCAACCCCGAAACGCCAAACCTCTGATCAAGCAGTCGAAATTTTCTGCGGAGTGGGGGAAAGCGGGCAAGCACTCGCATCGGTGGCTGTGGTGGTCGGCTGGTGGCATTCTGACTCTGGTGCTCGTCGGCTTGGCGATCCAACCCCTCCTGATCAACAAGGATCAGAATCGGACGGCGGACTCATTTCGATCGATCCAGGTGGTGGAGGACGTGGTCGCGGTCGAGGACCCGACGGTCTATTTTTCCGAAAATCCGGCCCAGGTGTTCACGGAGATCCAGGACTCGTTGGGAAAGTATGCCCGAGCCCGCAGCTTGGAAGAGGCTCTGCCGATGATCAGGCACGGAACGAGCCTCAAGGAGGAACTCTCGAAGCACTGGAAGCCTTGGCCGGTCCCTGGTGATTGGGCGGTGTCGGACGACGCTGCGATCACTTATGATTCGGTCGGGAAAATTCCTTATGCGATTGTGGGAGGAACCTTGCCGGACTTCAGCGCCTATCGGGTTTTTCTGGTCCGGGAACAGGGCCGGATGCTGGTGGATTGGGAGGCCACGCTCGGGCTGGGAACAAGAACCTTCATGGAGATGAGGGATCCGGCCATTCAGGCAGCCGAGTTGCGGGTGGTCATGACCCCGGTTGGATTTTACTCACTCACGTTTCCGGAGGCCCGCTATTGCGCGTACCGACTCGACTCCAGCGCCGACGAAACCTCGCTCTGGGGTTACGTCGAGCGTGGCAGCCCGGCGGCGCTCGCGCTGGAGGAGATTTTTAACGAGAAAGCGATTTTTTCCGACAAGCCACGCGAGCAGATGGTGCGCCTGCGCCTGAAGCGGGGTGCGCCTGAAGCGGCTTCCAACCAATGGTTGGTGATGGACGTGCTTCACAAGGGCTGGGTCACCCCGTAGAACTTTTCCTGTGAGCAAAGAAAGCCAAGGATGGTTCCACTGCGGCCGGTGCGGCCAATTGTTTCAAGCACCGCTCGACGCGAAGGACCGAACGTGTTCGTCCTGCGGGCGCGATCCTTCCACCTTTGGCGAGAAGACGGCGAAATCCGGACCAACCGGCTACGCCCCCTTGGCAGAGAGACGGGCCAGCACAGCGGAGGAAGGTCCCTTGCCGCAAAAACGCGCCATCCGAAAACGCCGCCCGAATTCCCTGATCTACAAGATCCTCGCAGGCTGGCTGGTGTTCATTCTCCTCCTGTTCTTCTTCGCCAACCGACTATCGCAGGACGATGAAAAGCTCGGCATGCAGGTCCGAAACTCGCAGGTCGTAAAAAATGGCCCACTGGGAGATGAGGAGCTGGCGATCCTGGACGAGGCCATGCCGCAATGCGCGCGCTGCCTCGGAGGATTCCTCGGCTCGGGCACTCCCGAAGAGCGCAACCAGTTCGTGTGGAAGCCGATCAGCGTGGCCGGAAAAATGGCTCGGTTCTACGGCATGAATCCGCTGTCACAGGTCAATCCCACCGATGTGAAGAACACCGCAAAGCGGCTGCTCCAACTGGAGACCGGCCCCGCGATCATCACCGAGTGGGAAGTGGTCGATGGTCGGAAACTGGATGCGGTTTTCTACAAAGAGGATGGGGAATGGCGGCTCGATTGGGAACAGTTCGTCCGCTATGGAGAGTTGCCATGGCCTCTTTTTCTAGCCGGCAGTGGTGGCGCCACGGGAGAGTTCCGGGTGATGGCGCGGAGCAAGAGGGTCGATGAGAAATCCTCCGGCAACTTGCTCAGCATCGTGCTCTATAGTCCCCGCTTCGGCTACCCTGGTGATCCGGGGAATGCCTCGCCGGAATTTCTCGTTCCGCGCGACAGCGAGGATGGCCGCCTTCTCGCCGCCGCCTTCCGGGCGGAGCGCGGAGGCAAAAGCCCGTTCGATGGAGCCCTCGCCGCCGGTGATCCCGATGGCATGATCCGCCTCCGGGTGAGAGTGAAGCGGACCGATAGCGAGAAGGGTCGCGTCTTGACCTTGGAGAGGGTGATCGCCTGCCATTGGCTTGCCAACGATGAGCCAGGACTGGCGCCGCTCTCGGAGCAGCAGGTCCTCGACGACGAAGCCACCTTGCGCGATACTGATCAGCCTCCCGCTCACACGGAGTGAAGCAAGGCCGCCCGCATGAAGGGTAGCGGGTCGGTCTGCGGGAACCAGTGCTGAAAGGCGAGCACACCTTGATGAAGCAGCAGCGATAAGCCGTTGGAAGTTCTGGATCCCGCAAGATTCGCTGCTGCCAGCAGGGGCGTCACAGCAGGGCGGTAGATGGTGTCATACACACAAAGCCCGGACCTCAGGCAGCCGTCCGGAAGGGGTGAGCCGTCACCTCGCTTCAGGCCCACCGAGGTCGTATTGACGACCAGATCACAGCGTTCGCAACTGGCTTTGAGTTCAGGGTCGTCGAACGACAAGACAGTCACCGCAGTCACCGGGCCCAGTGCCCGAAGCCGTTCCGCCAAGGGGCCGAGCTTCTCCAAGGTCCGGTTCACCAGCACCAGACTCGGCACTCCCTGCAACGCACATTGGGTCGCGATCGCCTGGCCTGCCCCGCCACCTGCTCCGGCGATGAGGACGTTGAATGCGGACAGTGGAAGTTCGAAATCGTCGCTGATGGCCCTCACAAAGCCTGGCCCGTCCGTATTGAATCCGTGGAGACCGTCCGATTCGAAGCGGATCGTGTTGACCGCTCCCAGCGATCGAGCCTCAGGGTGGATGTGATCACAGGCGGCCAGCGCCTCGAACTTGTGCGGCACCGTCACGTTGCAGCCGATGAACCCCAGTGCCTTCATCCGCGAAAACGCCTCCGCCACGTGACCGGGTGGAACGTCAACCTTGATGTAGCGGGCGTCGATCCCAAGGGCGTCCAAGGCCGGTTGGTGCATGCCGGGCGAAGATGAATGCGCGACCGGATGTCCGATCACCGCCAGACGCGCGGGCTTGCCATGCCCGGCATCCAGCAACTCGCGGGAAAGCAGGTCGTCGAAGGTATAGAGGGGGCTCATCGGTCAGAGTGAGAGAACATCATTGAGGCGCTCGAGTCGCACCAAGGAGCGCTCTTTCCCCAACAGCCTGAGCATGTCGCCAAGGTCGGGGCCGCCCGATTTTCCGCTGAGTGCCACGCGGACCGGAAACATGAGCTGGCCGGGCTTGGCGCCACCTGCCTTCGCCGTGTCGCCGATCGCCTGCTTCGCAGACTCGGCCGACCATTCTGTTAGATCCGAAAAGGACGCCACAAGGGACTTCAGCAAGGGAGCCGCCTGCGGGTTGTCCCTCACCTTTTCAAGCGCTTCGGTTTCATAGGCGAATCTGTCATGCAGCAGGAAGCCAATCGCGTCCGGCACATCCTGAAGCAGCCGGACCTTTGCCTTCACCGTCGCTGCCACCGCCTCGAAATTCCCGCTAACTGGCAGGCCTGCGGATTCCACGAAAGACCGCGCCGCGTTGGCAAAGGCCTCGTCGGAGAGTTCCATCAGGTGCTGCTGGTTCAGCCACGCGCATTTTTCCGCATCGAAACGCGCGGGCGAGCGGTTCACGGCCTCCAGCGAAAAGCGTTCGATCAACTGGAACAGCGTGAAGACCTCCTCCTCGGTCTTCGAGGACCAGCCCAGAAGCGCGAGGAAATTCACCACCGACTGCGGCAGGAACCCTTGTCGCGGATAGTCGCCGACGGCCGCGCCCTCATCGCGCTTTGACATCTTCGAGCCGTCCACGTTCAGGATCAGCGGGATATGGGCATACAGCGGCGGAGCAGCCCCAAGTGCTTCGAAAAGTTGCAAGTGCTTCGGCGTGTTCATCAGGTGGTCCTCGCCGCGGATCACGTGGGTGATTTTCATTTCGATGTCATCGACGACATTGACGAAGTGAAACACGTAGGAGCCGTCCGAGCGCTTGACCACCATGTCCGGCGTGTTGCTTTCGTCTGCGTAGTTGATGGTGATCTCGCCACAGACGAGGTCATTCATGGTGACGGGCTTGCGCTCGAACCGGAACCGCCACGCGCCATCGTCCTCATAAACGCGGTCATGCGCCCTCAGCACCTCAAACCAATTGTCGTAAATGGCGCGGCGCTCACTCTGGAAATACGGACCGTGCTGACCACCGGCCTCCGGGCCTTCGTCCCAGTCGAGTCCCAGCCAGCGCATCCCGGAAAAGATCGCATCGCGTGCCTCGGCGGTATTGCGCGCCTCATCGGTATCCTCCACGCGGAGCACAAAGGTTCCGCCATGATGCCGGGCGAACAGGAAATTGAACAGGGCAGTGCGCGCACCACCGACATGGAGATAGCCGGTCGGCGATGGGGCGAAGCGGGTACGAACGGACATGTGGACGGTGTAAGCCCGGAGGATCGCTTCGTCCAGACCTAGCCACTTCTGCGCACCGGATCTAATTCCGCTCTTGGCATGGATCGGGGGAGGTTATAGCCATGAACATGCTTCTACCAAAGAAATCGGGATTCGCTACCTGCCTGGCAGCCTTGCTATCGCTAATCGCGCCCGAGGGTTTCGCGCATGGCACCGTGACACCGTTTCCGAAGCTGGTGCAGGACGGAATCCCTCTTGCGAACCTATCGTCCACCACGCCTGACGCCCAAACGGTTTATCGGGTGGAAATCCCTGCTGGAGTGAGTTCGTTCAAGGTTTCCACCAGTGGAGGGAAGGGAGATTGCGATCTTTACGTCCGCTTCGGTGCCCATCCTGACCTGGAAGAGAGCGTCTATGACGCGTCCAGCGAGGGAGCGACCAACGCTGAATCGGTGACCATGGCAAATCCTCAGCCCGGAGTCTGGTACGTTGGCCTGAAGGCTGCCGAACCCTACTCGGGCGTCCGCCTCTCACTGGTCACCACACTGGTTCCCGGGGCGATCCCCTTGCCACGCTTTACTCCGGGTGCGGGCATTTTCGGAGGGAGCGCGGTGATCTCCTTCAGATCTCCTCTTGCCGGAGCCACCGTGCTCTACTCGATCGATGGCAACGACCCGACTCTCAGCGCCCCGAGTTGGGTAGGACTCACCATCAACTCCGACACCACCATACGGGCCAGATTGAAAACCCGGAGCGGGGCGCTTGGGCCGATTGCCACCGCAGACTACTGGGTTGCCCCCTCCAGTGAAATCCAAACGCTCCAGAGCGGAGTCCCCGCCGATCATCTTTGCGGCAGCGCGCGCAGCCGGCGTTACTTCAAGATCGATGCGCGTGCGGGCGACACGCTCACGGTTCAAACCGAAGGAGGAGCGGGATCCTCCACCATCAAGGTCCGCTTCGCCGCACCACCGGCCGTCTTCCCTGAGGTCAACACGGATGTGGTCTTAAGCTCGTCGGGAAAGGTGCAGATCAAGGGAGCCAAGGCCGGGGATTATTACATCCTGCTCGAGGGGCGTGGAAATTTCTACGACCGCTCGATCACTGCGATCACTGCAACCGAGATGCCGGATCTGGTCGCCTGGGCACCTTCGGTTTTTCCATACGTCACCAACGAATCCTTTGATCCAGGCTCCTGCGAGGTCGTCGAGGGAATGATCACAGCAGGTGCTCATCGACTGCTGCGCTTCAACACCGAATCCCGCAATTTGGGTGGCTCGGATGTCGTCCTGCCGTCGCCGATTGATAATCCCAACTTCGAGTATCAGGAGTGCCACGGTCACTACCATTTCAAGGGCTTCGCTGCCTATCGCCTGCTCGACAAGGACGGCAACGTGGCCCAAATCGGCAAAAAGGTCAGTTTTTGCCTGCTCGACGTCTATCGCTGGAACAGTAGCGCGGCGCGAAATTCAAAATACACTTGCGACAATCAGGGGATTCAGGCCGGCTGGTCGGACGTTTATGACAGTGGCCTTCCGGGCCAATGGGTCGAGATCGACGGACTGCCTGCCGGGAACTATCAACTGGAGATCACGATCAATCCTGCCCGGGTTCTCATCGAAGGTGACTACGGCAACAACGTCACCACGGTGCCGGTCCGGATCGACGCTCCGTGAGCGCTTGCGATTCCAGAAGCCTCCGGTAAATCGCCAGCACTTTGTCCGTCATCGCCTCCAGCGTGACCTCGCGGGCCACCAAGTCAAACGACGGCTCAAGCCGCGCTTTCAGTCCCGCCAGATCCTGAAGCGCGTGCCTCAGGCCGCACTCCAGCTCACTGACCGAATCGGGCTCCATCAGCGCTTCGTTCGGCAGAAATTCGGCCGCGAATCCAACCCGGGTGGAAATGCACGGCACCCGCATGTGCAGCGCCTCCGCGAGCGTGTAGGGCCCGCCTTCATTGCGCGACGCCACCACGAAAAGATCCGCGCAGCCCATCAAGCCCACCGCGTCGTCGCGATGTCCGGCCATCCAAACCCGGTCCTTGAGCGAGTGCTTTTCGATCAGCGCCTCCAACTCCGGTCGCTGCAGGCCCTCTCCGACCAGCCATAGGAAAAATCCAGGCACCCGGGCCATCGCCTCCAACAGCAGATCCATGCCCTTCGCCGGAACCAGCCGACCGACCGTGCAGAACACCGGCTCACCATTTTCCGGAAACGGCGGCTTGGTCGCCAGTGCGGCCTCCCGCGTCCCCGGCGGCGGCGGGGCGATCGAGTTCCAAATCACCGTGGCCGGCAGTCCTTTCAATGACTCCCGCACCTGCGCGCTCGCGGTGATCCGTGCGTCGTAATCGCGGAACGGGCGGTTGCTCGACTTGGTGTTCTGGATCGTGGCGACGCGCTTGATTCCGGGCAGAAAACGGCGGATCGAACGCACCAGCGCCCCGGCCTTGTTGGCGTGGGCATGGACGATCTGCGGACGAGTGGCAAGAATGCGCCTTCGAAGCTCGAGAAGATTGAAGGGATTGATCCGGCCCAGGCTCATCCGGTGGGGGACGAAATTCACTTGCGACGAAAAATGCGGGCGCATGGTCTCATCCGCCACCACCGACACGGCGTGCCCCAATGCGGCCTGACGGTTCGTCAACTCGATGACGTTTTTCTCAAGCCCTCCTTTTTCGCCAACACTGGCCAGCACATGACACACCCGGATCACGCGCTTAGGCTGAAGTTCCAAGTGCCAACCGCCAAGTTCCAAGGAAAGAAAATCCACCCGCCCGTTGGAACTTGATCCGGACGAACCCCGCCCTCAGGCTTCCCGACATGAGTTTACTGCGCCGCTTCAAGGATTGGAGAGAAATTCGCCGTTGGGAGGCGAAGGGACGCCCTTCGCCTCCGCCCCATGCCATCAAGCAGCGCGTTCTCCGTGAATTCAAGGATCGCTATGGCCTCGAGATCCTCGTGGAGACCGGCACTTTCAAAGGCGACATGATGGAGGCGATGAAGAAGGATTTCCGCCAACTCTATTCGATCGAGCTCGCTCCCCATTTCTACGAGCGCGCCATGCAACGACTGATCAACGAGCGTCACATCGAGATCCTCCAAGGAGATAGCGGCAAGGTGCTGGAATCCCTGGTGCCGAAGCTCGATGGCCCGACGCTCTTCTGGCTCGACGGCCATTATTCGAAGGGCAACACCGCCCGCGGCGACGATGACACCCCAATCATGCAGGAGCTCGGCCACATTTTTTCCCGCGCCGATCTCAAATCCGTCATCCTCATCGACGACGCCCGCTGCTTCATGGGCCAGACCGAGCAGGTCTATCCGGCGTTGGAAAGCGTCCGCGAGTTTGTCGCGAACAACCGGCCCGATCTCGGCTTCGAGGTCGATACCGACTGCATCCGTCTGGCTCCGAAATCTTGAGCGCGATGCCGGACTCCGTGCGTGCAGACAAGTGGCTGTGGGCCGTCCGGTTCTTCAAGACCCGCTCCGCCGCCACCACGGCTTGCGAGGGCGGAAAGATCAAGCGCCTCGGTCATCCGGTCAAACCCGCCACGGCCCTGCATGTCGGCGATCTACTAGAAGTCCCGTTTTTCGAAGGCCCCGGCACGCGTTCGATCACGATTGTCGGTCTGCTCGACCAACGCGTCGGCGCTCACCAAGCCCAGGCCTGCTTCCAGGAAACGACCCTCCTCGAAGTCCTCGAAGCGAATCGACTCCATCTTCAGGAAAAACGCGAGCGCCTGCTCCGTGATGGCGACCAGGGCCGCCCCACCAAGCGCAATCGCCGTGAGATCGACCACCACTTCGGCTTCTTCGAGTGAGGTTGTTAGGCCATTTTGCTAAATTAATGTGACTCTGCTGGTTTGTTCGAAGCGTTTACTTGATCGAGCAGCCAGCTTCGACCTACCAATCGCCACACTGCGGCGGCGTTATTCCAATAGCGCTGCAGAGCGGGCAAGGTTGCTTCTCTCAATTGCTCAACGGTTTCAAAAACCCGGCTTCCGATCTCGTCCTTGATGATGTCTCAGAGTTGTTCGCATGGATTGAGTTCGGGATTGTAGGGCGGCAGGTCAACGATCCTTATCCGCTCCGATCACATCGAGTGAGCCGTAGAGGCAATCCCATTCGTATTTGATCTGACGGGTCGCCACCGGGCGCTTTCCCTTGCGCGCCCAAAGCCGCCGCATCTCGGTTTGCAGTCCGAACCGGGCCTCATCCATCTTCCATATCTTCACCTTGCTGCCTTGAGGGAATTTGAGGTTTTCCAGATACCCGGCGAGTGCTTCCCGGAACTCTCCTGCCGCCGCCGGATCTTTTTTGGAGTGGCTGGGGTGCGGCACCAACAGCACTCCTCAGGCTTTTTTTAGCCAGCGCCAAACGGTTTTGTAGGGGCGATTAATGTCGTGCTCGTCTTTGAGTCACCGCTGGGCCTGGACTCCGGTGACGAATTCGCCGGCATCGAGCTTTGTCTTGAGTTCGTCGAGGATCGCCGGGGCGACGCCTCGGGGCGAACCCTCTTTGGGACCGGGCTTGGCGCGCATGAGCAGGGCTTCAAGACCTCCTTTCCGCACGGCCGCCAGCCAGCGGAATAGATCACCGCAGGCGATGCCGTATAGATCAGCGACCTCCGCAGAAGTGTGTTCTCCCCGAGCGGCGAGTTTGATGGCCAGGAGTCGGGTTTTGCGCCAACCGTCCTTTTCGGCAGCATGTTTCTCATCAATGACGGCGGCCACATCGGGCCTGCTAAGTCGAAGCCCATTTTTTGCCATGAACGAGACTGTTAGAGAGTCCCTAACATGGCGCTTTATTCATGCGAACTGGTATTATTCTGCGACTCGTCGCATAGCCCGCATTTTTCGGTACTCGGCTTTGCCGCGCAGTCGACGAAGCTGATTGAGTGCTCTATGATTTCCGGGTCCGGCACAGGCAGTCCACCGTGTGGTCGTTGACCATGCCGACGCCTTGCATGAGGGCGTGGAGGGTCGTCGAGCCGACGAAATTGAAGCCGGCTTTCCGCAGTGCCTTGCTCATCGCATCGGACTCCGGGGTTTTCGTCGGATAGTCGGCCATGGCCTTGCGCTGGTTCACCCGAGGCTTGCCGCCGATGAAGCTCCACAGCCATTTCACGGCGTCCTTTTCGCGGGCCTCGAGTTCCAGCCACGCTTGTGCGTTCTGTCGGACCGAGAAGATTTTTCCGCGATGGCGGATGATTCCGGGATCGAGGACGAGCTTTTCCAACTGCGCGTCGGTCATCTTCGCGACTTTCTCCGGGACGAACTGATGGAACACCTGGCGATAGCGGTCGCGCTTTTGCAGGACCGTCCACCAGGACAGCCCGGCCTGCGCGCCTTCCAGGCAAATGCACTCGAACAGGTAGCGCCGGTCGTAGGACGGCACGCCCCACTCGGTGTCGTGATACTCGCGGTAGAGATCGAGATGCGCGGGCAGCCAGGGGCAGCGGAGGGTTTCCATGAGGAGGACGTTGACGGGTTTGTGTCGGTTCGTCCATTCTACGGCAACGGCCATGAAAACTGATGGCTGGAAGATTCCAAGCTGAGCTGTTTACTGAACCTCCGAATCGATGTCCCAACGTCCTTGGCCACCCAATCCCCGCGATGCGAAACCACGTGGATTTTTCGACGTTGGCTCGCAATTGCCCGTCACGATCCTGCTGATCCTGATCTCGATGGTCACTGGTGCTTTGACGCAGGTGGGGCACCAAAAGGAAAAGGGCGACCGGTTCTACCTGTCCTCCCAGCAGCAGTTTCAGGAGTATCAGGCGATGTATGACGAGTACAGTGCCGCGTATGATCGGATCTTCGAGAAAGACGATGGAGCGGCGGCCCCCACTGCCCAGGAATTGAACGAGCTGGCGCGTTGGGAGGAGGCATTGAAGTCGGAGGAGGCGGAGCGCCATGATCCACTTTCGGACGTGAAAAAGGGGCAAGTCTGGCGCTTGTTCACGCCGATGTTCCTCCACTTCGGAATCCTCCATCTGGCCTTCAACATGATGTGGCTCTGGCAATTCGGCGTGGCGCTGGAAATGCGCTTTCGGTCGATGAGGTTCCTGGCCCTGGTGCTCGCGGTGGCCGCCATTTCCAATCTGACCCAAGGCCTCTGGAGTGGAACCAACTTCGGCGGGATGTCCGGCGTAAACTACGGCTTGTTCGGATTTCTTTTCCTGCGCTCCAAGCTGCATCCGAGTCCCGGGTTCGTGCTCAACAGCCAGACCGTTTCAATGATGCTGATCTGGCTGGTGGTCTGCTTCACCGGCGCGGTTGGTCCAGTCGCCAATGCCGCCCACCTTGCGGGGTTTCTTAGTGGAGCGGCGATTGGGACGGGCAACGCGATGCTGGCCGGCGGCTGGCAGGTATTCAAACGTCGGCAGAAATTCCGCTCCGCCATCGCCTCCAGTGCGAGCACTCTGCATCAGTGCGCGGCCTGTGGAAAAACCGAACGCGACGATTCAAACGTCGGCAGAAATTCCGCTCCGCCATCGCCTCCAGTGCGAGCACTCTGCATCAGTGCGCGGCCTGTGGAAAAACCGAACGCGACGATCCCTCGTTGGAATTCTACGTCAGCTCCGCGGACGATCAGGAATACTGCCAACCGCATCTTCCGGAAAACCAGTCGTGAACGGGCTCAGGCCGTCGCGAGCAGGGCCTCATCCGGAAGGAAGAGCCGCTCCGGCATATGAGCCACGGACTCGACAATCCAGTCCGGGCGATAAGCATATTGATGCAGATCGTCGATGCGGGTGTGGCCGCTGAGGACGAGCACGGTTTGATAGCCCATGCCCACGCCGCCGAGAATGTCGGTGTCCATCGTGTCGCCGACCATCACGGTCTCCGCCGAGCGCACGCCGAGTTCATTCTGGGCCATGCGCATCATCACGCCGCTGGGCTTCCCGACTGAGAAAGCCGCCCGGCCGGTCGCGCGTTCCAGCATCGCGACGATCGCCCCGCAGCCGGGACGCGTGCCGACATCAGTCGGACAAGTGGCATCCGGATTCGTGGCGATCAAGCGGGCGCCCTTTTCGACCAGGCGCACGGCCCGCTCGATCATTTCGAAGGTCATCGTCCGGCCTTCACCAACCACCACGTAGTCGGCATCGTCATCGACGACGGTTACTCCGTTGTGGTGCAGCGCGGCGGCGAGTCCGTTTTCTCCGATCACATAGGCGGTGGCTCCGGGTTTTTGTTTTGAGAGAAATCGCGCGGTGGCCATCGCGCAGGTGAAGACATCATCCGCTTCCGCTTCGAGTCCGAGGCGGCAGAGCTTGAGAGCGACGTCGCGTCGCGTGCGCTGCGAGTTGTTGGTGAGAAAGCGGAACGGAATCCCGCTTCTGCGAAGCTTCGACACGAAGGTGTCCGCGCCGGTGATGAGTTGATTTCCACGATAAATCACGCCGTCCATGTCCAATAAAAAGCCAAGTGTGCTCATGCCATGGAAGCAGCGTGTGGTGTGCCAGATCGGCCGTCTTCCTCAAGGATGCGGCTTTGAAAACCCATGTGCCGGAACAACTCGCGAGCCGGCAATCACTTGGAGTCAGTGAAAAAGAATCGTCACATGGAGGCTCGTCCGTCGTGATCCAGTAAGTCATGGGTGGAACGCATGTCCCGGGGCTGATTGCATGAGCTGGATTGCGGCTCGGTCTGCGGGCTGACAGCACTTTGAAGGTCTCGACACAGCGGAATCGACCTCGCGCACGGATTCTCCTTGGGAAAGTCTGCCTTGCCGCTTGGGCCGCCACCTGATTGCATCCGCCCCCCAACCCGCAGACCCTCATGGCCAACAAAGACGTCACCGATCCCGCCCGCATGGAGAAAATCGTTTCCCTGTGCAAACGCCGCGGCTTCATTTTTCAAGCGGGCGAGCTCTACGGCGGACTCAACGGCTGCTGGGACTACGGCCCGCTCGGCGCCGAATTGAAGCGCAATCTCAAGGACTACTGGTGGCGCAAGACCGTCCAGGAGCGCGACGACGTGCTCGGCATGGACGGCGCGATTTTGACGATGCCCCAGGTATTGGTCGCCTCTGGACACGTTGGCGGTTTCAACGATCCGATGAGCGAATGCCCGCTGACAAAGGCGCGTCTTCGTGCGGATCAGATTCCAACTCCGGATCGTGGACTTGAGTATACGTTTCTTGGAGCCAAGGACCAAGTGTCAGGAAAGGTCACCGAAAAAGAAATCACGGTTCTGGTTGCCAACGAGAAGCAGGAAAAATTCCGCTCGGCAGAAAAGATCGCGCTCAAATTCTACGCAGAGATTTTCGGAAAAGGCTCGAAGCCAGAATCTCTTGAGAACGGTTGGACTGAGCAGGCAGGCCCGCGTGAAAGCGGCCTTTATAATCCGGAAAACGGTGTGCTCATGTCTGAGCCCCGCATGTTTAGCCTGATGTTCCAGACCAAAATGGGCGCATCGGCGGACGACAACGATCCAAACTCAGTCGCCTACCTCCGTCCCGAGACCGCGCAGTCGATCTTCGTGCAGTATAAGAACGTCCTCGATTCCAACCGCGTGAAGCTGCCCTTCGGCATCGCGCAGTGCGGCAAGTCGTTCCGCAACGAGATCAACCCGCGCAATTTCACCTTCCGCTCGCGCGAGTTCGAGCAGATGGAGATCGAGTATTTCTGCCACCCGAACGACGGCCTGCGCCTGACCGATGAGTGGCTGGAAACCCGGCTCAATTTCTACGGTGAGATCGGCGATGAGTGGCTGGAAACCCGGCTCAATTTCTACGGTGAGATCGGCATCCCGCGTGAGAAGCTGCACATCCTCGACATCCCCGATGGCGAGCGCGCTTTCTATTCGCAGAAGACCTACGACATCGAATACGAATTCCCCTTCGGCATCCAGGAGCTGGAAGGCGTGGCGTATCGCACCGACTACGACCTCGGCGTCCACGAAAAGGGCGCGGGCAAGTCGCTGGTATACTTCGATGAGGAGACGAAGGAAAAGTTCCTCCCGCATGTCGTCGAGCCGTCCGCCGGTTGCGACCGCACGGTGCTGGCGCTGATCTGCGAGGCCTTCGA
>Ga0209829_10001159_pt1 | contig 22113 bp, 29 predicted proteins | sample C_140205_EF_Meta_FD_187311 | JGI IMG/M metagenome (GOLD analysis project Ga0209829, IMG submission 187311) | Freshwater microbial communities from Lake Croche, Canada to study carbon cycling - C_140205_EF_MetaG (SPAdes) (version 2) | ecosystem: Environmental > Aquatic > Freshwater > Lake...
AGTCGGAGTCTGAGAAGACTAGCGACGACGAGTCGGAGTCTGAGAAGACTAGCGACGACGAGTCGGAGTCTGAGAAGACTAGCGACGACGGTGCCGAGTCCGAGGCAAAGCCTTCCGAAAAAGAAGGCGATGATTCCTCAACACCTGCCAGCTCCAAAGACATCAAATCTTCCGATGAGTCCAACGAAGACAAGCAAGCCGCTCAGTCCGATGGCACCCCTCAATCTTCTTCCGGCCAGCCCAATGGTGCCGAGGAACCGCAGATGGAAACTCAACGGGCTTTCAGTGATAATTCCAAAGGTCTCTTGGACACCACGAAAGAAACTCTGCGCACCTGCTTTGTTCGTGAGCCAACCGACGAAGAATGCTTCAACGGTATCGTGCCGTACAAGATGCTTTTTGCGCAGCGCGACGCCTGCGATCTCTATCGGCAGTATGCGAAGCCGTCGACGGACGACAAATTCAAAGAATTTATGGCTTCGACCAACAAGTACGTTGGCGTCCTAAAGAAAGAGTTTGACATACGCAAAGCAGCCTATCAGTATTCACGGTCCACGATCTCGCGTACCGGTGTGTTGAACGTCAACAAGCTGCATTCCTATAAGATCGACGACGACATCTTCTTGAGCGTGAGTCAGCTGGCCACCGCCAAAGATCACGGCATGGTCATGTTCATCGATTATTCGAGCTCGATGTGCCCGAGTATCCCCCACGTTCTCAGGCACATCATCACGCTTGCCATGTTCTGCAAAGCACTCAGCATTCCCTTTCAAGTCTATGGATTCACTTCTTCTATTCGCCACGATGTTCTGCCTATAAAAGGCAGCTCTGAAGGTCGGATCAGGATGGAGAATCTCGTCATGCCAGAGATCATCAACTCCGATATGCCCAAGAGCGATTATGCGAGAGCTATTCGTGATCTGTTCATTCGTTCATTGAACTACAATGCGGCCGGTATGTCAGAGCAGATGGGCAGCACTCCTCTCAACGAGGCTTTGATCGCCGCCCACAAGATCGTTCGTAAGTTTCGCAAAGATCATCCTGTGCAGAAGGTCACTACGATCTTCCTCACCGACGGTGAAGGCGGCCCTTTGACTTCCACGCACGACATGTCGATTCAAAATCGAACGCAAGAATCAATCTACGGCTATCGCGATATGCAGATGACCTTGAACGGCCGCAAGATTAAGTTCTCGCTAAACGCAAGAGACACGATGATGGTGTTGATCGACAATCTTAAAAAGTCGACGGACTCAAAGATGATCGGCTTCTTTATCCCAGCCGGCCGCCGCCCCGCCAAGTACCACGCTGCAGCGGCCGCTTCAACAGTGCGTAAGCAATACACTCTCGAGAATGAAAAGGCCTACATCAAGGACAAGTCGATCTGCATGCCGGGCGCCTTTAACTACGACGAGTACTTTATCGTTTCATCCGGCAACGAACTCAGCCTTGAAGAGGAAGATCTGGACATCGACTCCGATATGAGTCGTGGCCGCATGGCTCGCGCTTTCTCGGATTTTACGAAGTCCAAGAGGGTCAATCGTGTGTTTGTTACCAAGTTTGCAGAGGCCATTGCGTAAGCTATTGGTGTTCAGGGTGATAAAAAAATCATACCTGTGTACAGAACCGATGCAATATGATATAATAGTACCAGATTAAAGAACACACTTCATTATGAATCCCAACGCACTCAAGGTCGTGGCTCTGCTCAAGAGCCGCTTTCCACTTCAAACCAGCTTTAAGCGAAAGCATATTCACCAGGCTTCGCTGGACCTTTCTCTCAAGGTCAAAGATTATCTGGACATCATCTCGGATGAGTTCAAGGTACACAAGGGTCTCTACGACTATACGCGTCTGCTCAAAGACGCGGCGGAGGCTCCGTCGGCTGCTCCCACTGCGGCCGTCATGAATCTGGCCAATGTGGCCAGCATCTGTAACGAGAGCACATACATTCCTTCCCAGGATCCCACCTATGTGCCGTGGGGAGACTTCTCGGCTATCGTCGAGATCATTCACTCCAAGTCCTTCTATCCTGTCTATGTGGCAGGTCTATCCGGTAACGGCAAGACCATGATGATCGAGCAGGCGTGCGCCAAGGCGAAACGCGAGTACATTCGAGTTCAAATTTCGCCTGAGACGGACGAGGACGACCTCATCGGTGGCTTTCGGCTCCTCAATGGTGAGACGGTGTTTGCCAAGGGTCCCGTGGTGAAAGCCATGGAACGCGGCGCTATCCTGCTCATCGACGAGATCGATAGAGCTACCAATAAGATCATGTGCTTGCAGGGTGTTCTTGAAGGCAAGCCCATCATGATCAAGAAGACGGGTGAAGTGATTCGTCCGGCTCAGGGTTTCACCATCTTTGCCACGGCCAACACGAAGGGCAAAGGCTCCGAGGACGGCCGGTTCGTCTCCGCCACGATCATCGACGAGGCTTTCCTCGAACGGTTTGTTGCCACTATCGAGCAGCCTTATCCCACGATCGCCATCGAGCGCAAGATCGTTCAGCGGCACATGGAGAAGTTTGATGCCGTGGACACCGACTTCGCCGAGAAGCTCGTGACGTGGTCCGAGATCATCCGGAAGACCTTCGCCGACGACGGCGTGGACGAGCTTATCTCCACGCGTCGTCTCTGTCACATCGCCCACACCTTCTCCATCTTTAAAGACCGTCTGCGTGCGATTCACATGTGCATCAATCGCTTCGACGGCGACACCAAGTCGGCCTTCTTGGATCTTTACACCAAGATCGATCCGTCGGTGGTTCCTCCGCAGGCTGCTGCGCCGGCCGCACCGATATCCCCGAATCAACCGCCGTTCTAAAAAAAAATAACTCTTTATATGCATTTTGTTATTTACAATAGTAACAAAATGTATAGTATAGTCTTTACAGTAAGGTCCGACTGTAAATTGATTGAAGGACCAAAATAAAACACAAAATAAGTCATGTCTAAGAATACACAAAAAGCTCGTCTGTTCAACCTCCTCGCCAAGGGCACAGAAGTTTCGGTCACTGAGGCTCGCAAGCGCCTTCAGATCACCAATCCTTCTGCTGTTATCGCCCAGCTGCGCGCTGATGGTGCTCGTATCTATACGAACACTCATCGCGTAAACGGTGCGACGGTTTACAAATACCGTCTCGACGTTAAGCGTTCGAACCTGAGCTAATAAATCCGGAGGGCGGGAGATCGCAATATCTCCTGCCCTCCATTTTTTTATGCCAAAGAAATTTTCAGTACCTGGAACCGGTCGAAAATTTGATTCCGGTAAATCGGAATATGGTCTTATTCCTCCTCATGCGCTTGATGAGCTTGCCGCGGTACTTACCCTTGGCGCTCAAAAATACGCGCGTGAAAACTGGCGTCATGTTGAAGATGCTGAGCGGCGTTACTTTGATGCCATGATGCGCCACCTCTGGGCTTGGAAGCGAGGAGAGGTTACCGATCCCGAGACGGGAAGGAACCACCTTGGCCATGCCGCATGCTGCCTTTTCTTTCTCTACGAACACTCAACCGGTCACGCAATCGATAAATAGAATTTTACGTTATGAAACTATCTGAAAATACATTAGACGTGCTGAAGAACTTTTCAGCAATCAATCCAAACATGGTGTTCAAGCCGGGCAAGACGATCGCCACGATCTCCGAAGCCAAGAACATCATGGCCAGCGCCACAATCCAGGAGGAGATCCCGAGTCAGTTCGGCATCTATGATCTGACCGAGTTCCTCTCCACTCTGTCGCTCGTGTCCGACCCCGATCTCGAGTTCACGGCGGATTCGATCAAGATCAACGACGGTGGTACATCCATCCGTTACTTCTATTCGGCGCCTGAGGTCCTCACCGCCCCCAGTAAGAACGTCAATATGCCAAAGCCAGAAGTGAAGATCGCCTTCACCGCGGATGTGATCAACAAGATCAAGAAAGCCGCAGCCGTTCTTGGCCATGCCACTCTTGAGATCGCCGGCGAAGATGGCAAGATCATTCTTCTGGTGCGTGATCTCAAAAATGAGACTGCCAATAAGTACAGCATCGTTGTCGATGAATCTAATGCGTGCACAGAGAGCTTCTCGTTTGTGATGGTCATCGGCAATCTTAAGATGCTTCCTGGTGACTATACTGTCTCAATCAGCTCCAAGCTCATCAGCCACTTCAAGAACACAACTACTCCGGTTGAGTACTGGATCGCCTTGGAGAAATCTTCAACGTTCGGATCGTAATAACATGGACACTACAACTCCTCCCGTAGTCGAACAGAACTCTGGTTCGCTCAACCTGGTACTTGGTGACATCGCCGCAGTCGTCAACATCATCGATAAAGTAGCACGTCGCGGTGCATTTGAGGGCTCAGAGCTTTCAGATGTCGGCGCCCTTCGGCTGAGGTTTATCACCTTCATAGAAGCGGTCAATAGGTTAAATGCTAAGGCGAATCCTCAGCCTAAACCGGATAACGTAGCGGCTGCGCCAGCTCAGGATTCTGAGGGCACCATCATTCAAGGCAATTTTCCAACAAAATGAGCACCATCCCATCATCCCCAGAAGATCGTAAAGCTATCCTGATCGCAGTGCAGCAGATCTCAGAGTCTCTTTGCGAGATTTCTACTGCACACGTTCAGATCAACGAGATTCTCAAGGCATTGAGCACGAAGTACAAACTTCCTGCCAAGACCTTCCGCAAGGTGGCGTTCATGTACCACCGTCAGAACGTCAACGAGTTTGAAAACGAGACTGCAGAAATCAAAGAGGTTTACAAAAGTGTCACTTCGGTTTAAGATGAAGACATGCAAAATCAAGAAGAATTCCTCTGGACGGAAAAGTACCGGCCCTCAAAGCTCGTCGACTGCGTACTTTCACCGAATCTCCTTAAAACCTTTGAAGGCATCGTCTCTTCGGGAGAGATGCAGAACCTCTTGCTCTGTGGTACGGCCGGTGCTGGTAAGACTACAGTTGCGCGAGCCCTCTGCAATGAACTCGACCTCGACTGCATCGTCATCAACGGCTCGGAAGATTCCGGTATCGATGTGCTACGTGGTAGAATTCGTCAGTTCGCGAGCACGATCTCGCTCGAGGGCTCGGGTAAGCCGAAGGTCGTCATCCTTGACGAAGCGGACTACCTGAACCCGCAGTCGACTCAACCGGCTCTTCGCGGTTTCATCGAGGAGTTCAGCAGCAATTGTCGGTTCATCCTCACGTGTAACTTTAAGAACCGCATCATCGAGCCTCTTCATTCTCGGTGCGCGGTGATTGAGTTCAATACGTCCAAGAGCCAGTTGGCAGTACTGGCCGGATCCTTCATGAAGAGAATGTGCTACATTCTTCAGGAAGAGAAAGTCGACTATTCAAAGCCGATCATTGCCGATCTCATCATTCGATACGCTCCGGATTGGCGGAGAGTCATAGGTGAGTGTCAGCGTTACAGCGTGTGCGGCCGGATCGACGAAGGTATCCTCTCCAATCTCGGAGAGGTAAACATCCAGGTGCTCGTAAAAGCTCTTCGAGAGAAGGACTTCAAGACCATGCGTTCCTGGGTGGTCAATAACCTTGATATCGAGCCGACCGCGATCTTTCGAAAGATCTATGATAATATGATCGAGTATGCGAAGCCAGCATCGGTACCTCAGGTTGTTCTTATTCTCGCGGATTATCAATACAAAGATGCGTTTGTGGCAGATCATGAACTGAATCTTGTGGCTTGCATGACCGAACTGATGGCGAACGCTGAGTGGAAATGAGCCCATTTGATTTCATCAATTCGATCTCTTTCACGAAGGCCGACATCATGGCTGATGATCTGGCTGAAAAACAATACAATGCTTATCTGGTCAATCGCGGATTATCCTATTTCTCGGATACTGTGCTTCTGGCTAATGAGATGAACGTCCACCATCATCTCCCTAATCGCCTTAAATTTGATTTTCTTATAAATAGTATTCGTAAACGCAAACGCTTCAGTAAGTGGCTAAAGGCCACTGAGCATGAAGATCTCATGATTGTCAAAGCATACTATGGTTACAGTAATGAAAAGGCCAGGTCCGCATTGATGATTTTGAGCCAGGATCAGATACAACAGCTCAAAACTAAACTTTATCAAGGTGGACGCGGAACTAAACAAAAACCCTAATTCGTTTGCGGAGGAAGTCCCTGTAGATTGGACTCCCGCAATGATGCTTGAAATAACACTAAATGAACCAGATGATTTCCTCAAAGTACGTGAAACCCTTACGCGCATCGGCGTCGCCTCGCGCAAAGAAGTCAACAGTCTCTACCAGAGCTGCCACATCCTACACAAGCAAGGCCGATACTTCATCGTCCACTTTAAAGAGCTTTTTCTGTTGGATGGTAAGCCTTCCAATCTCACTCAAAACGACGTTGACCGTCGCAATACGATCACTACGCTCTTATCCGACTGGGGTCTCGTCCAAATCGTTGACTCCCTTCAATGTCAAACCAAAGCTCCGCTCAGGCAGATCAAAATCATCTCCCACAAAGAGAAAGCTAATTGGCAGCTGCACCCCAAGTACAATATCGGAAATAGTCGGCCAGCGCCCCACGTTTTGAATAAATAGACTTTGACGGCATTCAGCCGTCAACCAGAGATGCTCCTCACGGGGGTCTTTGGATCAACCGCAACCTCGCTTAAATGGAGGACATATGACAGCAACGTTCAGTACATCAAACAACCCCTGGTTCATCGGCTACGATAAGCTGTTTGAACAGCTCGAAGCTCGGACCGGGTCGACAGATAACTATCCGCCACACAACATCGTCAAGATCGACGATGATCATTTTGTGGTGGAGCTCGCGGTGGCCGGATTCGCAGAAAGCGAACTCGACATCGAGGTCAAGGATTCGCTCCTGACTGTTTCAGGCGCCAGAGAAGATACCCGCATCTATGCGCACAAAGGTATCTCTGCAAGAAAGTTCAGTCGCCAGTTCACGCTCAACGAGCATGTGAATGTAACGACTGCAGCTCTTGCCAATGGCATCCTTTCCATCGCACTGGAAAGGGACATCCCGGAAGAAGAGCGCCCGCGCAAGATCGAGATCGGTAAAGCGCCGACATCGAAGAAGTCGTTCCTCAAGGGATGATATAAGTATCTCCACAGCCAACAAGCAAACCCATACATCATGAACATCCAAATCGTCCGTCTAACATCAGGGGAAGAAATTCTCTGTGACCTTAACATCCTAGGAGACTCCTACGTCCTGAAAGCTCCGGCGGTTCTTATCCCCACAGGGGATGGCAACATTGGATTTGCACATTGGCTGCCCTATGCGAAGAACGAGCAAGTTACTGTCTCGAAGAAATATGTCGTGTTCATCATTGAACCGGTAAATGGACTCGTGACTAAGTACAACGAGATGAATTCTCCGATCATTCTTCCTCCGGCTAGTGGAATTGTCACCGCCTAAGAACACTTAACTTAATCGGGCCGAGTGTACATTTTGTGATGTACACTTGGCCTTTTTTTGTGTATGATCTATATTGAATGAAGTTTTATACCAACGTATCAAGATATGGTTCTGAAATACTCTATCGCGGATACGACAACGGTCGTAGAGTGCACGAGAAGGTTCGGTTCAAGCCCACGCTGTATCTGCCAGACTGGCAGCTGCCTTCGAAGATGAAGCAGGCGACGTGGACTGCGCTGAACGGAACACCCGTTGATCCAATGCAGTTCCCAAGCATGCGCGAGGCATCCGACTTCTGCAAGAAGTACGACGGTATCGATTCTTTTAAGATCTACGGCAATACTCGTTGGGTTGCCCAGTTTATTCAGGACCGGTTTCCGGATGAGCTTCACTTCGATCGAAACGCCATCAACGTCGCATCGATCGACATCGAGGTTATATCCCATGATGGGTTTCCTGAACCCATGGAGGCTCTTCATCCCATCGTTGCGATCTGTATCAAGAACAACATCGACGAAGTCTTTCACGTGTTCGGCATCAAACCCTACGACGATACTCAGAAGAAAGTGAAGGGCCGCGTCGAGTACCATCATTTCACAACCGAGGAGGCGATGCTCAAGGGCTTTCTCACCTGGTGGACTCAGCCCACGAACACGCCCGACATCATCACCGGCTGGAACTCGCGGCAGTTCGATATCCCCTACATCGTAAATCGAATCAAGAATTTGTTTGGCGAAGCGATGATCAGCAAGCTTTCTCCGTGGGGTAGGGTGGAACTCGAGAAGTCCTACTCGCACAAACGAAACAACAACGATACGACGTACAACATCGTGGGCATAACGCAGCTTGATTATCTTGCGTTGTTCATGAAGTTTACGACCCATACCTACGGCAATCAGGAATCCTACAAGCTCGGTCATATCGGCAAGGTCGTGCTCGGCGAATCCAAGATCAACTTTGATGAGCACGGCAGTCTCGCCGAGCTTTACGACAAGGATCATCAGAAGTTCATCGACTACAACATCCGCGACGTAGAACTCGTGGACCGTATCGAGGACAAGCTCGGACTCATCACGCTCGCGCTAACTCTGGCCTACATCGGCGGCGTCAACTACATCGATACTCTGGGCACCACGTCGATCTGGGACTCCATCATCTTTCGCGATCTGGCTCGCAAACGAATCGCGGTTCCGCCTCCCAAGGAGAACGTGAAAACAACATACCCTGGCGGTTATGTGAAGGATCCCGTCGTTGGCATGCATAATTGGATCTGCTCTTTCGACTTAAATTCTCTCTATCCGAATCTCATCATTCAGTACAATATGTCTCCGGAAACGATACTGCCGGTGCAAACTGCAGGTATCTCTCCCGACATCATACTCAACAACGTTCCGTTCGAGCCTGAAGAAGACACGATCATGGCCGCGAACGGCTGTCACTTCAGCAATGAGCGGCAGGGCGTTATTCCTCGAATCATCAACGAGATCTATGATAGACGCGTCGTCTTGAAGAAAGCCATGATCGTTGAACAAAAACGACTTCAGACGATCGATAAGAAGGACAAGGTCGAGTACTATAAATGCGAGCGAGAGATCAGCCGATTGGAGAACCATCAGATCGCCGTTAAGATCCTGCTGAACTCTCTATACGGTGCTCTTGGAAACGCGTACTTCAGATACTTCGACATCAACGTCGCGGAGGGCGTGACTCTTTCCGGCCAACTTGCAATTCGTTGGGCTGAGAAGGCGGTCAACGACTTCCTCAACAAAACACTAAACACCAACGGAGTGGACTATGTTATCGCGATCGACACCGATTCGCTCTATGTGAATATGGCCGGTATCGTTGATCACTTTAAACCAAAGAATCCTGTCAAGTTCCTCGACGAGTTCTGTGGCAAAGCGATGGAACCTCTGCTTGTCAAGTCATACGACAAACTTGCGGGTATCATGAGGTGCTCCAATAATCGAATGGGCATGAAGCGCGAGGCCATCGCCGACCGTGGTATCTGGACGGCAAAGAAACGATACATCCTCAACGTGCACAACAACGAGGGTGTTCAATACGCGAAGCCCAAGATCAAGGTGATGGGTATCGAATCCGTAAAGTCGTCGACGCCCGAAGCATGCCGAGATGCTCTAAAGAGTATGTTTGATGTGATCATGAACAAGGATGAGGTGGCTGTTCAGGATGCCATCGCACAATTCAGAAAGCAGTTCAACGCGATGCCTCCAGAGGAGATCGCGTTTCCTCGAGGTCTCACCGATCTGGCAAAATACGCAGTCAGTCCGGGTATATATGCTTCGCCGAGATTTTCGCGAGGCGACGTCAAGTCAACTCCGATCCATGTTCGAGCTGCTCTGCTTTACAATCATCACGTCAAAATCAACGGTCTCGATAAGAAGCACGGGCTCATTAAGAAGGGTGAAAAAATCAAATTCGTGTATCTTCGCACGCCGAACAGTATCAACGAGAATGTGATTGGTTTCACGAATACTTTACCCAAGGAACTCGGCCTTCATCAATACGTTGACTACGATCTTCAGTTTGAAAAGACCTTCCTTGATCCTCTGACGATAATCTTTGACGCTATCGGATGGCGTACTGAAAAGATCGCAGATCTTCAAGATTTCTTCTCTTAATGATTTACTTTCAACCGCAACCTGATACTATACTAATATGAGCAAAGACTTGATCGACGACATCAAACAGATGCATGATAAGTTCGGAGTGAATCCCGTGGTTCGCACCTTTGACAAGGAGAAGCTCTATGCTTTCCTTGAATTCCGGTTGAAGTTTATTCAGGAGGAGTTGAACGAGACCAAGAACGCTAAAGGCGGAGACGATATCGTGGATGGGCTGATTGACCTTTGCGTCGTGGCTATCGGTACGCTGAACGCGTTTGACGTGAACGCATATGAAGCTTGGGATCGCGTTCATTCGGCAAACATGCAGAAGGAGGTTGGTATCAAGGCCAGTCGCCCAAATCCGCTCGGCCTGCCTGATCTGGTCAAGCCAGCTGGCTGGCTCTCTCCCACGCACATGGACAACACCGGCCTTCTCTCTAAACTGGACCAGTGACATACAGTCTTACAGTATTTAATTCGATCTTCGACAACAAGACCGACAAGCGCTTCGACTACGATTCGTGGGAAAAGTTTGAGAAGGTGCTGTACCAGCTTTCCACAAAGAAGGGTTACAAGGCGAAGCGTGGCGAGAAGGTTAAGAACGCAAGCCCGCTCATCAGTCCCGCGGTGTACAAACCAGACATGACTCGAGCCAACGCGAACGTGACGGCGTGGGCAGGCTGGGCCGCTCTCGATGTGGACAACTACACAGGAAGCATGGACGACATCACGAAGAACCATGGCAACTACTGCGTCTGCTATTCCACCGCGAGTTCCACTGTGGAGAAGCCGAAGTTTCGTCTGGTGTTTCCTCTCACTCATCTTGTGCCAGCCGAGAAGATCCGTCACTTCTGGTACGCTCTGAACAAGGAGTTCGGTGGCGTATCAGACGAACAGACGAAGGATCTAAGCAGGATGTACTACGTGCCCGCCAAGTATCCGAACGCCCACAACTTCATATTCACGATCACGGGAAGTATTCTGGATCCGAACGAGCTCATGGCCAAGCACGCATACTCCGAAAAATCAGGAAGCAGCTTCATCGAACGCTTGCCTGACAAGATCCGTGAGGCGATCCTGGCACACCGCAAGGAGGGAATGACCAATCGTGATATCTCCTGGAACTCCTATCGTGACTGCCCCTTCGTAAACAAGAAGCTTGTCTCCGAGTATCGTTCCATCGCGCTCATCGACGGCTCCGGCCGGTACCGCATGATCTATAAGATCATGACGAGCATCGCGTGCAATGCAGTGAAACGCAGCTATCCGATATCTTCTGTGGAGGTGGCTGAGCTTATTCGCCAGTTGGATATGGACACCGCACGCATCTATCAGCAGCGCAACCTGAAGACTGAGGCCGATAGGGCCATAGAGTACGCATATAAGAACGCAAACCCTTTCTAACCAACTACTTACAAAAGCGTTGGCTACCAACAGGTTATAAAGATTAAAGTGTTTTACTTAGAGCCATTTCATGGTAGAGTTATACCATGAACATCAGCCAATTCGATAAGCAAAACCTCAACGCCCTTCGTGTCGATATCGACGCGGCTCTCAAAGCAGTCGGCACCAAGTACGGCATCGTCCTTCAGGCTGGCCGTTGCAAGTTCACGCCAAAGTCCGCCGCCTTCAATCTGGAAGCATCCACTATCTCTTCCAACGGCGATGTCATCACCAGGGAAGTTGAGACCCTCAAGCGCTATATGCCGCTGCTGGGTCTCACCGAAGCACACGTCGCCCAGTCGTTCCGTCTCGGCAACAAGACCTTCAAGATCGACGGCTACAAGCCGCGCTGCTACGCGAAGCCCTTTCAGCTCCGCTGCATTGAGGACGGCAGAACCTACGTGGCCACCGAGCGCGACGTCAAGTTTGCTCTCAAGATCAGCTGATCACTTTTATCTGTCGGCCAACTCAGCCGCACTAAGTCGTCTTCAGACGCAATCGCCAGTAGCTCTGGCCGACGGATAACACTTTATGCCACAAATAGTCAAAGTAACAACAAACGAACTTCGGCTCGGCGATGAAGGCGAGTTATTCGTGCATAGAAAATGCATGAACAAATTGTATGATAAGTACGGCATCGTAAGACTCATACGTTCCGAAGACAAGTTTGATGACGAAAAGGACTACCTCGGTATCACCGACTCCGGCTGTAGACTGAAGGTCGAAATAAAGACACAGATACGCTACGTGGCGATGGCATCGTTTGGAATAGAACGGTGGCACAAAAGAAATTTAATCAAGTGCACAAGCGCCGACATTTTGCTGATTGTAGAAGTTCCTCAGAAGGAGGATTTGAGCGGCATGATCAATGTCTGGGATGTAGTTCACAACAAAGCAAGGACTGGGGATCACCGAGGATTCTCCTACACGGCCGGCGACGTACACAGGTACGGCTGGCTGATCAAGGACATGGAGCTATTGCAGGCAGTGCATGATCCAGAAGCTGCTTTCGCAATGAAATCCTTTTGTACATCCGACCTCTACAAAACTTAATTTTAGTGTTTACATCCATCCATCAACCATATAAGATTGTCCACGATGAAAGAATCAATCAAGATACTGCAGGAGTGTGCTGATCTTCAGCTTCGCAAATCCAACGACTACCAGAATCCTAACTCTACGATCCGTCAAGCCGACTACTATCCGCGCGGCATCGCATCGATCCTCGATATCATCCACACGAAAACTCTTCGGATGCGTTCTGTGCTTGAGGCCATGGACGGCGATCCAAACTACAAACCGAACTTCGAGTCGATCGAAGACTCTGCCAAAGATCTGATCAACTACGCTTCGTTTCTTGCTGCTTATGTTCGCGGCGGCATCGACGGCCAGAATGCCGACCGCGACTTTCTCAATCGTCCGATAAAGAAAAATGCTTAATCTATTACAAGTTAAAGATATCCGTGAATACTTTCGCGGCGAACACGCAGCAAAACGCTACGTGACCGATAAGACCGGAGTGAAGACACTCGAGCTCGTCGGCGCATCGTTCATCGCCGATGAACCTGCCGTATTTGGTGTCGTCAATCACGACTACGTCGAGCGAGAGTGTCAGTGGTACGATTCCATGAGCTTGAGTGTCTCCGATATCCCTGGCGGTGCTCCCAAGATCTGGCAGCAGGTGGCGTCCAGCAAAGGTGAGATCAATTCCAACTACGGATGGATGATCTACTCTGAGCAGAATCACAAGCAGTACTGGAGCACTCTGCTGGAACTTCTGGCGCATCCCAACTCTCGCCGAGCCGTCATGATCTACACTCGTCCGACCATGCACACCGACTACTGCCGAGATGGCATGTCTGATTTCTGTTGCACAAACGCGGTGCAGTATCTTATTCGCGACAGCAAACTCCATGTCGTTGTTCAGATGCGGTCTAACGATCTGATCTTTGGCTACAAAAACGATCGAGCCTGGCAGGTCGAAGTTCAATCTCGGCTGCTTAAGGATCTAAATCTTAAGGGTGAGAATGCCTACACGGCAGGTGACATCATCTGGAACGTCGGATCGTTGCACGTGTACGAGAGGCACTTTGATCTCATCAATGGATAACAAATGGAAAGTTCGGTACCTCCAGCTCGCAAAGGAAGTTGCGAATTGGTCCAAGGATCCTTCAAGCCGCATCGGCTCAGTTGCCGTTGGCGACAAAGGCCAGCTGCTCGCGCAGGGTTACAACGGTTTCCCTCGCGGCATCGCCGACAACCCTGATCGATACGACGTGCGCGAGACCAAGTACAAGTACGTCGTGCACGCCGAGATGAACGTGATCTATAATGCCGGCTACAACGGGGTCTCTTTGGACGGAGCCACTCTATTCGTGTGGGGTCTTCCGGTCTGCTCTGAATGCGCCAAGGGAATCATTCAAGTGGGAATCAAACATATCGTGATGCCTTCGCAATCGGTTCCGGAATCGTGGGCTACCTCGTGGGCGTTCACGCAGCATCTTTTTGCCGAGGGCGGAGTAACATGGGAGTTCATCGAGATTGAAAAGTAACGTGCTAATCGTGGGGTCCAACCCATCAGCAGGCAAAGCGAAGCCACACCGCAACACCACGATGAAACGCATCGAGAGGTGGGCCGAGGACCTACAGATATCCTACGACTTCTGCAACGTCATACCCTACCACGTGGATCGAGAGGATCACAAACTGGTGGATCAAGATCGCATCTCCAGTATTACAAAAACTCATAACCATATACTCACGCTCGGTAAGTTCGCTCACGACGTGCTTCGGAAGCTAAATATAGCTCACTACGCGCTGCCGCATCCCTCACCAAGGAACCGGCAGTTCAACGACAAGAACTTCGAGAAAAATACTCTAAAAACACTCATAACATCTGGATACCTAAGAACATGAAGATACTCATCACAGGAATGAACTCGGCGCAGTGCATAGAAAACTTCTGGTTGCGGCAGGACCTAAAGGTCGTCAATACTCAATACTCGCTCGTGCACGCGCTGCGCGACATGGGCCATACTGTGGAGCATCGCCACGTCAAGGTCGGCGAAAGCTTGAAGTCCTATGATCGCGTGATCGCGTTTGTGCATGCTCCGGGCGGCTTTTCTCGCTATCTCTACAATGGGCTGTGGGCGATTCACGAAAGACCGGATTGCATCCTCTCCATCGATGATTGGCAGGCCGATTCGATCTGGTACAGTCTTCACCGTCTCTTCAAGGATCCGCTCTGTCGCCCCTACCTCAAGGACTGTCACGAGGATATCCCGGCCGATATCCAAAAGTATGAGCCGCAGCTCCTGGATGCTGCCCGTCGCGTTCTTGCCATGCAGAACAAGATGCTCATCGCGGCTTTCCATGGCGGCGACATCACGAAGATGCTCTGGCCCAAGTATGAGTATCCAAAGAATCTCTTCTATACATACCATCTTCAACCCTACCATCTCAATCGCCGTCCCGAGAACAACTTCACTGGTGACGACGAAGGCGTCTTCCTGGACAGCATGACAATCGATCCCAAGAATAAGAAGCGTGAGTGGGTGTTCACCTCGCTCATGCAAGGTCGCACCAGGAAGTATCTGGAGAGCATGAATCTTGGAAAAGGCTGGAAGGTAAACATCTTCGGCGGTCTACGCGGTCAATTCAAATCTACTCGCCTCAAGGAACCTGAGATGTGCAATGCATACCAACAGAACTGGGGATGCCTCGTACCAAAGTACTTTCATTCCGGCTCCGGTTTCTGGCGGCCGCGAGTGTTTCAAGTTGCGGATGCCAATTCCATACTCATGGTCGACGACAGCGAAGGTCGGCTCTACTCCGAAGCGCATGTAGGTGTAAAGCCGTCAGACGTGGAGCAGATGGATCTCACTCAATTGATCGACCTCGCCAAGCGGCAGAAGGAAGGCCTCTACGACAGTCAGCCTCTCGACAAAGCAGTAACACGCAAACAGCTGGAAGCAGTACTTGACAAATGAGTAAAATAGCAATCATAGGCGCAGGTTGGTACGGCTGTCATACCGCCCTCACGCTCAAGCAGCTTGGGTTCGACCCACACGTGTTCGAGCGTGAAAAGGATGTGCTCACCGCCGCTTCCGGAAACAATCAGTTTCGATTGCATCTTGGCTTTCATTACGCCCGCCATTACGATACGCGCATTCAATCCCGCAATGGGTATCAAAGGTTTGTCGAGCGCTATCCAACACTGACCAAAGAATGGAAGCACGGCAACATCTACTCGGTTCCCGCGCTTGATTCGCTTGTGGACTTTAAGACCTACAAGCTCATCATGACAGCAAGCGGCATCGAGTTCAACGAGATGCCAAATCCATCCTGGAGTACCGGTCTTGCCGGTAGTGTCGCATGCGCCGAAAGGGTTATCCTTACGCAAACCGCTAGAGATTACTTTAAGAATAAGCTCGGCTCCATACTCAGACTTGATACGCCGGTACTGATGGTCGAAGACAAGGGCACCGAGATAATTGTTAATGGCGAAAGCTTTGATTTCGTCATAGATTGCACGTGGGGGCATTTCAAGAAGATTCGCAGTGACATCTTTTACGAGCCAACCGTTCTGCTCTATTACTCAACCAAGGAAAACTTCCCTGCGTTCACGCTGGTCGACGGACCGCTCGCCTCGGTGTATCCCACCGAGAAGCCTGGAATCTATACCCTCTCAAGCGTTGTTCATACTCCGCTTAAGATGTTCAGCAGCTCCAGCCAAGCACGTAACTACATCGATGAGGAATTCACCGCATCCGCGCTCAAACTGAAAGTCGCTGCGATGGAGGATCACATCATAAAGTATATTCCTAATTTCTCGGATATGTTTACCTATGAAGCACCGCAGCTCGCGATCAAGACCAAGATCATCGGTGCGAGCGACGACCGAAGCTGCTCGGTGACCAGAAACGGTCGACTCATCTCGGTCATGTCCGGTAAGATCGATACGATCTTTCACGGCATGGAAAGAGTACTGCACCACATCGAAACGTTTGAAACAGCTCCATGAAAACCCCATCTAAAAAGAATGCGCTTATAGGATACACCGGATTCGTGGGTGGCACAATCCTTGGTCAGAAGAAAGCCCCAGACTTCAGCTACCTCTATCGTTCCACAAACATCGAGGACATACGGGGAAAGAGCTTTGATCTTGTCGTCTGTGCTGGTGCCCCCGCGCAGAAGTGGCTGGCCAACAAAGAACCAGAGAAGGATCTGGCCTCGATATCCAAACTCATCAAGTGTTTGGAGAACGTCTCGGCGAAGGAGTTTGTTCTCATCAGTACCGTTGACGTATACGATAATCCAATCAGGGCCACGGAGCTGAGCGCGATAGACGACAGAAATCTATCACCCTACGGAAAACACAGGCTGTTTCTGGAGCGAAGCGTGGCTTCCATATTTGATCGGTATACCATCATTCGTCTTCCTGGCCTTGTTGGCACTGGCCTCAAGAAGAATATCATCTATGATCTGAAGCATTCGAACAATCTGGATCAAATCAATGGGGCAAACGTCTATCAGTTTTATCCCATGTACAATCTTTGGAAGGACATCGAATCCGCCAAAAAGATAAGAGGCACACATAACTTTTCAACCGAGCCAATGTCTGCCCAGGAGGTGGCCTCATTGTTCGGAGTTACTCTCAAATGTTTGCCCATGACTGCCAACTACGACATGCGCACGATGATATTGAACGAATGCTACATGTATGATCGAAAGCAAGTTTCTGCTGCCATAAATCGGTACCGCAAAGAATGAACCTATCAGTCTCCAATATTGCCTGGACCGATGATGATGCGGCAGCTGCCATGCTCAAGGGGCACGGCATCGAAAACATAGATGTTGCCCCAGGCAAATACTTCAATGACATTTCCAGCGGAATACATCATTCAGAAGTCTTTTCTGTTAGAGACAGATGGGCCGAACGTGGTTTCAACATAGTCGGCGCCCAGTCTCTGCTCTACGGCACAAGGGGATTCAACATCTTTTCATCGGACGAAACGAGAAAACAAATGCTTGAATATTTGAATAACGTTTGCCAGGTCTGCACCGAACTTAATGCAACGAGACTAACGTTTGGTTCTCCCAAGAATAGAGATAGAAGTGCAATCACCTCGGACGCTGAGGTGCGTGATATCGCTGCGAAATTCTTTAGGGAACTAGGAAATATCGCGGTATCGCAAGGTGTCACAATATGCCTTGAACCTAACCCAACGATCTATGGGTGCAATTTTATGACTACCACGCTGGAGACGGCAGCCGTTGTTCGCGCCGTGGGCCATTCAGCGATCAAGCTTCAATTGGATCTTGGCGCTGTTACGTACAACAAAGAAGATTTAGAAAGTGTACTAAACGATTGCGCCGGTCTGGTTGGGCATATACATATTTCTGAACCAAACCTCGTTCCGCTTGATTTGTCTTCTCCCCATGCGCAGTATGGAAAGATTCTAAACCGATTCTTTCCAGATTCTATTGCGACTGTGGAGATGGCAGTACCGCCGAATGTAGAATCTCTTAATCATTCAGTCAGTTTCGCTAAACTATTATATCTATGAAATACGCTTCCGTCATTCCCCTCATCGGTGGAGAAACTCTTGCTATGGAAGCAGTCTTTGGCAAGCGCCCAGAGTACATGCTTTCGTATTCTCCCTTCGCCAACAATGATCAACACATCGTCAAGTACTACAAAGACGAGGTGCCATACATCCTTCTGGACCAGACTGATTCCTACAAGCACAAGAAGGTGGATGTGATCAATACGGTATGCCCTTGCGCAGGGTTGAGTTCGCTGTCCCATCACTCCAGTTCAGATTCTCCCACAAACGACTGGATGGTCAAGACGACAAAGATGGTGCTTGAAGAAATTCAGCCCAAGGTGTTCTGGGGAGAGAACGCTCCTCGCCTTGCTTCAAAGATGGGAGAGCCCATTGTTAAAAAGCTGAGAAAGATCGCGTCCGATAACGGCTACACGATGATGCTTTATAAAACAAAGTCGCTGTTGCACGGGCTGTCTCAGGTGCGGGATCGCACGTTCTACTTCTTCTTCAAGGGTGATCGCATCCCCGTATTTCCGTTCATCTCGCGCCCTCACTCCAAGATCGAAGATGATATCCGTGCGGTCAAGCGCGACAAGAGTGATCCGATGAGCGAGCTCGGCAGCAAGAAGAAACCGTCAGACGATCCGTTCTATACGTTCGTTCTTGAGAAGATGGAGGGTGGTATCTCGCACAAGAAGTTTGTAAAGAAGATTGACAAGTCCACGAACGCGATGTGGTACATCGAGGCAGCCGGCATATCCTACTCGGAGGTTGCCGAATGGTTCAAGGCGAACGGCGTCAAACAGAACTGGATCGATAAGTGCTACCGCATCGATAAGAAGCTTAAGACCGGTAAGGGCATCATGCGCAAGCTCACCGAGCTCCCCAAGGACTACATCGGTGCATTCGTGGGGCATTATCCTATCTGTCTGGCACACCCCGACGAGGACCGCTATCTCACCATTCGCGAGTGTCTGTCGCTCATGAAGATGCCTGACGACTTCATTCTTCAGGGTGGTTCGAGGAACCTCAATCATATCTGCCAGAACGTACCGGTCACCACGGCCAAGGACATGGCTCAGGCCGTCAAGGATTACCTTGAAGGAAAGCTTGACACGATCACTGCTCCGTTCGCAATCATCGATAACAAGAGCCAGAGCATCGACAGCGAAGTTCAGCTCGAATCCCTCGAAAAACATCTAAAATAATTTAGCACATGCTAAATTAGGATGTACAATGGTACCAAATGTGGTATGATAGAACCATATAACCTTTATGTCTACACTACTGGAAAAGCTAAAGAAGAACTCGCGAATCGAACTTACTTCCACTCTGGATACCTCCAAGGTATTCAATAAGAAAGATGATATTCCCACGGATGTGCCGATGCTCAATGTCGCGCTCTCCGGAGATTTGGAGAAGGGCCTCACGTCTGGGCTGACGGTGCTGGCTGGCCCATCGAAGCACTTCAAGACTTCGTTCGCGCTCCTCATGGTCGCAGCCTATCAGAAGAAGTACCCCGACAGTGTCATCATGTTCTATGATTCTGAGTTTGGATCGCCGCAGTCCTACTTCAAGACGTTCGGCATCGACACCAGCAAGGTACTTCATTGCCCCATCACCAATATCGAGGATCTCAAGTTTGATATCATGAAGCAGCTCGAGGTGCTCGATAAAGACGAGCGAGTCTTGATCATGATCGATTCCGTGGGTAACCTGGCCTCCAAGAAGGAAGTTGAGGATGCGCTCAACGAGAAGTCTGTTGCGGATATGACTCGCGCTAAGGCGTTCAAGAGCCTGTTCCGCATGATCACGCCGCATCTCAATCTGAAGAACATTCCTCTTGTTGCCGTGGGTCACACCTACAAGACGCAAGACATGTACCCCAAGGACGTTCTCTCTGGTGGCACCGGCATCTATTACTCGGCCGATACGGTTTGGATTCTCGGCCGCCAGCAGGATAAGGACGAGACTGGTCTGAACGGATACAACTTCGTGATCAATGTTGATAAGTCCCGGTTCGTTCGCGAGAAATCCAAGATTCCGATTTCCGTCTCGTTCGCCAACGGTATCGAGAAATACTCAGGACTTCTGGATATTGCTATCGAGGGTGGGTTTGTTACCAAGCCAGCTATGGGATGGTACCAGCTCAAGAACGATACAAAGAAGTATCGTGAGAAGGATACGTATACCGCGGAGTTCTGGAAGGATACTCTCGGCAACAAGGAGTTCAAGGAGTACATTGAGAATCGATTCAAACTTGGATCGAATTCTCTGCTGCCAAGCATTCCTTCAATCGTTGACGATGAAGAACCCTAAAATAAATCAAGACTGGTATAACTTTGTTGAAAAACCTTCTTCACTGATGTACTCGGTGAAGATCAACAAGGGTAAATACGAGGGGGTCATAGTCACATACGGAACCGTCGGTCTCAAGACGCAAGAAGACGGTTCTGCTAAGCTTAGTTTTCAATACAACATAACAGAATCTCCCAAGCACAACAAGAAAAAGTTGGAAGGTTCCGATGAATTTCGGAACACCTTGGGAGATATCCTTTCGCATATAATTGAATCCGCTCTAGAAAGCGGAAAGTATAAAATAGGTAATGGCAACAAATCTACAGTCGACAATCCTTCAGAAGCTAGTCAATGATGAGCAGTACTGTCGCAAAGTTCTACCGTTCATCAAAACGGAATACTTCGAAGGGGCGCATAAGGCGGTCTATAAGATCGTTCTTGATTTCATTGGTAAGTACAATAAACTTCCCACGTCGACATCTCTTAATATCGAGCTCGATGGCGCGGATCTGAGCGAAGAGATCTATCCGTCGGCGATCAAGGTTGTCGAATCTCTGGCCGACAATCCTCAGGTTGAGGAACAGTGGCTGCTCGAGCATACCGAGAAATGGTGTAAGGATCGCGCGGTGTTGCTTGCCGTCATGGAGTCGATTCAGATCATCGACGGCAAGCGCAAGGAAGTGTCTCAGACCGCCATCCCTGAAATTCTTCAAAAGGCTCTCTCGATCAACTTCGACGCAAGCGTGGGTCACGATTACATCGGCGACGCGGATGATCGATTTGATTTCTATCATAAGGTTGAAGATCGTCTTCCCTTTGATCTCGAGAAGTTCAACGCCATCACCAAGGGCGGAGTACCCAAGAAGACGCTCAACATCGCTCTCGCTGGTACGGGTGTGGGCAAGTCGATGTTCATGTGTCATGTGGCCGCTTCCTGCTTGACTCAGGGAAAGAACGTCCTTTATATTACTTTGGAAATGTCGGAGGAAAGAATCGCCGAACGCATCGATGCGAATCTGATGAACGTAGCTATCGATCAACTCGAGACGCTGCCTCGGGATACGTTCAACACCAAGATGACTAAGATCGCGGCAGGTACGACTGGCAAGCTCATCATCAAGGAGTATCCCACGGCCTCGGCGCACGCCGGTCACTTTCGCGCGCTGTTGAACGAACTGAAGCTGAAGAAGGACTTCGCTGCGGATGTCATCTTCATCGATTACCTCAACATCTGTGCCTCGGCCAGAATGAAGGGACTGAGCAGCAGCATCAATACGTATTCGCTGGTGAAGGCGATCGCCGAAGAGATGCGGGGCCTCGCCGTGGAATTCAATGTTCCCATCTTCAGCGCCACTCAAACAACTCGTTCCGGGTTCGGCAACACTGATGTGGAACTCACCGATACCTCTGAGTCGTTTGGTCTTCCCGCGACAGCCGATCTCATGTTCGCGCTTATCTCAACCGAGGAACTCGAGAAGCTCGGGCAGATCATGGTGAAACAGCTCAAGAATCGATACAACGATATCGTGAAGAACAAACGCTTCGTGATCGGCGTCGATCGATCCAAGATGAAGCTCTTCGACGTCGAGGATCGGGCTCAGACGCTCACCAATGATTCCACGCCGGTGAAGCCTGGTAGGACATCCGCGGATTTCTCAGCCTTCAAGATCGAATAAGTATTTTATGCAAAACCAACAGATGGAACTCAGTGAAATCGAACCCTCCTTTGAGGGACCCGGAAAGACGGAACTACTAGCTAGCATTCAGTACATACAGGTCGGTC
>Ga0209829_10001161_pt1 | contig 22101 bp, 24 predicted proteins | sample C_140205_EF_Meta_FD_187311 | JGI IMG/M metagenome (GOLD analysis project Ga0209829, IMG submission 187311) | Freshwater microbial communities from Lake Croche, Canada to study carbon cycling - C_140205_EF_MetaG (SPAdes) (version 2) | ecosystem: Environmental > Aquatic > Freshwater > Lake...
CCGCCGGGACTGTTCGGCCACCCGCTCGGCGTCCTGAATCTCTTTCTCCCATACCGTTCGTCGCGCCTGGTATCGGGCCAGCATCACCGCGGCCGGCAGCGTCACCACCGCAACGATGATCAGCACCACCGCAATCGTCTGGAATGTGCTGTCAGCCATGAACCGACTGGCGCCGAATACGCCGGCGAAGGTGGCCAGGGTGGGGATCAGCACCAGCGCCACCATGCTCACCGTGATCGACCACGAGCGCGCCAACCGGATGATCAACCCGCCGAGGACCACCACCGGCACCGAAGAGGCCAATGCCAGCAGGGCGATGTGGGTCAGATCATTCGGTGGCACGGTCACCGCCGCCGGATTCACCCCGCCACAGATAGCCGCGGCCCCAGACCGTCTGTACGCGATGGTGTTCGCCGAGTTTGGACCGCAATCGCTTGACGTGCACCGTCACCGTCGACAGATCACCGAAGTCCCAGTTCCACACCTTCTTCAGCAGTTCCTCGCGGGAGAAGACGGTGTCGGTGTGGGTCATGAAGAACAGCAGCAGGTCGAACTCGCGATTGGTCAGGCCGACCGGCTGCCCACCCACGGTCACCGCACGCGCCGCCGTGGACACGGCCAGATCCCCGACCGCGATCTCCAACGGCACCGCCGAGGTGGAAGCCGGGGCACGACGCAGCACCGAGCGCACCCGAAGCGCCAATTCCCGCGGGCTGAATGGCTTGGTCAGGTAGTCGTCGGCGCCGGCCTCCAGACCGGCGATTCGGTCGTCCTCCTCGTTGAGCGCGGTCAGCAGGATCACCGGCACGGTGAAGTCGCCGCCCTGGCGCAGCGTCCGGCACAGCGACAGACCGTTGGGGCCGGGCATCATCACATCGAGCACCGCGACGTCGATTCGTTCAGAACTGAGTACCCGCAGCGCCTCGTTGCCGTCGCCGACAACCCGGACCTCATGGCCGTCGCGTTCGAGGTAACGGCGCACGACATCGCGCACGACGGCATCGTCGTCGGCGATCAGAACACGTGACGGCATAGACTGAGCCTAGTGGCGATGTGCCCCGACCTGCTGCGACGTCACTGATTCGTCATGGCGCCGCCGCCGGAATACCGCTCCCGCAGCGCCCGGCGGTCGATTTTGCCGATCCCGCGGCGCGGCAGTTCGGCGACGGTGTGCAGTTCGCGCGGAGCGGCGGTTGGATCCAACGACAGTGCGATGAATTCCCGCAGTTCGTCCAGCGTGGGCACCTGCGCGGTGGGATCCGCCACGATCGCGGCCACCACCCGCTCGCCCAACCGGTCGTCGGGAACCCCGAAGACGGCGCACTCGGTCACTGCGGGATGACGGGACAGCACCGACTCGACGGGGCCCGGCATGACGGTCAGTCCGCCGGTGCTGATCGCCTCGTCCGCCCGGCCCAGCACTGTCAGTCGGCCCGAATCATCAAGTGTGCCAATGTCATCGGTTCGAAACCAGCCGGATTCGCTAAACGGGTCGGGCGCGGTTTGGTTGGACACCGTCGGGTTGCGATACCCCTTGGCCAGGGTGGCTCCGCCGATGACGATGCGGCCCGGACCGGTGCCGGCCGGGCCGTCGATCCGAACCTCGACGCCGTCCAGGGCGATCCCGTCGTACACGCAACCACCCGATGTTTCGCTGGAACCGTAGGTGCGCACCACGGTGATCCCGACCGCTGCCGCGCCGTCGAGCACCGCACGCGGGGCTGGGCCACCGCCGAGGAGCACGGCATCCAACTCGGCCAGTGCGCGCGTGGCCGCCGGGTCGCTCAGGGCTTTCGCCAACTGATTGGTCACCAGCGACGTGTAGCGCCGGCCCGAGCCCAGTTGCGCCACCGCGCGCGGCAGGTCGGTGACGTCGAACCCGTCGGAGAGGTCGAGTTCGGTCGGCACTGTTCCGGAAAGTACGCATCGCACCAGCACCTGCATGCCGGCGATGTGGTGGGCCGGCAGGGCCAGCAGCCAGTTTCCCGCACCGCCGAGGCGGTCGTGTGTGGCCGAGGCGCTGGCGATCAGCGCGGCGGCAGTCAGCATCGCACCCTTGGGCGTGCCAGTGGTGCCGGAGGTGGCGATTACTAACGCGATCTCGTCGTCGATCGCTTCTCCGACTCGCAATGCCGTTGTGAGCGCGTCACTTTCGCGCAGATTGCCGGCCGGAACCGGGACTACCGGACTGTCTTGACCATCCAGCACACCTTCGAGTGCGGCCAGTAGTGACAGCGCTGACGGGCCCGGCGGGATGACCAGCGCGCGCAGGGTGGCTATTCGGCGTCCTCGGTGTCCCGTGGATCGTCCAGTGGCCACCCGTACGTCAATAACTTCTCGCGCACCCGTTCCACGTCAGCGGGTGCGGGCATCTCGTCGGTGATGAGCATGATCTCGGCTCCGATGTCGGCGAAGTCGGGTTCCGGCATTCCCATCAGTTGGCGCGCGACGAGCAGCACCTCGTCCTTGGTCAGCCGCCGCGATAACAGGGCGAGGATGGGCAGGTAGTCGTTCTCCGGTACCCCGGTGGGGTAGCCCGCGCGCAGCCAAGACACGACGGTGTTGAGGAATCGGTTCACCTGCGCCACCTCCAAGGGACTAGACGATCCTATGGCGTTGGGCGTTGCGGAAGCGGATCTGGCGAATTGTTTGTCTGAACCACCCCGGATTGGAACCTGGGGGATACGGATAGTGAACGGCGGATGAACACCTGAGTGGATCCAGCAAACTTGCTGATCATCGACTTGTTGGCAGGTCGGCAAAGATTAGACGAAACGGCCTGCCGCACCCCAGAATGACTTCCATGAGCACAGAGATGATCATTTTGGTGCTGTTGATCGCCACCGCGTTGGCCTTCGACTTCACCAACGGCTTCCACGACACCGGCAACGCCATGGCGACCTCGATCGCTACCGGTGCCCTGAAGCCGAAGACGGCGGTGGTGCTGGCCGGAATCTTGAACCTGGTCGGTGCCTTCCTCTCGGTCGAAGTCGCCATCACGGTCACCACCAACGTGCTGAAGATCCAGGACAAGAAGACCGGACAGTTGCTTCCCGGTATCGACGGCTCAATGGGACTGACGATTATCTTCGCCGGCCTCATCGGCGGGATCCTGTGGAACTTGCTCACCTGGCTCTTCGGTATCCCGTCGAGTTCCTCGCACGCACTGTTCGGCGGCCTCATCGGCGCCGGCCTGGCTGCGCTGGGCACCGCCGGCATCAACTGGACAGGCGTGACCGAGAAGGTGTTGATCCCGGCCGTGGCCGCCCCGCTGATCGCCGGCCTCGTCGCGGCCTGCGGCACCTGGCTGGTCTACCGGATCACCCGCAGCGTTTTAGCCAAGCGTCGAGAGACAGGCTTCCGCTGGGGCCAGATCGCCACCGCGTCGCTCGTGGCACTCGCCCACGGCACCAACGACGCGCAGAAGACCATGGGCGTGATCGCCCTCGCGCTGATCACCACCGGCCACCTGGGTGGCAACGTGAAAGAGGACGGACTACCGTTCTGGGTGATCGCCAGCTGCGCCATCGCGATCGGGTTGGGCACCTACCTCGGAGGCTGGCGCGTCATCCGCACCCTGGGCAAGGGTCTGGTGGAAATCGAGTCGCCGCAGGGCCTGGCCGCCGAGGCGTCCTCGGCCGCAATCATCCTCAGCTCAAGTGCCGCCGGCATGGCGCTGTCCACCACCCACGTCGCCACCGGCTCGATCCTGGGCAGCGGTGTGGGCAAGCCGGGCGCCGAGGTGCGCTGGGCGGTGGCCGGCCGGATGGCGGTGGCCTGGCTGATCACGCTGCCTGCCGCCGCCGCGGTCGGCGCACTGTCCTACTGGCTGTCGCACACCGTCAAGAACATCTCCGGGTCGCAGTTGGCCGGTGACGGCGTGATCTTCATCATCCTGGTCGCGCTGTCCTTCTTCATGTGGTGGCGCGCCCAGCAGCAGAAGGTCGACAGCAGCAACGTCAACGCGGACTGGGATTCCTCCACCAACTCGGTGGTGCCCGCAGAGGTTCGCGAGGCCGCGAAGACCAACCCCAAGATCAAGACGACGACTTCGGTCTGACCCGGCGAACCAAAGGACATTTCTCATGGGTAAGTATCTGGAAAGTATCGGCCAGGTCCTGCTGGTAGGACTGGTTCTCGGCGCGGGCCTGCCGGCCCTCTTCGGGGTAGGCATGCTGGCCTACTCACACGGGGCCGGCGGCGAAGAAGCCGACCACCTCATCCACAAGCCGAACCCGGCGCTGAAATACCTCGGCATTCTGCTGTTCGCACTCGTCGGCTTCGTCATCGTCACCGGCGTCGCCTGGATCACCCGATCAACGATCATTCACCACTTCGGTATTGACCTCTTCCCGATGTTCCCCAAGAAGTGAGATTGCGATGACGACTGTCGATGGCACCCCCGGGACCCCCGGTGCTCCCGGTTTCGGCGAACATGTTCTGGATTGGTTGCACGAGGGTTACCCGCACGGCGTCCCGCCGAAGGACTACTTCCCACTGCTCGCCCTGTTGCTCCGGTCGCTGAGCGAGGACGAGGTTGTTGCGGCGGCCCAAGCGGTGCTGAAGCAGAGCGACGGCGATACCCCGGTGACTATCGAGCAGATCCGCGAGGCCATCGCCGAAGTCATCGCCAAGGATCCCAACCCGGAGGAGATCAATCAGGTCGCCGGCCGGTTAGCCTCGGTGGGCTGGCCCCTAGAAAACGGCCACCGCTAAAACGTCTGCGGTCTGCCCGTCAGCCGCGGATATCGCGGCGCAAAGGGTGCTCGGCGGGAATCTGCACGAAGATCAGGATGACGCCGTCGGGGTCTCGTACCTGCATTTCGTGCAGCCCCCAGAACTCTTGGCGCGCCTCACGCGCGATTGGCACTCCGCGGCCCTCGAGTTCCTCTTGGGTGGCATAGACGTCGCGCACCTGTAGCCACAGCGCGCCGGAGAAAGTTGTCGGCTCCCCGTGGCCGGCCAACTCGATCAGCGACTGCCCGGCGTAAAAGACTGTGCCGCCGGGGTATTCGCGAGCGATCGCCAGGCCCAGGTCGTCGCGGTAGAAACCCAACGAGCGGTCGTAATCGGCCGGGCGCAGCAGTACGCGGCTTGCGAGGATCTCCATTGCCCTAGCTTATGTGCCGCACATTCAGGGCTGCATCCGTTGTTGCTTCAGCAGCCTGTTGAGCGCGCGCGGGGCGACGACGTCGAGGGCCCGGGCGCCGATCCCGAAGCGCGGTGCAATCCGCACCGGGCGGTGCACGGCAGCGTCGATCATCCACCGCCCGGCTTCCTGCGGACTCAGCGCAGGCACACCGTCGTACGCCTTGGTCGGGGCGATCATCGGGGTGGCCACCAGCGGGTAGTACAGCGTCGTCGAATGCACGCCGTTGCGGGCCCATTCGGTCTCGATGACCCGGCTGACCGCGCTCAGCGCGGCCTTGGAGGCGTTGTACACCCCGAACAGCGGGGGAGCCTCGGTAAGCACACCCCAGGTCGCGACGTTGATGATGTGGCCGTCGCCGCGTTCGATCATGCCGGGCGCCAGGCCGCGGATGAGCCGCAGCGGTGAGTAGTAGTTCAGCGTCATCGTGCGCTCAACGTCATGCCAGCGATCCAGTGACTCGGCCAGTGAGCGACGGATGGACCGACCGGCGTTGTTCACCAGAATGTCTACCCCGCCGAACCGTTGCTCGACGGTGTCGCAGAGCGCATCGACGGCGTCGAGGTCGGAAAGGTCGGACGCAATCGCGGTCGCGGTGCCGCCGCGAGCGGTGATCCGCGCCGCCACCGAGTCGAGCAGGTCGGCCCGCCGGGCGACGAGAATCACCTCGGCTCCCTTGGCGGCGAACTGTTCGGCGCCGGCTTCGCCGATACCCGAGGACGATCCGGTGATCAGTACTCGCTTGCCGCGCAGCGGAATTCGGGTGCGGCCGGATACCGACAGCGGTGGCCGCATACCGGTCAGCGCGATCGCCTCAGTCAGTTTCCGGCGCATGGTCACGGCCCTGAGTCTATGGATGCTCAGAAGTAACGCGGGAACGGGCTGTAGTCCGGGTCGCGCTTCTCCAGGAACGCATCGCGGCCCTCGACGGCCTCGTCGGTCATGTAGGCCAGCCGGGTCGCCTCGCCGGCAAAGATCTGTTGGCCCACCAGTCCGTCGTCGAGCAGGTTGAAGGCGAACTTCAACATCCGTTGTGCCTGAGGCGATTTCGCGTTGATCTTTGCCGCCCAGTCCAGACCGACATTTTCCAATTCGGCGTGCTCGACCACCCGGTTGACCGCTCCCATCTGATGCATCTGATCGGCGGTGTAGTCCTCGCCGAGGAAGAAGATCTCGCGGGCGAACTTTTGGCCCACCTGCTTGGCCAGATACGCGCTGCCGTAGCCGCCGTCGAAACTGCCGACGTCGGCGTCGGTCTGCTTGAACCTGGCGTGCTCGCGACTGGCCAGGGTCAGATCGCAGGTGACGTGCAGGCTGTGTCCACCGCCGGCCGCCCAGCCGTTGACCAGACAGATCACCACCTTGGGCATGAATCGGATCAGTCGCTGCACCTCGAGGATGTGCAGCCGGCCGGCCCGGGCGGCGTCCACGGTGTCGGCGGTCTCACCGTCGGCGTACTGATAGCCGCTGCGACCGCGGATGCGTTGATCGCCACCGGAACAGAACGCCCACCCACCGTCCTTGGCGGACGGTCCGTTTCCGGTGAGCAGCACCACGCCGACGTCGGGCGACATCCGGGCGTGGTCGAGTGCGCGGTACAACTCGTCGACGCTGTGCGGCCGGAATGCGTTGCGCACCTCGGGGCGGTTGAACGCGACCCGCACCGTCGGCTGCGCTACGCCATCGAGCACGTGCCGGTGATAGGTGATATCGGTGAGGTCGGTGAAACCCTCGACGGGCCGCCAGAGTTCCGGGTTGAACGGGTTATCGCTCACAGCCACGAAGGTACGCCACGGGGTTGCAGCCAGCCCTGCCACATCACAGCGCCACCCCATGCACGCGCAGCGCGTCGATCAGTCCGGTCGGCCGGTCGGCGATCGGCAGCGGATCCACCAGTGCGAACTCGCATCCCAACTCCCGTGCCGCGCCGTCGTTCTCCTCGCTGTCGCCGATCATCAATACCTCATCGGCGGCCACCCCGAGGCTGTCCAGGGCCGTGGTGAAGATCCGCAGATCTGGTTTGGCGGCGCCGACTTCGAAGGACAGCACGAACTCGTCGACTTCCGAACCCGTCAGCACCGGACGGATATCCCAGGCAATATTGGAGACGACTGCGGTGCGGATTCCGTTCTGCCGCAGGGACTTCAACACCAACGCCGTATCCGGATACACCGCCCATTCGGCCGGGTCGGTGACGCGCCGATAAAGCTCCTCGGCGTGTTCGTCGGCCAGCCCCGAGTTGTTCAGCACATGCAGGTAGGCCTCCCGGTGCAAAGCCGGATCCAGATCGCGGTACTCCCAGGCGTGGTGCGTCACACTCGCGGTCGGGTGTGTCAACCGGTCCATCACCTCGGCACGTTGCGCGCCGTCCAATCCCATCCCGGTGAACCACTCGTCGCGGGCCTCGCAACTGGCCAGCGTTCCGGAGAAGTCGAACAGGACGGCCCGCAGGTCAGCCAATGGAGCGACCCGCGCCCTCCCAGAATTTCGCCCGCACGGTCTTTTTGTCGGGCTTGCCCAGTGCGGTCACCGGAACCGAATCCACCACGATCACCTGCTTGGGTGACTGCACCGATCCCTTTCGCTCCTTGACCGCATCCTGGATCTCGGCGGTTAGCGTCGCCACCGCCGCGTCGTCGGACGGGTGATCGGGCCGCAGCACGATCACCGCGGTCACCGCCTCGCCCCACTTGTCGTCCGGGGTGCCGATCACACACACCTGCGCTACCGCGGGGTGCTCGGCAACGACATCCTCCACCTCGCGGGGGAACACGTTGAATCCGCCGGTGACGATCATGTCCTTGACCCGGTCGACGATATACCAGAAGCCCTCGTCGTCCTCGCGCGCCATATCTCCGGTGTGCAGCCAGCCGTCGCGGAACGTTTCCGCGGTGGCCTCCGGCAGGTTCCAGTACCCACCGCTGAGCAGTGGCCCGGACACGCAGATCTCGCCGATTTCGCCCTGCGGCACCGGCTTTCCGTCCGCATCCAACAGTGCGGTACGGGCGAACAGGGTGGGCCGTCCGCACGATGTCAGCCGCTTCTCATCATGGTCGCCCTTAGCCAGGTAGGTGATCACCATCGGCGCCTCGGACTGGCCGTAGTACTGCGCGAAGATCGGGCCGAACCTTCGGATCGCCTCAGCCAGGCGTACCGGGTTCATCGCCGAGGCGCCGTAGTACACCGTCTCCAGCGACGACAGATCACGGGTGTGGGAGTCCGGATGGTCCATCAGCGCGTAGATCATCGACGGCACCAGCATGGTCGCGGTGATCTTCTGCTCCTCGATCACCCGCAGCACCTCGGCGGGGTCGAACTTCGTGAGCACGATTAGTTCGCCGCCCTTGACGATCGTCGGCACGAAGAACGCCGCCCCGGCGTGCGACAGCGGTGTGCACATCAGGAATCGGGGATGCTCGGGCCACTCCCACTCGGCGAGTTGCGCGGTCGTCATCGTGAGGATCGACCCAACCGTGCCCATGACGCCCTTGGGCTTACCGGTAGTGCCGCCGGTGTAGGTCATTCCGCCGATGTGGTTCGGCGGTAGGTCGGCGGCGACCAACGGCTGGGGTTGGTACTTGGCGGCTGCGGCAATCAGATCCACGCCGACGCCGGCCAGCTCCGGCGGCACCGGGCCCAGGGTGAGGACCTGCTTGAGCGAGGGCACCTTCGCCAGCAGTCCGACGGCGCGTTCGACGAACATCGGGACCGGGTCGATGATCAGCGATGTCGCGCCGCCGTCGGCGAGCACATACGCGTGATCATCCAGGGAACCCAGCGGGTGCAGGGCGGTGCGCCGGTAGCCCTGGGTCTGGCCGGCGCCGATGATCATCAGCACCTCCGGCCGGTTCAGCGCGAGCAGGCCGACAGTTGCGTCGGTGCCGGCGCCGAGAGCCTCGAAGGCCTGGATGTAGCAGCTGATCCGGTCGGCCAGTTCGCCACCGGTCATCGTGGTGTCGCCGAGAAACAGCACCGGGCGGTTCTTGTTGCGCTTGAGCGCACCCACGGTCAGGTGGCCGGAATGCAGGGGATGGCGGAGGAGGTCGATCTCAGTCATGGCCACCAGACTAGATCCGCCTAATTATTGCTATTCGGGCAGTCCAAGTCGACATAGACGGTGGTGTTCGGATTGGGCGTTCCCATACTCAACATCAGGGCGCCGTCCGACATCATCAGCACCGGGATGCCGCGCACTCCGCTGACCGTGCACCGGTACAGGGCCATTTCCGACGGCATGTTGAACTGCACGCTGTAGCCCTGAGCCTGAAGCATGCTGACGATATCGGCCGCCGAACCGCTATCGGCGCTCGCCGGTGCGACCGAAGCGACGACGGCTGTTGCGAGCAGGCCGAATACAGTTGCGGTGATCTTGCCCAGGCCCATGGTGACGCTCCCTAATTCGGCGACGTATGAGTCATCGCCGAGGCAAGCCTAGCTAGGGCCCTGACGTCTGTATAGAGCTTGGACTGGTGAGTCCGAACCGTCCTCAGGCTGGGCCCCGACATGGCACGCTAATCGGTATGGATCAGCCACAAGAACCTCGTTTCCTCGATGACCGGCCGGCGTATTGGGCCAAGGCCACACCCGATGGCGTCGCCATCACCTACCTGAGCCGCACCTGGACCTGGGCGGAGTTCGATGATCGGATTCGGCGCTGCGCCGGGGCACTGGCGCAGCGCGGCATCGGCCGCGGCGACGTGGTGGCCTTCCTGGACAAGAACCATCCGGCATGCGTCGAGACCACCATCGCCGCGGCGTCACTCGGCGCGGCGACGGCGATCATCAACTTCCGGCTGGCCGGCGATGAGACGGACTACGTACTCAACGATTCCGGCGCCAAACTTCTGATCGTCGGCGCCGAACTCAAGCCGGCCATTGAGGCCATCCGCGACCGACTGCCGGGCGTCGTCCACATCATCGAGGTCTCCCCGGAGGGCACCGAGGGCGACGAGTACGAGGCGATGCTCGCGGCGGCGACGCCGCGGGGCCGCGGAGCCGACGTCACACCGGACGACGTGTGCGTGATCATGTACTCCTCTGGCACCACCGGAAAACCCAAGGGCATCAGGCTCACTCAGGCGAACATGATCGCCCACACGCTGCATGCCCGCACCCCTCTGGAGATTGAACCCGACGATAAGAACATGGTTGCGATGCCGCTGTTCCACGTCGGCGGTTCGTCCTACATCCAGGGCAGCATTCACGACGGTATGACAAGCATCATGACCCGCGAGGCCGACGGGGCATCGCTGGTCGGCGCGCTGATGGCCGGCGCCACCCGCGCATTCCTGGTGCCCGCAGTACTGGGCAAGGTCATGGAGATGGGTCCCGATGCCATCAAGTTGTTCAGTCAGTTGCGCACCTTCGCCTACGGCGCCTCGCCCATGCCCCCGGCACTGCTGGCCACCGCGCTCAAGGAATTCCCGAACCTCGACTTCGTTCAGGTGTACGGCCTGACCGAGGTGTGCGGCGCGATCACCATCCTGTCGCCGGAGGCGCACCGCGACGAGTCCCACCCGGAGCGGTTGGTCAGCGCGGGCCAGCCCGCCGAGAAGGTCGAGGTGCGGGTGGTCAATCCGGACACCCTGGCCGACGTCGAGTCCGGACAACCCGGCGAATTATGGTTCCGCACACCGCAGTTGATGGAGGGCTACCACAACAAGCCGGAGGCCACCGCGGAGACGATCACCGCGGACGGCTGGTTCCGCACCGGCGATATCGGCCGGGTTGACGACGAGGGTTTCATCTTCGTCGAGGATCGGCTCAAGGACATGATCATCTCCGGCGGGGAGAACATCTACTCCGTCGAGGTCGAGCGCGCTCTGACCGACCATCCGGCGGTCATGGATGCCGCGGTGTTCGGAATCCCGGACGACAAGTGGGGCGAATCGGTCAAGGCCGCGGTGGAACTGTCCGCCGGTGCCGAGGTCACCCCGGAGGAACTGATCGCCTGGTGCAGGGAGAAGCTCGCCGGCTACAAGTGCCCGCGCAGCGTCGACATCTTCGAGGTGCTGCCGCGCAATCCCACCGGCAAGCTGCTCAAGAAGGATCTGCGCAAGCCCTACTGGGAGAACCGCGACCGCGCGATCTGATGGATGCAGACGATCTTCTGGACCGTCTGCACGTCGTCGCCCTGCCGATGCGGGTGCGCTTCCGCGGCATCACGGTCCGCGAAGTCGCGTTGATCGACGGTCCGTCCGGCTGGGGTGAGTTCGGCGCATTCCTCGAGTACGAGCCCGCCGAAGCCGCGCACTGGCTTGCCGCGGGTATCGAATCCGCTTATGGCACAGGGCCTCCGGCGCTCCGGGACCGGATTCGCATCAACGCCACCATCCCGGCCGTGCCGGCAGCGCAGGTACCCGAGGTGCTGGCCCGGTTTCCGGGCGTCACCACGGCGAAGGTCAAGGTCGCTGAACCGGGGCAGACCCTGGCCGACGATGTGTCCCGGGTTAATGCGGTGCGGGCGCAGATCCCCACCGTGCGCGTTGACGCCAACGGCGCCTGGACCGTCGAGCAGGCGGTGGCCGCGGCGGCGGCCCTAACCGCCGACGGCCCGCTGGAATACCTCGAACAACCGTGTGCCACCGTCGCCGAACTGGCAGCGGTGCGGGCCCGCACCGACGTCCCGGTGGCCGCCGACGAAAGCATTCGCAAAGCGGCCGACCCACTGGCAGTGGTTCGGGCCGGTGCCGCCGATATCGCCGTGCTCAAGGTCGCCCCCCTGGGCGGGGTGCGCAGCCTCCTCGAGATCGCCGCGCAGATCGACATCCCGGTGGTGATCTCCAGTGCACTGGACTCCGCCGTCGGCATCGCCGCCGGCCTTCGCGCCGCGGCAGCGTTGCCGAGCTTGGAGTACGCCTGCGGCCTGGGCACCGGCGGTCTGTTCGTCGAGGACGTCGCCGAGATTGCCGTGGTTGACGGCGGCCTTGCGGTGGCCGGGGTCGTGCCCGACGGGGCCCGTCTGACCGCCCTGGCCGCGCCCGCGGACCGCCGCGACTGGTGGATCGCCCGCGTCCGGGCCAGCCTGCCCTTCCTGATTGGAGATGGCCACCGATGATGCAGATCGCGATCGTGCTGTACCCCGGGTTCACCGCGCTGGATCTGATCGGGCCCTACGAGGTCCTGCGGAACCTGCCCGATACGGAGGTTCGCTTCGTCTGGCACGAACCCGGCCCGATCACCGCCGACTCCGGTGTGCTGATCGTCGGGGCCACCCATTCGTTCCACGAGACTCCGTCGCCCGATGTCATCCTGGTTCCAGGCGGAATGACGACGTTCATACACGCTCGCGACGAGGAACTGCTCGCATGGGTCCGGCGCGCGAACGATACGGCGACCTGGACCACGTCGGTGTGCTCGGGGTCGGTCATTCTCGCCGCCGCCGGGCTGCTGACGGGTCGGCGTGCGACGTCGCACTGGATGGCACTGACGGCGCTGACGGCGTTGGGTGCCGACGCTGTCGGCGATCAACGGGTGGCACACGACGGTGACATCGTCACCTGCGCCGGGGTGTCGGCCGGCATCGACATGGCGCTGTGGCTGGCCGGCCAGATCGCCGGGGCGGATCGGGCCAGGGCTATCCAGTTGGCGATTGAGTACGACCCGCAGCCGCCGTTTGATTCCGGGCACCTGTCCAAGGCGTCGGCGGTGACCAGGGCGTCGGCTGCGGCGCTGCTGTCCAAGGATCTGGTGAACCCGGCGCAACTGAAGGCGATGACGTCGCTGCTGTGGACCGGCGCGATCGACGCTGCCCGCTCTCGTCGGCGTCGTCGGCGTGTACCGTCTCGCCGGTGACTTCGCTGGCCTACGACGACACCGGTTCGGGTGAGCCGGTGCTGTTCATCGCCGGAACCGGGGGTGCCGGTCGCACCTGGCACATTCACCAGATCCCAGCGTTCCTCGAGGCCGGCTACCGCTGCATCACCTTCGACAACAGAGGCATCGGCGCGACCGCGGACACCGACGGTTTCTCCACCGAACAGATGATCGCCGACACTGCCGAACTCATCGATACCGTGATCCGGCGGCCGACCCGGGTGGTCGCGATGTCCATGGGCGCATTCATCGCCCAGGAACTGATGCTGGCCCGCCCGGAACTGGTGACACAGGCCGCTTTGATGGGAACCCGCGGACGGGTCGATGAGACCCGCAGGTCGTTCCGCACCGCAGATCTCGAGCTTGCCAACTCCGGTATCGAGTTGCCGGCGGCATACGCCGCGAAGGTCCGCATCCTGGAGAACTTCTCGCCGAAAACCATCAACGATGCCAACGCGATCGGGGAGTGGTTCGAGATGTTCACCGCATTCCCACTCAAGCGCACGCCCGGTTGGCGGGCCCAGATGACTGTGGTCCCCGGGGAGAACCGGCTGCCGGCCTACCGGTCGATCACCACCGAGGTGCTGGTGATCGGTTTCGCCGACGATGTCATCACCCCACCGGCACTCGGCCGCGAGGTCGGCGACGCCCTGCCCAATGGCCGCTACATCCAGATCGCCAACGCCGGTCACCTGGGGTTCCTGGAGCGGCCCGACCCGGTCAACAATGCGATGCTGCAGTTTTTCGCCGGCACGCTCTTGTGACACGCTGATAGGCGTGAATCCCTCGACGGCTCAGGCCCGGGTCGTCGTCGACGAACTCATTCGCGGCGGCGTCCGTGACGTTGTGCTGTGCCCCGGCTCGCGCAATGCCCCGTTGGCCTTCGCCCTGGCCGACGCTGACCGCGCGGGCCGGGTCCGCCTGCACGTGCGCATCGACGAGCGCACCGCCGGATTCCTGGCTGTGGGACTGGCGTCGGGAAGCGGTCGGCCGGTGCCGATCGCGATGACGTCGGGAACGGCGGTGGCCAATCTGGGCCCGGCCGTCTTCGAGGCGAACTACGCCCGGGTCCCGATGATCGTGCTCAGCGCCAACCGCCCCTACGAACTCCTCGGCACCGGCGCTAATCAGACCATGGAGCAGCTGGGGTATTTCGGCACCCAGGTGCGTGCGGCGATCAGCCTGGGCCTGGCCGAATCCGGCACCGATCTCGACGCGCTCAACGCCCAGTGGCGATCAGCGACCTGCCGGGTGCTCGCCGCCGCCAGCGGAGCTCGCACCGCCAACTCCGGGCCGGTGCAGTTCGACATTCCGCTGCGCGAACCCCTTGTACCCGAACCGGATTCGGATCCTTCCGATTTTCCCCCCGGTAGGCCCGACGGTCAGCCGTGGACCTATACGCCGCCGGTGAATTTCGATGAGCCGTTGCGGATCGATCTGACACCCGACACCGTCGTCATCGCCGGCCACGGCGCCGGTGTCCATCAGAGCCTCGCGGCGCTACCCACCGTCGCCGAGCCCACCGCACCGCACCCGCCGACACCGCTGCATCCACTTGCGCTGGCGCAGGTGCGCCCCCGGCAGGTCATCATGCTGGGCCGTCCGACGCTGCACCGGTCGGTGTCGGCACTGCTGGCCGATCCCGCCATCCCGGTGTATGCGCTGACCACCGGTCCGCGCTGGCCGGACGTGTCGGGCAACTGCCTGGCCACCGGAACCCGGGCCGATACCGTCGGCGCCCCCGACCCGGACTGGCTGCGCCGGTGCGCACAGGCCGACTCCCGTGCCCGCGATGTCGTGCGGACCCAACTGGCGGCCCATCCGCTCACCACTGGTCTACATGTGGCGGCCGCAGTGGCCGCCGCGGTGCGCCCGGGCGATCAACTGGTGCTCGGCGCGTCCAACCCGGTCCGCGACGCCGCCCTGGTCGGGCTGAACACCGAGGGCATCGCGGTGCGGTCCAACCGGGGTGTGGCCGGTATCGACGGCACGGTCTCGACGGCGATAGGTGCCGCCCTGGCGCACGCCTCCCGCACCATTGCCCTGCTCGGCGACCTCACGTTCGTCCACGACGCCTCCGGGCTTTTGATCGGGCCCACCGAGCCCACTCCGCACGACCTGACGATCGTGGTGTCGAACGATAACGGCGGTGGCATCTTCGAACTGCTCGAGCAGGGCGATCCGCGCTTCGCCGACGTGTCCTCCCGAATTTTCGGCACCCCGCATGATGTCGATGTGCTGGCGTTGTGTCGGGCCTATCATGTGGAATCCCGTCAGATCGAGGTCGGCGATCTGCCCGCCGTCCTCGACGAGCCGCATGAGGGCATGCGGGTGCTGGAGGTCAAGGCCGACCGGTCGACCTTGCGTCGGCTGCACGCCGATATCAGGTCGGCTCTGTGACTGGCGGGTTACGCGCCGCACTTGAGTCCGCGCTGCCCCGGCGCAACCCCGATCTTCCCGACACCGGTGAGCGAAAAGCGTTGCGCTGGGCCAAGACCGGGGTGTGGATCGTCGCAGCCATCATCGGGCTGCAGGCAGTGCTGCTGGTCGCCGGGGCATGGCGCAACGACCGCCAGATCGAACGCCACATGGGAGTGGCCGAGGCCGAGGTGCTCTCCGCGGGCCCACGCCGGTCGACGGTCGAGTTCGTCGCCGCCGATCGGGTCACCTACCGGCCCGAACTCGGTGTGCTGTATCCCTCGGAGTTGGCCACCGGTATGCGCATTTACGTCGAGTACGACCTCAACAGTCCCAATCTGGTTCGGGTGCAGAACCGCAACGCGTCCCTGGCGATCATCCCGGCCGTGTCCACAGCTGTGGTCGGGTGGCTGATCTGCGCGGGGATCCTGACCGGTCTGGTGCGGCGTGAGCAGCGACTGCCGGTAGCGTCGGTTGGATGAGCCGCGCGTCTCTGGACAAAGACCCCCACGACGTGGCGTCGATGTTCGACGCCGTGGCGCGGCGCTATGACATCACCAACACCGTGCTGTCCGGCGGGCGGGATCGGCACTGGCGCCGAGCCACCCGGGCGGCACTGCAGGCCGGCCCCGGCGACAAGGTTCTCGACCTGGCTGCCGGCACGTCGGTGTCCACGGTGGAACTCGCCAAATCCGGCGCGTGGTGTCTGGCCGCGGACTTTTCGGTCGGCATGTTGCACGCCGGGCATCAGCGTCCGGTACCCAAAGTCGGTGCGGACGCGACCCGGTTGCCGTTCGGCGACGGCGTGTTTGATGCGGTGACGATCAGCTTCGGGCTGCGCAATGTCGTCGATTTCCATGCCGGCCTGCGCGAGATGGCGCGGGTCACCAAGCCGGGCGGTCGGCTGGTGGTGTGTGAGTTCTCCACGCCCGCGGTGCCGGTGTTGGCCACCGCGTACAAGGAATATCTGATGAAGGCGCTGCCCCGGGTGGCGCGCGCGGTTTCCAGCAACCCGGAGGCCTACGTTTACCTTGCCGAGTCCATCCGGGCCTGGCCCGATCAGCCGGCCCTGGCCCGCCGAATCGAGCAGGCCGGCTGGACCCAGGTGCGGTGGCGCAACCTCACCGGAGGAATAGTTGCCCTGCATCAGGCTCGTAAAGCGCTCTAGCAGAACGGCTTTCGCTGATCCAGTAGACGAGATCCGGATCCGCACGTGCGCCAGGCGCGTGCCACCCAGTCGGCGTCGTCATCGCTGATCAGGTTGCCCATCACCCGAACCGCGATTCCCATCAGCCGCTCCGAGCGCATTCCCAGCGGCCCGGTCATGGGCAGGAACCTCGGAATCGTCAGCAGCAGCCCCAGTCGGCGGGCCACCGAGAACCCGCGGCCGTACTGCGCGGCCAGCAGCGCTGGCCACCCGGCCGCTAGATCACCGGAGCCGAGCATCTCTGCGGCCAGTCGCCCGGTCTCCAAGCCGTAGTCGATGCCCTCACCATTGAGTGGGTTCACGCATGCCGCGGCGTCGCCCACAAGCATCCAGTTCGGCCCGGCCACACCGGACACCGCACCGCCCATCGGCAGCAGTGCCGAGGCATGCGCCCGCGGCGGCCCGTCGAATCCCCACGTCGGCCGTTTGAGGTCGGCGTAATGTTTCAGCAGCGGTCGCAGCGCCACCTCGGCGGGCCGTTTGGCGGTGGCCAGCGCGCCGACGCCGATGTTCACCTCGCCGTTTCCCAACGGGAAGATCCAGCCGTACCCGGGCAGCACCTCGCCGTCAACCGATCGCAATTCCAGATCCGAGGAGATCCACGCCTCGTCGGCACGCGGTGAGCCCAGATAGGCCCGCGCGGCCACGCCGTAGACGGTCTGCTGATGCCACTGCCGGCCCAGTGCCCGGCCCAGTGGCGAACGTGCCCCGTCGGCGACGATCAGCCACTCGCAGCCCACTCGCGTCCCATCGGCCAGCAGGACTGCATCAATCCGGCCGGACGAATCCCGGGACACATCAACGCACTTGTGCCCCAACAACATTGACGCACCCGAATCCTCGGCAACCTGGCGGACTCGGTCGTCGAGTTCGGTGCGGGGCACCGCACTGCTGAACACCGGGAACGACTGCCCGGGCCAGCGCACCTCAACTGCACTGCCGAAGCCGGCCAGGCGTAGGCCGTGGTGGCGGATCTGGCCGTCCATCCAGTCGCCCAGGCCGAGGTGGGCAAGTTCGGCGACCGCGCGCGGGGTCAGGCCGTCACCGCAGGCCTTATCCCGGGGAAATTCCGCCGCGTCGATCACCAGTACGTCGCGACCGGCGCGGGCCGCCCAGGCTGCAGCCGCCGACCCGGACGGCCCGGCACCGACCACCACGACCTCGGTCCGGACCTCAGATGATGCTTCGCGCACACCTCACAGTATGTTGGCAGGGTGAGGACACCGGCGACCGTGGTGGCGGGCGTGGACTTCGGCGACCCGGTGTTCGCCGAATCGGTCCGTGACGGGGTGGCCCGCATCGAGGAGATGATCGCCACCGAACTGCGCAGCGGCGACGAGTTGATGACCGAGGCCGTCCTGCATCTGTTCGAGGCGGGCGGCAAGCGGTTCCGACCGTTGTTCACCGTTCTGTCGGCGCAGATCGGGCCGGATCCGCATGCCTGGCAGGTCACCGTCGGCGGTGCGGTCCTCGAACTGGTTCACCTGGCCACGCTGTATCACGATGACGTCATGGACGAGGCCCAGATGCGCCGGGGCGTTCCGTCGGCAAATGCCCGCTGGGGCAACAACATTGCGATCCTGGCCGGGGATTACCTCTTCGCGACGGCGTCCCGGTTGGTATCCCAGCTTGGCCCCGACGCGGTGCGCATCATCGCCGAGACGTTCGCCCTGCTGGTTACCGGTCAGATGCGTGAGACCAAGGGTGCCGGCGGTGCCGATGACGCTGTCGCGCACTACCTGAAGGTGGTCGCAGAGAAGACCGCCTGCCTGATCGCCGCCTCCGGGCAGTTCGGTGGAACCTTCGCCGGTGCTAACGCCGATCAGGTCGAGCGTCTGTCCCGGATCGGCGCGATCGTGGGCACGGTGTTCCAGATCTCCGACGACATCATCGATATTTCCAGCGACCCCGACGAGTCCGGCAAGTTGCCCGGCACCGATCTGCGCGAGGGTGTGCACACCCTGCCTGTGCTCTATGCCCTCGAGGAGACCGGGCCCGCGGCCGACCGCCTGCGGGAGATCCTCAAGGGTCCGGTCACCGATGACGAGATACTGGCTGAGGCGCTGACTCTGCTGCGGTCCTCCGGCGGTATCGCCGCCGCCAAAGCCACCGTGGCGCAATACGCCGCGCAGGCCCGGGCGGAACTGGCCGGGCTTCCCGACGTGCCGGGGCGCCGGGCCCTGGCTTCGCTGGTGGACTACACCGTTAACCGGCACGGTTAACCGATCGGGCTTGCGCACCGGCACGGTTAACCGATCGGGCTTGCGTACCGGCACGGTTAACCGATCGGGCACTTGCGCGCAGCGTCGAGGCGTTACTCTCCGAGAGACCCGTCGTAGGAGGACTCACATGACCTGGCATCCCACCGCCAACCGGATGAAGACGTTCGTACTGCTCGTCGGAATGTCGGCGTTGATCGTGTTCATTGGTTCACTATTCGGCCGAAACGTCATGTACATGTCGGTGATCATGGCGATCGGCATGAATGCCTACGTGTACTTCAACAGCGCCAAACTGGCGCTGAAAGCGATGAACGCCCAACCTGTCACCGAGGTTCAGGCTCCGCAAATCCACGCCATCGTCCGCGAATTGTCCACTGCCGCGCACCAGCCCATGCCGCAGCTTTACATCAGCGATACCGCTAGCCCCAACGCTTTTGCCACCGGACGCAATCCGCGTAACGCCGCGGTGTGTTGCACAACCGGCATTCTGCAGATCCTCGACGAGCGTGAGCTTCGCGCTGTGCTCGGCCACGAGCTGTCCCACGTCTATAACCGCGACATCCTGATCTCGTGCGTGGCCGGCGCGCTGGCATCGGTGGTCACCGGCATGGCTCAGATGGCAATGTTCTCCGGTATGCGCGGCGGCAACGGCCGCGGCGGAAACCCGCTGGCGATGCTACTGGTTGCGATGCTCGCTCCGATGGCTGCCACCGTGATCCGGATGGCGGTCTCGCGCTCGCGGGAGTACCAGGCCGATGAGTCCGGAGCCGAGTTGTCCGGCGATCCGTTGGCATTGGCCTCGGCCCTGCGCAAGATCAGCGGCGGCGTGGAGCAGGCTCCGCTGCCCCCGAGCCCGAAGTTGGCCGATCAGGCGCACCTGATGATCGCCAACCCGTTCCGCTCCGGGGATCGGATGGGCAAGATGTTCGCGACGCATCCGCCGATGGCCGACCGGATCGCCCGGCTGGAAAAGATGGCCGGGCGCTAGCTACTGACCGCTGTCGCTCGCGGAATTCTGGCCGTCGGGGGCTTTATCGTCGCTGGTGCCGGATGTGCTGGTGCCGGATGTGCTGGTGCCGGACGTGGTCGCCGGTTCCGGGGTTGACGACGGCGCGGGCGCTTCGGTGGGTTTCTTGGTCTGGGAAGCCTTGTGGCCGGTCACCGCGTTCACCACGGAACCGATCACGTCCTTGACCACGTCGATCGGTCCGGTGGGCTTCAGCGCGGGAAGTGTGATCCCGCCGGGCACCGACGGAGCGCTGCTGTGTCCTACGGCCGGATTTTGCGGTGCTGGGGTGACTCCGAGCCTGGGCCGGACCGTGCTCGCGCTGATGTCCGGGGTCGAACCCGGGTCAGCGGTAGGTGCAGTGGTCTGCGGAGCCGACGCTTCGACAATCGGGGGCGCCGCCGCGGGTAGCTGAGGTGCCGCGGACACCGGGGCCGGAAACTGGACGCCCGGCAGAATCGATTCAACGCCGCCCTGGAGTGTTTCGGCCAGCGTCTTGTAGGCGACGACCGTCATGTCGTTAACCCGCTGGATCAGCGCCACCGCCCCATCGGGGTAGGTCACCGTGGTCACATTGGTATTCGGGTCGGTTTTGCAGCTCACTGCTCCCGAACAGTCCACCCGGCCCATCGAGTCGACGACAGGCTTGGGAGGCAGTCCTAGTGATTGCCTGGCCATTGGCGCGCCGGTCGCCGGCTGGGGCACGGGGATGACGCCGACAGCGGGTGGACCTGCGGCGGCCTTGCGATTGGGCGACCCCGGACTGGCCTGCGACGGGGGAGCATTCAAGATGGCGGCCAGATCATTGGTATCGGCAGTACCGTCGACTATCGCGGCGACGTCAGACTGGGGCGACGGATTACTGAAGATGTCGAGCGGTCCGCCGAAGCTGGCCTGAATGAATCCGTCCGGAGTCTGTGCGGTGGACGCCAGAGCCATGAGAACGGCGGCGACACCAACAGCCGACACGCCAGCGCGCACCGCATGGTTGGTGAGCCGACGCATCGCTCGACAGCCTCTCTGATTCTCAGGTTCTGTGAAGGTACCTCTTATGTTAGGGGATCGGTGGCGGTTTGACTCACCGGGTCTGGCTGATCGGAATTCGGTACGGTGTTGTGATGTTCCTCAGGATCACCCTTGGTGCATGTGGGGCCGTGGTGGCTGCAGTGACCGGAGTGGTGCCAGCGCTGGCTGATCCGGATCCGGCGCCCGCGCCGCCGCCGCTACCAAACGTCAACGCCTACGCCCCGATCAGTCCGGTCGATTATTCGACAATGGGTGGAAACTGGTATGCGTTCGCCGGGCCCGTCGGCGTGACCTGCGTGATTAACAAGATCAGCGTCGGGTACGGATGCAGTGGCGCACTGCCCGGCGCGCCGGACGGGGCGGACCTGGTCAGTGGCGGACCGTTCGGACCGCCGTCGTTCGCCACCATCGGCCAACCCGTCTTCGCCGCGGCCGGCCCGGTCAAGTCGCTGCCGCCGAACACCCGGTTGAGCTTCCGTGAGATCAGTTGCGGGGTCGACGGCGCGGGTGCGGTGGCCTGTGTCAACGGCCACGATCAGGTGGGATTCGTGGTGAGCCCGGCCGGCACGTTTATCGACGACTTTAATCCGATGCTGGACCGGCCGGAGGGCGCCAACCCCTATCTGCCGGGCCTGCCGCCCGGTTAGAAGCGCGTCCCGTCCACTTCGTGACCGGGCTTCTCCGCCATGAGGCCCTGATAGGCCTGCTCGACGGAGGAGCCGTGGTTGACCACCGCGTCGACCTCGCGGGCGATCGGCATGTTGATGCCGTATTTCTCGGCGAATTCCATGATCACGCTGGCGGCTTTGACGCCTTCGGCGACCTGGTTCATGCCGGCCAGGATCTCGCCGATCGGCTTGCCTGAGCCCAGTGCCTCGCCGACGCTGCGGTTGCGGCTGCGTTGGGAGGTGCAGGTGACGATCAGATCGCCCATCCCGGCCAGTCCGGAAAAGGTGTCGCGATGGCCGCCGATCGCCTCGCCGAGTTTGCTCATCTCGCGCACCGCGCGGGTCATCACCATGGCGCGGGTGTTCTCCCCGATGCCCAGCGAGTACCCCATGCCGACGGCGATCGCATAGACGTTCTTGAGCGCACCGGCGATCTCCACGCCGACGACGTCATCGGTGGTGTACGTCCGGAAGCGCTTGGTGCGGAACATACTTGCCAGGTTGGCCGCCAGGTTGCGGTCCGGCATGGCCAGCACCGCGGCGGCTGCATAGCCTTCCGCGACCTCCTTGGCGATATTCGGTCCGGCCAG
>Ga0209829_10001165_pt1 | contig 22061 bp, 17 predicted proteins | sample C_140205_EF_Meta_FD_187311 | JGI IMG/M metagenome (GOLD analysis project Ga0209829, IMG submission 187311) | Freshwater microbial communities from Lake Croche, Canada to study carbon cycling - C_140205_EF_MetaG (SPAdes) (version 2) | ecosystem: Environmental > Aquatic > Freshwater > Lake...
GGTCGGCCCCGCCAGCTTCGTGATCCTCACACCAAGACCTTGGTACATCAGACGGAGCGCCCGCGCCGGACGGAACCGACCATGGCAGGAATGCAAGAAAACTCCACCGTCCCCAGTTCGCTGGGGCGCGAATTATTCAGCACGTCGGTCTACAAGCGCAGTCAGGGGCGGGTCACCCGGCAGGTGACGTGCGTTGCCTTGATAGTCACTTGGTTAATCGCCGTCTTGAGGCTCGCGCAGATCCTCCCCGCTTGGTTCGCGGCGGGTGGGCCGATGACCCAGGCTTTGCCGGCAGACGACTTCGGGGTCATCCGCTTTGTCGTTCCTGTCCTCATTTTCGTCGCCGGAGTGTGGCTCGCCTATCGGGCCGTGAACCTCCCGCGGTTCGCGGAGTTCCTCATCGGCGTCGAGTCGGAGATGGCGAAGGTTGCCTGGCCATCGCTCGGCGAGGTCGCCCGCAGCTCCGCGGTGGTTATCTTTATGATTTTCGCCCTGTCGTTCATCCTCGCGGCGTACGACCTTTTCTGGCGGTTCGTCCTCCAGGCAATCCAATAAGCGATCCAAGGATTCCGCTCAAGCGCGGTCGAGACCCAAGGGTTCGGGTAATACCCCCGGACATCCCCACGCATGTCGAAGCACGAACACCCAGACGCATCCCCGGCTGAAGTCGCCGCCGCGCCGGAGGCCCAAGCCTCGGTCCACGGCCACACGGAAGCCGCGCCGGCTGCTGTCGCCGCCGCAGTTGAGGCGGAAGACGATGGCACGCCAGCCGAGCTTGCCAACCCGTTCGCGGGCCGTGACGACGCGAAGCCGGTGGCCTCAGCCTCCGACGAGGAGATCGCGCCGGTCGGCGAGCGAAAATGGTACATCCTGAAAGTTCAAAGCAATCGCGAGGACTCGATCACCGACACCCTCGAGCGGCGGATCCGGATGCAAGGGTTGGATCGGTTCTTCGGCAAGGTCATTGTGCCGAAGGAGCAGGTCACCGAGTTCAAGAGTGGCAAAAAACGCGTTGTTTCTCGCAAGCTCTATCCCGGATATATCCTGGTGAACATGATTCTCAATGACGAGACGTGGTATCTCGTCAGGGAGACCGGCGGTATCGGTGATTTCACCGGCTCGGCCGGTCGGCCGAGCCCGATGCTCCAGGTGGACGTCGACAAACTCCTCAACAAGTCTGCGGTCAAGCCCGACGAGGCCCCGCGGCTGAAAATCAATTTCAAGAAGGGCGACAGGGTCAAGATCACCGAAGGTACCTTCGAGAACTTCGAGGGCGAAGTTGAGCAGATCGACGAGGCCAACGGCCGCGTCACGGTCATGCTCAGTATCTTTGGGCGATCGACCCCGGTCGACATCGAATACTGGCAGATTGAGGGGCTTTGAGAGGCTCACCCCGCCGTTGCCCAGCGGCTGATAACGATGGGTCAAGCGTCGATCTTGCCCGGACAGGCGTGTGGTCAGGGTAGACGGGTCACAAATCAAGCAGCAACGTTTCCAGCAGTCCCCCGGAAGGGGTAGAGGTCAGCGTCATGGCGAAGCAGATGGTCGGACAGGCGAAGTTCCAGATTCCAGGTGGTCAGGCCACCCCAGCGCCGCCGGTCGGGACGTCGCTCGGTCGTTACGGCATCAATCTCGGACAGTTCGTCCAGCAGTTTAATGACCGCACGCGGGATGCCGCCGGGATGGCGATCCCCGTCGTTGTCACCGTTTACAACGACCGTTCGTTCGAGTTCTACACGAAGAGCCCCCCGGCCGCGGCACTCCTCAAGAAGGCTGCCGGTCTGGCTAAGGGGTCGGGCGTCCCGAACAAAGACAAGGTCGGTAAGGTCACCAAGGCCCAACTCGACGAGATCGTCCGCGTCAAGACCAACGACCTCAATGCCAGCGATCCCGACCACGCCCGTCGGATGATCGAGGGCACGGCCCGCAGCATGGGAATCACGGTTGAAGGCTGAATGCAGCCTTGATTCCCTTCCACCCTTTCTCCCTATCCCCTCGCACACTTCCAGGACCGTAGCCGTGGCTGTCACCAAACGCATGAAGGCGATGCTCGCCAAGTTGCCGAAGACCGAAGATCCCATCCCCGTTGCCGACGCTGTCGCGCTCCTCAAGAGCATGCCACCGACCAAGTTCGACCAGACCGTCGAAATCCACATGCGTTTGGGGATCGATCCGAAGCAGGCCGACCAGATCGTCCGTGGCTCACTCGTGCTGCCCCACGGGATCGGCAAGTCGAAACGAGTCGTCGTATTCGCTAAGGGCAACATGGCCGATGAGGCACGGGCAGCGGGGGCGGAGGAAGTCGGGGCCGACGACCTGGCCAAGAAGATCAAAGAAGGCTGGACCGACTTCGACGTCTGCATCGCTGCCCCCGACATGATGGGCCTGGTTGGCCCGCTCGGGAAAGTGCTTGGACCCCGTGGCTTGATGCCGAGCCCGCGTGCCGGCACCGTCACTGCTGACATTCGCAAGACGGTCAGCGAGTACAAGGCTGGGAAGGTCGAATTCCGCAATGATCCGACCGGCATCGTCCACGCTGTCGTTGGCAAGGCGAGCTTCGACGTCGACAAGATCGTCGACAATATCAAGGCCTTCATCGATCACATCATTTCACTGCAGCCCAACAGCGTGCGGGGACAGTACGTGAAGAGCATTTCCATCTCCGCCACGATGACTCCCGGGGTGATGATCGCAGCCTGACGCTGCGATCCGTTCCCCCGTCACGCAATTTTTCGGTCCCGTTTTACTCCTGCTCTGTACAGTCCTCCACCGATCACGCTGCCCGATCAGGGCCCAAATCCGCCATGAGCAAGCTTGTCAAGAATCTCCTCGTCGACGATCTCAAGGGGCGCCTCAACGGCGTCAACGATCTGATCGTCGTCAGCCTCGGCCGCCTCAACGGCACGAAGACCACCCAGCTGCGGCAGACGCTGCGGAAGAAGAAGATCCATCTCCAACTGATCAAAAACAGCCTGGCGCGGCGGGCAACGCTCGACACTCCGTTGGCCGTGGCCTTCGGCAAGACCGAGGGAATGCTTGCGATTGCCTGGGGTGGGGAGGACGTTGTCGATCTGGCGAAGGAACTCGATCGCGTCTCTACGATCAAAGACTACGAGGGCCTTGAGTTCCGCGGGGGGGCCTTGGATGGCGCCCGGCTTGAACCGGCGGATGTCAAAGGTGTCGCGAAGTGGCCTTCGCGGGCCGAGCAACTCTCGATCATCTCCGGCCAAATCAGCTCGATGGGCGCTAAGCTCTCAGGGCAGATTCTCAGTGCTGGTGGTACGCTGGCCGGCCAGATCAGCTCCCGGGTCGACGACCTGGAGAAGGCCGCATCGGCGGAGGTTCCGGCGGCCTGACCGACATTCCGGACCAATGCCACGACACGGGCTTCCCAAGGCCCGCTTTCATGGTATGACTAGGGGTTCCTCATTTTCAGATTCGCCGGCCCTGGACCTGGTCCAATCTGGGCAGGCGCGACGACCGACCACCCATGACACACAGCCGGCGGCATTCCCGCCGGCCTCATTCCTGAAGGGAAAGGATCTCGAGCGATGGCAACGGCTGAAGCGACGCGTGAATTCACCAAAGATACCAAGGACCTCGGCGACAAGATCGTGTCCTTGACCCTCAAGGCTGCCAAGGAACTCTCTGACTACCTCGACGAAGTCCACGGTATCAAGCCCGCCGCCGGTGGCGCGGTCATGATGGCTGCTCCGGGCGGAGCCGGCGGTGGAGCCGGGGCTGCCGAGGCGGCTGCCGAAAAGACCGAGTTCGACGTCATCCTCGAGAGCTACCCGACCGAATCCAAGATCGGCATCATCAAGGTTGTCCGCGCCGCGACCGGCCTCGGCCTTAAAGAAGCCAAGGATCTCGTCGAGAGCGCCCCGGCCAAGATCAAGGAGGGTATCTCCAAGGTCGACGCCGAGAAGCTCAAGAAGGAGCTTGAAGACGCCAAGGCGAAGGTCGCTGTTAAGTAAATTGGCTTGATTTACCGTGGCAGCGGTCGGAGGCTTGGTCTTCCGGCCGCTGCCCGGTATAGTTTTTGCATGGCGAATCCCCGACGGTCAACCTCTAGACGGTGGTTCCGCGGGAACGGCATTTGCCCCACCCTTCCTCAGCCTAACCCTGCCGGCCTCTCGCGGTGGGACCAAGCGATCTTCCCCCGGCTCTCCAGACGGAAGGCCTGCTCCCGCACGGGGGTCCCCTGCCACCGCGGCGGGTGGGTCTCCCTGCCTAGAGTGGTGCCATCTCGCTTGGCGTCGATCGAGGCATCGTTGTTGGCATCGCTCTGAAACGACATCCAGGTCTTCATCCAAGGGCCCAGTTTGGGCTCTTATAGGGAGAATCGCTCATGGCCACAAGCGCCGTTCGCCGCCTCCAGCCCACCCAGATCCGCCGTTATGGAAGCAGCCGCGCAAGCCATGCGATTCCCGATCTAACCGAAATCCAGACCCGTTTCTACGACCGCTTCCTCCAGTACGACACCCCGTCGTTGAAGCGGAAAGACGAGGGGATCGAAGGTGTTCTGAGGGAAATCTTCCCGATCGAAAGCTACGATCGCACCGTTAAGCTTGAGTACGTTCGCTACGAGTTGGGGAAGCCCCGCTACGATCCCGATGAATGCCGCCAGTTGCGCCTCACCTACGGTCGCCCGCTGCGCGTGTGGCTGCGACTGACGCGCGACCAACCAGTTGAGGAGGAGGTCTATCTCGGCGACATCCCCATCATGCTCGGTGGCGGTGAGTTCATCATCAACGGTGCGGAACGTGTCGTTGTCAGCCAGTTGCACCGCTCGCCCGGTATCGACTTCGTTGCCGACACCGAATCGGCAGATCGCAAGACCCACAATTGCCGGATCATTCCAGAGCGCGGGAGTTGGATTGAGCTCAATGTTTCGAAGAAGGACACGCTCCAGGTGCGCATCGACCAGAGCGGAAAGTTCTCCGCACTGACGCTCCTGCGGGCGATGGACGAGAAGTACACCCACGACGCCGAGATCCTCAAGCTCTTCTACGAGCCGGAGAAAGTAAAGGCAGATGGCGGGCGTTACGTCCCCAAGATCGAGGGGCGGATTGCAGTCGACGACATCGTCTATCCCTCCAAGCACAAGGACGGATCGCCAAACGAGCGGGCCGGCGAGATCATCATCGAGGCCGGCTGCAAGATCTCGCACGATCAGGCCGAACTGATCTGCACATCGGGCCTTCCGGCGGTGGAAGTGATGGATGAGCAGAAGGTGCCGCTCATCATGAATAGCCTCCGCGAGGACGCCGACGAATCGAAGCGCCGCACCGGCGTCTCACCCAGTCATCAGGATGCCCTCGTCCGCATCTATCAGCGGCTTCGGCCGGGCAATCCCCCGGCCCTCGACAAGGCCCGGACCCTGTTCGACGAGAAGTTCAAGGACACCAACCGCTACCGTCTCGGCCGCGTCGGCCGCTTCCGCATCAACCGGAAACTCGGGCTTTCGGTCCCCGAGACCGAGATGACGCTCCGCCCCGACGATCTGATCGCTGCGATCAAGTACATGCTCCTTCTCTCCGAGGGTGAGAACGAGGTCGAGGTCGATGACATCGATCACCTCGGCAATCGCCGACTGCGGACGATCGATGAACTGGCCAGCGACGAACTCCGCAAGGGCTTTCTGAAACTCCGGCGCACCGTTCAGGAGCGGATGAGCCTCAAGGACGTCACGGAGATGACGCCCCGTTCGCTCATCAATCCCAAGAGTATTTCCGCAGCCATCGAGTATTTCTTCGGTCGTGGCGAGCTCTCGCAGGTGGTTGACCAGACGAATCCACTGTCAATGCTCACCCACGAACGCCGGCTCTCGGCGCTCGGACCGGGAGGCTTGAATCGCAAGCGAGCCGGTTTCGAGGTGCGCGACGTTCATATCTCTCACTACGGTCGGATCTGCCCGATCGAGACGCCCGAAGGCACGAACATCGGCCTGATCTCGAGCCTCGCGATCTATTCCGGGGTCGATTCCTACGGCTTCCTCGTCACCCCCTACCGAAAGGTGTCGAAGTGCCGGCTGACCGATGACGTTGTCTGGTTGCGGGCCGACGAGGAGCATGATGCGACGCTCGCGCCGGCCGATGCGCCCGTTGTCGATGGCAGGATCGAGGGGGACAACATCATCGCCCGCAATCGCGGCGATTTCGTCCTCGTCCGGGCCGAGGATGTGGGCTACATCGACGTCGCTCCCAGCCAGATGGTTGGCGTTTCTGCGGGTCTAATTCCGTTCCTCGAGCATGACGACGCCAACCGGGCGTTGATGGGCTCCAACATGCAGCGGCAGGCCGTGCCGCTGTTGGTCACCGAACCCCCGATCGTGGCCACCGGCATGGAGCGCGACGTTGCGGCCAACTCTGGGCTCATCGTCCGTGCCGCCCGCAAGGGTACGGTGACTTACTGCGACGCCGAGCGGATCGAAGTCTCGCCAGGCGGCATCGTCGCCCCCGATATCTACCGGCTGCGGAAGTACGTCGGCCTCAACGAGCGCACGTGTCAGAACCAAAAGCCGATCATCAATCTCGGCCAGAAGGTCGAGAAGGGGGAGGTGCTTGCTGACGGTGCCGCGATCTACAAGGGCGAACTGGCTCTCGGCCGCAACGTCCTCGTCGGCTTCATGGCCTGGGACGGATTCAACTTCGAAGATGCGATTATCATCAGCGAGGAGCTGGTTGAGGACGACGTCTACACCTCGATCCACATCGAGGAGTACGACATTGAAATCCGCGACACGAAGCTTGGCCGTGAGGAGTTCACCCGCGACATCCCCAACGTTGGCGAGCGTGCTCTCCATAACCTCGACGAAGGGGGCATCGTCAAGATCGGCACCTTCGTCCGCTCCGGCGACATCCTCGTCGGCAAGGTGTCGCCGAAGAGCAAGACTGAGCTCACGCCAGAGGAAAAGCTCCTCCACGCGATCTTCGGCCGGGCCGGCGAAGACGTGAAAAACGACTCCCTTGAGGTGCCCTCCGGCGTTGAGGGGATCGTCATCGCCACCGAGAAGTTCTCGCGTCGCATGAGCCTCTCGGAGGACGAGCGCCGCGAGTTCGAGAAGCAGCTCAAGGAGGTCGAGAACGAGGGAAATGCCCGCGTTGCCGAGAGCTTCAGCGCGATGGTCGAGGAGATCGGCAAGGCCATCGGAAAGCCGCTGACGGCGGTCGACGGCAGCTCGCTGGTCCGCGATCAGGAGCACAAGGTGGTGGCGGAGCGGGCCGCTGCGTTCCGGATCGAGGAGCTCGATCTCCGCTCGCCGAAGGCCAAACCCGAGGTGGAAAAAATCCACAAGGCAATGTGGCCCGCCGTCGAAGATGCCATCGACTCCCGTGAACGGCGTCTCAACAGCATGAAGCGCGGTGATGAACTCCGCCCCGGCGTGCTCCAGATGGTGAAGGTGTACGTCGCCGCCAAGCGGGCCATCAGCGTCGGCGACAAGATGGCCGGCCGCCACGGCAACAAGGGTGTGATCGCGAAGATCCTCCCCAAGGAAGACATGCCCTTTCTTGCCGACGGGACACCGGTGCAGATCCTGCTGAACCCGCTCGGTGTGCCGAGCCGCATGAACGTCGGGCAGATCCTCGAGACCCACCTTGGCTGGGCCGGAAAGGTGCTCGGCTTCCAGGCGATCACGCCGGTGTTCGACGGAGCGAGTGAGGAGGAGATCAACGACGTTCTCGAAGAGGCGAACCTCCCCCGGCATGGCAAGACACAACTCTACGACGGCCGCACCGGCGAGAGACTCGAGCAGGAGACGACCGTCGGCTACATCTACATGCTCAAGCTTCACCACCTCGTCGACGACAAGGTGCACGCCCGCTCCACCGGCCCGTACTCCCTCATCACCCAGCAGCCGCTGGGGGGCAAGGCGCGGTTCGGCGGCCAGCGGTTCGGAGAGATGGAAGTGTGGGCTCTGGAGGCTTACGGCGCTGCCTACATCCTCCAGGAACTCCTCACCGTCAAGAGCGACGACGTCGAGGGGCGCACGAAGATCTACGAGAGCATGGTGAAGGGGGAAAACACCCTCGAAGCCGGCACGCCGGCGAGCTTCGACGTGCTCACCAACGAGATCCGTGGTCTGGCCCTCAACATGTCGCTCGAGAAGCGGCGGCTCTGACCGCTCCTTCCTACCGCCGACCCCGGTGGGTGACGCAACCGTGTCACCCACCGGTCCCCGTTTTTTTTCCCACCGCATCCGATCCCGGCGACCCCAACGCCACCCTCAACAGCCCATCAGGGTTCTTCCAAGGAGACGTCTCGTGAGCATCGGTGAATCCACCTACGATCGCGTCAACGACTATTCTGCCGTGAAGATCAGCCTGGCTCGGCCCCATGACATCAAGAGCTGGTCGTTTGGCGAGGTGAAGAAGCCCGAGACGATCAACTACCGCACATACCGTCCCGAAAAGGATGGCCTGATGTGCGAGAAGATCTTCGGACCGGAGAAGGATTGGGAGTGCTCCTGCGGAAAGTACCGCGGGATGAAGTACAAGGGGATGATCTGCGACCGCTGCGGCGTGAAGGTCACCCACAGCCGCGTCCGCCGCAAGCGCATGGGCCACATCGAGCTGGCAGCGCCGGTCGTCCACATCTGGTTCTTCAAGGCAATGCCGAGCCGCCTTGGGGCGTTGCTCGACATGAAGACGTCGAGCCTGGAGAAGGTGATCTACTTCCAGGATTACGTTGTCCTCGACCCGAAGGACACGCCGCTGAAGCGCCAGCAACTCCTCACCGAGGAGGAGTACCGCGAAGCGCGGGCCAACTACGGCGAAACCGGCTTCGATGCCGAGATGGGGGCCGAGGCGGTGCGCAAGCTCCTCCTCCTGCTCGATCTCGTTAGCCTCTCGAAGGAGCTCCGCGAGGAGCTCCATACGACCGGCTCGAAGCAGAAGAAGAAGGACCTCGTCAATCGCCTCAAAATCGTCGAGGCGATCCGTGACAGCGAGAACAAGCCCGAGTGGATGGTTCTCGACGTCATTCCCGTCATCCCCCCGGACCTGCGGCCGCTGGTGATGCTCGATTCGGGCAATTTCGCCACGAGCGATCTCAACGACCTCTACCGCCGGATCATCAACCGCAATAACCGCCTCAAGAAGTTGGTCGATCTCAACGCGCCCGAGGTCATCATCCGCAACGAGAAGCGGATGCTGCAGCAGTCCGTCGACGCCCTGTTCGACAACAACCGCTGCAAGCGGCCGGTGCTCGCCTCGAGTAACCGCCCGCTCAAGAGCCTCACCGACATGATCAAGGGGAAGCAGGGGCGCTTCCGCGAGAATCTCCTTGGGAAGCGTGTCGATTATTCGGCGCGGAGCGTGATCGTCGTCGGCCCGACGCTCCGGCTCCACCAGTGCGGCCTGCCCAAGAAGATCGCGTTGGAGCTCTACCAGCCGTTCATCATCCGTCGCCTCAAGGAACTCGGCCACGCCGACACGATCAAGAGCGCGAAGAAGATGCTCGAGCGGAAGGATGCCGAGGTGTGGGACATCCTTGAGGAGGTTATCCGCAACCATCCTGTGCTCCTCAACCGTGCCCCAACGCTCCATCGCATGGGCATCCAGGCATTCGAGCCGATCCTCGTCGAGGGGAACGCGATCAAGCTCCACCCGCTGGTCTGCAAGGGTTTCAACGCCGACTTCGACGGCGATCAGATGGCCGTCCACCTGCCGCTCTCGATCGAAGCTCAGGTTGAGGCCCACACGTTGATGCTGTCGACGAACAACATCTTCAGCCCGGCCAACGGGGCGCCGATCATCAGCCCGTCGCAGGACGTGGTGATGGGGTGCTATTACCTCACCATGCAACTCCCCAACCGCAAGGGGGAGGGAATGGTGTTCAAGGACGTCGAGGAGGTCGAACTGGCCCACTCGCTTGGCAAGGTCGCCACGCACGCCAAAATCCGGGTCAAGCTCCCGCCGAAGCGGTGTCTCAAGATGGAGGACATGTCGCAGTCGAAGCCCGGCGTGATCATCGAAACAACCGCCGGTCGTGTCCTCTTTAATTCCGTCCTGCCGGATGGAATGCTCTTCTACAACATCCCGATGCGGTCGAGCGAACTGGCCCGCGTGATCTCCGACTGCTACCAGGCCCTCGGACGGCGACTGACAATCGATCTCCTCGACGACATGAACCGCACCGGCTTCAGTTGGAGCACCAAGAGCGGCCTGTCGTTCGCGACCGACGACCTCATCACGCCGGCCGACAAGTCGAAGATCATCGGTGACGCCGACAAGGAGGTCTTCAAGATCCTCAAGCGTTACCAGAAGGGCGTCATCACTGACGGCGAGCGTTACAACTCGGTGCTCGATGCGTGGACGCACGCCCGTGAGGAGATCACCAAGGGGATGATGGCCGCCCTCGAGAAGGACACGGCCAGCGAGTCGAGGGTCGACGGCTACGTCAATCCGATCTACCTCATGGCCCACTCCGGTGCCCGTGGCGGTGTGGAACAGATTCGTCAGCTCGCCGGGATGCGTGGGCTGATGGCCAAGCCGTCGGGGAAGATCATTGAGACGCCAATCAAGGCGAACTTCCGCGAGGGGCTGACCGTCCTCGAGTATTTCAGCTCGACCCACGGGGCCCGCAAGGGTCTGGCCGACACGGCCCTCAAGACCGCCGACTCGGGATATCTGACGCGCAAGCTGGCAGACGTCGCCCAAAACGTCGTCGTCACGATGCATGATTGCGGCACGCCACAGGGGATCCAAAAGGGGGTGATCTACCGTGGTGAGAAGGTCGAAGTGCGGCTCGCCGACAGCCTCCGTGGACGCGTCAGCCGGTCAGACATCACCAACCCGATCAGCGGGGATGTGATCGTTCGAGAGGACGAACTGGTCACGCCGAAGATCGCGCAGCAGATCGAAGAACTCGGGCTGGAGAAGGTCCAAGTCCGCAGTCCGCTGACCTGCGAGGCTCCGCTCGGTGTCTGCCGTCTCTGCTACGGCATGGATCTCTCGACCGGATCGCTCGTCGAGGAAGGAATGGCCGTCGGCATCATCGCCGCCCAGAGCATCGGTGAACCGGGCACGCAACTCACGATGCGCACGTTTCACATCGGCGGCGTCGGCCAGCGTGCCCTTGAGGAAAATCAGAGCAAGACGAAGCGCGCCGGCACGGTCCGCTTTGCCCGCCTCCGGAGCGTGCCCGACGAGAACGGCCAACAGGTCGTGCTCGCCCGCAACGGCGAGATCACCATCAGCGATGCAAAAGGGAACGATCTCGAGAAGATCGACGTTCCGGCTGGTGCTATTCTGAAGGTGAAGGAAGGGGACGAGGTCAAGCCGGGCACCGTGCTCATCCAATGGGACCCGCACTCGATCCCGATCCTCTCGGAGGTGTCTGGCAAGGTTCGCTACGAGGACGTCATCGAGAACGAGACGGTGCGCATCGAGAAGGACCCCAGCGGCCACGTCCGGCGGATGATCATGGAGCACAAGGGGGTCTATCAGCCGCAGATCGCGCTACTCGACGACGATGGCAAGACCCTCGGCTTCTACTATCTGCCCGAAAAAGCCTACATCGAGGTTAACGAGGGGGATGTCGTGAAAGCGGGTCACATCCTCGCCAAGACGCCGCGTGAGGCATCGGGAACCCAGGACATCACCGGTGGCCTGCCGCGCGTGACCGAGATCTTCGAGGCTCGCAAGCCGAAGGATCCGGCGATCATGGCCGAGATCAGCGGCCGCGTTGAGGTCAAGGGAGAGAAGCGCCGCGGCAAGCGGACGATCGTTGTCCGCAACGAGTCTGGCCGCGAAGAGGAGCACCTCGTCAGCCAAGGCAAGCACATGCGGGTGCACACCGGCGACGAGGTCAAGGAGGGGGAGGCGCTTGTCGACGGGCCGCTGGTTCCCCACGACATTCTGCGGATCTCGGGCGAGGACGCCGTGCAGCAGTATCTCGTCCGTGAGATTCAAAACGTCTACCGCAGTCAGCGGGTCGACATCGACGACAAGCACATCGAGATCATCGTGTCGCAGATGCTGCGCAAGGTGAAGATCGAGTCGGTCGGCGACACGACGCTGCTCCCGGGGAGCGTCATGGACCGGTTCGATTTCCAACTGGCCAACAAGCAGATCTCCGAGAGCCTGCGGATCACCGACAAGGGGGACAGTGAGTTCGCTGTCGGGTCGGTCGTTCCGAAGGAGATCCTCGCCCAGGCCAACGCCCAGATCGAGGCCCTCGGCGGCACGCCATCCAAGGGGGTCAAGCCGAAGCCGGCCACGGCGAGCACCCAGTTGCTCGGGATCACGAAGGCGAGCGTCCAGAGCTCGAGCTTCATCTCGGCGGCCAGTTTTCAGGAGACGACGAAGGTGCTCACCGAGGCGGCCCTCGCCGGCAAAGTCGACAACCTCGTTGGGCTCAAAGAAAACGTTATTCTCGGCCACCTCATCCCAGCCGGAACCGGTTTCAACACGTTCCAGAATTCGGAGGTCCGTGTCCGCCCCGAGGCCCTCGAATCGCTGCGGAACGACCGGGTCGGGAATGTGCTCGCGCGGCAGTTCCCCCTCCTCGAGGAAGCCGCTCCGGGCCACGATACCCGGCTGGCTGGTGACTCCGACGTCGCCACGCTGCCTGAAGCCGATGGGGGGCACGCCCCGCTCTGACCGGCCTTTGGGCCAGTCTTAACGGTCGGTCCGGACGTTCCATGGGGAGCCGCCCGAGTGCGGTTGGACGCTCCGTGGCGCCGAAGGACCATGGAATGGCCTTTCCTCCGGAGTCCCCCGATGCATTCCCTCCTTGCCCTCCGCCGGACCGGGCCTTTCGCTCAGCCACTCCGGGAATCGGGGGCGGTACTCCTCGGGTTCGTGCTGGCTGTGACTGGAAGCGGCTCGCTCCCGGTCGTGTTCGCGCAGGTGGCCCCCTACAACCCCTATGCCGACAGCCAGGATCCCACGCCGCCGGTCCTCCCCGACGGCACGATCCACTGGGGAACGTTTTTCAAGTCAGCGGCGATCCAAAAGGCCTACGAACGGCTTTGGAACCTCGGCGCCTGCCGGAACACGAACAAGGCGATCACGCTCCCCGTGGAGAACAACAAGCTGTCGATCGACAGCCTCCCGGAGGATGAGTTCCGCGGGGTAGTAAAGGGGGTCACCGGCACCAATGCTGGGGGCGCTGTGGCCTTTCTCCAAACCTCCAACGACGGCACGGGACCGGTAGAGCGGGTCGCGCTCCTCCATCCCGCTGGAGTGTCACGCGTCGACGTCAACGGGACGGCCGCCATCTCCCTGCTCAGCCCCGGCATGCTTGTCCGTTTTCAGGCGAACGTCGACGGTAAAGGAAGGGCTTCGACCCCGATTCAGCTCCTCCATGTCGCCACCCCAACGGCGGAGGCCAAGCCGACGTCCGTCACGCCGGGGATCGACGAGATGATCGTCGGAAAGGTCGTCCAGTTGAAGCGGGGCATCCTCTCCATCCGTGTCGACGCCGGGAAGATCCGGCGGCTCACGATCCCCTTGGCCGAGGATGCGGTCGTCGAGGTCGCCACATCCCAGATCGGAATGGTCAGGCCCGGTGACGTCATCGAGATCAAGGGACGGCTCTGGACGGGCGAGGGGGCACTCGGTGACGGCACCGTCTTCGCAGACAGTGTCACCGTTACCAAAACCATCGATGCCTCGGGCACGCGCCCGGGGGAAAAGGCTGACGTCGGTAACCTGGGCGCCCGCTGACCGGCTGCCGGCCAGCGGCGCTTCCCCGTCGAGTCCCCGTATGCCAGACTCGCGAGGATGAACGGCGGGGGGCGGCGCCGGAACGCCGCGCCTAGCCGTGGTTTCGTTGGAGATTCTCCCGTGGCGGCACGATCCTCCGTTGAGCGTGACGTGCCCTGGCCGCTCGTTCTCGGCCTGGCAACGGCGGCCGTGCTCGTTGCTGTCGTGCTCCGCGCCACTCGGGAGGCCCCCCGCGCGGGCCGAGCCCAGGGACGGGGCTTCGAGGCGACCCGCCCCGGCCCAGCAGCCCCGGCTGCCGAGCCTCCAAGAGGAATGGTGTGGATCCCTGGCGGCGAGTTCTCAATGGGATGCGACGACCCGCGTGGCAGACCGTTCGGCGGCAACGATCCGATGCCCGACGGCCGGCCGGTACACCGTGTCCACGTCGACGGGTTCTGGATGGACACCACCGAGGTCACCAACGACCAGTTTGCGACGTTCGTGGCAGCGACCGGCTATGTGACCGTGGCCGAGACGCCCCCCCGCGCCGAGGATTTCCCAGAAGCACCGGCCGAGAACCTCATTGCCGGCTCGATCGTCTTCACGCCGCCCGAGGGACCGGTATCCCTCGACAACCACTACCAGTGGTGGACGTACGTCCCGGGGGCCTGTTGGCGCCGCCCCACCGGCCCGGACAGCTCGATCGAGGGGCATGGTGGCGATCCGGTGGTGCAGATCGCCCATGACGACGCCGTGGCGTTTGCGACATGGGCCGGCAAACGCCTTCCGACCGAGGCCGAATGGGAGTTTGCCGCTCGCGGCGGCATGACGGGATCGATGTACCCGTGGGGAGACGAGTTCCAGCCGGAAGGGCGGGAGATGGCCAACATCTGGCAGGGGCCGTTTCCGGCGAACAACACTGCCGCGGACGGCTTCGTATTCGCAGCGCCGGTTGCCACCTTCCCAGCCAACCCCTACGGCCTGCACGACATGTCGGGAAACGTTTGGGAGTGGTGTACCGACTGGTACCGCCCCGACACCTACGCCCGCGATGTCCGCAGGTCGGCCCAGCCACTGCGCAATCCGCAGGGACCGGACACGAGCCACGACCCGCAGGAACCGGGCCAGGCCAAACGGGCGCTGCGGGGAGGCTCGTTCCTCTGCACCGACCAATACTGCTCCCGATACATTGTCGGCACGCGGGGGAAAGGGGAGGTGTCGTCAGGGGCCAACCACATCGGTTTCCGCTGCGTACGGTCGCCCGAATGATCAGGTCGACCGTCCCCCGAGCAGCCGACGGAAGTCACTCCAGCCGAGGGTATTGACGACGTCGGCGCGGGTCAGCCCGGCACGGCGCGCCTGGAGGACGCCGCACCGCATCACGCCAAGCCCCCGGACCGAATGAGCATCGGTCGAGATCACCATCCTCACGCCGGCCCGTCGAGCGGCGGCCGCGTGGTGATCGTCGAGGTCGAGTCGGCTCGGATGGGCATTGATTTCCAGGAACGTGCCCGCCGCAGCCGCAGCCGCGATCACCGCTTCCATGTCAACGTCGTAGGCGGGGCGGCGATTGATGAGGCGGCCGGTGGGATGCCCGATGACCCTCACGGCGGGATGGCGGATCGCCTCCAGGATCCGCTCCGTGATCCGGTCCCTGGGCTGTGACTGCCCGTAGTGGAGGCTCGCGACGACCCAATCAGCGCGTGAGAGTACGTCGTCGGGAAGGTCGAGCCCGCCGCGCTCGAGCATGTCGACCTCGATCCCCTTGAGCACGATGATCGGCGCCGGCCCCTCGGCGGCGAGCGTCTCATTGAGCCTGTCGATCCGATCCCACTGCCCGAGGAGTCGCGTCTTGTCGAGCCCGCGGGCCATCGTGACACGCTGGCCATGATCGGTGATCGCGACATACTCGAGACCTCGCTCCCGCGCGCCGCGGACCATCTCGACAAGCGTGTCCTCGCCGTCGGTGTCGGTGGTGTGCATGTGGAGATCGCCACGGATCTCCTGCTCCTCGATAAGGAAGGGGAGCCTCCCCTCGGCCGCCAGCAGGACCTCGTCGCGCCCCTCGCGCAGTTCCGGGGGGATCCAGGCGAGCCCGAGGGCCCCGTAGACCTCGGCCTCGGTCGCCGCCGGAGGGGGCGCCGCCGGGGCGGAAGCCCCGACCGGCTGGAAGCCATATTCGTTGAGCGACCAGCCCCGCTCGCGTGCCCACGAACGGAGGCGGATGTTGTGCTCCTTCGAGCCGGTGAAGTACTGCCAGGCGGCCCCGAAGGAGGGCGCCCCGACGACTCGGAGATCGAACTGGAGTCCGCGCGGCCCACGGATACTCGACTTCGTCGGGCCTGCCACGATGCCCTCCACCGCATGGGCCCACCGCCGGAAGTGCTCCATCACCGGCGCAGCGTCGGTCGCCACGGCGACAAGATCGATGTCGCCGACCGTCTCGCACCCCCGCCGCCAACTCCCGGCCGCCTCGATCCGCTCGACGGCCGGACAGCCGCGCATCCAGGCGACGATGTCGGTGACAACCTGATCGGCCTCCTCCCAGAGTTGCCGCGGCACGGCAGCGCCCCTGACGAAGGCGATGTTCTTGAGGATCATGGCTTCCGTCTTTTCGCCGAACCCCTTCACCCCGCGCACCGTTGCGGCGCGGCAGGCCGCCTCGAGGGCATCGAGCGAATCAATCTCCAGGGAATCGACGAGCAAGCGGACCTTCTTCGGCCCGAGCCCGGGCACCCGTAGCAGATCGAACACCCCGACCGAAACCCGGGCCGACAACTCCTCGAGGAGTGGAAGTTTGCCGGTGTTGAGGATCGTCTCAATCTTGGTGGCGAGATCCCTGCCGATGCCGTCGAGGTCGGTGAGGGATCGTGCTTCGTCCCCACGGATCGATTCGAGGGAATCAACCTGATCGGCGATGGTCCGGGCCGCGGCGCGGTAAGCGCGGATCCTAAACGCGTTCTCCCCGTCGTATTCGAGGAGGTCGGCGAGGCGATCGAAGAGGGCGGCGACGTCGGCGTTGGTCAAGGAGGATCCCGCTGGAACGGACCCCGTCAGCTCACTGCTGTGGACGCGACGGCAGGGCTGCGGTGGGATAGGGGGCCGGACGAGGGGCGACCGGCTGCCACGACGTGGTGTGGGCCGTCGGCGCGAGGAGTCGCGGGAAGGCCCCGGTGGTCGTTCCCGGCCCGGGCCCCGGGACCGTCGGCATACCGGGAGTCGTTCCACGGGGGGCAGGGGCGGCGGGTGCGACCGGGATCGGAACGAGTCGCTGGGCACCGGCCTGGGGGACAGAATCCCCGCCGATCGGCTTGTCGGTGGGGGCCTGCACGGCGGCCGGTGCGGGGGAGAGCGATCCCTCCGCCGGGGCCACAGCGCTGGTTCCCGACGCGGCCGGCGTTGAACCGGCCTGGCCACCGCTCTGCGGCAATTCCGTGACGGGCCTCAACGACGGGGCCGGGGTGAGCGCTGGTGGATTGGTCGGCTGGAGCAGCGGCGTCTGTTGCTGGGGCACCGGGAAGGCCCCACTCTGCGGAACGATCTGCGGTTGATAGGTCGGCGGCGCTACGGAGCCCCCCTGCTGGAGAACCGGGGCCGAGATGTTCGTCTGACCGGGGAGGACCTGCTGGGAGATATCGGCGCCGGCGGCGCCCCACGCCTGCGGCGTTGTCTGCACCGGCGCGGCAAACGGGCTCGTCGCTGCCCCTGCCGGCCCCGGAGCGACGCCGGTCCCCGGAACCCACGCCGACGACGGCGCTGCGGCGGCCGGGGCCGCCGCGGGCGCTCCCACCATCGGCTGGGTGTAGGCGGGCTGGCCATACGCCGGCTGGCCGTAGGCGGGCTGGCCATATCCTTGCTGGGGCTGCATCTGGACGTATTTCGTGGAATAGACGGCGCGGTACTGCGTGACCGGGACGTTGACCGCCTGCTGGACGTAATTGGTCACCTGCTCCATGCAATCACGCGGGCAACCGGTGCAGGGATCGATCTCGCAGGAGGGCTTGTAACTGGTCACCGGCACCGAGCGGTATTCGGTTCGATACGTCGTCTCGGGGACGTAGCTCACCTGCTGGACGGGAACCGTCACGGGGGGTGGAGGGGCGATGGGCACCGGCGCCATGACCGGCATGGCCGGCGCCATCGCCGGCGCCATCACCATCGCCGGCGCTGCCACTGGAGCCACGACCGGCGCGACGGCGTAGGCCTGGGGGGCCTTGTAAAAGCAGGAATGGAAACCGGCAAACAGGTCATTGAGACAGCACTGCGCCGAGCCGACGCGAGGGGCTCCCAGCGCCAGGGCCACAGCCAGGTTCATCGTCACGACCAAACGCCGCACGTTCATGACACACTCCTCGGAATCGCCCGAATGCCATCCCACCATTCGCCGCAGCGGCTGGCCAGCACGGGCATGGCCACCTCCACGATCCTGTCTAGCGTAGGTTGCCGAGCCGGGGGGCTGGGCAATTTATTTCGGGAGTAAAAACGTAAATTTCAGCGGCGGTCACCGCACAACCGTCACCAATCGCACGATCGGTACGACCGACCAGCGCCGGCGCTTCTGCGGAGGGCCACCCGACGGAAAACCCCCAGGAGCCCCTTCAGTGCGGCATCCGCAGCCGGCCCCGTTCGAAGCGGTCGTAGAGCCGGTCGAGGGCCTGCCGCACGTCCCCGTTGGCCGCGCCGAGCGCCGCATCCAGATCGGCGGCGACGATCGTCCTGCCGAACCACTCGTCATGGTCAGGGAAAACCCCCGGGAGCCCCTTCAGTGCGGCATCCGCAGCCGGCCCCGTTCGAAGCGGTCGTAGAGCCGGTCGAGGGCCTGCCGCACGTCCCCGTTGGACGCGCCGAGCGCCGCATCCAGATCGGCGGCGACGATCGTCCTGCCGAACCACTCGTCATGGTCGGGGAGCTCGCCGACCAGTGCCCCAAGGAGTGCTCTGGTGCCCCGGCAGGAAATCAGTGTCGGCAGGCCCGCCGGACCGTGGGATGTGACCAACAGGCCGACTCCGCGGATCCTGGCCAGACCGCGGACGACGGCCCGGCCGGCAAATCCGAGGAGCTCCCAACTGTCGATGCAGAGCAGCCCGTCCCGGGAAGCATCGCGGACCGAGCGGACGGCGGCGGGAATGTCGCGCCGGCTCCGCAGCCTGACCCTGTCCACGGGCCGTTTCCCGGTCGCGATGAAGTCGCCCAGATGGGAGAGTACGGTCGACTTCCCCGTCCCGTGCGGACCGACGATCGCCCCCGATCCTCCGAGCGCATCAAGCCTGGCGACGAGCGACGCGAGATTGAGAATCCCGCCCTGCTCGTCCCGTGGCAGAAGACGGGCCGACGCGACGTATCGCGTGGCGAATGGATTGGGACGGTGAATCGTCTGTCCGACATCCATGGCGCGACGTCCCGGGGATGGCTCACGGCAGGATCGATGGAGGAACGCGGCCGACGGTGAACACATGCTCCGAGACATGGTCGCGTCCCGACTCGAAGAAGATTCGCAGGCGGATGCACCAGCGGATCTTCACGATCACCCCTTCATAGGACAGTGGGCTCGGCGGCAGTTGGAGGGCGAAGATGCCCTCTGGCACGACGCGATCGATGGTCTCGGGCGTCGAGAAGCGTTCGAAGAAATGGACACCGAGATCCTCCTCCCCCTTGCCCTCGGTGTACCACAGGGCGGAACGTTCCAATGCGCGGGGCCGCTCTCCGTTGAGGCCGTCGATGGTGTACTCGGCTGTGACCCATTCTCCCGGCTCGTACCTCCGGCCCGGATGACTGAAGCGGAGCTCCATGCGCGGGAACGGCGTTGAACCGGCGGGACCATGGGCGCTTCCCCCGTGGCTGTCGGCAGCGTTCATCCCATTGCCTCCACTGATTCGGGGACGGCCCCGGCGCCTGGCGCTGTGACGGGGAGCACCACAACGGGAAAAACACGGATGAATTCTGGCCACCGCTCAGGCTGCGCACGGACCACGATCCGCCATTGAACGGCGTTGTTCTCGCTCGAGAAGGAGTGCATCGCATCGGCCGGGATTGTCAACGGCACGCGCGCTTCGAAGATCCCGCCGGGCACCGGTTGGACGCGTTGCCACCCCGAGACGGTGACTCGCCTCACGACGATCCGCTCGGTTCTCGTATCGGTACCCTGACGGAATGTCGCCGTCTCCTCCAATTCGAGCCCGAGATCGATCGATCGGAAAAGGTGCGCGCCCCCCTGGCCGAGCCGGATGTCATACCGCCTGCCTGGGACGAGCGGGTGATCGGAGATCTCCACGTGCGTCGGCCCCACCGACGTGGAGAGCACGACCGATCTGACGAACAGCGCCACCCCACCCACACCGACGACGACAAACGGCACGAGGAGACCGATCAGCAACCAATCGGTCGTGCCGCCGATGAGATCAGCCCCAACGCCGACGGCAAGCACGACGACGACAGCGTTCCACAGGAGCGCGAACAATCCAAACCCGACCAACGACCAGTTCTCAGGACTCTCCAGAGGGAGTCGGTAGCGAAGGACGATGCCGGGAGAGTTCTCGAGGTTGTCGCACGACGGGATCGCCGGACGACCTGCCGCCCCCGCCGACGGACCGGCAAGTCCCTCGAGGATCACCGCTCGTGACGCCGCGGCACGGTATTCCTGGGATTTTCCCCACGTTCGCACGACGCGAACGAGACCAGACCCACCAAAGGCCAGCAGCGCCACGGGCATCAGCAGCGTCAGCAGCCACATCCACCATTCGTAGCCCCGCTGGAGCACGACCGAGTCGGGATCGGCAGGCGCGTAGGTCACCGCACCGGTCACCAGGAGCAGTCCGAAGACGACCCCGGCACCGACCAGCAACGCATAAAAAAGCCCTTCGGCAAACGACCCCCAGGCTTGGGAGTCGGTTCTCCGATGGCCCCGCTTTTTCGTGAAGAACCGCGGAAGTCTCATGACCGGCCATCCCGAACGTGCCTCGGCCCGCGGTTCACCCCGCCCTGCCCGATGCTCCGGATCGTTCGACCGGACTTCAGGAGTGCCCTTCGGCACCTGCCGGACCGTTCGTCCCCAGCGCTGTGGACTGCGCGGACGACGGCTGGGCCGAGCGGTAAAATCCGATTTTCTCGAGGGCTCGATAGACCTCTTCGAGCGTCTTCTCGCCGAAATTGGAGATTCCGAGGAGGTCGGCACGCGTGCACTTGAGGAGGTCGTGCACCGTGAAGATGCCCTTCTCCTCGAGGCAATTCGTCGTCCGAACCGAGAGTCCGATCTCGGCGGTGCTCATGTCGAGCTTCTCCGCCATTTCGTCCGACTGCGTCATATTCCTGTACGGAACGCGTGGCATGGGTTCCCTCCCGTGCGGCGGACCGGTTTCCCGGCCCAGGGGCTCGATGTCCCGGGGATAGCCGGGAATCGGAAGCTTGCGTGACGGGACTCCATCGGACATCCCTGTTCCGATATGAAATCCAAGCGTCAAGTCTGTCCACGATCACGTCGTGCTCTGATCGAGTCGGCCCGAGTGTCACCCCGCCCCGTCGATGAACCGTTCCATGATTTGATGGCACCGTCTTCCAACGGGGAGGAAATATACTCGGGATCGCGCGATTCCGACTACCACCCGGCGGGCATCGACGCAGATCTTCCCAGACCCCGCAGACTTCCGGGATTCATCCACCCGGTGGCAGGCAGGACGACCGCATGCAACTCGACAGCCTCAATGCATCCCAGCGTCGGGCAGCCACTCACATGGACGGCCCACTCTTGGTGCTTGCGGGGCCGGGCAGCGGCAAGACGCGTGTCGTCACCCACCGGATCGCCCACCTCATCTTGCAGGGGATACCGGCCCACACCATCGTGGCCCTGTCGTTCACCAACAAGGCCGCCGACGAGATGCGTCGCCGGGTGACGTCGCTCGTCGGCCCGCAGCCGGTCGAGATGGGGACGTTCCACCGTTTCGCGGCCCGGTTGCTCCGGACCCACGCCAGGATGGTCGGGTTGACCAGCGACTACTCGATTCTCGACACCGATGACTCCGGGGCGGTGATGAAGCGGGCGGCGAAGCGACTCGGCCTGAACCTCACCCACACTCCAGTCGACCGTCTCGCAGGGATCATCAGCCGCGCCAAGAACGACCTCCTCACTCCGGAAACCTTCGAAGCACGCTGGGGCCGGCCGGCCGACGAGGTCGCCGTGAAACTCTGGCCGGTCTATCAACAGATGATGCTCGAATGCAATGCCGTCGACTTCGATGACCTGCTCGTTCATGTGGCGCGGTTGATCATCGACAACCCCGAACTCCGCAGCCAACTCGACGCCCGTCACCGCTGGATCCTCGTCGACGAGTACCAGGACACGAATGCCGCCCAGTATGCGATCCTCCGGGGCCTGTCGATCGATCACCCGAATCTCTCGGTGACCGGCGATCC
>Ga0209829_10001167_pt1 | contig 22045 bp, 12 predicted proteins | sample C_140205_EF_Meta_FD_187311 | JGI IMG/M metagenome (GOLD analysis project Ga0209829, IMG submission 187311) | Freshwater microbial communities from Lake Croche, Canada to study carbon cycling - C_140205_EF_MetaG (SPAdes) (version 2) | ecosystem: Environmental > Aquatic > Freshwater > Lake...
GGGACGGGAATTTCCCTCAAATCGCTTGGCCTCGTCGCCGGAGATTCGCACGTCGAGTTAAACGGTCCGGTGTGCTTGCATTTCCTGGATGGCAGCATGCATGATTTCGATGGCCTCACCAACGTGCTCATTTCTGCCGCAGATCTGGCACGCTGCGCGTCCATTTCCACTGCGGCTGAACGCTTGTTGAGCATCGAGAACCGCAAGACGACCTTTCGCCAATACGCCGCAGCAAATCAGGATCGCCGCACGTTGATTGCCTCGACTTCATTCCCGACGCCCGCATTTCGGGAATTCCTAACAAAACTGCCACCCTTGCTGCCGCACCATCATTTCGGCGACACCGATCCGGCCGGTTGGCACATCCTGCTGAAACTCCGCGAGGCGACACCGCGCGCTGTCCACGAATTTCATATGAAATGGCGTTCGGCGCCAGAGGCGAACCCCATCACACCTTACGACCACAAGCTGCTGGAAACGCTGTTGTCGGCACCGCTTCTCACTGATGTTAGTGAAGAAATCCGCATCATCCGGGAACTTGGAGATCGCGGAGATTTCGAGCAGGAGACACTGGGGCCACCCGCCCCGGGCGGATGGCCGTTTGGTGGCTGATCACTCCGCCGCTTCGTCCGTGCTGGATTCGGTTTCACCTTCTTCAATCGCACCGGATGAGTCGTCGCTGTTGGCATCTTCGCCGTCGGGGATGACGATGGAAATATCCTGGAGCTTCTCGCCGTCCTTGAGGGTGAGGAGTTTCACGCCTTGTGCGACACGACCGGTCTCCCGGATTTCGCTCACGCGGATGCGGATGCTCTGGCCCGTGGAGGTCATGAGCATGAGTTCGTCTTGCTCGGTAACAGAAACAGCGTTGACCACCTTGCCGGTCTTGTCGGTGACGTTGAGCGTCTTCACGCCGCGACCTCCCCGGCGGAGCGCGCGGTAACTGGAGAAGGCCGTGCGCTTCCCAAGTCCATTTTCCGAGGCCACGAGCAGCATGGATTCCTCCGAAACTATTGCCATGCCGACAACGACATCGCCTTTCCGCAGGCGGATCCCTGTAACTCCGGCTGTCGCTCGTCCTTGCGGTCGGATCTGGGGTTTGCCCTCGTCTTCCGCGGCGTTTTCTTCCGCTTCAGTTTCTTCGCTTTCCTCCAGTTCTCCCTGCGTTTTTTTGTAAACACCCTCGGTGAATTTTATCCCCATGCCATCCCGGGTGACGAGGATGATTTCATCGTCGCCGCTGGTGAGACTTACACCGATCAAATCGTTCCCTTCCTCCAGATTGATGGCGATGAGGCCATCCTTGCGGTAATTTCGGAAATCATTGAGCGCGGTCTTCTTCACTTTGCCGCTGCGGGTCGCAAAGAAGATGAAGCCGGCCTCCTCGCGGAAGGTGATGTCGTCACCCTTCTCGTCCACGGTGCGCTCAAGGCGGAGCAGCGCGGCGATCTTTTCATCCGGCTTGAGATTGAGCACATTCTGGATGCTGCGGCCCATCGCCGTGCGCGAACCTTCCGGGAGTTCATACACCCGCTCGACATACATGCGGCCGGTGTTGGTGAAGAACAACAGGTAGTCGTGCGCCTGGACGCTGAAGAGATGCTCGATGAAATCGTTGGCCTCGTCCTTCTTCGAGGCACGCGTTTCCATGCCTTTCAGGCCCTTGCCGCCGCGGCCCTGGACGCGGTACTCGCTGGACAGGGTGCGCTTGATGTAGCCGCGATGGGAGAGCGTGACGATCATCGCGTCGTTGGCGATGAGGTCTTCCATGGCGACTTCGCCCGCTTCGGCGACGATCGTGCACTGGCGAGGCGTGGCGTGCTTGTCTTTGATCAGGCGAAGCTCGTCCTTGATGATGACCAGCACGCGTTCCTCGCGAGCGAGGATGTCCATCAGGTCGGTGATGTCGGCAAGGACGTTGTCGTATTCGCCCTTCACCTTGTCCTGTTCGAGACCGGTGAGTTGATAGAGGCGGAGTTCGAGGATGGCGTTCACCTGACGCTCGCTGAAGGTGTAGGTGTCGCCAGAAATCGATGGCTGCGAGCGGATCAGGATGCCGAGCCCTTCGGCAGTGGCAATCGGAAAACTGTAAGCGGTGAGCCGTTCACGGGCCTCGTCGCGGTTTTTCGAGTTCCGGATGATCTTGATGAAGTCATCGAGGTGGCCGAGGGCCAGCAAGAAGGCTTCGAGCAGTTCGGCGCGTTCCTCGGCCTTGCCCAGCAAGTAGCGGGTGCGGCGGATGATGACTTCGCGACGGTGCTCAATGTAGGCATCGATGGCTTCCTTCAGCGATAGCTGCTTGGGGCGGTTCTTGTGGATCGCCAGCATGTTCACGGAGAACGAGGTCTCCATCGAGGTGAGCTTGAAAAGCTGCGCCATGACCACCTGCGGGCGGGCATCGCGTTTCAACTCGATCTCAATACAGGTGTCCTCGGCGGAGAGGTCACGCATTCCTGAAATGCCGGTGAGGGTCTTTTCGTTGACGAGCTCGGCGATGCGTTCCTGAAGCGTGGCACGGTTCACTCCATACGGAACGCCGCGAATGATGATGAACGAGCGGCCGGCGGTGTTTTCCTCGATCTCCATCTTGCCGCGAAGGCGCATCGAGCCTCGACCGGTGCGGAAGTATTCCTCGATGCCGCGGATGCCGCGGATTTCGCAGGCGACGGGAAAGTCAGGTCCCTTGATGAAATGCATCAGCTCGGGCAGGGTGATTTCCGGGTTGTCGATCTGGGCACAGATGCCGTCGATCACCTCGCCGAGGTTGTGCGGGGCAAGATTGGTGGCCATGCCGACAGCGATGCCGGTGCCGCCGTTGACAAGGAAGTTGGGGAATGCCGAGGGAAGAACGGATGGCTCGGTTTGCGAGCCGTCATAGTTCGGTTGGAAATCGACGGTGTCCTTGTCGAGGTCCTCCATCATCGCCATGCCCAAGTGGTGCAAACGGGCTTCGGTATAACGCATCGACGCCGCGGAATCGCCTTCAACGGAACCGAAGTTTCCCTGGCCATCGACAAGCATGTCGCGCATCGACCACGGCTGGCCCATGTTGACGAGGGTCGAGTAGATCGATTGGTCACCGTGCGGGTGGAAATTACCCATCGTTTCACCGACGATCTTGGCGCACTTCACATGGGCTTTTCCGGGCCCAACGCCGAGCTGGCGCATGGCGTAGAGGACGCGACGCTGGGAAGGCTTGAGACCGTCGCGCACATCGGGCAGGGCGCGCGAGATGATGACGGACATCGAGTATTCCAGGAACGAATTGGAAAGTTCCTCGGCGACGTTGATCGGTTTGATATGTTCTTCAGACATCGAATCAGTAAAAAGGGTCAGAAATCAGTGGAGGATCAGACGTCGAGATTGCGAACATTGAGCGCGTTGTCCTCAATGAAGCGCTTGCGGGGTTCGACGATGTCTCCCATGAGCACGTCGAACATCTTGTCGGCCTCGACCGCGTTGTCCTCATCGAGGCGGACGCGAAGGAACTGACGGACTGTGGGGTCCATGGTGGTTTCGAAAAGCTGTTTGGCGTTCATTTCACCAAGACCCTTGAAACGTTTGATCTGCACGCCGCGGCTGGCAATTTCCAGAACCTTGGCGAGGATTTCCGGGACTGCGAAAACAGGAGTGACCTTTTGTTTGTCTCCATCGCCTTCCACGACTTCGAAGAGCGGGGCGTCGTCGTTGAAGAAGACCGCAGTGTCGATGCCGCTTTCGGTGAGGCGCGAGAAGATGCGGGTGATGGCATGGGACTCGTGGAGCTCGTGAAGGTTGGCGCGACGCGACGGACCGGTGTGTGCGGCGAGCTCTTCCTCGCTTAGAATTTCGTCGAACAGTCGCAGGTCTCGGTTCTCGGCGGCATAGCTGCGGAGATCCGCCTCGGTGGGGAAATAGAGCACGCTCTCGTCGTTGCCGATGCGGATGCGCACCATGTATTCCGGCAGGGCTCCGTTCTGACGGGCGGCGAGGTAGTTCCGGAAGTTGCCGCCGTTGCCTTCGATGGAGTTGGTGAAGCGCGACAGCGACGAAAGGTTGTCGAGGATGACCTTGAGTTCCTCCGCAGTGAAGCTGCGGGAGTGATCGCAGGTGCGGAGGAGGACTTCGCCAGCACCAAGCTCGATGAGGATCTTGTTGAGCTGGTCGTTGTCCTGGACGTACTCGGAGCGCTTCTTGCGGGTGACCAGGTAGAGCGGCGGCTGAGCGATGTAGAGGAAGCCGCGTTTGACCAGCATGGGCATGTGGCGACAGAAAAACGTCAGCAACAGCGTACGGATGTGGGAGCCGTCGACGTCGGCATCGGTCATGATGACGATCTTGTGATAGCGGACCTTGTCGATGTTGAACGAACCTTCCTGCTCGCCATCGCCGATGCCGGCTCCGATGGCGGTAATGAGGTTCTGGATTTCCCGGTTCTGCATCGCGCGGTGGAGGCGGGCCTTCTCGACATTGAGGATCTTTCCGCGTAGTGGGAGAATCGCCTGAGTCCGCCGGTCGCGGCCCTGTTTGGCGGAACCACCGGCGGAGTCACCTTCGACAATGTAGAGCTCGGATTTCGAGGGATCGCGCTCGGAGCAGTCGGCGAGCTTTCCGGGAAGACCGCCGCCAGAGAGAGCGGACTTGCGAACGGTTTCGCGGGCCTTCCGCGCGGCCTCGCGGGCACGCGCGGCGTTGACGGACTTTTCAATAACCTTCCGGGCAAGCGCCGGATTCTCATCAAAGTATTGCATGATGCCCTCATAAACGATCGAGGAAATGACACCTTCGATCTCCGTGTTCACAAGCTTGTCCTTGGTCTGCGAGCTGAAGCGCGGATTCGGCATCTTCACTGAAATGACGCAGACGAGACCTTCACGGACGTCATCTCCGGAGAGCGCAGGATCCTTGTCCTTCAGGATCTTGTTGACCTTCGCATACTGGTTGATGCCACGGGTCAACGCCGTCCGGAAACCGGTCAGGTGGGTGCCGCCGTCACCGTTGGGAATCGAGTTGGCGAAACACAGGATCTGGTCGTTGTAGGAATCGTTGTATTGGAAAACGACGTCGGCAAAGACATCGTCGGTGGTCTGCTTGCCGTCATAATCGAGATCAATCTGACGCTTGCCATGCAGGATGACTGGCTCGTCATGGATGACGGTCTTGTTCTCTCCAAGCTGGATGACGAATTCCTCGATGCCCTTCGCATAGTAAAACGAGGTCTTCTTCGCCGACTCCGGCCGCTCGTCTTCAAGATCGATGATCAATCCAGGATTGAGGAAGGCGAGTTCGCGAAGCCGGGTCGCCAGGCGGTCGAACTTGAACTCGATGGTATCAACGAAAATCGTCGCGTCCGGGAAAAAGGTGATCGTGGTTCCCGTCTTGTTGGGATCGACCTCGCCAACCACGTGCAGCGGCTCGGTGGTTTTTCCGCGCTGGAAGCCGATGCGGTGGACCTTCCCATTCCGCATGATGTCGGCACGGAACCAATCGGAAAGGGCGTTGACGCACTTCGCGCCGACCCCGTGGAGGCCACCCGAATACTTGTAGGCACCTTGGCCGAACTTGCCGCCCGCGTGCAGGTTGGTGAGCACGAGCTCCACCGCCGGCATTCCAAATTTGGCATGCATGTCCACGGGAATTCCGCGACCATTGTCGGAGATGGAAACCGAGCCATCTACATGGATGGCGATCTTGATGCGGCTGCAATAGCCTGCCAGATGCTCGTCGATCGAGTTGTCCAGGACCTCGAACACGCAGTGGTGAAGTCCACGCTCGTCTGGGTCGCCGATGTACATCCCGGGTCTCTTGCGAACGGCCTCCAGACCTTCCAGTTTATCAATCTGAGCCGCATCATACTGCTGCTCGGTGGCGACTTGGGTTTCGTGTTTCGGAGGATCAATCGGCGTATCGGACATGGTGCTGGCAAAGGTTCTGAAATCGTTGCTGCGTCGACAAGGAATTTCAGGAAAAAGTGAGCAACATCAATCCCTCTTAATCGATTGAAAATTAGAGCTTTAGAAAAGCATATTCAGCCCTTCGTGATCGTCCTCTAAAAATCGGATTGGAATGACCAGTGATTCCTAGCAGAAGGGCACTTGCGCCTATTGGAATTGGCCAGATTTACCCGGAATAAATGGCTTACCATGCGATTGAGACGGAGCTTGTTTGGCTGAACAAACCAATACCGTTGCTCAATCAAGCCCAAGGCAACCTCTCTGCCATTCAAGAAGAAGTGCCTCAGGACTGGACTCTTCTGCTGCGATGCATTCGAGGACCGCACGCGCCGCAATCAGAGAACCATCGATGTCCAACTCATTGGAAACCTCGCCGCGGATCTTGAGCAACTCGTCAAGCCGGCGATCGAATCCAGAATCACGGCGACGACGAATCCCCTTCGGGCGCTCTGGGTACTCGGATTCGGGAAGAGCGTCCAGCGCTGCCAAGGCTTCGCGAAGCCGGCGGACCCGGTCGGGGCGGAAATAGGGAGGAAGGTCAAGCTGACCACCATCTGCAAGGCGCACACTCCACTCCATGAGAAGCCGATTGGTTGCCACCATGAAGGAAGGACGATCCCAGGCCTCGGCCTCGGCATCACGCCAATGCCATATGGCACGAAGGAGCGCAAGTCCACGCCGGTCGAGACGACCGGAACCCTGGATCCTCCAAGCTTCATCACGGGAATCATCCCTCTCCAGAACCTTCTTCCTTGCCGCGATGCAGCTTTCCTCAAACCAACCGAACCTGCCCCGGCGCTTCAAGTCGTCGACAATCAATTCACCCATTGGAAGCAGGTATCGCACGTCGTTCAGGGCATATTCGATCATCTTGTCCGACAGTGGACGCTTCCCCCAATCGGCCTTTTGCGACGACTTTGACAGCTCGATTCCAAAATAGTGGCTAACCAAATCCGCGAGCCCGAATTTCCTGGCCCCAAGCAATCTGGCACCGATCTGGGTATCATAGACGACCTCGGGAATGTTGCCGAACTGGCGGCGCAGCATCGTCATGTCGTAATCCGCGCCGTGCATCCAGACGATCGAGCGATTCAGGAGCGAGGAAAGAAGCGAAAGATCCTTGATTGCCAGGGGATCCACCAACACGCAATGATCTCCGGCAGCGAACTGAATCAGACAGAGGGATTCCCGATAGCGGTGGAGGCTGTCCGCTTCCGTATCCACCGCGCAGACTAGTTGGCCTGAGTTCGATTCAACCGCATTGACCAGTTCGTGCAATGCAACTTCGTCTGCGACGATTCCGTTCTGATGATCACTGCTCACGCTGGAATTATTTTTTAAGCTTGGTTTCCGCCTTTTGCAATGCATCGGAGTTATCTCCCTCCGCATCGGAGCCATCGATCAGGAAGCGCACCAGATTCATTGCCTCTTCCTGAATCGAACGATTTCCATTTTTCGCCAATGCAACCGCTCCCGCGAGACGGGTTGGGTCGGGGCGATTATGGAAGTCAGACAGAAGAATCCCTGCCAACTCAGGTGCAAGCATCTGCTGTTGAGCCAACGCAATCAATCTTGGGCCTTCCGAATCAGGAGTCAACAGGACCGCATGGGTCAAAGCTTCAATTCTCTCCTCGATTGAGACATCAGATCTTCCCGCAAGGTCGATGAGCCGGATTGCAGTCGCCGCATCATCCGCGCTTTGATCATTCAGAATGGACTCAACCGGGTCGAAGGATTTCGAAGGTGGCGTTCTTTTACGGTCACGACCCACACCCGAATCCTCAGGCCTAGATGTCGCTCCCGGAATCACCGCGATTCGCTTTCCCTGCGGATCTGCAGCTCCTCCCCCCGGCCCCGAAGCCACAGGATCCCGATTGATGTATAAGAGCAAGGCGATCACGAACAAACAGGCGCATCCTGCCGCAGCGGTGATCCTTGAGGAACGGGACATTTGAAATTCGAAGTCTGAAGATGAACACGCCGGAGAAGCGGAAACCTTCTCCGGCGTTTCAAGAAATCAGCACTGGGAACGCTGAAGGATCAGCGATAGTCCTGCTGGATGAGGTGATACTGTCCGGCAATCAACACTCGGGCGCTCCTCCTGCGGCCGGTATTGTTCGCCGCGACCGTGATGCTGATCGTGCCATTGGCAGTTCCACCTGCGGCACCGAGTGTGACCCAGGTTGGGGTATCCTCAGCCACAGCGGTCCAGGCGCCTGGCGTCAAGACCGAAACCAGGTAGGTGGCACCAGTTTTGGCAACATACTTGCCATGGGGCGAGATCGTGGTGATCACCGGAGGAGAGCCATCGACGTTCTCAACGAAGGTGGCGGAGCCGCCACCGGTTGGCAGGTAATACTGGCCAGCCACACGATTCTGTTTCTGGATTGGAACCGCACGCAGCAGGGCGTTTGCGTTGCTCAGGCCACGTCCGGTGTCGGTGATGTTGTAGGTGGCAGTGGCAAGGCCTGTGCGCTTGTCGTAACGACCAGAGAAGGAGAACTGGTTGTTGCGTGGCGAGGTGATCTGGCCTGCGTTGTTCCAAGTGCTGACGATCTGGTCTCCGGAGACCCCACCATCCGTGAATGCCGCAACCACATTGTCGGAAGTGGCAGGGAAACTCGAAAGCCCGAGAAGAACGCTGCTTGAGAAGCGACTGCCCTCCAAGTCCCGCGTCTGGTCGTAGCCGGAGCGATAAACGTCTGTGCCAATACCAGGGGAGCGAACCACACGAATGGTGGCATCGAAATCACTTGCTCCCGGAAGATCACGGAACTGGAGATTTCCCGTTGCGGCCACCGAAGAAGTGCTGCTGGCACTGACAAAAATCGGAGCGAGGTCTCCGAGGTTGATGTTGCCAGACCACGTTCCGATCAGATTGTCCGGGAAATAACTCTTGACCGAGATGCGGCCATCCGATGTCACCGCAGCCGTACCAATGAAGTCACCGGTCGGACCTGCAGCACCCACCACAGAGGTCGCAGCGAAGGTGTAGTTGCCAAGGATGGTGTTGGGGACGGGATTTGTCCGGCTGTAGGCCGCACGACGGAGTTCAAAATATTGAACGGTGGAGACCCCAGACTGGAAGTTGCCCTGAATCTTGAAGTTGAGGCCATCCGGCACCACTTGAAGCGTGGCGCCTGTAATTCCTGGCAGGGAGGTCTGACCTCCCGTGTAAATTCCGGTAAGGTTGCTGAACTGACCACGCAGGCTACCCCGGTTGCCAATGCCGATTTCAGCACCTGAGAAGGAACCCTTGTTGGAGACATTCAAGGTGAGATAGCCGAGGGGGCTACCCGCCGCATTGAAGACCAAACCAGTGTAGGTGCCGTAAACCAAGGGGTTGGCGAAATTCGTCGGAACGCCCGGATTCGATCCAAACGAGGGCACGTTGGGATCCGAGTGGATGATCTTCACTTCGGTGAAGTCGCTGATGCCATCGTTGTCCGAGTCCGGATCATTCGGATTCGTGAGGTAGGTGATGACTTCTTCGAAATCCGTGAGTCCATCGCCATCGGTATCCGCCAGGTTGGGATTCGTGAAATAAGTGAACAGCTCGGCCCCGTCCAAGAGACCGTCGCCGTCGGTATCGACGTTCATCGGATCATTGACATCAAGTGGATTCGTTCCCAACGAAACTTCCACGCCGTCTTTGATTCCGTCGAGGTCAGTGTCCTGAAGCAGCGGATTGGTCAGGGTTGTGCGGACCTCTGTGTAATCGCTGAGTCCGTCACCGTCCGTATCAACGAGAGCAGGATTGGTCCCCAAGGTGGCTTCCTCGGCATCATCCAGGCCATCACCATCAGTATCGGGTCCACGCAGGCGATAAGTCCGGAAGAGGGCCGACCTGGTTGTGGGCTTTTCAACGGTCGTGAAGGACCAGCCAACTGCGTTCGGATCCAGCGTGATGTCCGAAGTGGAGAGAACGATGCGGCCAGGTCCAAACCCTGAGGTTGGAGGCCCCGGAAGGCCATTCAAGACGACATTGGTGGGAGTGAGCACGAGTCCGGCACGATTGTAGTGACGGATGTCGACCAAAGGACGCTGACCATCGATTCCTGGAGGAGAAAATGCGTTGTTCCAGAGTACGACTTCAGTGTCGGCCACGAACAATGGGTCGGCCTTGTTGGAGGCCGCTGGAAGAATGCTGAAGAAGGCTGGAGCACCTGAGTGAAGCCAGATGACATTGTCTCCACCAACAACCACCGCAGAACCGTCAGCGGGGTTGAGCGCCTTGACTTCGGAGCTCGCCAGACCGGTGACTCCGGTAACTGCGGCACGAACCAAGGTGGCTCCCGACGATCCGCTGATCCTGTAGGTGTTCACCGTTCCCGGTGCCACAAAGGTGTAGAAATACTGATCAAAGCCAACTCGGGTGACCTTGGGGAAACTCAGTGGTGAGCCCGTCACGCCCGCAACAGCAATACCGGTCTCCGTGGTGAGATTCCCGGTCGCAGGATTGCGGTTGATTTCGAAGTAGCCGGTCGGAGCGGTTGAGACGTAATAGACGATACGGACGTTTGAGGTGTAGACCACACCACCGATTTCAGAAGCCGTGAGAGCAGGGGTCAAACCTGTGGAAGGGATCGAAACCATGACTCCATTGCTGTTCATCCACAGAAATTCAAAGCCTGGCAACTCGACGCCAACGCCTACGAAGCCAAAGGGTGAACCAGCCAGGGTGTTCCTAAACACAACCGAGCCATCACTGCCCCAGCCGAGCATGCTGATCTGCGGTCCAATCTGGGTCAAAGCATAGTTGAGAGAGTCCGCAGAGGTCGTTCTGGATACCTGGCTCAAACGTTGGGCGAGCCCGGAAAATGAGACCCGGTAGGAACGAATGATGACGTTGTCGACGGTGTTGCCGGCATTCGTCTCGTCGACTTGGTTATCAACCCGCTCCGACGTAACCATAAGAAACGAACCAGTCGTTGTGGTCAAAGGGGCAGTATCGAGGACTTCCTTGCCCTCCATCGTGATCACACTTTCCGTCAGCAAGCCGGAGCTGTCAGCGCGGAACAGACTGACCTGAAGGTCCGCCTTGTTCGGGTAGTAATCGTAGTCCGCGAAACGGTTCTTCCAGACGATCAGCTCATTGTTGCTGACGGCAAGCGGCACCGACAGCTCCGAGTTCTGGACGATCCGGTAATTGCCGCTGGAATCCACCCAGATGAGAAGGCCCGAGGCATCCAGAATGCAGCTCGATCCATCGTCTCCATACTTGTTGAGAGTGATGTTGTTGCCGAATGGGCTGAATGGCGCCGAAATGGAAGCGCTGCTAGACCGCAATAGCTGGGGGGTTTTGTACTGAGCAGAGGCGGACGTTGCCATCGAGAGGAACGTAAACGCCAAGGCACCTAATCGAAGGGCTTTTCGGTAAACCATGGAGAAACAAGTAGCTTCGACTCGGGGGGGGCTACAAGGAAAAAAGCGTCTGAATGGCAAAGCTCGGCAGCGAGAACCGCATGATCGCCGGCATCCACTCTGATGCCCCATGAATTGCAGGAATTTCAACTGGAAATCCGGTCTCATCCGGCATGCGCAAATGCACGTACAGTAGTAAGATTGACCATTGACTCGGCGCGGCAGCACTCTGCCACCGGACACTCAGATCTAGAGGCACTTAGCCGTTAACGTCAGAAAAAAATCGTTGATGATCAACGGAACCGATGCTTTCAACGTCTCCATTCTCGGCCCCTGGAGCAAGCGTCTCCCCAAATCCCAGAAAGACTCGATGCTCAGAAGAGAATGCCATTTTATTTTCGATGACAACCTCCACGCATGCGGAAATCGATGACGCCAGATTGGGATCACCAAAACAAAAATCCCGGTCGGCCCTTTCGGCACGACCGGGAAATTGAAGTGCTCTTTGTTAGCCTCAAGCGATCTCCGCTCAGGGCGGACCGCTCAAGACAAACCGAATGCGATACACCGCCGATGGAGGGGCGCTCGCTTCGAGCAACCTGACCGTGGTCAGGGGAGATGCGATGCTGACCGTCGTCACCGTCACAATATTGCTGGACCAGGCCCCCGTGCCGCTCTTGGTGGCGATTGGTGTCCAGGTGGTCAGGTCGTAACTCCGCTCAAGGATGTACTGGACATCGGCAGGTGGATAGAGTGGAAGCGTCATCTTGACTGCGCCTGCCCCGTCAGGAGTCAGCACCGAAACCGGCGCATTGGCAGTGAATGGATTCAATCCCAGAGCATGCTCCACCAGGTTGCTGGTTCCATCGCCATCCGCATCCGCTGAAGGCTCAACCAATGAAGGAACAAGCGCGGAGGCCTCCACAACGTTGCGGAAGTAGGGCGTATCGATCAACTGGACCTCGAAACTCGGAGCGACGAGGAACTCGGCGTCCGATTTCTTGAAGTTGACTCCATGGATTGCCAGGACGTTGCCACCATCGACGAGCAGTGACTTGTAGGCACTGAGATCCACTTCGATCGGGACGGCGACGTTGACGGCGAGGCGCTTTGAGGATGCGAGGGTATTCCAAGCGGGAGCTCCAGCCGGAACATTGTTCCGAAGGATTTCAGTGCCATTGAGATACATCACGAATCCATCATCGAACTTCATTTGCAGCTTCAAGCCGCCGACAAAATCCTTGGAGCGGATCTGGAACGGTACTCGAGTGTAGGTGCTGGTGCCCTTATTGTAGAGCAGCGTCTTGATGTTTGAGCCACCGACCAAAGCCGCTTTGAAGTCCGTCGTGTTGCCGTAACCGATCGCCAGGGGCTTTGAAATCCATGCCGCGTCGTTGAACGCAAGATCCCGCCAAGTCGCATCGACCGAAGAATTGGTGGGAACCAACAATTTCGAGGGCGTACCCGTGACCGCAGCTCCGACCTTCCTCCCATAAACATTGAGGGAGACCTCTTTAAAGGTTCGGATTTGACCATCCGAGGCCGAAAGCATCACTTTACAGGCCCCTGTAGACAGGAAGTGAATCCGAGTGCCGCCGCCGTTGGGGTTCGCGAAGGTTGCTGCTCCGGAAATCACGTCCCAACGCGCTTTTGGCACCGCGGTTACTGGGACACCATCATCAGTCGCGGTGCCCACTAAATCTGCATCAAAAGAAAAGAAAGAAGTTGGTGAATTCACCGTGATCACCGGACCAAGGTTTGAGTAAACCCGAGGATCCGCAATCGACTCAACCGAGACAGTCACGGTATCGGTGCTGACCGCAGCTCCGGTTGTAAGCTGGACCTGGAGCTCATAAAGCCCGAGTTTGCTGAACGTTGCACGGGTAGCGAGAGCTGTGGCGGGAGCAAACGTCGTGACTCCACCAACTGGACCACTAACCTGTTTCCACAAGACCGTCGAGCTAGAAGTCACACCTGGTGCGGTTGCATTGAGGAAAAGGCCGTTGCCTTCACGAATGCTGACCCCATCAGGTGTTGGCTCGGTAATTGTGGCGATCCCAGCCCCCAATCCAGGAACCGTGCCAGTGACCCTATACGGTCCCACCGAACCATATTTGCTATATCCGCCCGTATCGTAGGTTCCTTCCGCGGCACCTTCTACCTTGAAGGTGTAGGCCCCAGCAGCAACGACCTGATTGATTGTGCATCCAAGGCCAGGTGCAGGATTGTTCGTGGCTAGCACAACGCCGTTTGAGTCGTACAAGGTCACCTGTGCATTCAAGTTCGGGCTGGTTGCAGGTGAACTGACGCTCAACTGACAGACACCACCGGTGGTGGTAAATGAAAAGTAGTCTTCATCCGTATTGGTCGTGATCAATCCACTTTGCAGCACAGTTCCAGAAGCGCTCTTACCAAGATTGGTGGCAGTGGCAGAGGTATTGCCGTGATCGTCTAGTACGTAGCCCACCCCGTTCCTGGCAGAAGAAATTATCGCTAGATCATCTTCCTGATTCGTAGCTCCGGTATAATCGCCATTGGAAAACTGCACGATGTTGATATCGTAGGGCGCCCCCATGATCGGGCCCCAGGCACCGTTGCCAACAGTGTAATACTCCGCACTCCCTTGGCCATCGTGCTTTAGACCCAATGTATGACCTACCTCATGGCTGGCGGCGATGGCAGAAGGATAGACACTAAGAGACAAATTTTGAACAAAGACCCAGCAAGGATCACCTGATCCATCCGACCATGAATTGAGGTAAGCAATTCCACCAGCTCCGTCCGAAAACAACGTGTCCGTCGGAGTCACGATGACCCGAATGCGACGATTCTTGCTGTAGGAATTGAAGGTCTCCTCGCTGGTACACACAGTGATGCTGAAAGCAGCATAGTCCTCAGCCACAATATTGCAGATTGATGTCATCTGAGCCTCCGTATACGGGCATGCTGCAGCGACAATCGACGCGCCGCCGCCGTCGGTATTCCATCGACTTCCAGTCACGGTCTGGCCGTCAAAATCGAGATAGATACATCCCTTAGCTCCTGGGCGGCTATTGAACGCAGGGGGCGCAGCTGCTGCCACAGGAGCCTTTGAGGATCCGGTGATCTTATACGGCAGAGCGCCGAGAGCGAGTTGGTCATCTTCCCCGACCGACGAGCAAATCCGTTCGGTCTGCGCCATCCGTGTGAATGTCAGCGTGGAGGCACTGCCCGTCCAACGGTAGGCCGAAAGGGAATCCTTAGGCACCAGATCCGCGAACAACGAGCCGTCATTTTCGACGCGCACATGCATTGTGGCAGCGGGCTGGGTGAAGGCTACACCGATGACTCGTTGCCCATCGCTTGAGTTGTTTTTTACGATGACCTTGCCCTTGAATACGTAGCCATCACCCATTTCGAGAGTGACAGCTTCTCCCATCTGCTTATCTAGGAGGGATGCAGGATTTTGACCATTCCAGGCAATTCCATCCCAAAGGGAAGCGCGATCCGCGACTGGAATGCGTTGAAGGACCGCATCCGGGCTGGAGTCGTCCATTTTCGAGGCTCGGGCCTCGCGGATGGAATGGTCATGGGATTTTGACCGGGCGAGGCCGTTGCCAGTCGCCGGAGAAGCTGTCTGGGTCGCATTCCTGGGGTTCAGGAAGAACACCGCGAGCCCGACGATCACCGCCGGAATGAGGATTTTGAAGAAACGGGATTTCATCGTTCGGATCGAGGTTAAGGAGTGGGCTCAAGCTGGCAAGCTACAAACAACCCGAGGGCAAAATGACTTGTGGGATGGAAATCAAGGAAGTCGGGTTGGTCCGGATCCAGATGGAAATCGGAATCACCTCAACCCTCTGAGCAGGAGCTCGGCGTTGGTCTTGGTGGCGCGCAAATTGGTCATGAGCGTCTCGATCGCATCGCCGACCGGCAATTGGGCGAGCTGGCGACGAATGTCGAGGACACGCACGAATTCCTGGGGATGATACAGTCGGTCATCATTCCGGGTACCCGATTGTGGAATATGGATGGAGGGAAACACCCGTCGCTCGGCCAGCTCACGATCGAGCTTCACCTCCATGTTGCCCTTGCCCTTGAACTCCTCGAAAATCACGTCGTCCATGCGGCTTTCGGTCTCCACCAGGGCCGTTGCCAGGATCGTTAGGCTGCCGCCATCCTCGATGTTGCGGGCCGCGCCGAAGAACTTGCCCGACTTCTGAAGGGCCGCGGGGCTGATGCCGCCGGAGCCGATCGGCCCCCCCTGCATTGACGAATTATGGCCTCGCGCGAGGCGGGTGAGGCTGTCCAGCAGCAGAATCACGTCCTTGCCGCACTCGACGAGGCGCTTGGCCCGCTCCAGCACCAGATCCGCGACCTGGGCGTGCCGGCGGGGAGCCTCGTCGAAGGTCGATGCGAACACTTCCGCGCCGACGGTTTCCTCGAAATCGGTGACCTCCTCCGGCCGCTCGTCGAGAAGCAGGATGACCAGCACGGCTTCCGGATGGTTCTTGCGGATGGCCTTGGCGATCTGCTTCAGCAGGATGGTCTTTCCTCCACGAGGCGGCGCAACAATCAGGCCGCGCTGGCCCTTGCCGAGCGGAGCGACCAGATCCAGCACGCGGACGCTCAGGAACTCCGGTCCCTCACCTTCGAGAATGATGCGACGGTCCGGAAAAAGTGGTGTCAGAAGATCGAAATGGATCGGGGCCTGATAGTCCGCCACCGGCTGGTCTTCCACGGTCAGGGCGGCCACCGCCATCAGATACTTCTCGCGGTCGCGCGGGCTCCGCACTTTGACGCCCAGCCGTTGACCGACCCGCAGGCCGAGATCACGGACCATCGCGTGGGGAAGCTGGATATCGTCTGGAGAGGGCTTGAAGCTCCGGGCAGGGTCGCGCAGCAGCGCGAAATTGTCTTTCGTGAGCTCCAGAACGCCTTCCCCGACGAGCTCGACGCCTTCCCTGCCAAAAAAGTTCAGCAGCTCGAAGGTCAGCTCGCTTTTCGAGAGCCCGGCAGGAATTCGGAGCGGCGAGGCATCCGCCAGCGCCAGCAGCTCCGCCAGTGACTTGAGCCGAAAGGTATTGAGGTTGATCGAGGCGGGCAAGGCTGGGCGCGCCACTTCCGCCACCGGGGCGGCGGATTCGAGGGTCGTCTCGAGAACGGATTCGGGATCGTTTGGAATCATGGGATGGAAAGGGAAAAACGGCGGACCTGGCTCCGGAGAACGTCCAAGGGACCCTCGTTCCAGAACACCACATCCGCGCGGCGGAGCTTTTCTTCGAGCGGCAGCTGCGCGGCGAGAATGGACTCCACCAGTTGGCTGTCATAGCCATTTCGCGCTTTCAGCCGGAGCACTTGAGTCACCCGGGTGGTTGCCGAGATCAGGCTGCGTTCCTGACCGAAGTCAAAGTCTTTTTCGAACAACAGCGGGATGTCCGCGACGAAAAGCGCTGCCCCTTCCTTAACCGCCAGATCCCGGGACGCAAGACAATCCTCACGCACCCTCGGATGCAGCACTCCTTCCAAGCGCTCCCGGCTGGCCGGGTCCGCGAAAACGATTTTCCGCAGAACATCCCGGTCCACCGTACCCGCGGCGGTCACCGCTTGGGCTCCAAACAGCGCACGAACCCCCGCAACCACCACAGGATCGCCATCTAGAAGAGAGCCCACACAAGCATCACTGTCGAAGATCCTCGCAGCGGGCAATTCTTCACGAATCAGGCGGCAGACCGTTGACTTGCCAGTGGCGATACCTCCAGTGAGGGCAAAGGTGAGCATGTCCGAGCATCGCATGAAAATCCGAATCGGGAATCCGAATCCGCCAAAACAGAAGCGGGCGAAGGATGACTCCCCCGCCCGCCTGTGTTGAATCGTTTCAATCGGTGATCAGTTGCCCGCGGGCATCGGAGGAAGCACACCCGGACCGGCCTCAATCGGCGCGAAATCCGCAGCACTACCGGCACCGGCACCACCAAGAGCCGGTGAGCTGGCATCAGGTCCGCGGAGCGGACGCCCCGTGGCATCAATGATCTGCGCCGTGACGAAGATGATCAGGTTGCTCTTGATCCGGTTTTCAGCCTTCGACTGGAACAAACGACCAATGATCGGAAGGTCTCCGAGAATTGGCACCTTGTCGTCCACGGTCTGCACATCTTCACGCATCAGGCCACCGACAGCGACGGTGTAGCCGTCATAGATGGTCAGGGAGGTGTTGACGCGGCGACTCGAGAAGACCGGCATTTCAATCCGGTTCTCGGTGATGGTGACTGTTGTCGGATTACCGAGGATGTCGGTGGCGGGTGACTGGATCGGGCTGCCGTAGTTGATGAAGCCTTCGAACTCGACGATTTCCGGCACGAAGCGGAGGTCGATCACGAAGTCGTTGTCACCAATGGTCGGCTCGATTTCGAGGGTCACGCCGGTGTTGCGGGTTTCGAAGGCCGTCGGAGTCGCGGGCGTCACCGGGAAGCTGGCGGGCTGGGTCGAGAGGCCGATGCCAGGGTTTTGTTGGCCGCCGCCAACCGAGTTCGGAAGTTGCGGAGGGTCATATTCGGTTGGATAGATGAACTCGCGAATGATCTCGATCGTCGCCTTCTGGCCGGAACGGGCGGTGACGCTCGGAGCGGTCATCAGGTCGGTGCCCTTCTTCTGGGCAAGACCGCGCATGATCATCTGCACTTGGCCATCCGAGAACAGGCCGGTGAGGGCCAAGATGCCCGGAGCCACACTGGCGGTCTGGGACGTGCGGTTCGGGTTGTTCAGAAGGGCATCAATGCTGTTCTTGTTGATCGCAGTCTGTCCACTGCGGAGGCCACTGGTCACGATGTCGGTGACGTTCTGGCCGGTGGCCGATGGCACACCGGGAATGGGCACGCCATTGACTGGACTGTGGAAATCCGCACTCGTGCGACCGACTCCGTTACCCAATGTGCCACCGCCGAGGAACAGGCTGTTGGCATTGAGACCGAAGGGAGAGACGATCCAGTCAAAGCCCAGCTCGTCGCTGTTTTCCTGGGAGATCTCGACGAACTTGGTGGTGATCTTGACCTGCTTTGGAGTCTTGGTCTTGTTCAAATCCACCAATTGTTCAATCTTGTCGAGCTCGGTCGGGGTGTTCGTCACCAGCAGCACCCCATTGGTGCTGAGGTTGGCCGAACTGCCGGTTGGGAAGGTGATGCCTGCGTTCTTGAGCAGCTCGATAATCGGCTTGCGAGCGGAGAGCTTGGCTGGGCTATTGGCATCACCGGTACCGGCTGCAAAGGGGTCCACTTCGCCGCCGCCACTACCGCCGCCAGCCTCACCTCCGCCAATGCTGGATGCGAAGTCCGGCGGAACCGTGAACGAACGGGTGAAGAGATCTTCGACCGTCTCGGTCTGGGGAACCAGCGTGACGGCAAACTCGTCCACCTTGTAACGGAGCTTGGTCGCGTCACAGATATACTTGAGAACAACGGCAAGTGGCACGTTGCGAAGCTTGAGGTCCTTGATGCGCAGGGCGCTCGGATCGGCTCCACCCCCGAGCGGAGCAGGAGCTCCTGCGTCAATGACGGGATCGCCACTGCCAGCGGCCGCCTTGTTCGGGCGACGGATGACGAAGTTGACGCCCTTCGTTGAAGGATCGGTCGAGGTGGTATCAAGCTCGAACGCACGGAGGCGAAGGAGGTCGATGGCTTCCTCGACGGTGGTGTCATCGAAGGTGATCTGCGGAATGACGATCCGGCGGAGCTTTTCGGTGATGAATCCAACACCGCGATTGGTGTTGTCGAGGCTGGGGGTCGGGGTGACGCTTGGCGCGTCAATCGGCACGGCGAGCTCCCAGGCCTTGTCCACCTGCATCAGCAAATCGGCGCGGGTGTGGTCGTAGGCGGCGCGGTAATAATCAGACTTCGCCTGATCGAGCTTCTCCAACCAGCGACGGGCGGCCGAGTTGTAGGGATCGAGACGAAGCACGTTCTCGAAGTCGCGCTTGGCGGCGTCGTATTTGCCGAGATTGTAGTTACCCTCGCCCATGTAGAGGCTCTTGCGGACCTTGTCCACATTCTGGGTGTGTTCGTAGGTGAGGGCCGGATTGGTGCGGATCGGGTCGTCAAGCCAGTCGAGTTCGCGTTTGGCATCGAGATTCTCCGGATCAACGCCAGGCTTCAGCACGCCTTCCAGAAGCACGCGGGCTTCGTCATACTTGCCATTCCGGCGGAACTGCTGGGCAAGCGCCACGCTGGCGTCGGTGAGGTGCTCGGTGATGCTCTGCCGGCGGTCTGCGAGGAGCGGTGCATCCGGCACGCGATCGAGGGCTTGGCGATACTTGTCGACTGCCTGCTGGTAGTCGGCCTTGGCAAAAGCGGCGCGTCCTTCACCGAGCAGACGATCACCTTCAACAATGGCTTGCTGACGGCGGATCATCTCACGTTGAGCGAGACCGGTCATGGCTTCTCCGTCTGCGGCGCTGGCGACCGATACCAGAGCAGGCATGGCGGCAGCGACAGCCATCAAGGTGACGGCGGAGCGGCTGGTTCGATAGAGGGGCGGTTTTTGCATGGTTGGCTGCTGGTTTTTGCCGGGGTTCGGGAGGTTTGGGAAGCGATTTTTTCTCAAAGAGATCAAAGTCCTTCGGTGGGCGGTGTGCCTTTAAGGAATTCAAGGGTCTTGGTGGCTCCGGCACCATCGGAATACTCGATCACGATCTTCTCAGGGGTGACCGACTTCAGGAGGTAATCCGCCTTATCGGAACCGGGAGGCAGCGAAAAGCGGGTGTTTTCCTCGACCTTGAACTGCTTGCCGGACTCGCCGAGGGCTTCGAGAGTCAGCACGGCGCTGCGGTCATAGTGGTAGAACTGGTTCTTGTTGCCGATGGGGATCAAGGTCGGGATTTCGTAGATCGTGCCCTTCTTGTTTTCCTTCAGGTCCTCGATTTTGACGTAGGTCCGATCCACCATGGTGTTGGTGCTCTTGCTCATCTCTTGACGCTTTTCTGAGGAAACGAGCTTGAAGCGGTTGGCCATCGGCGGGTTCTTGAACAAGAGGCCGCCCGGCCCGACCATTTCGGCGGCGCTCACACGGTTCTGGCCTCGCTTGCCATCGGCATACTTGAAGGAGAAGTTTCCAGCGCCATCGTCAATACCAGGTTCGAGGAACCACTCGAGCGATTCATCGCTCTGATAGATGACCTTGGAAAGCAGCGATGGATGGGACTTTGCATCAGTCGGATTGGTCTTCGCCGTGTATTCCTCAAGGTTGTTGAAGCCGTCCTTGTCGGGATCCTGCTGCGGCGAATCTCCGAATCCCGGATCAAGCCGGTAGCTGAGCCACCATCCGTTCGGGATGGGAGGATGGACCGGAGCTCCATTCTGAAGATCGATCGCCTTGTTCGGCTCGCCCTTTTTGACGAACAGCGGAATGCCGGTGAAGAGATCGACCGGGCGCTCTCCGTCCATGGCCTGCGACCAGACGCGCTTCAGGGCCAGCGAGCTGACGGTGCGGGGAATCATTTCCGCTCCCTGAACGGCGATGACGGAACCGCCAAGCCCTTTTGGATTGAAATTGAAGTCGTCTTGAACGCGGGCCAAATCGGACCATCCGAGGTAGGCGAATGCTCCAGCGGCCACTACTGCAGCACCAACCGCAGCTTTTTCGTAGTTTTGGGAAATCCAGGACATCGAGATCGGGAAAATCAGGGTTGATCAGGGTTTGGGGAGTTCTTTCGTCGGAAGGAACTGAACGACGTCAAGGCGAAGGAAGACCGACAGCTCTTCGAACCCGAGAATCTGCTGGAGCACCTTGCCGGTATCGGGAGCGACGGCGGCGGGTTTGACTGCGGCAGCGCCCTCGGGAGCAGGAGCAGGATCGAGGAAGCCGCTGAAGGGGTCGGCAGCGCCACCAGCCTTCGGCGCTTCAAACTTCGCGTCGGCAGGAGTCGGTCCCTTGTCCTTGGCATTCTTGATTCGGATGGCGCGGATGGTGTAATAATGGCCCTCCGATCCCTCGATCGCGGTGAGAAACTCGCGCACCGAACGCTCGGTCCCGGTGAAGGTGATCTCCATCGAGAGGGGTCGATAAATGGCATCCTTCGCATCAAAAGTTTCACCTGACTCCTCAGCGAGCTCCTTGCGATAAACGTTCTTCAATTCGCTCGGGGCCGCCTTGGCGAGGGCGAGGAACAGCTCGGTCGCCGCGCCGAGTTGATAGTCGAGAATGCCGGTGGCGCCTTCCTTGGCCAGGGCACCGCCCTTGTATTTCTCAAAGCCGAGGAAGAAGGCTTCCGGCAACTTGGTGTTGGAGGCGGTGAAAGCCTGACGCACGGTGGAGTCGGCCGTCTTCAGGTTTCCGGTGAAATCCTGGGCACTGAGTTTCTTCAAGGCATCTGGACGAAACGGGGCGAAATCACCCTGAAGCTTCGTCAGGTCGGCCCGGTAGTCGATCAAGGCCTTGCTCTTGCCCTGGCTATTGGGCGGGTTCGGGTAGATGGGAAGCTTTTCCGCCTCGATGACCTTGTCGGTATCCACCTTGTATTGGTCGAGGTGCTCGCTGTATTTGCCGGAGGTGAACGAACCGAAATACACGAGGGCACCGGTGGCGACGACAGTGATGCCACTCAGGGCGGCGACGAAGGGATTGTCCTTGATCCAACTCATGGGAAAAACGGGGAAGTGGGTTACTTGATGACCACCTCACGGGCGAGAGGCAGGACGATTTCGAATGACAGGGCGAACTCGCCGGCTTCGGCGACCGGTTTTACTTCGATCAGAATCTTGTCATCCGGGATATCGACT
>Ga0209829_10001168_pt1 | contig 22034 bp, 17 predicted proteins | sample C_140205_EF_Meta_FD_187311 | JGI IMG/M metagenome (GOLD analysis project Ga0209829, IMG submission 187311) | Freshwater microbial communities from Lake Croche, Canada to study carbon cycling - C_140205_EF_MetaG (SPAdes) (version 2) | ecosystem: Environmental > Aquatic > Freshwater > Lake...
GATAAAACCGTTAAGCCCTAACTTAAAGGTCAACTTGGTTAAAAAGCTACGGTTGACCATTCTGGAGCGCATCTGAGTTAAGAACCCTTCATCTTTGCGGGGGAATCTATTGTAGAGATATTCGGCAATTATAGCACCTAGAACGGCGTCCCCAAGATATTCTAACCGCTCATTATTGATGGGTTGTCCCATAAGATCAGCGGAGGATACTGATCTATGGACAAAAGCCAAATCATAAAGTCGGAATTTAAGTGGACTAAATCCCGTGGTGGCTTTAATGAAACGATAAAACTCTTTTCTTGAAGAAGAAAAGAGTTTTATTTTATACCTTAAATCTCGTAGCACTTTACTCCGAAAGTTTTTTAAATATGACACTTCCATTATGACCACCAAACCCAAACGTGTTACTTAAGACATAATTAAGTTCCCGTTTTTTGGCTTTGTTAAAGGTGAAATCGATTTTTGGATCGATTGCTGGATCTAGCTCAAATTGATTGATGGTTGGAGGGACAATACTATCTCTCATGGCCAAAATTGAGGCAATACCTTCAACAGCTCCAGCCGCACCGAGTAGATGACCCGTCATCGATTTGGTTGCACTGATGCTTAGATTGTAAATGTGGTCTCCAAAGACCCGTCTGATTGCTTTAGGTTCTGCAATATCGCCTAGTCCAGTAGAGGTTCCATGAACATTGATGTAATCAATGTCTGTTGGCTGAAGACCTGCATCGTTCAAGGCCCTTTGCATCACTAAGGCAGCGCCTCCACCTTCAGGATCTGGCGCTGTCATATGGTATGCATCGGTTGACATTCCTATGCCGACAAGTTCAGCATAGATTGTCGCTCCTCGTTTTTTAGCGTGCTCATACTCTTCAAGAATTAAAGCACCACCCCCTTCAGCCATTACAAAACCATCACGGCCAACGTCAAAAGGTCTGGAGGCAGTTTTGGGATCGTCGTTTCGAGTAGAGAGTGCACGCATAGCGTTAAATCCTCCAACTCCGGCATCATTGATAGCGGACTCAGATCCTCCTGCGACAAATAAATTTGCTTTCCCTAGGCGGATATACGTCGCTGCATCAATCATGGCATGCGTTGCAGAAGCACAAGCGGTTACAGTAGTAATTGTTGGGCCACGGAAGCCATACTTAAGCGCAATATTCCCGCTGGCCATATTGGCAATCATTTTGGGAATAAAAAATGGAGAAAATCTTGGAATTTCAGGATTCTGGTTATACTCGGTTACCGAATGTAAAAAAGTATTTAACCCTCCAATTCCAGCTCCCCAAATTACGCCGCATTCATCCTTGTCAATTGTTTCCAGATTAATGCCAGAGTGTTCTATCGCCTGAGCTGCAGCAATGTATGCAAATTGTGCATACATATCGTGCTTATGAACCTCTTTTTTGTCAAGGTAATCAGTCGGTTCGAAATCCTTAACTTCGCAGGCAAAATGCGTTTTGAAATTGGTTGAATCAAAACGAGTAATGGGGCCGGCACCGCTAACCCCATTGCACAAGTTCTTCCAAAATTCCTCAACATTCTTACCTAACGGGTTAATCGTGCCAAAACCGGTAACAACAACTCGTTTTAATTCCATAGTAAGCTTTTGAGCCCTATATTATTAGTGAAAAACTTTATTACTTTGCGTTTTCAGTGATGTAGTTAATTGCATCGCCAACAGTTCCGATTTTTTCAGCCTGATCATCAGGGATTGCAATATTGAACTCTTTTTCAAATTCCATAATCAACTCAACAGTATCAAGTGAATCAGCACCTAAATCGTTTGTGAATGATGCTTGTGGGGTAACTTCACTTTCGTCAACACCTAATTTATCAACAATGATCGCTTTTACTTTACCTGAAATGTCAGACATAATTTTTAATTTTTACGTTAATACTTATTGCTAAATTTGCTTGCTGAATTTATTTTGACTCAGCGAGTGCAAAGAAACAAAGAAAGAAATTTATCTTCCAAATATTTAGACAAGAATCTATTATATTGGACATGAAAATAAGGGCATCTCGTATAAATTAAAACATTTGGGTCGAATATTCTAAAAATATAATTTTATAAAAAATTAAAAATGAGGACCATAGCTATATTTGCGTCAGGATCGGGTAGTAACGCGGAGAATATTATTCGTTACTTCCAATCAAACCCTTCCGTTCGTATTGATTCCGTCTGGTCGAATAAAAAAGACGCATTTGTTTTAGAACGTGCTAAGAATTTGGGCGTTGAGGCTAACTTTTTTACTCGGGAAGCATTTTCTGGGTCCGATCAGCTTCGAGATGAATTGCAGTCTCGGGGTGTTGAAGTGATCATCTTAGCCGGATTTCTTTGGCTGATACCCTCCGCTTTTATCGATTCATTTGAACTAATAAACATCCATCCCGCATTATTGCCAAAGTATGGAGGAAAGGGAATGTATGGTTCTCATGTCCATGAGGCCGTCATTCAGAACAAAGAGAGAGAATCAGGCATTACAATTCATCTAGTCAATAATGAATATGATAAGGGGGAACATCTGTTGCAAAAAACCTGTCCCGTATATCCTGATGATTCACCAGAGACATTAGCGGAGCGTATTCATGAATTAGAATATGCCTATTTCCCATCTGCAATTGAGGCATATTTATTGAAGTAAAACTAAACCCATCACGAATATGAAATTTCCTCCCTACCTTGTTTCTGGAGATAAGGTTGCCATTGTTTCTCCTGCCGGTTTCATAAATCAAAAGATCGTTGAACGCGGTGCAGCAATCTTGCGAGAACAAGGTTTCGTTGTAGAGATCGGTCACCATACCTTTGGCAAGGAGGGTGTTTTTTCTGGCTCCGACATAGATCGTAGCGCTGATATGCAAAAAGCCCTTGATGATAAGTCTGTCAAAGCAATATTTTTCTCACGTGGTGGTTACGGCTCAATACGAACCCACGCGAACCTCAACTGGTCTTCCTTCTTTAAAAAGCCGAAATGGCTTATTGGCTTTAGTGATATCACAGTTTTTCATTCTTTCTTATCCAATCATAAGATCGCTTCAGTTCATGGAGTTATGACGGCATGGTTCGAGCAAAAGAATGTCTTAACAGATAGTTTTATCGAACTACTTGCTCTTCTGCGTGGAGCTAAACCAGACTATAAATTGGCGCCACACCCTTTAAATAGAGTGGGGGAAGGCTTAGGGACATTAATAGGAGGTAACCTATCTATTATTCAAAGCTTACGAGGAACATCCCTCGATATTTCACCCAAAGGAAAAATTCTTTTTATTGAAGATATTGACGAACATCATTATCATATCGATCGAATGATGTTAAATTTAAAGACCGGTGGGATATTAAAAAATCTATCCGGATTAATTGTGGGCTATTTTACGGCGATTACAGATGGAGAAGCACCTTTTGAAAAATCGAGCGAGGAAATAATCAGAGAAGCAGTTGCAGACTATGGTTATCCTGTGGCATTTGGTTTTCCCGCTGGTCATGAACTACCGAATAAGCCCTTGCTTTTAGGTGGCAAAATTGAGTTGAAAGTAGATTCTGATCAGGTGGTTGTTAAAATGTTATAACGTTATTCCGAAATGTTAACGCCTAAAGAACTTGGTAAAAAAGGGGAAGATTTGGCGGTTGGCTATCTTAAAAAGAATGGATACCAAATTCTTGCACGTAATTGGCATTGCGATCATAAAGAGATCGATATCATTGCCAAACAACATGAGGAGTTGGTGATCTTAGAGGTTAAGACTAGGGAAGGCGATTATTTTGAGGAGCCTTGGGAAGCTATTTCTGTTCGAAAAATTAGAAATTTAGTTGAGGCAGCTGATGCCTGGATTCTGGAGCATAAGAGCGACGCCATCACTCGTTTCGATGTCGTCTCAATAGTCTTCTCTAATGGAGTAACCTATGAATTAAAACATTTTGAAGGGGCCTTTATCCCACCTGTTAATTAGCCTTATTCGCTCTTATTGTGACTAATTAGCTTCACTTTTTCTGGTTAAATTGGGCGTTTCAAAATAGCCTTATCACCTCTTTCCTTTGTTTTAACTATCTTTGATTCGAATTTTACGATTAAGATTTTGAATATTGAAGAGGTAGTAGAGTTCTGTCTTTCAAAAGATGGAGCGACAGAGAGTTTCCCCTTTGGTGATTCCGCATTAGTGGTCAAAGTTGGAGGGAAAATTTTTGCGCTAATAAATCTGCATTCAATTTTTTGGATTAATCTAAAATGTGATCCGGAGCGCGCTATTGAACTAAGAGAGTCAAATAGTGTTATAACACCAGGATATCATATGAATAAAAAGCATTGGAATACCATTCAGCTTGAAGGATCGCTGTCAGATAGGCTGCTTAGGCAAATGATTGATCATTCATATGACTTAGTTTATAAATCCTTGTCGGCACAGTTAAAGTTGACGGTGCCAATTAAATCATTAAAATAGTTGCGATGGTCTTTAATTTAAAAGGGGCAGAATATATAGAGTTGATTAAGCTTTTAAAACATCTTCATTTTGCTCAATCTGGCGGTCATGCTAAGATAATGGTCGAAGATGGAGAGGTTAAACTAAATGGGGAGATCGAATTTAGAAAACGCGCAAAACTAAGACCAGGAGATGTGGTCGAAACATCTGGTAAAGAGATTTCTATTGAGGCCTAATAATTTTCCAAATAGGCGGCAAGAAAAAAGGTACTTTCCCTATTTAACTTCTTTCCTATTTCTGAGTCTAACTCTTTTGGCCTAATTTGTCTATAAGTTCAATCCATTAATCATTTAAGCAGGTTGGCCTATTTTTTGTATTAAAATTTTTTGATGAGAATATTTTTCAGCTTCCTTGCCTTGTTGTTCGTCTTAATTGCGACTGCTAATGGACAAAAAACTGTTGTTTATGGAAAGATAACAGACGCTGGTACGAATGCCCCAATACCCTATGTTAATATTATTTTCAAGGGGACTTACACAGGCACTAACTCCGATCTAAACGGAAATTTCAACCTTAGTTCAACAACCCCTACACCCACGGTAGAGATTACCGCCATTGGCTACAAATCAAAGGTTGTTCCCATCAAATTAAAACAGTCGAATAAAATTGATCTGGCCTTGGTTGAAGATGTAATTTCACTTGGCGAAATCTCTGTTAAGCCGGGAGAGAACCCCGCTATTCCACTTTTTCGCAAGATCATTGCCCGAAAAATGGAAAATAATACGGCGAACTTCCCTTCGTGGCAATCAAAACTGTATGCCAAGACAGAGATTGATATTAAGAACGTGAATCGTTCGCTGAGCAAGAAAAAGCTGCTCAAACAATTTGATTTCGTCTTTAAATACTTGGATTCCCTAGAAGTTCAAGGAAAAACTTTTTTGCCTGTTTTTTTTACGGAAACAGTTTCAAACTATTCACATAATAGCCTATCTAATACCAATAAGGAGGAGATTATAGCCAATAAAGTTTCAGGGATTACGACCGACATGATCTCTCAGTTTACGGGAAAGATGTACGAAGGGATCAACGTGTATGATAATTACATTATGATCTCAGATGTCGGTTTAATCTCCCCCTTAAACTCTTTAGGCCTTCAATTTTACCATTACTATTTAAGGGATAGTGCCATGGTTAAGGGACGCAAGATATACGAAATCTCCTTTAAGCCCCGACAAGCATTGGATCCGACCTTTAAAGGAAAGTTCTGGGTTGAAGATGAGAGTTTTGCTTTGACAAAGGTGGATATGCAGCTTTCGACTAAAGCCAATGTGAACTTTTTAAATAATTTCCAATATTCTATCGAATTTCAACCTGCAGAAAACCGCTGGGTCCCTTTGAAGGAGGCATTGATTGCTGACCTTGATATTAAAAAGGACAAAGAATCAGAGATGGTAGGTTTTATGGGCCGCAAAACTAATGTCTACCAAGACTTTAAATTTATAGAGCTCCCTACTGTCACCAATGCACCTAAGAATTTGATCGTTGTTGACAAAAATGCGATGCTGAAAGATGACAATTTCTGGGTCAAATCGAGGCCGATCGAGTTGCAGAAAAGAGAAGCAGGGATCTACGCCATGGTTGATTCAATTCAGAACGTGCCCCTTTATAAAACTATCGCGGAGTATATCTATATGTTTTATTATGGTTATCGCGACCTTGGAAAGATTGAGTTAGGTCCCTATTATTCGGCTTATAGCACCAATAAAATTGAGGGAAATCGATTCCGAATTGGTGGCCGAACAACCATGAAGTTTGATCAGAAATGGAGGCTCAAAGGGTATGGTGCTTATGGCACCTCAGATGACGATTTTAAATATGGTGGAGGGGTTGAATATTTTTTCTCCAAAAAGCCACGAATCATGATTGCTTTCAGTGGATCGCATGATTATCAACTTATGGGACTTAGTTCGAATGCGTTTACTCGTGATAACTTTCTTACCTCTGCACTAAGCAAAGCTCCGTATAGTAAGCTAAATATGATCGATCGCTTCGATATGACTTTCGATAAAGATTGGGTACGGGGGTTGTCAAACCAGCTAACTTTTACCTCTTCGACTATTAAATCAGGACCGTTCGTCCCTTTTATTGACGCGCAAGGCAATCAACTGACTTCTATTCGGACTGGAGAAATAACTTTTAACACCCGGTTTGCACCTAAAGAGACGATTGTGATTAAGGGCTTTGAGCGCTCAACATTTGGAATTTTTAATCCAGTACTAAACGTATCTGTCACTGGAGGACTAAAAGGCTTTCTCGGTGGCGGCTATCCTTATCTAAAATTGAATGCCAACTTTGCTGATAAGTTAGCGGTTAACCCATTTGGCTATATTACCTATTATGTGCAGGCAGGCAAGATCTATGGTAAGGTGCCATGGCCTTTGATGAAAATTCATGAGGGGAATGAATCTTACGCCTTTGATGCGTACGCCTTTAATCTGATGAACCATCAGGAATTTGTGAGTGACGCTTATGTTAGCTTATTTTTAGAACATCATCTTCAAGGATTTTTCTTGAATAAAATGCCACTTTTTCAGCGACTTAAATGGCGTGAGGTTGTAGGCGTTCGCTCATTAATGGGCAATTACGATGAAGCAGAACACACAAGCCTTGTATTCCCAGCAGGTATGAAGGGACTGAAGAGCACTCCTTACACGGAGTTTTCAGCAGGCATTGAAAATATTTTAAAGATTATTCGTGTCGATGCGGTTTGGCGCTATAACTACAACCAAGACCGTAAGATCCAGGTAGGGTTGCTGTTCTCGCTTCAGCTGACACTTTAACGACGTAGTTCGAAAAATTGTTTTAATAGCTGCGTGCACTCATTTTGCAGAATCCCACCTAAAACTTCTGTTTTTGGATGGAGAACTTGGGGTGCAAACTTTAAAAATCCTCTTTTCTCATCACTCGCTCCATAGACTATTCTCCCAATCTGTGACCATCCTAGCGCACCGGCGCACATGGTGCATGGCTCGAGCGTGACATATAAGGTGCAGTCAACAAGATATTTACCTCCCAGTAAATTGGTTGCGGCAGTGATTGCTTGCATCTCCGCATGAGCAGTTACGTCGTTTAAAAGCTCGGTGAGATTATGCGCTCTTGAGATAATTTGATTCCGACAAACTACGAGTGCTCCAACAGGTACTTCGCCTTCAGCAAAGGCTTGTTCAGCCTCTACTAATGCTCTTTTCATGAAATATTCGTCATCAAATGGATCTATCATAGCAGCAGATTTTCTACTTCAAAAGTAGAAACTATTCCCTAATTTACCTTAGGTGCATCTGCATTGATATTAATTTTCCGTATCTCGTGGTAGTTTTGTAATTTTACCACTTCAATCATACCCAATAATTCAATGTATAGAACTTTTACTTGCGGTGAGCTTCGGATCACACATGTTGGTCAGGAGCCTGTTTTGGCTGGATGGGTCCAAACGATTAGAAATCTTGGAGCCATGACTTTTATTGATATTCGTGATCGTTATGGTATCACGCAGCTTGTTGCAGATGAAAATACCACGATTGAATTAAAAGACCAATTTGAAAAGCTTGGACGTGAATTTGTCATTCAGGTAAAAGGGATAGTGCGCGAACGCTCCAGTAAAAATAGCAAGATTCCTACTGGTGATATTGAGATTGACATCAAAGAACTTACAATACTAAATAAGGCAGCAGTTCCTCCATTCACCATTCAGGATGATACCGATGGTGGAGATGAATTGCGCATGAAATTTCGCTACCTGGATTTACGCCGCGAAACAGTTCGCAAAAATCTAGAGCTAAGAGCCAAGATGGCGCATGTGGTTCGTAATTACCTCGATGACCTTCAGTTTATTGAGACTGAAACGCCCGTATTGATAAAATCAACGCCTGAAGGAGCACGTGATTTTGTGGTTCCATCGCGGATGAATCCAAATCAGTTTTATGCGCTGCCTCAGTCGCCTCAGATCTTTAAGCAGCTGCTTATGGTTGCTGGCTTTGATCGCTATTATCAAATCGTGAAATGCTTCCGCGATGAGGATCTTCGTGCAGACCGTCAGCCTGAGTTTACACAGATCGATTGCGAGATGTCGTTTGTACAGCAAGAAGATGTGCTTAATATGTTCGAAGGGCTGACCAGACATATGTTTAAAGAGATTAAAGGGATTGATCCAGGCGAATTTCCACGAATGACTTATGCCGATGCCATGGAGAACTATGGCAACGACAAACCAGATATTCGCTTTGATCTGAAATTTAAAGATTTAACAACTGTCGTTAAAGGGAAAGATTTTAAGGTCTTTGACGATGCTGAATATATTGGAGGAATTTGTGTTCCTGGTTGTGGCGAATATTCGCGTAAGCAACTCGACGAACTTACTGAGTTTGTTAAACGACCACAGGTGGGAGCTAAGGGACTTGTTTATGCCAAGGTTAATGAAGATGGATCTTTAAAATCATCTGTCGATAAGTTCTATGGCCCTGAAGACCTGGCGAAATGGACTCAGATTTTCGATGCTAAACCGGGTGATTTAATTCTTATTCTCTCTGGGGAGAAAGAGCGGACACTGCCTGCTCTCTCCATTCTTCGTTTAGAGATGGGACGCTTGGCTGGTTTAATGGATAAAGAAGTCTTCAGACCGCTTTGGGTAATCGACTTCCCATTGCTGGAATGGAACGAGGAGGCTAGTCGTTTTCATGCGATGCATCACCCATTCACAGCCCCAAAACCTGAAGATATTGCGCTACTCGATACCGCCCCTGGGACCGTTCGAGCGAATGCTTACGACTTAGTCATTAATGGCGTGGAGATTGGTGGAGGATCGGTGCGAATCTTCGACAGCGAGCTTCAGGCTAAGATGTTTAAGACTCTTGGATTTTCTAAGCAAGATGCTGAAAATCAGTTTGGTTTCTTGATGGAGGCCTTTAAATATGGTGCTCCTCCTCATGCTGGTATAGCTTTTGGCTTCGATCGTTTGGCTTCTATGTTTGCAGGTCTTGACTCTATTCGTGATGTGATTGCTTTCCCGAAAAACAACTCAGGACGCGATGTGATGAACGATTCACCAGCCGAAATTGCGCAAGCACAACTCGATGAATTGTGTCTCTCATTGGTTGCTCCGAAACAGAAGAATTAATCCATTAGCGGGTAATAGCGCATTTCATAAGCACGCACTAAGTTCAATAAATAGCCCATTAAGTAATTTACTTAATGGGCTATTTGTTTGTAATTGCCAATATGTCAATTGCTTAGCCGATTTTGTAACTAAGCGAATTAGATGCTCTTGAATTAAAAAATGAGTATATTTGATTCCAGAAGATCGGGTCTACATTGATCTCAAAATTAGCATTATCCTCAATGAATAAATTAAAAGTCATACTCACTGGCGCCACTGGTATGGTTGGAGAAGGTGTTCTATATGAATGCTTGAACCATCCAGAAGTTGAAAAAGTTTTAGTGATTACTCGAAAACCGACAGGTTATAGTCACCCTAAACTACAAGAGATTATCCACCCTGACTTTTCCGATTTTTCGGCACTTCAAAAAGATGTGGCTGGATTTAATGCCTGTTATTTCTGTTTAGGGGTTACTTCTATTGGGAAAAAGGAACCTGAATACGCCCGACTAACCTATGATTTAACCATTGATTTTGCTAAAGTCCTTTCGTCTCAAAATCCCGACATGACGTTTTGCTATATCTCAGGTGCTGGCACCGATACTACTGAAAAGGGTCGCGTCATGTGGGCTCGTGTAAAAGGGAAAACGGAGAACGATTTGATGAAACTCCCATTTAAAAATGCCTACAACTTCAGACCTGCTGGGATTATCCCATTTCTACCTTTAAGGCCTTCGATGACATTTTATAAAAGTTTAAAATATGTTGGGTGGTTATTCCCAATCATGGCGGTGCTTACCCCAAATCTAATTATCACACTAAAAGATCTTGCTGCTGCATTAATAAATGCTTCTTTGATCGGCTATTCCAAGCCTATATTAGAAGTTAAGGATATGAAAATATTAGCCAATACAAGCATTTAGGCGAGTGTCTTAATTGTTTGATAAGGGTATGACATGTAGAAACAAACTAAAACTAAACATCCATGAAGCCTCACACCCATTCGGTGCATTTCATCTTTGCGCTAATTTGCGTTCTAGGTATCTCTCTAAGCTTTGGACAGCAGTCGTTGAATACACTCCATGTGGGTCCTCAGCAGGACGGGAGCATTTTGGTCCCTTCGAACCAATTGTTACGACCAGCAGGTTCGCAAATCTATATTCCAGGCCGCCCTGTCGATATCGTTTTAAACTCTACCGAAGAGTACTTAGTGGTTAAAAATATCAAGTCATTAAATCTAATTCGATTAAAGGATCAGAAAAATATTCAAACGCTCTCTTATGAGAAAGGCGGAGCCTCTTTTACGGGCATTTGTATGACAAAAGATGATCAAAAAATATATTTGTCGGAAGGTTCATCTCAAATACTGGTTGCACGAATGGACCAGGATAGAAAGCTAAGATGGGATTCTGCAATTGTCATGCCTAATCCAAAAATTGGCGATGACCCAGGTCCGGGTGGTCTAGCCTTGAACAAACAAGAGAATCAATTATTTGCAACCTTAAGTCGCAATAATTCATTAGCAAAGATCAATCTTAGAGATAAATCGATTCAAGAGATTCCTGTTGGAATTGCCCCATATGAAGTTGTTCTCGCGACTGATCATAAGGCCTATGTCACCAATTGGGGTGGCCGCAAGCCTTTGGCAGGTGAGTCAACTTACAACACCTCGGGGAGCTTGATTTTAGTAGATCCCAAAACAGGAATAGCGAATAATGGTTCTGTGTCGGTTGTAGATTTAGATCTAGGTAGTCAAACGAAAGACATCCCTGTTGGCTTGCATCCTACTGGTATGGCTTTAAGCCCAGATGGACGATTTTTGGCTGTGGCTTGCGCAAATAGCGATCAGGTATTTGTGATTGATACGAAGACCGATGATGTAAAGAGTGTAGTTTCTGTCCATTTAAATAAGGAGGCTTTATTTGGAAGCGGTCCGAATGCGTTAACGATTTCTCCGGATAGTAAGTTCCTTTATGTTGCAAATGGAACGGAGAATGCAATTTGCGTTATAGAGTTGGGTGTTACGAATCGTATCGTAGGTTTAATACCTACTGGGTGGTATCCAGGATCCGTTGTTCGTGATAAATCAGGGAAGAAGCTTTATGTTTCCAATGTCAAAGGTACTGGATCGAGAGATAAAAAGAGTGGTAAAGGGGGCTATAATTCTAGGGACCATTTAGGAAGTATTTCGATTGTATCGGTTCCTGATCCTCAAGAGTTGGCTAAGCAAACTGCTGTGGTGCTTAAAAATAATTCCTGGAGTAGAGAGGGCGCATCTTCGAATACGCAAAAAAGCAGCGTAAAAAATGGTGTCATTCCTCGTTTTTCCGATCAGCAATCGCCCATTAAACATATAGTTTATATTATCAAGGAGAATAGAACCTACGATCAGGTATTTGGGGATTTAAAACAGGGTAATGGAGATAGCACGCTTCTCTTATTTGGTCGCAAAATAACTCCCAATCAGCATAAATTAGCGGAATCGTTTGTGCTGTTGGATAACTTCTATTGCAGTGGAGTGCTAAGTGCAGATGGACATCAGTGGGCCAATGAAGCGTATGTGACAGACTATATTGAGAAGTCGTTTGGCGATTTTGTGCGCAGTTATCCTTATGATGGAGATGATGCGTTGGCTTATGCAAGTTCTGGTTTCCTCTGGGATAATGTGTTGCGTCATGGGTTAACTTTTCGCAACTATGGTGAATTTGTAAATGCGGAGATTAGTCCTAGAACGGCAACCTATTCTGAGGTGTTAAAAGATTTTCAGAATGGGACAAAAAACATCTCCATTAAGGGTACCGCTAGTATTGAGCAGATTGCACCTTATACTTGTCCTTCGTATATTGGCTTTCCAATTGTAGTCCCAGATGCTTATCGGGCTTCTGTATTTATGAAGGAGTTACATGAGTTTGAAGAGAAGGGAGAGTTTCCAAATTTCAGCGTGTTGTTATTGCCAGGCGATCATACTTCTGGTACACGTCCAGGATTACCCACACCAGCCGCGGCTGTAGCGGATAATGATCTGGCTTTAGGTCAGATTGTAGAGGCTATCTCAAAGAGTAAATTTTGGAAAGAGACCTGCATATTTGTGACAGAAGATGATCCACAAGATGGGCTTGATCATGTGGATGGCCATCGCACAGTTGGCTTGGTCATAAGTCCGTACACCAAACATAAACAGGTTGTTTCGACCTACTTTTCGCAAATAAATATGGTTCGAACCATGGAGGATATCTTAGGTTTACCACCGATGAATCAATTAGATGAGGCTGCGGAGTCTATGACTACCTGTTTTAACGAGGCTCCAGATTTTACCCCTTTTAAAGCTGAACCTAGTGCTATCCCATTGGATCAGATTAATCCACCACTTAAATCTTTAAAGGGGAAACAGTTGTCGTGGGCAAAAAAGTCGATGGAACAAGATCTTGATGACTATGATCGTATTGATGAAGATATCTTTAACCGCATTATTTGGCACGCTATGAGAGGTTATAATACTGCCTATCCAACGCTTACCAAAAGATAGAGGGCTTAATTCTCGATCTCTCCGCTAAGGTTTTGATTTAGGTATTCTACCACTTCATCGGAACTTAATTTCTGTCCTAACAAGAACATTAGTTTTGTTACCGCAGCTTCAATGGTAATATCTTTGCCGCTTACTACTCCAGCCTCTTGAAGCTCGCGGCTAGTTTCGTAATACCCCATTTTTACGCGGCCACCAGGGCACTGACTAACATTTAGGAAGATAACACCGCGCAGAGTAGCTGACTTAATGGCTTCAAAAATCCAAGGATAGGTGGGCATATTCCCAGATCCGTACGATTCTAAGATAACACCTTTTATACCTGGCAAAGCAAGAATCGATTCAAAATATTTGCGATTAAGACCCGGGAAAATTTTCAAAATAATCACGTTGTCGTTAATCGAGGTGTTGATCTTAAACGTCCCTTTGCTGCTAGGGTAATTGATTAACCCATAATAATATTCAATGTCAATACCTGCGATGGCAAGTTTTGGATAGTGGTGTGATGCAAAGGCACTAAATTGTTGAGAATCTTCTTTTGTTGTTCGATTGCCGCGAAAAAGAAACGAGCTAAAATAGACACAAACTTCAGGCACAATTGCTTTTCCTTTTCGTTGAGCTGCCGCTATTTGTATCGCGGTGATAATATTCTCTTTCCCGTCTGTTCGAAGTACTCCAATCGGAAGTTGTGAACCTGTAAGGATAACTGGCTTGTCTAGGTTTTCGAGCATATAGCTTAAAGCCGATGCGGTATACGCCATGGTGTCGGTTCCGTGTAAGATCACAAACCCGTCGTATTTCGAATAGCATTCTTTGATGGTCTTAGCCAAATCTATCCAGATTTCTGGAGTCATGTTGGCTGAATCAATGGGTGGACTAAAAGTGACAGAATCGATCTTAAACCCAAGTTTGTGGAGTTCAGGGATCTCATCCTGTATCAATTCGAAACGCATGGGAGAGAGCGTCTTGGTCATGGGATCTTCGCGCATCCCAATAGTTCCACCGGTGTAAATGATCAGAATAGATTGCGTGTCTGATTTTGTCATAGCGTCAATTAATTTGAGTCAATATCTGACACAAAATTACTAATTATGAAATACTTATACCCGTTTCTAAGTTAAATAATTGTTTCGAATTTTGAGTGGTAATTCGTCCAACTTCATCGGCCGATATTTGGTGTAATTCAGCGATTTTGTTCGCTATGATTGAGAGGTAGGCTGACTCATTTCGTTTCCCCCGATGAGGCACTGGAGCTAGGTAAGGCGAGTCAGTCTCAAGGAGTATATGTTGAAGATCGATCTGTTGAACGACCGCATCAAGACCTGAATTTTTAAAAGTTACCACCCCGCCAATGCCAATTTTAAATCCAAGGTCTATTGCTTGATGAGCTTGCTCTAAATTGCCACTAAAGCAATGAAAAACACCAGTTAGCCTTTCACTTTTCTCTTTTTGAAGAATTTCAAAAACCTCGTCAAAAGAGTTTCGGGTATGGATAACAATCGGAATGTTTAAATTTTTAGCCCAATTTAGCTGAATCTTAAAAGCATCTATTTGCTCACTTAAAAAGGTTTTATCCCAATACAAATCAATCCCACTCTCGCCAATTGCACAAAATAAACGGTTGGCTAACCATTGTTCCACGACTTGCAATTCTTGCTTGTAATCTTCTTTCACTGATGTGGGATGAAGACCAATGAGTGGAACGAAAAGATCGGGATGCGAATCGGTTAAATCAAACATCGACTGGATGGTTGTTTGATCAATATTGGGCAGAATGATTTTCTCTACCCCCGCATTTATAGCGCGCTGAATCATCTCCTCTCGATCGGGGAGAAACTCTTCAGCGTAGAGGTGCGAGTGAGAATCAACAAACATTGATTGAGATTTGAATGGTGATTAGGTGGGACAAGCGAATCCGAATAGATGCTTAGTCAAGTTTTAACACGGCAAGGAATGCCTTTTGTGGCACTTCGACATTGCCGATCTGCTTCATTTTTTTCTTCCCCTTTTTCTGCTTGTCAAGTAGCTTTCGCTTTCTAGAGATGTCACCACCATAACATTTGGCAGTTACATCTTTTCGGACAGCTTTTATGGTCTCTCGGGCAATAATTTTCGCTCCGATAGCGGCTTGTATGGCTACGTCATATTGTTGACGAGGGATAAGCTCTTTTAGTTTCTCGCACATCCGTCGTCCGAAATTATAGGCATTGTCGGCGTGAATCAATGTGGATAGCGCATCCACAGGCTCACTATTTAACAGGATGTCAAGCTTGGCTAATTTCGCTGGTCTGTAACCAGTAATATGGTAATCAAATGAGGCGTATCCTTTTGAGATGCTTTTAAGCTTGTCGTAGAAGTCGAAGACGATCTCTCCAAGCGGAAGGTCGAAGGTTAGTTCGGCTCTCTCTGCGGTGAGGTAATCTTGTTTGGTTAACATGCCACGTTTATCCAAACACAAAGTCATTATCGCTCCGATATATTCAGATCGTGTGATAATTTGAGCTCGGATATAAGGCTCTTCAATCAGGTCGATCATTGAACCATCTGGCATTCCAGCAGGATTATAGACTTCAATAGTCTCACCTGCTCGGGTATGAATAAGATATGAAACATTCGGTACTGTAGTAATGACGTTCATGTCAAATTCGCGGTCAAGACGCTCTTGGATGATCTCCATATGCAGTAATCCTAAGAATCCGCAGCGGAATCCAAAGCCTAAGGCCGCAGATGATTCAAGGGTATACGTTAACGAGGCATCGTTCAATTGTAGTTTCTCCATCGCTGCTCGAAGATCTTCATAGTCGTCACTGTCGATAGGATAGACTCCGGCAAAGACCATCGGTTTAACCTCCTCGAACCCAGAGATGACATTTGAACAAGGTTGTTTAACGTTGGTTACGGTATCGCCAACTCGAATCTCACGCGCCGTTTTAATGTTTGAAATAATATATCCAACATCGCCGGCACTTAGTGATTCACGGGAGTCGAGGCCCATTTTTAAAACGCCTACCTCATCGACATTGTATTGTTTTTCAGTAGCGACAAATTTTACAACATCTCCCTTACGGACAGTTCCATTTACAATTTTCACATAGGCGATAACACCTCTGAATTGATTGTAAACAGAGTCGAAAATTAATCCTTGAAGTGGTGCATCCGGATCACCAGCAGGGGATGGTACATCTGAGATGATGCGACTAATAATTTCATCTATCCCTTCTCCGGTCTTACCAGAAGCTCGGATAATTGTATCTCTTTTGCACCCGATTAATTCGATAATTTGGTCTTCAACAAGTTCTGGATTTGCATTTGGAAGGTCCATCTTATTGAGGATAGGGATAATCTCCAGATCGTGCTCGATGGCAAGGTACAGGTTTGAGATTGTCTGTGCTTGAATTCCTTGCGTGGCATCGATAATAAGCAGAGCGCCTTCGCAGGCTGCAATAGAACGGGAAACTTCATAGGAGAAGTCTACGTGCCCTGGAGTATCAATTAAGTTAAGTCTATATTTTATCCCATCTTGAATATGGTCCATTTGAATGGCGTGACTCTTGATGGTAATTCCTCTCTCTTTTTCTAGCTCCATATCATCCAAAACTTGAGCTTGCATATCTCGTCCGCTGATCGTTTGAGTAACCTCTAAAAGACGATCTGCCAATGTACTTTTCCCGTGATCAATATGGGCTATTATGCAAAAATTCCGGATGTTCTTCATGGTCAAAAATTCCTATTTTACTTGAATCGTGTTGTTCTTTTACTTCTGTTTTAATCGTTGTACAAAGATATTTAAAAATAGATAATTCAAGCTATTATGAATGGCCTCTAATAGACAAAAGCCTCGGATGATGTTCATTCGAGGCTTTTGTAAAATAGGAATTGAAATACCTATTCTTTAGTAGGTTCTTTTTTATTGCTTGCCTTCGGAGCCACTTTGGGTGACTCTGTAGGAGCTTCAGTCTCATCTTTAAGGGATTTTTTAAATTCTTTTATCCCTTTCCCGATTCCGCCCATCATTTCAGGAATTTTTGCCCCTCCAAAAAGTAAGAGGATAGCTCCTAAAAGGATTATGAGATGCCAAGGTGCAAATAAGTCCATTGTTTGAAGTTTAAATTGTTTACCACAAATTTACAAACCTTTAGTTAGATTGAAGGATAATTAGCTAATTATTTTATCAGATGAATAAAAGCATATTTCTGAATCCCAGACACTCTATTTGATTCGATTTTTGCTCGATTGGATTTCCACGATTTCCCCTGTAAAATTGTCATTAATTATTATCTTTGGTCGCAAATTAACCAATTCAAATAGTATTCATTCTCCCATCTCGGGGGTTTAAATTAAAAATCATGACAAAAAACATTTTAGTGACTTTATCATTAACGGTAGCGTTGTTACTATCGTTATCTGGATTTTCGCAAGAGCTCAATAAACTGACCAAAAAAGAGAAGAAACAAGGATGGCAACTTCTTTTTAACGGTGAGAATTTTGATGGTTGGAGACAATGTAATGGAACAGCAATGCCTGCTAACTGGGTTATTGAGGATCAATCCATGAAAATTTTTACGGGTGCAGGAAAAAAACCTGGACAAGGTTCTAATGGCGATGTGCTTTATCCTGGCAAGAAATTTAAGAATTTCGAACTTTCTATTGATTTCAAGGCTGGCAAAGCTGCTAACTCAGGGATCTTCTACTATGTTCGCGAGGTAAAAGGTGAGCCAATCTATTATGCGGCTCCTGAAGTTCAAGTGCTTGATAACGTAGATGCCGGAGATAATAAAGTAGCAAGTCATCTTGCTGGTTCTTTATACGATATTCTTCCTTGCGATCCTAAAACTGTTCATCCAGCTTATTCATGGAATACCGTTGTTGTGCGTGTTAAAGACGGCCATGCTACCCATTTTATGAATGGCAAAAAAGTGGTTGAATATACTCTATGGACTCCTGAATGGGATGCGATGGTTGCAAAAAGTAAATTTAAAAACTTTAAAGGCTGGTCTGAAGGGATCGACAAAGAAGGTTACATCGGTCTGCAGGATCATGGTTATACCCTTTGGTTCCGCAACATCAAAATTCGCGAGCTTTAGTCTGATATAACTAGTGCAGTTATTAAGCTGAAAAAAGCCGAGGCTTAGCCCTAATATGAATAATGTTAGGGCTAAGTTTCGGCTTTTTTTCTACTGTGCTTTTCTAATGTGGCCTATGTGGTGAAAAGAAAGAAAAAGAAACACAGTAGGTCACATTAGGAAAACACAATAGAAACGATAGATTTTAATTTGCCTTTCTATGTGCTCTATGTGCCTATGTGGTAAAAAAGAAAAAGAAACACAATAGGACACATAGGTTTTCTACTGTGCTCTATTTGACTATGTGTTGAAATAAAAGAAAATAAAACACAATAGACACAATAGAAAAGCAAGTTCTATTGCCGATCCATCTCCTCCTTGAGATATTTTGCGGTGTAGGATTTTTTGAGCTTTATGATCTCTTGAGGAGTTCCACTTCCTAGAAGATATCCACCCTCTTTGCCACCTTCGGGACCAATGTCGATGATATGGTCTACCATCTTAATAACCTCCATATTGTGCTCAATAACAATCACGGTATTTCCTTTGTCTACTAGCTTATTTAGGACCTCAAGAAGTACCCTGACATCCTCAAAATGTAGTCCTGTCGTTGGCTCATCAAGGATGTAAAGGGTCATGCCGGTATCTCTTTTGCTTAGTTCAGTGGCCAGCTTAACCCGTTGTGATTCTCCTCCTGACAGTGTCGTTGAGGATTGTCCAAGGGTGATATAGCCAAGTCCAACATCTTGAAGTGTTCGCAATCGGTGAACGATCGATGGAACGCTTTCGAAAAATTCAACCCCTTGATTGATGGTCATATCAAGGACGTCGCTGATCGATTTGCCTTTAAAGCGAATCTCTAAAGTTTCCCGATTGTAGCGTTTGCCATTGCATTTATCGCAGTGCACATAGACATCGGGGAGGAAATTCATCTCTATCACTTTCATGCCAGCCCCCTCACAAGCCTCACAGCGTCCCCCTTTTACATTAAAGGAGAATCGGCCAGGCTGATAGCCTCTGATCTTGGCCTCTGGTAATAGGGTGAAAATATTTCGAATGTCGGTGAAGACTCCAGTATAGGTAACCGGATTAGACCGTGGAGTGCGACCAATAGGAGATTGATCTACTTGCACCACTTTGTCTATTAGATCGATCCCCTCGATACTTTTGTAAGCTAGAGGATCAAGCAAAGACTTATAAAAATACTGACTTAATATGGGCTGAAGCGTCTCGTTAATCAAGGTTGACTTGCCACTTCCGGATACGCCAGTGACACAGATTAGTTTGCCAAGTGGAAATTCAGCATCAATGTTCTTTAAGTTATTTCCAGAGGCTCCTTTCAGCTTTAGTGATTTTCCATTTCCTGGTCGAATAGCCATGGGAACTTCTATTTTCTTTTTGTTGGTAAGGTATTGAGCCGTCAGGGTATTCTTCTTTAAGACTTCTGAAGGAAGACCTGCTGCTACAATTTCGCCCCCATGTATCCCTGCCAACGGTCCCATATCGATCAGGTAATCGGCCTGGAGCATCATATCCCGATCGTGCTCCACCACTACCACCGAATTGCCCGTGTCGCGCAACTGTTTGAGTGAATTGATGAGGCGTAGGTTATCGCGGTGGTGCAATCCAATACTTGGTTCATCAAGGATGTATAGCACATTTACAAGTTGCGATCCAATCTGTGTGGCTAGTCGAATCCGTTGTGATTCTCCTCCAGACAAGGTTCCAGCAGAGCGATCAAGCGAGAGGTAAGTTAAACCAACGTCGACTAGAAACTGAAGTCGAGTGCGCAGTTCTTTAATAACCTCAGTCGCGATTTGCAATTGACGTTTGTTAAGTCTTTCCTCAATAGCGTCAAAAAATACGGATAGCTCACTGATATCAAGTTGAGTAAGTTCAGAGATATTCTTGCCGTCAATTTTAAAATGAAGGGGTTCTTGTTGCAGACGCTGTCCGTTGCAATCTGGGCAAGTCATGCTTTTATGAAATTGATCAGCCCATTTTTGAGCAGTCTTTGATAGGTTATCGCTTTTCTGATTGAGAATGTATTTCACAATACCCTCATAGGTCATCATATAATCGATGGAGCTTCCCAGCGGGGAGTTTTTTAACTTAATCCGTTCTCCAGTGCCGAATAATAAGGCATTTATGGCTTCTTCGGAAATCTCGCCGACGGGTGTTTTTAAGGTAAACCCGTATTTCTCCGACAAGGCTTCAATCTGCCAAAAGATCATGGTATTCTTATGAGGCCCAAGGGGTGCGATTCCCCCTTTTGCAATCGAGAGATCTGGATCTGGAATCAGTTTTGCTTGATCTATTTCAGTGATCTCTCCAAGTCCGTTACATTTATGACAAGCACCCTGTGGTGAGTTAAAGGAGAAGCTATGTGGAGCTGGATCATTATAAGATATTCCTGTGGTGGGGCACATTAGATGTCGGGAGAAGAATCGTGTATCGTTTGCTTCTACATCCAATACCATCATAATCCCTTGCCCGTGTTTCATGGCAATATCGACAGAGTCGCGAAGTCTCTTGACATCATTCTCATCAACGACCACTTTGTCGATGACCATCTCGATGTGGTGATTTTTATACCGGTCAAGTTTAAACCCATGCGTTACCTCTTTCACTTCACCATCTACCCGAGCATACAAGAATCCTTTTTTTCTGATCTGTTCAAAAAGTTCGCGGTAATGGCCTTTCCGACCTCTTACAACTGGTGCAAGAAGCATGGTCCGCTTGCCTTGAAACTTCTCTAGGATCAGTTTAATGATTTGCTCATCGGTATATTTTACCATTTTCTCCCCTGTGTTGTAGGAGTAGGCTTCGCCTGCACGGGCATAGAGAAGTCTTAGGAAATCGTATATCTCCGTAACAGTGCCGACTGTTGAACGGGGGTTCTTATTGGTCGTTTTTTGCTCAATGGAGATTACCGGGCTTAACCCTGTGATCTCATCGACATCGGGACGTTCCATGTTTCCTAAGAAGCTCCGGGCATAGGCTGAGAAAGTCTCAATGTATCGTCGTTGACCTTCGGCATAAATGGTGTCGAAAGCCAGTGAAGATTTGCCACTTCCACTTAAGCCTGTGATCACGGTGAGCTGATTGCGAGGAATTTCAACGGTGATATTCTTCAGATTGTGCTCTCGCGCCCCGCGGACGATGATTTTATCTTCTTGATTCATGAATGGGTAACCAAATATTAGGGAAAGGGGTCGATGATTTTAATTCAAAAAGCTGCGGTATTTACCTGCTACTGGTATTTTAATCGCGTAGGTTATCCGTTTAGAGTTCTTTAGACTTGTCCCTTTTAGCCAAGGGTTAAATTGTTTGAGAATTTTAAAATTGATTTTATTTTCTCGAGCAAAATCTGGCAAGTCTTTAATGCTTTCGGAAACCCGAATTTCTTTGACTGGAATGATTGGATATTTCTCCTCGTCGGTTACTTTAAATCCATATTTTAAGGGGTCACCAATGATTAGTTTCAAGGCTAAAATCCGAAAGACATATCTTGCGGTTTCTTCATTTAATTGAAGATCGTAGTAACTTCTATTTTTTTGAATGATTTCTTGTCTTAACATCCCTCCGACTCCAGCATTGTATGAAGCAGCTACCATGGTCCAGTTGCCATATTTAAGGTAGGCAGTCTTTAAAAATCGGCAGGCCGCTTCCGTGGCCTTTTCGATATTATACCGCTCGTCTACCTCATCGTTAACTTCGAGTCCATTCTCCACTGCGGCTGGCTTCATAAACTGCCATATCCCTGCTGCGCCTGCTGGAGAGACTACCTTATCTAAGAATCCACTCTCGGCAAGAGCCAAAAATTTAAAGTCTTCAGGTATCCCATTTTTCTTCAGAATCGGTTCGATAATAGAGA
>Ga0209829_10001169_pt1 | contig 22030 bp, 20 predicted proteins | sample C_140205_EF_Meta_FD_187311 | JGI IMG/M metagenome (GOLD analysis project Ga0209829, IMG submission 187311) | Freshwater microbial communities from Lake Croche, Canada to study carbon cycling - C_140205_EF_MetaG (SPAdes) (version 2) | ecosystem: Environmental > Aquatic > Freshwater > Lake...
CGTTTACGACCCGGCAGAGAAGTTCAGCAAGAATCCGGACTACGGCAACGACGGCGGACAGCGGTTGCCGAATAACCGCTCCGAGCCGCGCACGCTCGACGATTTGCTTAATCCGGCTAAAGGCTATCGCACGGGAAAAGTGCTCGCACACGGTTTCGGGCCGGATGCGACGGTGCCGGATTACACGCTGCTCCAGGGAGATCTCACGGCGGCCTACAGCGCGAAAGTGCGCGGGGTGACGCGGTCGATGGTGTTTCTGAATTTGAAGAACCTGAGCGTGCCGGCGGCGCTGATCGTGTTCGATCGCGTCGTGAGTGCGGATCCGGCATTTCGGAAATTTTGGCTGCTGCATACGCTCGAAGAGCCGCGTCTCGCGGGCACGCGGGCAACGGTGGAGCGCACGGAGCACGGGGCGCGCGGGCAGTTGAATCTCGATGTGTTGTGGCCGGCGGTGGACAACGCGGATGTCGGGAAGATCGGCGGGCCGGGGAAGGAGTATTGGGTGTTTGGAAAAAACTATGCGAACGACGTGCCGGCCTCGCGGCGGGAAAAGACGACGTTGGAAACGGGTGACTGGCGGATCGAGGTGTCGCCGAAGCGGGCGGCCGCGGAGGATTTGTTTTTCACCGTGATGCAGACGACGGATCGCACGGCGCCGCAGCGGCTGCCGGTGACGCGCATCGACGCGGGTGAGCGCGTGGGCTGCGTGATCGTGGGCGCGGATGCGACGTGGGTCGTGCTGCTGCGAAAGGATAGTCAGCGCTCGGCGGATGGGGTGACGGTCCATGTGCCGTTGGCCCGCGCTGGCAATGAGACGAGTCGCGGGCGCGTGCTCGTGGCGGATTTGACGGCGGGACGCTGGGAGGCGCGACGTGTGGGCGCGAGTGAGCTCGTGGCGTTTGACGTCACAGCGGAGTCAGGCGCAGGTTGGTTCGAGGGTGCAGCGGGTGAGTGGGTGGTGCGTCCGGTGGCTGGGCGGTAGCAACAGGCGAACTGTCCGTTGTTTGGTGACATTGAGCCACGGGGCAAATCGGCCACGCTGTCGGTTATGACGTTATTCCCTCGTTGGCTCCGGTTGTTCGCAATGGTAGCGGGAGGTTTATTCGCGCTCACCGCGATTGCGCAAACGTCCGGCGAGGCGACGAAACGCCCCGCGCGCCGTCCGTTGCCGGAGCCGGCGAATCCGGCGCTACCGTCGCTGATTCTCATTGGCGACTCGACGGTGCGCAACGGACAGGACGACGGTCAGGGCAAGGGTGCGGAGGGGGAGTGGGGTTGGGGCAATCCCATCGCGGCGTATTTCGATCCGGCGAAAATTAATGTCGTGAATCGCGCGGTCGGCGGCCTCAGCAGCCGCACGTTTTTCACGGGTGGGCACTGGGAACGCGCGCTGGCGTTGGTGAAGCCGGGCGACGTGGTGATCATGCAATTCGGTCACAACGACGGTGGCGCGATCAACGACGCGACGCGCGCGCGGGCTTCGCTCAAGGGGATCGGCGACGAGACCGAAGCGATCGACAATCTACTGACGAAGAAACCCGAGGTCGTGCACTCCTACGGCTGGTATCTGAAAAAATTTATCGCCGACACAAAGGCGAAGGGTGCGACGCCGATCGTGTGTTCGCTGATTCCGCGCAAGAGTTGGGACGCAGCGGGTAAGATCTCGCGTAGCAAGGAAAGCTATGCCGGCTGGGCGGCGGCGGTGGCGAAAGCGGAAGGTGTGGGCTTCATCGACCTCAACGAAAAAGTCGCGGCGCGTTACGATGCGCTCGGGCGCGAGGCGGTGATGAAGCTGTTTCCGCAGGTCACGCCCGACGAGCACACGCACCCGAATCGCGCGGGTGCGGAGCTCAACGCGGAGTTTGTGATCGCGGGACTGAAGGCGCTGACGCCAAATCCGGTGGAAAAATATTTTTCGGCGAAGGCGGCGGTTCCAAGGTAGGGCGGACTTCAGTCCGCCCTGCTTTTGCGGCGGCGCGACCTACTTGGACTCGCGCTGGTGCTTCAGCAGCCACGCGTAGAGCTCGGGGTTGTTGTACGTCTCGGTCCACGAGTCGTGTTTGGCTTCGGGATAGACGGTGAACTGCAGATCGGTCACGCCCGCTTTTTTGAGGGCGGCGACCATCGTCTCGGATTCTCCGAGCGCGACGGTCGGATCTTTCGCTCCGTGGAATACCCAAATGCCTAAACTGAGGAGGGAGGTTTTCTTCTCGCGGGCCGAACGTCGGATATCGGTGGGATTGCCGCCGCCGCAGATGGGCACGATGGCGGCGAAGCGCTCCGGGTATTTCATGGCGACGCTCCACGTGCCGAAACCACCCATACTGAGACCGGTGAGGTAGTGGCGGCTCGGGTCGGTTTTGTGGTGAGCCACGACGTCGTCGAGGAGAGCGAGCACGGCGTCGTCGTCCCACCACGTGCCGGCGGGGCACTGCGGCGAGACGACGATGAAGTTGGCTTTCAGAAACGAGGCGGATTGTTCGCGGAGGGCGCGGGCTTCGGGAGTCTCGGGAGCGGGAGGCGGCGGGGCTTTTGTGCCGGGCGCGGGGGGCGCGACGGTCGGCACGGGGCCGCGGATCAGTTTGGGTGGGCCGTGGACCGCGACTTTCCACGGATCGGTGCCGCGTTCCCCGGAGCCGTGGAGAAAGAGGATCACGGGCCACTTTTTGTCCGAGGCAGCATCGTAGCCGGTGGGGAGAGAGAGCAGATACTTATAGCCGACTTGCTTGGTGATGGTTTTCTCAAACGTCTCGACCGTCTGGGTGTCGGCGGCGAGGGCGAAGGGCGCGGCGCAGAGCGCGAACAGGGCGGCGAGGAGGCGGGGCGGGTTGATTTTCATGGGAAAGAGGAGGAGAGGATTACGTACCGTAGAGGCGGTCGCCGAAATCGCCGAGGCCGGGGAGGATGTATTTTTTGGCGTTGAGGGCGCGGTCGTGGGCGGCCGTGTGGATCACGGTGCCGGGGTGTTGGCGTTCTACCTCGGCGACGCCTTCGGGGCTGCTCACGATGCAGACGAGCGCGGGATTTACGGCCCCGCTTTCCTTGAGGACGGTGAGCGCCTGCGCGGCGCTGCCACCGGTGGCGAGCATGGGGTCGACGGCGAAGACGTGGCGGCCGGCGAGGGGCGGGAGTTTGCAGTAGTAGCTGCGGGCTTTGGCCGTTTCATGGTCACGTTCGAGGCCGATGTAGCCGACGCTCACGTCGGGAAAGAGATCGGTGAAGGGCTGCAACATGCCGAGGCCGGCGCGGAGAATGGGCACAACAACGATGGGTTGGTGGTGGAGGACGCGGGCTTTGATCGTTTCCAACGGCGTCTCGATTTGCTTTTCCTCGGTCTCGATTTCGCTCGTGGCTTCGATGGCGAGCAAGAGGCTGATTTGGTAGGCGAGTGTGCGGAAGGTCGCGGGCTTCGTTGTCTTGTCGCGCAGGTGGGTGATGATGTGTGCGGCGAGGGGGTGGGCGAGGACGTGGAGAGGCATGGGAGGAAGAATCGGCGGAAGACGCGGGAGACGCGGAAGACGGGAAAGACGCGGAAGACGCGGAAGACGGGAAAGACGGGGAAGACGGGAAAGACGCGGGAGACTTGGAAGACGGGAAAGACGTGGAAGACGAAACGTGAAAAGGTAGATGGTTGGGGTCTTGCCCGTTTTTTGATCCATCCAATCTCGCGTTCTTCACAATAGGTCGCGTTCGACCTTCCGTTTGAGATGCTGCTCGAATTCCTTGCGCAGGGCTTTTTCTTTGCCACGGAGGGCGGGCATGAGAGAGAGCCAGGCGTAGGCTTCTTCGCGAAGGTATTTGGGCATGACGGGCTCCATCGCGACCACGCGATCGAGCGCCCGCACGCACTGGGCGGCGACTTGTTCGCAAACGTGCTGCGCATCGACGGAACCGTGCTGGCCGGCGAGACGGGTGACGTCGTCGGGCTGCCGGCGATGGCGTTTCATCGCGGCCCAATAGGCAAACAGGCTGGGGACGATAACATTGGTCGTCCGGGGGAAATAGCTCGTCATCAAGTTCCACGGCTCGTCGCTGAAATCGCCGTTGCTGCGGAGGTCGGTGCGGAGGAGGACGGACGGAATGTCGGCGAATTTCGCGAACATGAATTCGACGACGGTGCCGCTGTCGAGTTCGGTGCCGTCGTAATTAAAGAGGGCGAGGTCGCAGCCGACGAGTGCGCGGAGATCCTGATCGCGAATGGTGCGGCCGCTGCGGCCGCGCGGGATGAGATCTTGCGGGAGGAGGCAACGGTATTTGCCGTGGGATTTTTCGAAGATGGCCTCGGCGAGCCACGCGTTACCGATGAGGTGCTTCAGCGAAAAAAGTTCGCCGCCGAAATAGACCGAGTAGGTGCGTTGCGTTTTTTTCTTCATGCGGCGCTTGGCGGAGCCAGCAAGTGCCGTGCGAGGGCGCGGCTCAATGGGAAACTGGCGGACTTTTTACGGCGTCAATGTGAGGGTGTGCGCCGTCACCCCGGGGAGGAAAGGGGTCGGGTCGCCGCGTTCCCAAGCTTCGTGACCGGCGCGGTAAAAGGGCGAGAGCGGGTGGCCGCTTTGGCCGCCGGGCAGGTGGAAAAGGCCTTCGGCTTCGCGGCCGGGTGAGACGACCATGCGCAGGCTGGCGCCGTGTTTCGGGCTTTGCACGCGGGGGATGTCGTGGTCGCCAGGTAGCGGGGCCGCATTGAAATTTAACCATCCCGTGAGAAAGGCCGGCAGCGCGTAGCTCAGTGGATGGCGGAGGCGCACGGTGTTTTTCTGGCCCCAAGTGGCGCGGGCGAGCGAAGTGCCGGACTTCTCAACACCGGTGACCACGTCGTCGGCGGCGGCGACGAGGAGGGCGTCCCAGGTGGGGAATTCGGGATTGAGGAGGTGGGCGGGTTTTTCCCGAATCATCGCCCAGGCGGCGCCTTCCAGCTGCAGCTGATTCCAGGAAAACGCGGTGCCGACATCGATGCAGGGCTCAAAAATCGCGGGGAACACGCGGCGGTAAACGGCCTCGCGGTAGTCGTGCACGAGGCGGTAGCTCACGGAATCGACGGTGGCGCGGCCGGTCCATTTTTCGGTGAGGGTGCGGAGTTCGGCGCGGGAATTTTTTTCGGCGATGGCGGCGGGCGTCAGCGTAGCGACGAGGAGTTTTTGCCAGGGCGTGAGGAAGAGCGCGCGGTCGTCAAGCTGGAGGGCGAGGAGGTCTTTGGGCGTGGCGCGTTCCAGTGGGGCGAGGGCGTCGCGGAGCTGGGCGGCGCGGGGGGCGCGACGGACACCGCCGTCGCCGAGTTTGGCGAACGCGGAACCGCCGACATGGCGCTGGTTGGCGGACCAGAGGCGGCCGTCGCGGGTGATTGTTTCGGCGGGAAGGCCGGAGCCTTTTGAGGTGACGACCGGGATTTCATCGGGCGGCAGGAGGCCGGTCCAACGGCGATCGCCAAAGGCCCAGTTTGTCGGGAGGCGTCCGTCGTAGCCGATGCGTTGGGGCACGGCGCCGATGATCGTCCACGCCACGTCGCCGGCAGAATCGGCGACGAGGAAATTATGTGCGGGCATGCCGGCGCGGTGGGCGATGGCGACGGCGGCTCCTACGGTGTGGGCCTCTTCGAGCGCGAGGTAGCCGAGATTGGTGGCGGCGGGATCGTGGGCGATCCAGCGGTGGACAACGGGGCGGCTTTTCTCGTTGGCGGTCACGACGGGGCCCCAGATGGACCAATCGTAGTGAACCTCCACCGGGTCGGCGCCTTTGACCAGGATGGTCTCGTGGCGTTTTTCGAGAGTGACGAGTTCGTCGTGGCCGGGCGCGGTGTAGAGGCGCGGCGAAATGGAGTCTACTTGCAGCACGATCAGGTCGCCGACGTCGACATAGGCGGCGGTGAGCCCCCACGCGATGTGGCGGTTGCTGCCGATGACGATCACGGGCAGGCCGGGGAGGGTGGCGCCGGTGATTGGGTGACCGGGCCATTCAAGCGAGGCGCGATACCAGATGTTGGGGACGCCGTGGTCGAGGTGCGGATCGTTGGCGAGGAGCGCGGCGCCGCTGGCAGTGTGGGCGCCGGAGAGGGCGAGCGCATTGGAGCCCGGCACGGCCTCGGGATCGCGGGCGGCGAACGGAAAGTGCGCCGCGTCCGGGGTGGGCGAGGGCGCGAGGGCGCTGACGGGTTTGGGACGTTTGCGGAGGTCGATCAATTTCGGACCGGGCATGGGCGCGAGGGGCGCGATGGTGCCGTCGAGGGCCGCGTCGGTCGGAGTGAGCGTCGGGGCGAAGAACGCGACGGCTTCATCGCCGAGTTTGTCGCGCAGGGTCATGAGCGTTTGTTCGTAGGCGCCAGTCCCCTCCTGCAGATCGAGGGTCATGGCGTAGACGACGAGCACGCTGTCTTCGGCGCGCCACGGCTGCGGCGTGGTGCGAAGGACGAGATATTCGAAAGGTTTCTCGCCGAGGGCGGCGAGGCCTGCGTTGACGCCGGCGGTGTAGGCGTCGAGTTGGCTGCGTTCGGCGGGGGGGAGCTGGGCGAGGACGCGTTGGGCGATTTTGCGAAAACCGTGCATCCGCGTGGTGCGGTCGCGGGCGACGGCGGCCGGACCGAAGAGTTCGGCGAGTTCTCCGGCCGAGCGGCGGCGAAGCAGATCCATTTGAAAGAAACGCTCCTGGGCATGGAGCCAGCCGAGGGCGCGGGAGAGGTCGGTGCGGGTTTGGCCGCGCAGCGTAGGCACACCCTGCGCGTCGCGCTCGACGGTCACGGGCGAGCCGAGTCCGGTGACGGCGGAGGAGCCGTCGAGGCGGGGTAGACTGGCCCGCAGGCGGAAGTAAAACCAGCCCGCCCCCAGCGCGCCGACGAGGAGGAGCACGCTGACGGCGCTCGCGACCCAGCGCACGCGTTTCAAGACGACGGGAGTCATCGTGCGTCGCGGCGGCGCGGACGAAGCGCGCGGATCACGCGAGCAGGCTTCACTGTTCCCATGCGCGCGGCGTGACGGGATCGCGACCTTCGTCGAAGTCGAGGTAATCAAACATCGACATGATGGGAGCGGCGTCCAGGGCGCTTTCCTTGATGCGCTTCGCGAGGATTTCGGCGCCGACGTCACGCCAGCCGCGTTTCATCATGAAACCGCACCAGACTTCGCATTCCTCGTCGCTGCGGGCGCCGCCGGTTTTTTCCGCCCACGCGAGCGCGGCGGCATCGTCGGGCGCGGCGGCGGACAGGACGTGAGCCTTGAGCTCGTCATAGTTAACGCGGAGCAAGCTGCAGCAGCGGGCGTCGAAGGCTTTGCCGAGATTATTTTGGTAGTCGGCCGGCAGGGCGCCGCGCGCGTGGAGGCGGATTTTGTCGATCATGCGACCGAAATAAACGAGGCGACCGACTTTGCTGTAGGGGGAACGGAGACCGGGGACGTTGGGCATAGAAGCGGAGCGTGGAGAGAAAACGGCGGAAGCCGAAAACAAAAATTGAAATCATGCGGGCACGGGGACGTGCCCGCCCACCTTCAGGCCCGGCGCACGCGCCAGAGGTAGATTCCCGTTGCGAGGGCGCCGAGGAGCCACGTGGGAAAATTTATCCACAGCTGATGAAACGGCACGGGGTAGTGTTGGCAGGCCCAGATGATCGCGACGTGTTTCACGGCGATCAGCACCCAGCAGGCGAAGATCAGGCGCTCGACGCGGGGATGGCGCGCGTCGCGTTCGCGCACGATGACCCGCGTGACAAACGGGTCGTGATTCGGCCCGGAAACGGGGCGTCGAGCAAGGAGGTGGAGGAAGCTGGCGAACATGAGAACGGTAGCGGACGGTAGCTACGACCGGACAAAAGAAAAGCGGTGCGTTCAATCGGGTGCTCGTGCGCGCCAGTAAAAAGGTCTGGCGGCGTTCGACAGAACGATTACTGCCATCTTCCTGATGAATTACGGTTTGAACATCCGCCCTGCCGCCGCGCTCGACTTCGTCTCGCTCGGCGCCCTCATAAACCGCCTTGATCCCGGGATCATCCCGTTTCGCAAGGCCACGCACTGCGACATCCATGTGAGTGGCGGCGAGTTCAACGTCGCGGCGAATCTCGCCGACTGTTTCCGCCTCAAGACGGGCATCGCCTCGGCGATGGTCGATTATCCGGTGGGTGATCTCATCGCGGAACGCGTGCGTGCGATGGGCGTCAGGTCGTTCTATAAGCACTTCAAACACGACGGCGTGCACGGGCCCAACATGGCCACGGTTTATAGCGACCGCGGGCAGGGCCTGCGGGCACCGGTGGTTTTCTACAACCGCAGCAATGAGGCGGCGGCGCAGCTCAAGCCGGGCGATTTTAACTGGCAGGAAATTTTCTCGGGCGGTGTGCGCTGGTTCCATAGCGGCGGGATTTTCGCGGCGCTCTCGACGACCACGGCCGAGGTGATCATCGAGGCCCTGCAGGCGGCGAAAGCGGCGGGTGCCGTCACGTCGTTCGATCTCAACTATCGCGCCAAGCTCTGGAATATCGCCGGAGGCCACGAGCGCGCGGTGGCCGTGCTCGACCGGATCATCCGGCAGGTGGATGTGCTCGTCGGCAACGAAGAGGATCTGCAGCTCGGTCTCGGTATTCCGGGGCCAACCGTCGCGGCCAAGTCCAAACTGGATCCGAGCGCGTTTTTCAGCATGATGGGGAACGTCATCAAGAAGCACCCGCACATCAAAGTCGTCGCCACGACGCTGCGCGAAGTGCACTCGACCAACCGTCACTCGTGGGGCGCCGTCGCCTGGATCGACGGAGCCACCTATGTCTCGCCGACCTGTGAACTCGATGTCGTTGACCGCGTGGGCGGCGGCGACGGTTACGCGGCAGGATTTTTCTACGGGCTCCTCGGCGGCGAATCGCCGCAGGATGCGGTTAATCTCGGCTGGGCGCACGGCGCGCTGCTTACGACCTTCCCCGGCGACACGACGATGGCCACGGCGGAACAGGTGCGGGCGTTTGCACAGGGTGGTTCGGCCCGCATCCAGCGGTGACGACGGGGGCGAGTGTAACGCGAGTGAGCCCAGGGTGGCGCGGAGTTGAATAACTCCGCTGCGCCACCCAACGTCGCTCCCGTGACCCCACCCGCTACGCCTGCTGCGCAACCGCCCGTCGAAGTTGACGGCATCAAGCTTGGTGCGCCGAGCGGTGCGGCCGGAGGATTGAAAGCCGTGGCCGTCACGACAGGTCTGGCGTTCGGTGGAATGGGGGCGGTGCGCGGGGCGAAGCTGTTGCTCGAGATTAACCAAAAAGATGGCTTCGATTGTCAGAGCTGCGCGTGGCCGAGTCCGGACGGCGACCGGCAGACGTTTGAATTCTGCGAAAACGGCGCGAAGGCCGTGGCCGACGAGGCGACGCCGCTGCGGATCACGGCGGAGTTTTTTGCAAAACATGCGGTGGCCGAACTCGCCGCGCAGAGCGATCACTGGCTCAACGCGCAGGGGCGGTTGACCGCGCCAATGGTGCTGCGGGCGGGCGCGACGCACTATGCGCCGATCACGTGGGATGATGCGTTGGCCCTGATTGCGCAGGAACTGCAGGCGTTGCCGACGCCGGATGCGGCGGCGTTCTACACCTCGGGACGCACGAGCAACGAGGCGGCGTTTCTCTGGCAGCTTTTTGCGCGGCAGTTTGGGACGAACAATCTGCCGGACTGCTCCAATATGTGCCACGAATCAAGCGGCGTCGCGCTCGGTGAGACCATCGGGATCGGCAAGGGCACGGTGAAATTGGAGGACTTCGAAAAGGCGGACGCGATTTTTGTGATCGGCCAAAATCCCGGCACAAATCATCCCCGCATGCTGACCTCGCTCGAAGCGGCGAAGGCGCGCGGCGCGAAGATCGTGTCGGTGAATCCGCTGCCGGAGGTGGGCACCGAACGGTTTAAAAATCCGCAGCATTTCATGCATCCGCTGAAGGCATTTTCCACGCTGCTCGGTGAGGGGGCGCGGTTGGCCGATCTCTGGTTGCAGCCGCGCATCGGTGGAGATCTCCCGCTGTTTAAAGGCATCATGAAGGAGATGCTCGCGGTGGAAGAGGCGGCGGTTGCGTCCGGGGCGGCCGCGGGCGCGGTGTTTGATCATGCGTTTATTCGGGAGCACACGCACGGCTACGCTGCGCTCGTGGCCGACTTGCGGGCGACCTCGTGGGACGAGGTGGTGGCGGCGAGCGGCGTGGCGCGGGAGGAGATTCGTGCGGCGGCGCAAATCGCGATGAAATCGCGCGCGACGATCTGCTGCTGGGCCATGGGCCTGACGCAGCAGCCGAACGCGGTGGAAACGATTCAGACGGTCGTGAATTTTCTCCTCTTGCGCGGCGATCTCGGACGGCCGGGCGCAGGGGTGTGTCCGGTGCGCGGTCACTCGAATGTGCAAGGCGATCGCACGATGGGGATTTTTGAGAAGATGCCCGACGGGTGGCTCGACCGGCTCGAGGCGGAGTTCGCAATGAAAGCGCCGCGGGCCCACGGCCTCGATACGGTGGGCGCGATTCGGGCGATGCACGATGGCCGCGTAGGCGTGTTGGTCGCGATGGGCGGAAATTTTCTCTCGGCGACGCCCGACACGGAGTTCACGGCGGCGGCGTTGCGGCAGTGCGCGCTCACCGCGCACGTGGCGACGAAGCTCAACCGCTCGCACCTCGTGACGGGTCGCACGGCGCTGATTTTGCCGTGCCTCGGCCGCACCGAGCGCGACGTGCAGGCGAGTGGTGAGCAATTCGTGACGGTCGAAGATTCGATGGGCGTAATCAATCCCTCGCGCGGACGGCTGGCGCCGGCCTCGGCGGAGTTGCGCAGCGAAGTGGCGATTGTCTGTGGCATCGCGCGGGCGGTGTTCGAGCTAGGGCGAACCTCCGATTTGCCCAACTGGCGAAGTTTCGCGGACAATTACGATCTGATCCGGGACCGAATCGAGCGAGTCGTGCCGGGATTTGAAGACTACAACCGGCGCATCCGTGAAGGGGTTTTCTATCTGCCCAACGCCCCGCGCGACGCCCGCGAATGGCGCACGCCGACGAAACGGGCGAATTTCACCGTGGCCCCGATCCCGCGTCGCACGCTCGCGGCGGGAGAATTCGTGATGATGACGATCCGCACGCACGACCAGTTCAACACGACGGTTTACGGCCTCGATGATCGCTACCGTGGTGTGTTTGGCGGACGGCGCGTGGTGTTCATGCACGAGGAGGATATCCGCGCGGCGGGTCTGATGCAGGGACAGCTGGTGGATCTGACGAATCGCTTTGGCGGGGTGGAGCGGGTGGCGCCTGCGTTCATGGTGGCGCCGTATCGCATTCCGCGCGGGTGTGTGGCGACGTATTTTCCCGAGGCAAATGTCCTGGTGCCGCTCGACAGTGTCGCGGCGAAGAGCAACACGCCGACAAGCAAGTATGTGGTCGTGACGATCGCAGCGGCGGTGGGGGAAAAATGATTCGTTCGCCACGCTCGCACGGGAACAATCTTGTGCTATCGTTCGTCGTAGTCCCATCATGAAAACAACCCGCTTACTCCTGTTGTCTGCACTCGCGGTGGTGGGTGTCGGGGCGGTCAGGGCGCTCGACCCCGTCAAAGGTCCGTCCCGCGTCGAAGTCGTGTTTTTCGAGCCCGAGAAATTTACCGACGTGAAGGACAGCTACATGGGCTCCGACAAAGGGCGCGATTCGACCCTTGATATGCTCAAGGAGTACCTGACGACCCGCGGCGTGCGCGGACTATTGCCTGGGCAGAAGCTCGCCATCACGTTTTCCGACATCGATCTCGCGGGCGATTTCGAGCCGTGGCGCGGCGGGCAGTGGGGCGACGTGCGGATCGTGAAGGATATCTACCCGCCCCGCCTCGTCCTCGCATTTCGTCTGACTGATGCGGATGGCTCGATCGTCAAGGAGGGGAAACGCGATCTGCGCGACCTGGCGTTTTTGATGAAGCTCACGATGGGGTTTCGGGATGACCCGCTGCGTCATGAGAAGGCGCTGCTGGATGATTGGTTGAGTGCGGATTTCCGGAGCGGGAAACCGCACTAGCGCACGTCCGCGCGAAACGCGTTTGCCCACGGCTGCGAGTCTCTCCAGATTCGCGGCCGTTTCATTTTTAACGGTGTGATTCCTCCTCCTGATGCCGACCGCTCCGCTGCCCGCCTCGACAAGTGGCTCTGGGCGATGCGTGTCTTCAAGACGCGGCCGCTGGCGACCGATGCCTGCCGGGCTGGCAGCGTGGACGTCAACAACCTGGTCGCCAAACCGGCGCGCGAGGTGCACGCGGGCGAAGTCGTGGTGGTGAGGTTGGGCTTGTTTACGCGGACGCTGCGGGTGGTGGGCGTGCCTCGGTCGCGCGTGGGGGCGAAGTTGTTGCCGGATTTCTGCGTCGAGCTGACGCCGCCGGAGGAGTTCGAGAAACTCCGCGCGCGCAGCGTGCAGCAAGGATTGGCGCGAGAAAAGGGCAGTGGCCGGCCGACGAAGCGCGACCGGCGGGAAATCGACGGCTTCTTTGGCTAAACATCGTCCCGTGGATTTTTCATGAATGTATTTTCCAAGTTCGAGACCGAGCTGTCGGTCCGCCCCGACGACATCGACCTCTACCAGCATGTGCACTCGACGCGTTATCTCGACTACGTGTTGGCGGCGCGGTTTGAGCAGATGGCCAAGAATTACGGCATGTCCATGCAGGCGTTTGCCGATCGCGGTCTCGGTTGGTGGATGACGACGGCCAACATTCACTACAAACGGCCGTTGGGTTGGGGTGACCGGATGACGGTGCGGTGCTGGATCGAGCACTTCACGGATTTTGGCTGCCGCGTGGCGTTTGAGATTGAAAAAAATCCGACGGGAAAACGCGTGTGCGAAGGTTACACCGACTACGTGCTGGTGACGCTCACGACGGGACGGGCAACGCCGATTCCCGAGGACGTGAAGGTGAAGTATTCGATTTGAGCGGCGGTGGCCTCCGTCGGGGAACCGGCGAAGGGGCGTTGTGGATATGGAGGGAGCAAAGCGGGGTGGTCGTTTGCCGCAGCTGCGTCCTGGTGGGCGGGTAGGGCCCCGTTTACGGCAACGCGTAGACTTCGACGAGTGCCAGGCCGGTGCTGCCGCCGACGCCGCTCACCTGGGCGGTGTAGGCCCCGGGACGAAGGGTGATGAGCAGGGCGGCATCCCGGCTGCGGGGCGGCAGTGCGAACGCGCCCACTGCGGCGGTGGCGACCAAGACGGCGGCGACGTCCGGATTGGTTTCCCAGTCGTCGTTGGTGGCGAGGATCCTCTGGTCTTGGAGCAAGCTTACGCGCGGGTTGGCGAGCGCGCCGGTGACACCAAACGAGGCCAGGGTCGGGCCGATGGCGCGCACCAGGATGGTCTGCGGAGCGGGGCCGTTGATCACGATGCCGGGAATCAGGAGATCGCCGTCGGTGCCGACGAAGGCGCGGGTCGAGAGATTGGTGAGGCGGGACGTCCCGGTGGGCGCGAGGGGAATCTCCTCCGGGGCGGAACGCACGGCGCGGAAGCCGAGACCGAACAGACGGCGCGCGCCGCCGAAGGAGGCGACCTTGCGAGAGGAGAGGCGCAGATCGAGTTCCGGGTTGTAGAAATCTCCGCCGCGAAAACCAAAGCCGTAGGCCGCGCTGAAGGCTCCGATCGCATTCGCGGGGATGCGCGGCCACGAGGGCACGTCACTCGCGCGGCCGTCGGCACCGAGGTTACCATCGCCGTGATTGCCAGTGAACGCCCGGCCGGCGGGCGAGGAAAGGTTTACGGCTTGTTCGACGACATTGCCGCTGAGGTCGAGCACGCCGGGGGAGCCCGAGCCGCGGAGTTCGCGCGTGGCGGCGGCCTCGAAAAGTCCGACCCGATAGGGGCCGAGCAGCGGACGGTTTTGGGTGGACGGTGAATACGAGGTGTTGGCGTTGGCGGGGCGGGATGTTTCGGCGCCACTGCCATCGGTGCCGCCAAAGCCGGTGACGGGCACGATGGTCGTCGATCCCCAGCTGTATTCGGCGGGCACGGCGGGGAGCGGCCCGCGGCCGGCTTTTTCGAACTCCAGTTCGGTCATCGGGCGCAGGCCGGCCCAGTCGGCGTAGGCAATGCCATCTTCCCACGTCATCCAGTTGTTGGCGTAAGCGGGTGCGGCGGCGGTGTAGGTGCCGGCGGCATTGGTGATGGTGAAGCGGTAGTTGTCGGCGCGGACGGCGCCGGCGCCGCTGAAATCTGCCTCGGTGGGAAAACGGGCAGCGGCTTGTGCGGGTGTAAGGTGATTGAGGAATTCTGCATACTGCCCCTGCGTGATTTCGTATTTCATGCAGAAAAACGCGGCGAAGCCCGTGGGCCAGGCGGCGGCCAGGGTGCCGGAGGGATTGTCCCAGGGCGACGGGCCGGGCACGCCGGTGGGAAGATTGGTGAGCGTGGCGTCCGCCCAGAGGCCGCCCGGGCTGTTGGCGAATTGCGGTGCGGTGGCGGTGACCTGATACGCAGTGCCGGGACTGCCGCCGGCGTGAAAGCGCCCATTGGTGGTGGGCGCACCGTCGCCGACGAAGAACGTGCCCGACGGAATGAGCACCAGTTCGACGGCGAAGGCGCGGAGCGTGACCGGCGCGTCGTCGGCCACCCCGGTGGCGCCGTAATCCCAGGTGAGTTCGAGTTCGCCGGGTGCGAAGCGGCCCGCGCCGTTGCCAGCGCGGGTGACGATGAGGCCGGTGCCGTCCGGCGCGGGCGTGAGCGCGACAGCGCTGTTGCTGGCGACGGCGGCGTGATCGCCGGCGAGGCGGCCGAGGCGCGCGTGTTGCCAGACGCCGGGGCCAACGCGGTATTTCAAGAACAACCACGCGGCGTCGTAGTTGAACGGTTCCGCGCGTCCCGGGCCGGTGAGATCGCTCCGCCAGGAATTCTCCCAGGCGACCGCGACGCGGACCCGGGCGGTGTGCGTCGTCGGTGTGCGCGCAACAAGGCTGGGTGACGTGACGGTGATGGTGCTCGCGCCGAGGTGTCCGACAAACGTGACAACCACGAAGGTGCAGAGGGTGAATGCAGGGAAACGCATGGCGGAGGGCTCAGGGGAGTTCGTAGATCTCGACGAGGGCGACGCCGGTGGTGCCCCCGACACCGGCCACCTGCACGGTGTAGGCACCGGGATTCAGCGTGACGATGAGCGCCGCATCGCGGCTGCCGGCCGGCAGGGCAAACGCGCCGGCAGCGCTGGCGGCGGCGGCGAGGGCGGCGGTGTTCGGGCCGCTGCTCCAATCGTTATTGGTCGCGACCACGGTATTGCCGCTGAAGACGGAAAGGGTCGGATCGGCGAGCTCGCCGCTGACGCCGAAACTCGCCAGCGTCGGACCGACGGCGCGGACGAGCAGCGTCTTTGGCGCGGTGCCAGCGATGACGAGTCCGGGGATGAGAATGTCGCCACCGGTGCCGACACGGGCGCGGCAGGAGAGATTGATCAGCTTTGCGGCGGTGTTGTCGGGCGGCACGAGGCCGGGGCCGGACCAGGTGAAATCATCCGCGCTCACCGAGATGGCAGCTCCGCTGGTGTCGAGCACCCGGACGTGGGTGACCGCGACGGCGTCGGTGTTGCCGGGGTTGACCGTGATCGTGGTCGCGCCGACGTCATGCCAGGCGCCGGTGTCGTAGCGGGCCTGGAGTGTGAGGCGCGTGCCGCCGGTCTTTTGGATACGATAGGAGACCGTGCTGGTGGCGGTGAACGGTTCGGAGGCGAGGTGGTCGTTGCCCTGCCGGAGGGCGGAGACGCGCACGCCGTTGCTTACGACGTAACCAAACCAGTAGTCGCCAAACTGGCCGCCGGCCCACGCACCGATCGCGCCGCGGACATAGCACCCTGCGATGGCCGTCGCCGTGGGAGTGCCTCCGCCCAGCGCCAGCAATTCGCTGACGACGGGAAACGTCCACTCAATGGTGAGGTCGCCGGTCACCGGCGTCATCGCCGCGGGCAGATCGAGGAATCCGGTGAGGCGGGGACCAACGGCAGCGGCCGGGGCGACGTAGACCGCGCGGCCGTTGGCGTAGTTGACGGTGTAGGCGGCGTTGGCCTGCGCGGGGTTGTCGTTGGGGCCGTAAGTTTGGACGAGCGGCGAAGGTGAACCGTTGTTGAAATTGACAATCAATGTGCCGGCCCGAAGCGAGCCGGCGAACAAGGTCAAAACGATGACGCAGGTGACGAAGGATTTCATGGGGCGGAAGGAAGTGCGTAGACCTCGACGAGCGCGGCGCCCGCAGTGGTGCCGCTCACCTGGGCGGTGTAGGCTCCGGGAGCGAGGGTGATGACGAGGGCGGCGTCGCGGCTGCCGTCGGCGAAGGGAAACGCGCCGGCACGGGCGAAGGTGGCGGCGAGTGAGCGGTCCCAGTCGTCGTTCCGGGCGAGTTTGCGGCCGGCGGAGTCGAGTAGCGTGAGCACGGGGTTGGCGAGCGGGGAGGCGACGCCGAAGTTGGCGAGCGCGGGGCCGACGGCGCGGATGAGCACGGTGCGGGGCTCATCGGCAATCACCACTCCGGCCGTGAGTGGTTCGGCGGCCGAGACGGCTCCGCGGGTGGAGAGATTGGCGAGACGGCCGTTGCCGCCCTCCGCCGGCGCGGTGAGGAGTCCGTCGCTGTTGTAGTAGACGACCATCACGTCGGCGCCGCCTTCGCCGGTGAGCGTGCGGGTGAGCGGTGACGGATCGAAGTCGACCGGGCCGGCGAAACGGCCGGTGATCACGACCCCGTTGGGGGCGAGTGCGATCCCGGCGCCGAGGCCGAGGGCATCGGCGGTTTGTGCGGGCGAGCCGAACGTGCGCGCCCAGCGGAGCGCGCCGGTGGCGTCGAACTTCACGAGGAAGGCGTCGCCGCCACCGGGGGCGGTGGCCGTAAACGCCGCGGTCGCGGGGCCGGGATCGAAATCGACGGTCGCACGGAAACTACCCGTGGCGTAAACCTCGTTGGCGGAGGTCACGACGAGTCGGTGGACAAAGTCGAGACTCGTGCCGCCGAAGGTGATCACCGATTTGAAATCGCCCGTGGGCGAATAGCGCGCGAGGAAGCAGTCGCCGAGGCCGGCGCTGATGCGGTTGGCCGTGCCGGGGCCGGGGTCGAAATCGGTGGTGCCGGTGAAGTCGCCGCCGATCCACACATCGCCGTCCGGGCCGAGGGCGAGTGCACCGGGGCGGACTTGGTCGTTGCCGGTGCCACCGAAGGAGCGGACCCATTGAAATGCGCCGTCGGTGGCGCGGTATTTTGCGAGGAAGACATCCCAGCCGGCACCGAGGGCGGTGGCCGTGGTGGTTGCGGGCGAGGGATCGAAGTCCACGGTGCCGCCGAAAAATCCGCCGACATAGACCATGCCATCGGTGCCGACTTTCAGCGCGTGGGCTTGGTCGCGTCCGGCGCCACCGAGGGCGAAACCCCAGCGGAGTCGCCCGGCGGGATCGTAGCTGGCGACGTAGGAATCGATGCCGCTGCTTGTGAGTTCGGGTGCTTCGGCCGCGAGGCGGATCGTGCCGTTGAAGATGCCGCAGGTGTAGGCGTTGCCGGCGGCGTCGAAGGCGAGGTCCATGCCCTCTTCGTAGAGGTCTTCGTTTTCGAAACCGGGCTCGGCGTCGCCGATGGAGACGGCCCAGCGCAGTTCGCCGGTGGGCGAGTAGCGCGCGACGAAGGCATTGCGGCCGATGCCGGCGTTGAGCGTGGTGGTGCCGGGGCCGGGATCGAAATCGACGGCGCCACTGAAGTAGCCGGTCAGACCGATGTCGCCGTTGGGCGCGAGACGGATGGTGTGCGGCATATCGGCGCCCGCGCCGCCGATCGTGAAGACAAACTGGAGGGCGCCGGCGGGGGAATATTTTGCGACGAAGATATCGACCGCGCCGGGGTTGGCCGAGGAACCTTGAGCCGTGCGGTTGACGACGCCCGGGCCCGGATCGAAATCGACGGCGCCTTGAAAATACCCGGTGACGTAGAGGTTGCCCGCGGCGTCGGTGGTGAGGTCCTTGCCATAATCGGTGCCTTCGGCCCCGAAGCGAAAAGCGGTTTGCGCCGGAAGCCCCGCGCAGGTGAGAACAAGCGCGAGCAGGACAGAGGGTAACCGGAGAGAGGGCCGCATGGTGGAATGGAGGAGGTTGCACTCGTCATACGGCAGGCGGGCGGCAGTGTTACCGCGCAGCGTGAAAATCTTTTTGAGATTTTGGGTAACACTCCATCGCCTCCGTCGTATGACTGCGGTAATGCGTGCCCTGCCGACCAGCTGAACCCGCCTATGCCGACGCCGGAGAGTTTGTTTGCCTGCGTGGATGCCTGGGTGCGTAACGGCGACGAGACGGCGGCGCGCGAACTGATGAACGTCCTGCATCCTCGCGTCGCTGCCATCGTGCGCCACCACCTGCCCCCGCGTGAGGCGGCGGAGGATCTTGTGCAGGAAGTATTCGTGAAAGTGTTTAGGAATCTCGCGACCTTCCGGCGCGACCTGCCGCTGGAGAACTGGGTGTCGCGCATCGCCGTCAACACCTGCATCGATCGGTTGCGCGCCCACCGGCGCCGCCCCGAATTGCGGTGGAGCGACTTGGCGCCGGCGCACGCCGAGGCGCTGGCGGCGACGCTGCGGGCCCCGGACGCAGGTGAGGCGGATTTCGCCCCGCGCGCAGCGCGCGAGTTGCTGGAAAAATTGCTGCCCGCCCTCGCGCCGGCTGAGCGGTTGGTTTTTAACCTGCACTATCTGGAGCAGCGCACCCTGGCAGAAATCGCGGCGATGACCGGGCAGAGCGGGGTGGCGGTGCGCGTGCGGCTGTTTCGAGCGCGGGGAAAACTGAAGGGCGCCCTGCGCGAGCTGGAGAAAACTTTACCATGAAAAAATACGATCGAATCCTCGACCGGCTGGCACAGGCCGCGTCCCGGGACAGCGCGCCCGCCGAACCGTCGTCCGGTCTCGCCACACGCGTGCTCGCCAGCGTGCGGGCCCAAAGGGTCAGCGAACCCAATTACCTTGCCGTGCTTGAGCGATGGCTGGTGGGCGCGGTGCCGGCGGCGCTCGCGGTGGCCGGCGGACTTTGGCTGGCCGGCCCCCGCCAGGCGACGTCGGCGCGTGCACCGGCCGAGACTGAGGCGGCGGTGGTCGAGGCAATTTTCGAGGAGGCGTTGCAGCCATGAACGCGACCAAACACAGCGTGGCGGCTGCGGCAGTGATTGTGATTTTCGGCGCCGGCATCCTCGTCGGTCTCTGGCTGCGAGCGCCGCACGGCGCCGGGCCGGCACCGCTGAACTCCCCCGTTGCTTCAATCGAGCAACGCTGGTCGGGCGCCACCTTGGAAGAATATCAACGGCGCTTGAAGCTGACGCCGACGCAAACCGAGACAATCCGGCCGCTGCTCAGGGAGACGTCACAAAAAATGGCCGAAATGCGGGGTGATTTGAAAACGGAATTGCACGCGGCGTTGCGCAGCATGAACGAGCGCGTGTCGCGCGAGCTGACCGTGGAGCAGCGGCGCGAGCTCGTGTCGCTCATCCGCGAAAAGCAGGCGCAGCGTGAGACTGGGATGAAGTGATGGCGTTCCGGCAGCGCGGAGCCGGCGCTGCGTTGGAGGTGTGTTCTTTTGCGAAGGAGCATGCGGCGAGCACGAGGGCGACGAGCGTAAGACCACGCGCGATGGGAAAAAATTAACCCGAAGGCAACGGGAACTGGCCAAGTCGTCCCGGCTTTGCGCCGGCCCCTGCACGCCGCGGTGTGGAGGGGGCGCGGTCCGGCAAGAGGGGAAAGGCTTGGGCAAAAACGTGCCGGCGCGCGCTGGGCCGGGCAGGTCGAGGATGAACTGCCGCGGGGTCCAAGTGAGGCCGATGCCTTTCGCGGGAGACCAGGTTTTCCCGTCGTCGGTGGAGTGCGATTCGTGGAGGTCCCCGCCCGGGCCGGTGCCGGTAAAGACCACGATGCGGGTGACGCCCCGGGGCTCCGCGAGCCGGTAAGCAGTGGGACAGTTTTTCGCGGTTTGCCAACTCGCCGGGATACCGAGGTGTTGCGACCACGTGCGGCCGCCGTCGTCGTTGCGTTTGAGCGGACCACAGGTGCCGCCATGGCCGAGGGTCTAGACGCAGAACGTTGTTTTGCCGTCAGGCCGGAGCAGGGTCGTCGGGTGGCCTTGATAGGTTTCGGGGGTGCCTGGGGTGACGACGACTTGGCGACCAGTGTCGGACGAGAGGTCGAGGATGCGCGCGGGATCGCGGAAAGTCTGCTTGAGCGCAACGGGATGGGAGGCCGCAGCGGGGTCGGCGGCGAGGGGCCGTATCGGATGTGAGCGGGTTGGCCCGGATGGGCGATTGGCTTCTGCTGGTTCGTTTCGGGGATCGAAAACGGGTGAATTTCAGGTGGCAAGAACGGCAGCGCACGGCGGCCGAGCGTATTCACCGCAGGAGTGACTTCCGAGAATTCCCTTGCTTTAGCGGACTTACCGTGTGTCTTAGCGGCTCGATCGTTAGTGATAGCGTTAGGCGACAGTATCTGGTGAGTCGTTGGCTGAGCGTTTGGCTTAAGTGATGATTTCGAAACCCAAGTCGGGAACGGACTGCTAGCAGACGAAGGATCTACGAGACATCACATGAGCAACTCCAAACTATACGTCGGAAATCTGTCGTTCAAGACCACTGAAGACGAACTCCGTTCTGCCTTCGGTCAATTCGGCGCCGTCACCGACGTTTACGTCGCGATGGACAAGATGACCGGTCGCCCACGCGGCTTCGCATTCGTCACCATGGGCACGGCCGATGAGGCCAAGTCCGCAGCGGAAAAGCTGAATGGCACCGATCTCGGTGGCCGCCAGCTCACCGTCAATGAAGCCCGTCCAAAAGAAGAGCGCCCAGGTGGCGGCTTCGGCGGCGGCGGCGGCGGCGGCGGTGGTCGCGGCTTCGGCGGCGGCGGCGGTGGTCGCGGCTTCGGCGGCGGCGGCGGTGGTCGCGGTGGCGATCGCGATCGCGGCGAGCGCCGTTACTAATCGATTCGTTCTCACGAACTGAATTTTCGAGGGACGGAGCTCCTTTGGGGCTCCGTCCCTTTTTCATTTTTACGTCGTGCGCACTTGGGTTGGTCGTTCTGCGCGCAGCGAAGCATCCAGCGGACCTTCCGGGTTCGCATTACGCAACGAGTGTCCAATCGGATCCTTCGCTGCGCCCAGAATGACCCCTCTATCCTGTCATGGCCTTTAAAGCTCTTAATCTCTCAGAAAACGTTCTCCGCGGCGTTCAAGCCGCCGGTTACACCGATCCCACGCCCATCCAGTTGCGTGCAATCCCCGTCGTCCTCGGTGGCGGCGATCTCATTGCCTCCGCCCAGACTGGCACGGGCAAAACCGCAGCCTTTGCGCTGCCCGTCCTCACTCGCCTCGGCCATCACGGCCGCGCCCGCGTGCTCGTCCTCGAGCCCACGCGCGAACTCGCAGCGCAGGTCGAAACCGCTTTCCGCGACTTCGCCCGCTTCACCGATATCCGCACCGTCGCCGTGTTCGGCGGTGTCGGCTACGGAGCCCAGCGCACCGAGCTCAAGCGCGGCGTCGACATCATCGTCGCGACTCCCGGCCGCCTCGTGGACTACCTCAAGACCGGCGAGATCAACCTGCGCGACATCACGATCCTCATCCTCGACGAGGTGGACCGCATGCTCGACATGGGCTTTCTGCCGGTCGTGAAAGACATCATCGCCCGCTGCCCGAAGGAGCGTCAGACGTTGTTCTTCTCCGCCACGGTGCCGCCGGAGATCGCCGCGGTCGCCTCGTTTGCGCTGCGCAATCCGGCGCGCGTCGAGTGCGGTGTCGCCCGCTCGGTCAACGCGTCGGTCAACCACGCGCTCTATCCCGTAGCCGCCGACCAGAAGTTCGAACTCCTTGAGGCCCTCCTCGCGAAGACGGACTTCGACAGCGTGCTCGTGTTTTCCCGCACCAAGCACGGTGCCGATAAAATCGCGCGCCGGCTCAAAGCCGCCAACCATTCCGTCGCCGTCCTCCACGCGAATCGTTCGCAGAACCAGCGCATCGAAGCATTGGCCGGTTTCAAGAGCGGCAAATACGAGGTGATGGTCGCCACCGACATCGCCGCCCGCGGCATCGACGTCGCCGGCGT
>Ga0209829_10001171_pt1 | contig 21990 bp, 20 predicted proteins | sample C_140205_EF_Meta_FD_187311 | JGI IMG/M metagenome (GOLD analysis project Ga0209829, IMG submission 187311) | Freshwater microbial communities from Lake Croche, Canada to study carbon cycling - C_140205_EF_MetaG (SPAdes) (version 2) | ecosystem: Environmental > Aquatic > Freshwater > Lake...
TTGTGGCGACAAGATTTCATCTTGTCGAAGGCAAGTGCAAGTTGAAAACTTGCACCCACATGGGAAAACTTGCACCCACATGGGAAAACTTGCACCCACGTCTCTTTGTGGCGACAAGATTTCATCTTGTCGAAGGCAAGTACAAGTTAAAAAACTTGCACCCACATGGGCAAACTTGCACCCACCTCTCTTTGTGGCGACAAGATTTCATCTTGTCGAAGGCAAGTGCAAGTTGAAAAACTTGCACCCACATGGGCAAACTTGCACCCACATGGGCAAACTTGCAGCCACATGGGAAAACTTGCAGCACGTTTGAGCGATGGCACCCAGCGGACACGGTTCCAGAAAGCTGATCAGACTGCTGGAAAACGCTGTCGCAATGGCCGTGTAAACTGCAAAAGCCGCCTGCTAGCGTCCCCGCTTCTTGGCCCGGGCCTTCTTGCGGGTTTTCGGCTCGTCGTCGGGAGCCGCCGGCTCCGCTGCTGCGGCGGAGCCAGGCACATTCTGCGGCACGATGATGCAGTTGTCGCCGAGCTCAAGCTCTTCCTCGTCCTCGATCGGCTTCCCGCGGTCGTCGAGCTTTACGTCGGCCTCGGCCGTCTTCTTCTTGGCCACCGCCAGGAGCTGTTCGTAGAGCTTGTCACGGTCGACGCCGTTGATCACCGACACGGCCGCGGCCACCTCCTTGAGATACCGCAGGAAGATGGTGCGGCGCTGCCCCTCCTGCGCCACGCGGAGTCGGCGCCGCAGATACATGCCGAGATTCCTGCCCACCGCCTGCAAGGCGAGGCGGATCTCCTTTTGGATCTCCGGATACGAGGCGATCGCCTCCTTCGACTCGCTTGTGAACGGCACCCACACGCTCGCCATATGCACCATCACTGTCACTGGTGCGCTCGGCAGACTGCCCCGCGACTGCGATAGGCCGTAGGAACGCCAGTTGGTGGCGAGGATCGTCTGCGTGACGGCGCAGGCGGCGTGCTGGAATTGCAGCGGCACGCGGTTGGCATATCGCAGCACGGTCATGCTCTGCCCGTCGTCCACGTTCACGTGCTGCATGGCCGAGTGCAGCGTCTGTAGGAGCTGCTTCTTAAGCTTTGACGGCGACTGCCGCGGGGCGAGCTTTGCCTCTGCCAGGATCCGGTCGGCGGCCTCGCCGCCCAGACCGGCGAACGTCGTGGTGAGAAACTGCCGCAGGCTGCGGGCGTCGCTTTCGCCGGCCAGTTCCGAGAGCGCCTCAAGCGACACCTTCTGCGCCGAGGGGCCGCCGCCGTAGGCCAACGCTGCCTCGATCACGAACGGATTGCCGCGGTAGACCCCCGGCGGTCGCGTGGCTGCCGTGAAGAACTCCCCCGGCACCACCTGCCTCAAGCCCGCCAGCAGACGCTGTTCGCCGATCGGCACGACGCAGTCGGTGGCCGGCGGTGGGATCTTGATCCCCTGGATAGCCGTGTAGACGGCGTCGGCCTCGCCGCGGCCGAGTTTGCCGGCGGTAACGCGGGTCGAGAGCTTCGCCGCGTCGCAGATCTTCTTTGCCGTGCCGTGGGAAACTCGCGAGAACGACTGCGTGAGGAACTGTGCAAGCGTGATCTTTGGATGTTCCTGCAGCATCGTCACGAGGCGGCCGAGTTCCACGCCGTAAGGGTGCGGCTTGATCTCCTTCGGCTCCGGCGGCAGGTCGTCGGTGGACCGCTCGAGGATCCGCTCGGGCCCGTCTGGTCCTTGGAAGTGGAGCCGGGCGTGCGGATTGGAGATCGCCGTCTGTTCTAGGTATTCCTCCACGCTGCCCCGGCCGCGCTGAAACTTCGCTTCCATCTCGATCGTCACGCGGGTGCCGTGGTTGATCGGTTCGCCGCGATCGTTCTCGGCCACCCATGCGATGCTGTGCTTCGACATCAGATCTGCGCCGCTTTTGCCGGCCGGGATGTCGACGCCAGCCCCCTTGCCGTTGAGGATCTCCGGCTGGTTGGTCTTGGTGTCGATCCGCAGTTCGGAATAGTGGGCCGGTTCCTTGGCCGACGTCTTGGAGATGATCTTCACCGGCTTGCCAGTGGTGAGCACGCCGTACATCCCCGCTGCCGAGATCCCGATCCCCTGTTGGCCGCGGCTCATCCGTAGCCGGTGAAACTTTGAGCCGTAGAGCAGCTTGCCGAAGATGAGCGGAATCTGTTTGCTGACGATGCCTGGGCCGTTGTCCTGCACGCCCATCCGATACCGGTTGCCGCTTTCGCCGACCGGCTCGAGATGCACCCAGATCTCCGGCAGGATGCCCGCCTCCTCGCAGGCGTCGAGCGAGTTATCGACGGCCTCCTTCACACTCGTGAGCAGCGCCTTGCGGGGCGAGTCGAAGCCCAGCAGGTGGCGATTTTTGGCGAAGAACTCGCTCACCGAGATGTCGCGTTGGCCGGCTGCGAGCGTCTGCGCCGTGGCCCGCCGCTTGGCTGGGGGCTTTATCGCGGCGGCAGTCTCGACAACGGGAGCGACTGCGGGCGGCGCGTCGGCCGCAACGGCCTTGGGGGGCCGTGTCTTTGGGTGTTTCGGGGAAGATGTGCGTTTGGCCATAGGCTTGTGGGGTATGAAAAATGTGATCGGACGGGCCATCCTTGGCAAGAGGGGCCGACTTTGTCGGTTGTAGGGGCAGTGCTGCTCGCCTTCAACGGCACCACTTCCGGGGAGGGACTCTGGTGGTTGTCAAAAAAAGGAGGGCATTGAATGCCGCGAGGGAAAAGGTTTTTTGTGAATTATGGCAGCACGTTTTCTGTCGGGATGAGCCCGACACGATGAAATCTCGTCGCCACAAGAGACACAATGCTGATGTTTCGCGAGCATGCGGCAGCCTCCTCGCGGAAGTTTTTGGTGTGAGACAGGACTTTGCCTGTTGTGCTGGAACGGAGGTGCCCGGAGTGCCCAGGTCATAAATCACCCCCGTGTTTGCCGAACTTCCCTCCTAGCGCCGCCTGCGGGCGTTGCCCCACCTGAGGATGGCGGGCGGTCGGCGTGGAAGCGATGAGGTGATCCGATGATGCGATCGAAAATGCTCCGCCGCGGTCTGTTCGCGGTGGCTGTGGCAGTGGAACTGGCTGCGGCCGGCCTCGCGACTGCCGCGCCGATCAACGGCGGCGTCGAAGCGCCCACTCCCGACGTCTTCTACAATTTTTATGCGCCGCCCGTGCCGGCGGGGGGCTACCCGGGCGCGGGTGCGCAGCTCTATGTGGCACCACGGCCAGTGCCGCCGCGGGTGGGCCACACCTGGTACACCTACCCGCCCTTCATGCCACACGAGTTTCTCTACAAGCACCGCCGGCACTACGTTCGCCCAGCCGGTGCGACGGGCATGCGGACAGACGTCCATGCGTATTGGTGGTGAGTAGTTCGTGGCAGGCCAGCACGTTGAAACGATGGGAAGTCAGGAAGGGAAGTCGTCCATGAAGCGATTCCAGAATGGGATGATCGTCGCCGGCGTGCTTGCGGCCTGCCTGGCCGGGGCCGCCCGCTCGGCGGTAGGCGGCGGCGAGGACGCCATCGAGAAGCGTTACTTTCTGCGGAGCCAGGGAAAGAGCTGGCACAGCGCGTGGTACGACCCGTCGGTGGGTCGCCCGATGGCGCTGGTCGTTCCCCCGACGGCCGAGTTCACCGCGGAATACGGATGGGGGGTGCCTAGCTCCCGAGTGATGCCGATCTATCACCAGTATCGTCGGCCGTATCCGGGGCCGGGCGCTGTGCCGGGCGGTTCGCGATTCATGCCGACGCCACACCAGCCCAGCGACACGGTCCAGTTTGGAGTGCATCCCATCCGCGGCCCCTGGGGCGCTTATTGACCGCTCCCGCACCGAGCGCGCAACTCGGCGATGCTTCTGGCTTGGCTCGCTGGTTATGAACCCGTTGGGCGATGTTCTCAAGCCATACGGCCGTCGATGCGGTGGTCGCTCTTCCGGCTGCCCGTGGGAAAAGTCGTCCGTGTCCTGACCGGATCTGAAAACAGTTCCACTTGAAAAATAGGGGTTTTTAGGGCCTTACGCCAGGCGGGAGACGCATGCCCCACGAACGGCTCATGCCAACGTGGGCGTTATGTTCCGACCGGACCGACCGGCTCCATCCGCTCCCGCGCGAGCGTCGCCCAGGGGCTTTCTGGCGCGAGCGTGAGGAATATGGCCAGATGCCGGCGGGCGGCAGATTCCCGGCCGACTTCGCGGAGCACACCCGCCATGTGCCAGTGGGCATCGGCGTAATCGGGCTGCTGCCGGAGTACCCCCTCGAGCGCGGCGAGGGCCAGTTCATGGTCTCCCAGTTCCGCCAGCACACAGCCGAGGCTGGACCGCGCCTCCAGATGATTCCCGTCGAGTTCGATGGCGGCGTAATACCGCTCCCGCGCGGCAGTGAGATCACCCGCACGATACAGCAACTCCGCCAGCATGAAGACAACCTGGGGCGTCGGCCCCTGGGCCTGCAGCACTGCCCGCAACGCCTCGGCCGCCTCGATGAGGTCGCCGGCGGCCTCCAGATCGGCGGCAAGGTCGAGCAGCTCGGTGGTGCTCACGGGATCGCTAGGATCGTCTTCGGCATCGGTGGCAAGAGCCGCATCAGGATCAGGATCAGAGTCAGCGGTAAAAATGGCCGTGATGGCAACCCCGCAGGACGGCCCATCGGCCGATTCTAACTGCGCGAGGGGCAGGCCATCGGTGTAGAAGCCAAGCTGCAATTGGCCACCGGCGCCCATCAGGCAGCCGTCGCGGCGGATGCTCAGCCGACGGCCATCGGTCACGATCCTTTCCGCCATGCGGGCGGCCTCGGCGGCGCCGCCGGGCGTGATGGCAGCGAGCTTGGCGTCGATCTCGCGGAGCGACAACCCAGCCGTCAGCAGCCGCACAAGCTGCCTGCCCACGACCAGTTGCGGGAAATCAAACCACTCGATCGAGCCAGCCTGTCGCACGGGCTCGAGCAGTCCGCTCCGCAGCCAGTGCCGCACCGCTGCCCGCGGCACGCCGAGCACATCAGCCATCATCGCCACGGTATAGAGCCGGCGCACGCCCGGATGGTCGTCCTCGAAGAGGGGGACGGTGGCTGCGGATGAAGGCGGTCTGCGGCGGCGGTACGAACGGTCGTCCGTGACCTTGCTGGGCATAAGGGGGATCCTCCCGGGATTCGAGAATCTATCCGACTGTTTCACCGGGGCCAACCGGGCTAGGAGAAACGTCGTCGTGAGCAGGGAGAATCGCGTTTTGTGTCGGGCTTGCCCGTCCGCTGACGAGGAGACTGCGCTGCCGCAATCGCGCAGCTCAGCAGATTCGCGGCAAGTGCTCGCCGATCGGCATGGGAACAACTCGCATTGCACCGAAGGGCGTCTTCATCACGACCATGCCGGGATGCCCGGCGATGACGCGCCCGATGATCTCGGCACGCTGTCCTCGCCGATCAGCCCGCATCACGGCGATCAGGTCCGCCGCTGCATCTCCCGGCACGATCGCCAGCAGTTTGCCCTCGTTGGCCACCAGCAGCGGGTCGAGCCCAAGGATTTCGCAGGCACTGGCGACGACGGGGGTGACGGGAACGCGGGCCTCGTCGATCTCGATTCCACAGGCCGCCAGCGACGCGATCTCGTTCAGACTCGTGGCAACTCCCCCGCGGGTCGGGTCACGCAGCAGCCGAATCTCCGGGCAGACGGCCAGCATGGCGGCGACCAGCACATGCAAGGCCGCGGTGTCGCTGCTGATCGGTGCGTCAAATTCTAGCCCCTCGCGTACGCTCATGATTGCCATGCCGTGGTCGCCGATCGTGCCGCTGACGATCACCGCATCCCCCGGCTGGATCGGCTGGCTGCCAAGCAGGACATCAGCGGCCACGACACCGATTCCCGACGTGTTGATGTAGCACCCATCGCCGTGGCCGCGTTCGACGACCTTGGTGTCGCCCGTGACGATCACCACACCCGCCTCCCGTGCCGCCGCGGCCATCTGCCCGGCGATGGCGGCCAGTTGCGAGATTGGAAATCCCTCCTCGATGATGAAGCCCGCGCTGAGAAACAGCGGCCGTGCCCCGCTCATCGCGAGATCGTTGACTGTGCCGTTGACCGCGAGATCGCCGATCGATCCGCCGGGAAAGAACAACGGTCGCACGACATACGAGTCGGTGGAGAACGCCAGACGGGCGCCATCGACAGTGACGACCGCCGAATCGCCGAGGCGGTCCAGGAGCGGGTTGCGGAACGCCGGCAGGAAGACATTTTCGATCAGCTCCCGCGACAACGCCCCACCGCCGCCATGGCCGAGAATCACGTGCGGATAGTCGCGCAGCGGCAACGGACAGGTGAAGTTGGCGAAGTCAATCGCGGGCCGGATGTCCGTCATGGAGCGCTCGGGGTGATGTGGGGAACGACACACTGACCGTCGTCGAGCCGGCATGCATTGATCTGCACGATACGCCCGTAGTTGTAGTAGGCTGCGCAGGCGCCCTCGCTGGAAACCATCGTGGCGCCGAGGGGATTGCGCGGGGTGCATTCCTTGCCGAACGCCGGGCACTGGTGCGGCTTCAACACCCCTCGCAGCACATCGCCACTCCTGCAGAGCGGCGATTCACTCGTCTTGATGCCGGAGACGTTGAATTTCAATTCGGCATCGAAATCCCGGTACGCATCCCGCAGCTTCCACCCGCTCGCCGGTATCACACCGATCCCACGCCAGGCGCGATCCGTCGGCTCGAACACCCGCTCGATCACGTCCTGTGCCACCACATTGCCCTGCTCGGTCACCACGCGTGGGTAGGCGTTTTCCACCTCAGCGCGGCCGTTTTCAAGTTGCAGCACGGTCCTCCGGATGCCTTCCAGGAGATCGAGCGGTTCAAATCCCGTGATCACGATTGGCACCCGAAACTCGTCCGCGATCGGTGGATACTGCCAAGAACCCATCACGCTGCAGACATGCCCCGCTGCGAGGAACGCCTGTACCCGGTTACCGGGCGACCGCATGATTGCGCGAATGGCCGGCGGCACCAGCACGTGCGACACCAACGCAGAAAAATTCCGCAGCCCCTGCTCGTGTGCGAGTTTCACAGCCATCGCGTTGGCCGGGGCGGTCGTCTCGAAGCCGATGGCCAGAAAGACCACCTCGCGGTCTGGGTTTTGCCGGGCGAGCTTGAGGGCGTCGAGCGGCGAGTAGACGACCCGTACATCCCCGCCGGCCCCCTTGACCTTGAAGAGGTTGTCGCGTGAGCCGGGCACTCGCAGCATGTCGCCGAACGAGCAGAAGATCACCTCCGGCCGCGCGGCGATGGCCAGGGCCCTGTCGATCATTTCGAGTGGGGTCACGCAGACCGGGCACCCGGGGCCGTGGATCATCTCCACCCCCTCAGGGAGGAGTTGGTCGATGCCGTTGCGGATGATCGAGTGTGTCTGGCCGCCACACACCTCCATGATCGCCCACGGGCGTGTCACGATCCTGCCGATGTCAGCGGCCAGTCGCTGCGCCGCTTCGACATCGCGGTATTCCGTGAGGAATTTCATAGCACGGTTCCGGTGTCGGTTGCGTGCGGGTCCGTCGCACGGAGTTCGGCGAGTTCCTCGTCGAGGAGGCCGAGTTCCGCGAACGTGCGGAGTGTCTCCTGCGCCGAGGCCTCGTCGATCTTGCTGATGGCGAAGCCGACGTGCACGATCGTGTAGTCGCCGACGCCAATGTCGGGAAGATAGGCTAGGCAGACGTTCTTCACGACGCCGCCGAAGTTGACCCGGCCCATGCGGGCGCCGTTCTCCTCGTAGACGGTCTCAACCTGTCCAGGCACGGCCAAGCACATCGTGTCAACCCTTTCTACAGTCCCAGAGCATCACCCGGTTGTTTCCCGAATCGGCCACGGCCAGCAGTCCGTCGTGCATGCAGATGCCATAAGGCCAGCAGAGCGTGTCGTGGAGCACAGCATCCCAGCGGTTCTCCCCGTTGCCGGCGAAGTCGATCTGGCCGATCACCGCTTCCGCCGGGGCCCCGTGCCGGCTCGCCGGCGGCATCTCCCAGAACAACACGCGGTTGTTGGCGGTGTCGGCTACCGCCAGGCAGCCGTCTTTTCCGGAATCGCTGCCTGCACTGCAGCCCACCGGACCATTGTTGCAGAGCGTAATGCTGTAGGGAAATCGTAGCCGCGAGGAGCCCTGCCCACCGTGGGGCATCTCCCAGGCGCTGCTGAAATCCTTCTGGCCGAGAACCCAGTCGGCGGCGCGGTCGCCGTCAGGCCTGCCGTTCCATCCGAGCACGCGATGGTTGCCCGCGTCGGACACCCAGAGCAGGTCTCCGGTGCCGGCGATGGCGTGTGGCCAGCGAAACGATGCGTGGCTCACCGGACCGCCCCGATTCTCATCCGCCGAGTGTTCGTCGGGCTGACCGAGGACCACGTCGGCCGGTTCGTCGCGAGACGGCAGCCCGTCCCAGATCAGCACGCGGCGATTGCCTGTGTCGGCCACGTGGAGCCGGCCGGCCACCCAGCCGACGCCATACGGCCAGTAGAGCGTGTCGCGTCCGACAGCCCGCCCCCGGTTGCGTTCGACATCCGAAAGCGAGTTTTGGCCGATCGCATAATCGGGCGGCACGTCGGACCGGTCCGGCACCGCATTCCAGACGAGCACGCGATGGTGCCACGGATCGGCGACGATCAATTTTCCGTCCACCACGATCACGCCCGTCGGTAGGTGAAAGCCGTTTCCGGGTCCGCGGCCGTGCGCCGCCGGCCCCTCGTCCTCGAATGTCGCCTGGCCGAGCACGATGTCGGCAGGCTCGCGATCCTCGGAGGGAATGGCGTTCCAGATGAGAATCCGGTGGTTTCCGGAATCGCAGACGATCAGCCGCCCGGCATCGAGCCACACGCCTCGGGGGGCGTACATCTGGCTGCGAGTCGGCTTCGCGTCGGGCAGGGCAAGCCTGCCCGGCGAATAGGCGCCCAGCCAGGCGAGCGGTCTGCTCATGTGGGACGCACCCAGACCATGCCGTCGGTGACACGCAGCGGAAAAGGCTCGAGTTGGCACTGCGGCGCCGAGAAACATTCGCCCGATGCACTGTCGAATTGGAAGCCGTGCCACGGGCACGTGATCGTGCCCGCGTCGGCATCGATGAGCCCATTGTCGAGCGGCATCCCCTGGTGGGCGCAGGCATTCCGAAACGCTCGGAGCCCCTCCTTCGACCGGATCAACAACACGTTCGCCGCGCCCGCATTGAACGCCACCGGCCGCTGTGTCCCAACGTCGTCGACTCGCGGTCCGACAACCCAGCCGCTCGCCGCATCGGGGCCGCCCGGGGACATGCCTCCCTGCTGCCCGGGCAGCTGAATTTGCACGACGTTCACCGGGTCGGCGATCGCGACGGGCTCCGTCGGCACCACCTCGACCCCCTCAATCTCCGGCACGTGCTCCTTCAGCGCCTCCTCGACGGTGTTGCGCAGCGTGACTGCCGACATTGAGCAGCCGTTGCAGCTGCCGGAGAGCGTCACGAATGCCTTGTTGTCGCGCACGTCCTCGAGCGCGACGTCACCGCCGTGCGACTGCATAAAGGGCCGCACCATCTCGATGACCCGGGCCACGCGAGTGCGCAGGTCGGCCCGCACGAGCCCGTGCATTGCGAACAGGGCGTAGACGGTGGGCTCCTCGACCAGTTCGAAGAGCAGCTCCTTGCCTCGCAGATCGGCCTTCAGCAGCTTCACGATTCTGGTCAGGCCAGCCTTGTGGAATTCCTCGATTGCCGACTTGACCGCCAGTGCCTTGGCACGCACCTCCGGTGCCAGGGCCGACACCTCGGCTATGGCCTTGTCGACTCGATCGGCTAGCTCCGAGAGATCGTCGCCCGTCGTCGCGGGCACGTCGGCTGCGTCAGGGCTGTGCGTTGCCATGATGGGTGTCCTCTTCAAACGGATTGGTAGCCGGCGTGCTGTTCGAGCACCTCGGTGGTTTTTTTCAGGAGCAGTTCGGTCAAGAGGCATCGGGCGAGTGCGACGAGCGTCTCCTCGACTGTGCCAGTGCCAGCATCCTGCCGCCCGGCCGTGACGCCAGCAAGTTTTCGCTTCGGCATCGCGCAGAGCACGAACGCCGCGCCGTCGGCGTTGTCGAGCAGGAAGTCCGCGAAGATCGCCTCGACGAATTGGTCGAGCCACACGCCCTCCGCGTTTGGGTCGGACCGAAGGAGTGCGAGTGCCGTCTCGGCGCCGCGATGTCGCTCTTCGAGCCGGGCGGCGAATCGCTCGGTGGCCGTCTGAAGCAGGAAGTCGAATTGCTGTCGCTGGTGGAGATCCATGGCGTGGTGTCTGCTTTCAGTGTGTGGGTGGTCAGCGTGGATGGATGGGCCGTGGCTCAGTTGGCAGTGGTTTCTGCTCGCACTTCGTCCATCCGGTCCTGGATCTGGTCAAGCAATTCCTTGGCCGCCGCAGCCTGCTCCGCCTGCTCGTGCCAAGAGAAGAGTTTGTAGGACTCCGCCAATTTTTCCACGGCGGGCTTGAAGATGCCCAGGTGTGCCAGGGCGTTCGCCTGATTGAGCAGAACCAGGGCGTAGGCCACAGGGTCGCGAGCGCGAACTCGCACCTGCAACACCTCCTCGTAGGCCTCGACGGCCTCGACGAGATTCTCCTGAGGATGCGAAGACGGCATATATTGCAGCGAGTTGGCCAGGTTCATCATCACGCTGGCCCACATGTCGGGATGCCGTTGGCGGTCGTAGACCTTGAGCGCGTGCCTGAACGACTGCACCGCGATCCCCATCCGGAGTTGGTCGCTCGCCTCGCGGGCGGGTATCGAGAGATAGGCGAGGCCGAGGTTGTTTTGCAACTGCCCGAACCATTGCGGGTGTTCTTGCTCGCTGACCCCGGACTGCAGCGCGGCCTGGTAGGCCTCAATCGCGGCGAGTATCGCCTGCCTGTGAATGCCTCCGCCGGCGTGCTGCAGCGAGATGCCGAGCTTCATCCAGAGTTCGGCCCGCAGCAGCGGGAACCGGGCCCCTGCGGCGAGCCTGAGCGACTGCCTGTAATGCTCGATGATCCGCGCCGGTTCGGCATCCGGCCAGGCCTGGCAGATCTCGGCCAACTGCAGTTCCAACAGCGCCGCGAACACCGGCGAGGCCTCCGTGCAGGTATCAACGGCAGTCTGCAGCATCTGGACGGCTGCTGCATACTCTTCTTTCTCGATGCGTCCGGTGGCAGCCGTCATCAGGGCGACGGCCAGCAGTTCGCCGTCGAGCCCTGACGGCATGGGCAGGGCATGGATGAGCCCGTGGGCGAAGGCAGCCACATCGAGCATTTCGCGGAGCGGCCCTGTGAATTCGCCGCCGAGTCGCTCGAAGTCGGCCGCGGTCGGGGCAAGCAGGAACTGGTTATATTGAGCGATCGGATCGGTGCCACCCACCTCCGTCCATGCCTGCTGCTGTGCGCCGCCGGCTGCCGTCACGAAAAACCTCCATGCCTCGGGCACGTCTGCCGACACGTCGCCGGCGAGCAGCGAGGCGCGGGCACGATCGTCGTCCGGCTGGGCGGCCGCGGGCAGAAGCAGGTGCGAGGCTGGGAACGGAAACAGACCCACGGGCTGGGGGCGGGTGATCAGCGGCGTGTTCGGGCCATGCGTCGCGTCGTTCATCGCTCCCCCGACCGCCACCCGTAGGCCACCCACGGCAGGGTCCCAGGCCGCCAGATAGGAGCCGTCTGGAATCTGGAAATCAAACACCTCAGCGATGAGAACACTGCGATCCCCGTCGGGGGTTCGCTGTTTGAGGATCAGGCCGCCGGCCGCCGCTCCGCGCGTCGGCAACAGGAGGAGCGATTCATCCCGCCACAGCGCCACGAGCACGTCGTCGGGGAAAAAACGGTTCGCGGTCGCGCGGTCAATCCGCATGGAGCCGGAAGCGGTAATCTCGATCGTGGCGGTGGGGACACTGCTGCTGGTCATGGCAAGGATCCGTTCGGCACGGCCTCTGCGAGTCGCGCAAACAGTGTTTCAACAAGGCGGTCGATCGCACGGTCGACAGCCGGAGTCAGTCCTTCCCCCACGTCAAACCGCTCTCCCTCGATCAGAAACACCGTGACGCGTTCTGGATAGTCTTCCTTGAGCAGCCATCTCGCAAACGCGATCGCATGGTCCCAGCGGAACGCATGCAGGTTGATGCCCGTGAGAGGCGGCAGATGCTCCACCTCGTGGCCCGGCACCTCGAAGAGCGTGCCTGGCTCGCTGCCGGTTGTGCAGGCATCGACGAGGAACACGTCCGGCACGCCCCGCATCTGAAAGGCGACGTCCATGCCTCCCGTGCCGCCGTCGGCGCAGTGCACACGGGACGGCAGGCCTCGTTCCCACATGCGGCGCACGAGGATCGGCCCTGCCGCGTCGTCGCCGCGCAGGATGTTGCCGCAGCCGATAATGAGCGTGCGTACGTCGAGCCGCGTGGGCTTTGTGGGATCGAAGGCAATCTCGATGGTCATTCGATGCCTAACCCATTTCGCCGATCTTGAAACGGGCCATTTCCTTGCCGGTCTTGCCGTCATACGCATGGACGGTGCAGACGAGGCACGAATCATAAGACCGGGCGACGTGGCCCATCTCCACAGGATCAGTCGGATCCGTGATCGGCGATCCGATGAACGACTGCTCCATCGGGCCGTGCACGGCGTGGCCGTCCCGAGGCCCGATGTTCCACGCCGTCGGCGTGACCACCTGATAGTTTTCGATCTTGCCACCCTCGATCACGATCCAGTCGGAGAGCGAACCGCGGGCCGCCTCCGTCGAGCCAAAGCCCTTGCCTGACGTGTGTTCGATCGGCTTGGTGTAGAACTTTTCGTGCAGTTGCAACTGGCTGAGCCACTTCTGCGTCAGCGTGTAGTATTTGCACGCCTCGTGCATCCGTGCCATCACTCGGACAAGCACGCTCGGGCCCGCCGTTTTCACGGCGTCGAGAAAAAGCGGGTCGTGATCCTGGTGCTTGGCGGCGTTCGGCCGACCGGCGATCACCTGGCGGGCAAGCGGACCGGCTTCCAACGGCATGGCGCCCTTGCCCGCAATCTCATACCGTGGGCTCTTCGCCCAGCTGTATTTGCCCTGTTTGCGTCCTTCGGCCGGGTCAATCGGGTCGGTGACGCCATTCCACGGATGGAGATACGTGTCGCCCTTATAGAACGAATGGGCGGTCGACTCGCGCACCCTCAGGTGCTCGAAGTCGTGAAAGTCGGTGCCGTCGTAGACGCCGGCGCGGTTGATGAGCGCTGCGTTTCGGCCGTCGATCGTTGGGTTTTCGTAGAGATCCGGCTGGAAGTAGGTGCCGGTCGCGAGAAATTTCCCACCTCCGTAACCAAACGTATCGAGGCCGATCTCCCGGCCGAACCGTAGAAATACGCCGCAGTCAGAGTTTCTTTGGCTGTCATTCTCGTCTGCCCAGGCCCAGACGTCGCTCCACGACTTGTTCTCCAACCAGCGATCGATCGAGCAGCCCAGCCACGCCTTTTCCAGCCACTCCCGCTTCCAGTAGTCGAGGATCGCGGTTGCGCGGGTCACGTCGGCGAGATTCGGTGCGCACATCACGCCGCCCGGGATCATGAAGCTGGAGTGCGGCCACTGGCCGCCGAATATCGCGTAGACCTCGACCGGCTTGCCCGACAGCGTCACGCCCTTCTCGTAGGCCGTGCCCACGAACGGCGAGAACCGCTTCACGCACTCGTCATAGCCCTTGGCCCGGGCGTACTTCTTGTTTGTGAGGTCGATCGCGAACAACGCGTAGAACCATCGCGGGATCGACTGGAGGGTCTCACAGGCCTGCGCGATGTTGCGGATCAGGGTGGCATTCTGCGGCACGTGCGTCTGCCACGCCGTGTCGAGCGCATAGCACGCCTTGTAGAGATGGCTGCCGCCGCAGATGCCGCAGATGCGAGGCGTGACGATCAGGCCGGCCTGCGGATCCTTCCCCCGCAGGATGATCTCGAAGCCACGAAACATGCTGGCTTCGGTCCAAGCATCCGTGACGACGTTATCGGTGACCTCGACATGGAGGTCGAGATCGCCCTCGACCCGTCCCAGCGGGCTGATGCGCATCGGTGTCGCTGTTGCGGAGGCCATGGATGTGCTCCTTGAGGGGGTGTGTCAGACGACGAACATGTCTTCCTTGGACCAGTTGGGCGCGGCGAGCTTTGCCGCGGCTGCATGGGCCATGTATGTGAGGTGACCGGTGCCGGTCTGCCCTTCCTTCGGAATGAATCCGGCAATCTTTTGCGTCTTGAAGACGGTGCCAGGCATCAGGTCGTGGAACGGGAACTCTGGCTCCGTGCACCCCGTGCACGGCATGCCGGCGCGGGTCTTCGACGACTGCCTGTTCCAGAGGATTCGATTGCAGGGCGAATGGGTCATCGGCCCGCGGCAGCCAAACTCGTAGAACAGACAGCCGGTCCGAGTGCCCTGCCCAAACTCGTGCGTATGCTGCTTGTACTCGTAGAATTGCACCCGCGTGCAGCCGGTCTGCGTGAAGGTCTTGAAAAACGTCTGCGGCCGCTGCAGGTCGTCGAGCGCGATGTCGCCCGTGCGGCCGCTGGCGATTGCCACGAGGATCTGTGTGACCCAGTCAGGGTGCGACGGACAGCCGGGGATATTGATCACGGGCAGCCCCCACTTCGACTTGAAGTCGGGCCCGAGGAATCCGCCCCGATCCCGCTTGAGGTACTGCAGCCCGATGCTGTCGGACGGGTTGGGCGATGTCGCCGGGATGCCGCCCCAGCAGGCACAGTCGCCGAGCGCCACCACGGCGTTGGCCACACCGGTTAATTCGCCAACCCAGTCCATCATCGGTCGGTCGGCGAACATGTTGTAGCGACCGGTGCCGTTGGGGGCACGGATCACCGTGCCCTCGAAGACGAAGATGTCGAGCGGCCGCTTGCCCGAGACGATGTCGCGGAGCATCTGTTGCACCTGGTCGCCAGCCTCGAGGCCGAGCGACGGATGCCAGACGACGTCGATGCCGAAATCGGTGACGAGATCGCAGGCGCTCGGTTCTTCGGCGTTGAGAAACGACATCGTATTGCCGCTGCACGCACCGCCCTGCAGCCACAGAAGAGTTGCCATGGTCGACCCCTTTCTTCCAAAGAGAACCGGAGGAGTGGTTACAGTCCGAATTTCACGAGCATGCCGCAGGTGAGGATCGCCAGCCCAGTGAAGGCGTGGCCAAAACGACTCAGCCGCGGCACATGCACGAACGAGAATCCATAGCGCATCACCAGCACCGCCGCCGTCATGGTGCCCACGGTGGCGACCGAAAACGCGGTGATGACCAGCACGACCGCCAGCGCATCCGCCTTGGCGGCCGGAAACATCAGGAGCGGAATCAGCGGCTCGCAGGGGCCGAAGATGAACACGAGAAACAGCAGCCACGGCGCCCACACGCCCGCGGACTGTGCGTTGGCTGAGGCGTGTAGCGTGGCAGGCGACGACGCCTCGTGGACGTGAAGGTGCGCCGTGTCGTGCGTGTGCAGGTGGCAGTGCAGCGTGCCGTCAGCGTGGGCGTGGAGATGCGTATGGGGCATGTTCCGCACCGCCTGCACGATGCCCCACGTCAGGTACATCGTGCCAAACGCGATCAGCATCCATGCGGCCATGCCGCCGCGCCATGACTCAAGCGTTTCGAGCTGCATGACCATGGCTCCGACCGCCAGGCCGACGACGCCGATGACGACCGATCCGGCCACATGGCCCACGCCGCACGCGAGCGTCACCCAAAACGTCTTTCGGATCGACCACGCTCCCGACCTCGCCATCGCGACGAACGGGATATAGTGATCCGGCCCCAAAATCGTATGCACGACCCCGATGCACAGGGCAGTCACGCAGAGGATGGCGATGTCTGAATTCATGAGAATCCATCAGCCCAGGAAGAGTGAATGAACTTTTATGCTTGTCGATGCAGTCGCCGATCGTTGGCGGTTGGGAAATGGTAGGCGGCGGAACTGTAGAATTGGAAAATTGGACAGCAGGCTGTGGTTATGGCTGTAAATCGTCAGGACAATTTGGCTGGCCGGCGATTGAGTTCGCACGCGACGTAGATTTTTTTCGCGCAATCAACTTTTTTGCTTGAGCACATCGGTTGGAGCGACCTGCCGCCATGCACGAACTGTCGATCGCCATGAACGTGGTGGAAATGGCCAGCGAGCAGGTGCGGCAGGCGGGCGGTGGGAGCGTGTCGCGGGTGACGCTGCGGATCGGCCGCTTGTCGTGCGTTCACCAGGACTCGCTGCGATATAGTTTCGAACTGGCGCGGGAGGGCACGCCGCTGGCGGGAGCAGAGTTGCGGATCATTGAGGTGCCCGTACGTGTCTTCTGTCCCACCTGCCAGGACGAATTCGAACTGCCCGGCATTCAGCGGTTTGCCTGTCCGGCATGCGGAACCCTGAGCGCCGACATCCGCCAGGGGCGCGAACTCGACCTGGAATCAATAGAACTTTCCGAGGCCACACCATCATGATCGAGCCGAGAATCCTCGAAGTACGGACGAAGATCCTGAAGAAGAATGACGAACTGGCTCGCAGCATGCGGCGGCAGTTCGAGTCGCTCGGCCTGTTGGTCGTGAATATGGTGTCGAGCCCCGGCACCGGTAAAACCGCCTTTCTCAAGGAAACGCTCGTCCGTTTGAGGGGCCGTGGCATCCCCGTCGCGGCCGTCGTCGGTGACCTGGAAACAGACAACGACGCCCGGCGGCTCGCCGAAAGCGGCGCGCCGGTTCGGCAGATCATGACCCACGGTTTGTGCCACCTGGAGGCCGATATGGTGCAGCAGCACATCGCCGACTGGGATCTCGCCGGCCTCCACTATCTGTTCATCGAAAACGTGGGAAACCTCGTCTGTCCGACGAGCTGGGATCTCGGTGAGTCGGTTCGCCTGGCGCTGCTCTCGGTCACCGAGGGGGAGGACAAGCCGCTCAAGTACCCGGGGCTCTTCAACACTTCCGACATCGCAGCCATTACGAAGATCGACCTGGCTGCTGCCTGTGAGTTCAACCGCGACGTGGCCCGGGCCAACATCGAAGCCGTGCGGCCGGGGATGCGGATCATTGAAACGTCGGTTCGCAGCGGCGCGGGCATCGATGAGTGGCTCGACTATCTTGCCGCCAAACGCCACGAGCTCGCGTGACCGCGGCGGCGGCTCAACCGTTGAGCCACTGCCGTGCGAGCACCGCTTGGCCGAGCGCGAGGCCACCGTCGTTGGCCGGCACCCGGTGGTGAAACAACACCTCAAAGCCGGCGTCGTGCAATGCGTCGAGCGTGAGCGAGAGCAGGACCGCGTTCTGAAAGACGCCTCCCGTCAGGCCCACCGTTCCACCGCCGCCCTGCATTCGCAGCCGGGCGCAGACCTCCGCGATCATGTGGGCGACTCCCCAATGAAACCGCGATGCGATCACGGCGGGCGTGGTGCCGTCCACCACGTCCCGCACCACGGCCCGCACGACCTCGTGCCACCCGATCCGCAGTGGCTCGCCGTCCGCGATTGTGAACGTATACGCCTCGCGTTTCTCGGGAGCCATCCCGGCCAGGGCCTCCAGGTTCATCGCGGCCTCGGCCTCGTAGGTGATCGACTGCCGCACCCCGGCCAGAGCCGCGATCGCATCGAACAACCGGCCCATGCTGCTCGTGGCGGCGCAGTTGACGTTTGTGGCGATCTGCTGCCGCAATACTTCGCGGGCCGTGGCCGGCGTCGCTTGCACTGGCGGCAGCCGGTCGTCCCAGGCATTGCCACTGGCGGAGAGGAGCGCCAGTGCGATCCGGCTCGGATGCCGGATGCCCGCGTCCCCGCCGGGGAGCGGAAAGGGGACCAGGTGCGCCGCTCGCCTGAAGGCATCCTGGGCAGAGAGCGGCCCATCGACGCTGAAAAATTCGCCGCCCCAGATCGTGCTGTCGAGGCCGTAGCCGGTGCCATCGAAGCAGACGCCTATCAGCGGCCGCCAGTCGGCGCCCGTCCTTCCGCTGCCGCCGTGCTCGGCGATGAGTGACGCGACGTGGGCGTGGTGGTGTTGGCACTGTAGGAGCGGGATGCCGAGCGTGTCGGCACAGCGCCGTGCCCAGCCGGTGGAGAGGTAGCCGGGGTGCATATCGGCCACGATGGCCTGCGGCCGCACGCGGAACAGCTTCATCAGGTGGTCGGCCGTGCGGGAGAGCGAATCGAGTGTCTCGATGGTGCCCATGTCGCCGATGTGCTGGCTCATGATGGCACGGTCGTCGTGGGCGAGGCAGAGTGCCGCCTTGAGTTCGCCGCCGACGGCCAGCACGTTGGGTCCAGACCGCCCCAGCGGAATCGGCAGCGGCGCGTAGCCCCGCGAGCGGCGGATCGGCATCACGGTTCCTGCAGCACATCGCACCACCGAGTCGTCGCAGGCAGTGTGGATATCGCGGTCGTGCAGCAGAAATCCGTCCACGAGTGCGTCCAGCCGGCTGGCGGCCGTCTCATTGTCGCGGACGATCGGCTCCTCCGAGAGATTGCCGCTGGTCATCACCAGCGGCGGCAGGCCCTCGCAGAGCAGGTGGTGCAGCGGCGTGGAGGGGAGCATGACGCCGAGGAAGTCGTTGCCCGTAGACACTTCCGCGGAGATCGCGACCGCTTCTGCTTCCGACTCCGCCGCGGGCGACTTGTGCAGCAGTACGATCGGCCGCTCCCGGCTCTCCAGCAGCCGTTGTGACTGTTCATCAACGCAGCCGATCCGCCGGGCGGCGTCGATGTCGGCCACCATCACGGCCAGCGGCTTGCCGACCCGCCGCTTCCTGTCGCGGAGCAGGCCGACGGCACGGTCGTTCGTCGCGTCGCAGACGAGGTGAAAGCCGCCCAGCCCCTTGATCGCCAGGATCTGCCCGGTGCGCAGCGCGGCCCGGGCGGCGTCGATCGCGGCCTCGCCTAGGCAGGTCGCCCGAGACCGCTCCGTCGGCACCGGCCGCGGATCGCCCGGCGCGTGCGCCGCAAACCAGACCGTCGGCCCGCACTCGCCGCACGCATTGGGCTGCGCGTGGAACCTGCGGTCGGCGGGGTCGGCATACTCGGCGTTGCACCGCGGGCACAGAGCAAACGGCGCCATCGTCGTGTTCGGCCGGTCGTAGGGCAGATCGACGATGATCGAGAATCGGGGCCCACAATCGGTGCAGTTGATGAACGGATACCGATGCCGGCGGTTTCCGGGATCGCACAGTTCCGCCATGCATGCGGCGCACGTGGCGATGTCGGGCGGCACCGCCGTGGCGCGGACGCTCTGCCCGCCGGAGTCCGAGTTCGCGAGGCTCTCCAGGATCGCGAACCCGTCGCCGTCCGATGCGGATAGTTTCGCGGGGATCGTCTCGACGGTCAGGGAGTCGATCGCGGCCAACGGCGGAATGTCGTCCTGGAATCCGTGGATAAATCGCTCGACTGCGGCCGGCTCACCCTCGATCTCGACGACGACGCCGGAGGCATCGTTGGCGACCCAGCCGGCGAGGCCGCATCGCCGGGCACGTCGCCACACGAATGGCCGGAATCCGACCCCCTGCACGACGCCGGTGACCGCCAGCCGTTTTCGCACGGCGGCACTGAGGCGGTGTTTCATGGATGGCCCTCTGAGAAAGAGTATGCGGAGACCACGCTATTACCTAGGCGGCGGCACGCTGGCGATCCAGCCTTCGAGCGGATCGACGTCCGCAGGCAGGCCGTAGCCGGGCAATGCCGCGGCGTGGCCCGCCTGCAACGCACAGATCACGGCGTCGAGCAGGTCGCCGCTGCCATCGGCCACGAGCCGCATCGTCCAGGCTGGATCGATCGCCAGCGTGACGGTGAGCCCGGCCGTGCCCGCGACGAGGGCCGCGAGGATCGACTCGCGGTTATGCTGACGGTCGGGCGTCTGATTCGCCGCCGCATCGCTCTTGTACGACGTCCGGCAGACCTGCCTGGCCGTGAAGCCTGGATAGGACTCAAGCGCGATCCGGGCGGCGGCCGCCGCGCGACCAGTGGGAAGATTGTGCCGATGTGCCGGAAACGTGAGGCCCGAGGCCAGCATCCGGCCGATGCCAGCGTGCATCATCCAAGCGACCGGCGGATTGGTCCAACGCATCGCCGGGCTCGAGCCCGCCGGTTTGTCGGCCGCGCGCCAGGCAAACTTGTCGCCCGCGGGCCGTGCGTCGCACCATCGCTTGAACACCGCCCGCAGCGATTCCCGCGGCTGCGCGCAGAAAAACTCCACGCACTCGGTCCATTCGGTGGGCCAGCCCTCGTGTTCGATGAGCGTTCGCGGCTGGCCGAATGGCAGGTCGAAGCCGCCCAGCCACGGCCCGCTCTCCGCAAGAAAAGCCTCGAAGGCCGGCAGCGTGGCGAGTGTGCGGATCGTGTCGAGCCGGTACACCGGCCGCTGTCCGTGGCCGAGTAGGCAGCCCACGGCGGCGGTGATCGGTTTATGAGCCGTTGGCGCCGACGAGAAGTCTACCCCGAGCAGCACGCTTTCCATGCCAGCCTCGCGCGGACGGCTCACTTCGCAAACGGCCGGCTGCTCGTTTTGTCGGCTGTGGGGAAATCGACCGGCACTGGCAGGCCAACCTTGCCCGTGGCGGCCCACTCGCTGCCGCGTTGCAGCGTCGTGATGAAGCCCACGCACTCCTGGGAATCGTCGCCGTGTCCCATCGGCGTATGAAACACGCGGCCCTTGCCGTATTCGATCGTCATCATCATCGGCTCGTGCCGCTTGGTCTTCGGCGAGTAGGCGGTGGCCAGCACTGCCATTTTTTCGGCGGGCCCGCGCAGGCTGTCGTAGAGCTCGTCGTTCATGTGCATCCAGGTGACGGGCATTCCCTTCGTGATCGGGTGCGCGGCATCGCGGACGATCACCGCAAAGGGCGACTGCGGGCCGTGGCTGCCACCGGCGCCGGCGGCCGTGTCGCGGACGAGCTTGCCTTCGTCACTGTAGTAGACGTAGGGACCGCTCTTCTCGTTGCGGCCATCCCAGCCGCCCAGGCCGATCATCGCGTTGTAGGCGGCCCAGTCTGGGAATGAGTTGTCGGCCGCATGCACGGCGACGAAGCCGCCGCCGCCGCGGACGTAGTCCTCAAACGCGGCCCGCGTCTCTGCGGGCCACGCAGCGGCCTTGTAGCCGAAGTTGCTGACCACGACCGCGTAGTTCCGGAATGCCGGCTTGAAGGTGGAATCCTCGCCCTTCGGTGCATGGGTGACAACGTCGACCGTGAAGAGGCCGGAGTCTTCCAAATATTGCTTCATCATCTTCGTCGTCTGCGGCCAGTTGGCGTGGTTGTTTTGCCCATCCACGATCAGAGCCCGCAGCGGCTTGGCCGCTGCCGCAGGCTGCTGCGGCTCGGCGGCGGGGGCAGGGGAGACGAGTGCTGTCAGGGTGGCGCAGATCAGGGCGAGCAGGCAGCGGTTTTGCATCGGAGAACCCCCGGTCGAATGATTGAGCTTGCTATCGGACTTCGCAGGAACACCGTGCGAAGAACATTCGTTGCCGGCTGTGCCGGCAGGCGGCGATTCTAGCAGGTGTGGATACAGTGCGTGTTGGACCGCACGATGCGGTCCCCGGTGCGCAGCACTCGCCAAAGCAATGATGTTTTCAGCCTCCGCGGCAGAATCTGTGGGATATTTCCGGCTCGGGTAGGGTTACCCCATCGGGTGAAACAGCGTGATTTCGATGCTTTACGGCGTTCTCAAGCCATAGGCTTTTCTGCCGGTCATTTTCGCCTCGCCGTTGAATCCCTCGACGCCGCCCGATGAGATCATTGCCTCCAGCTCGGAACCAGTCGAGGATCAGATGCCGGTGTCTCTTGTGGCGACAAAAGGGCATCGTGTCTCTTGTGGCGACAAGATTTCATCGTGTCGAAGGCATGTGCAAGTTGAAAACTTGCACCCACATGGGAAAACTTGCACCCACAAGATTCCATCGTGTCAGGCTTTCTCTTTCCCTGTGGCGACACGATTTCATCTTGTCTCTTTGTGGCGACACGATTTCATCGTGTCGAAGGCATGTGCAAGTTGAAAACTTGCACCCACATGGGAAAACTTGCACCCACATG
>Ga0209829_10001172_pt1 | contig 21968 bp, 24 predicted proteins | sample C_140205_EF_Meta_FD_187311 | JGI IMG/M metagenome (GOLD analysis project Ga0209829, IMG submission 187311) | Freshwater microbial communities from Lake Croche, Canada to study carbon cycling - C_140205_EF_MetaG (SPAdes) (version 2) | ecosystem: Environmental > Aquatic > Freshwater > Lake...
GCTTGGCCAGTCTTGTTTCCCGGCATCGAGGGCGAGTAGAGAACCCGGCCCATCTCGTCTTGGGTCTTTTCGAGCTTGGCGCTCATGTAGACGTGGCGGCCGGGCAGGTCGCGGAAGGCTCGGATAATGTCCGCCATTTGCTCCTGCATCGCGCCGTAGGCGGCGCGTGGGTCTTTGTTGCTTTTTTTCTCGGCGTTCAGGACAACCTCGGCAATCTCGCTGATGCTGTCCAGCGCCACCGATTGATAGTCCTTGGCCTCGTGGCTGTCGCGAAGCCAAGAGTAGGCCTCCATCAGGGTGGCCATTGAGGTAACCTCAATGTAGGGCAGGTTTGCATCCTGAATGCTCAGGAGCCCGCCTTCGGCGCTCAGAATGATGGGCGCTGGCAAGGTTGCCGCCAGGGTGGTCTTGCCTGCGCCTGCTTGGCCGTAGACAAGGAGCTTGGCGCCGTTTGACGCCAGGGTGGCGGTGGTTTTTAGGTTGATGCTCATGCTGTCTCTCCATCAGCGGCCAGCGAGACGCTGACCCATTCGAACGAGCTGCCCTCGGGCAGTACGGTGGTCCCCTCTGGGAGCCGCGACCCCTGCAGCTGGGCAACGTACATCCAGTCGCCGACCGCCAACTTGACGCTGATGCGGTTCATCGGCACGCCCAAGAGGGCGGCGGTGTCGGTGTGGCCGACGGCGCTGGTGTAACGACCAGCCGCCAATGTGCGCTCGGGGCGCTGGCAGGGTGCAAACCGCACCCGGTGAAGATCAGCTGGGGCGACCATGCCCAGGCTGAATGAGTTTGCGATATAAATCATTGCTGCTTGACTCCAAAAATTGCGTCAATCAGGGCATTGCTGCCCTTAGAGTTGGGGAAGCGCTTTGCGTAGGCTGCGCGCTGGGCAGCCTCGCGTGCGGCCTTTTCGGCCTGAAATGCTGCAAATGCAGCATCGCCCCGCGCCTTCTCGGCGGCTTGAGCAGGGGTTAGGGTTTTGCGTGACATGAAATCCTCTTACGTTTAGCACTCGTCGGGAAGTCCGTTCAGTGCATGGATAGCATCCTACACCATCTTTTCGACTTGTGGTATACTTTTTTTCAATCTTCACCAACTTTTTTTCAGGAGTACGCTTTATGATGACGATTGAGCAGATCATCGCCGGGCTGCAAGACCGCAAGGTTCGGGTCGTTGCAGCGGCCACCGGCCTGCACTACAGTACCGTGCTTGCCCTCCAGCGAGGTCGCAGCAAGAGACCCCGCATCACCGCGATACAGCGGTTGTCGACCTATCTATCCAAGGCACCAGCCAATGGCAGACCTGACTAGCATCTTCGGCGGCGTCTACGCCCTCCCCGAGCCCAAGAGGGTAGACCCGCCAGACGAACAGCTGCGGGAGGCAATGATTGAGGCGGGTTTAGAGCCGCCGGAGAATATCTATCTAGACGGTCAGCTGCATAGGTTCAACTCCGGCACCAAGGGCACGCCAGGCCACAGCAAGCCAGGTTGGTACGTTGCATTCGGTGATGGCGTCCCGGCAGGTCGCTTTGGTTGCTGGCGTGCAGGCATCGAGCAGGCCTGGCAGGCGGAGATGGGCAGGAAACTCACCATTGCCGAGGAAATGGCGCACACCAGGCGCATGGCGGAGGCCAAGGCAGCGCGGGAGGCCGAGCAGGAGCGCAGCCAGGCGGTTGCCGCCAGTACCGTGGATGCGATCTGGACAGCAGGCGGTGCGGCGAGTGCGGACCATCCTTATCTAGCACGCAAGGGCATAGCCCCCAATGGCGCAAGGATCACCGGCGACGGGCGGTTGATGGTCCCGTTGTACGGCGCCGAGGGTGATCTGGCCAGCGTTCAGTACATCGCAGCCGACGGCGAGAAGCGCTACCACCCCGGCGGTGCCACTGGCGGCAAGTTCTGGATGCTTGGCGAGCCTGGCAGCACGATCTACATTGCCGAGGGTTTTGCCACTGCCGCCACTATTCACCAGGCCACCGGCAAGGCCTGCGCGGTGGCGTACAGCGCCAGCAACCTAGTCCCGGTGACTGGAGCGCTTCGGGATCGGTTCGGCGCACAACAGGACTTGGTGATTGTGGCCGACAATGATGCGTCTGGAGTGGGCCAACGCTACGCCGAGCAGGCCAGCGCCAAATACGGCGCCAGGTCGGTGATGCCGCCGCAGGCTGGGGACGCCAATGATTACGTCCAGGCAGGCAATGACCTGGCGGCGTTGCTTGAGCCATCGGTGAGCGACTGGCTGATGCCAGCGGATGAGTTCTCCCGCCAGCCAGCGCCGATTCGATGGATGGTCAAGGGCTGGATTCAGCAAGCCGCGCTCATCATGGTTCACGGTCCCAGCGGCGGCGGGAAGACTTTCGCCACGCTTGACTGGTGCCTGCGCATGGCCCAGGGCCAGCAGGATTGGTTCGGGCACCGTGTAACGCCAGGCGCGATTGTCTACTTGGCGGGCGAGGGCCACCATGGTCTGCGCAGCCGGATAGCGGCGTGGAAGGAGCGCCATGGTAATGGCCAGCCTCTTAATATGTATCTCAGCAAAAGCGGCTGCGATCTAGATACTCCAGAGGGCTACCGCAAGGTCTCCGAGCACATCAGGGCGCTACCGATCAAGCCCGCCATCATCACGATAGATACTCTCCACCGCTTCAACTCCGGCGACGAGAATTCATCCCAGGATGCCAAGGCGATGCTTGATGCTTGCGCCATGCTAATGGCAGAGTTTAATTGCACCATCATACTGGTCCACCATACTGGCGTATCTGAGGAGACCCAGCATCGAGCCAGAGGCTCAAGCGCTTGGCGCGGTGCGCTGGACATTGAGATCAGCATCGTCCCGGCCAAGGGTGATGCGCCGATGGAGATTATTCAGCGCAAGAGCAAGGACGCCGAGTTAGCAGCTACCTTATATGCCACGCTGGAGAAAGTAATTATTCCTGGTTGGTTTGACGAGGATGGCGATCCGGTCACCAGTGCCGTGTTGGTGCAGGCCGGGGCGCTAGAGAAGACCACCAAGCGCAAGCTCAGGAGCACCAATGCCAACGTGGCTTGGGAGGCGTTCAAGGTGCTCAATTCGAAGCTGGTCGCTCGGTCAGAATGGCGCCATGCATTTGATGATTTGTCCGAGCTGGAGTCCACCAACAGCAAAAAGCAAGCGTTCGCCAGGGCCGTTGTTGAGCTGCTTGAGCGCGGCGAGATGGTTGAGGATGAGCCCGGAATTTATGAGCTGGGGATTGGATTTTGACCGGGTACAGGGTACAAGCGGGTACAAGCGGGTACAGTTGTACCCTGGCGAAATACGTGTTTGGGGTACAACCGGGTACACACCCCTTTAGGGGTGTACCCGCTGTACCCGAACATCGTGCAAAAAATGCGTATCCGGGAGGCTCCCTATTGACAGACTGCTTTTTTTGCTATGATCGGCCACATGACTGAAATTGCTGCCTTTGTTCTGGCGTTGCTGCACTCCAGCACTAACGCTCATCTGATGCACTGGTCTACTAAGAGCTTGTCAGTCCATCTGGCGCTTGGGGACTACTACGCTCAGATCATTGACCTGGCGGACCAGTTCGCCGAGGCCGCTATGGGTCGTTACGAGCAGCTTAAAGAGTTCCCGCAGGACTACCACCAGGCCACCGAGCCGGTGGCGTACTTGGAGTCTATGAAATTGTTTGTCCAAGAAGCGCGGCAGCATCTGCCCCAAGACAGCGAGCTACAGAATCTTGTCGATGAGATTGCCGACCTGATAAACTCAACCCTTTTTAAACTCCGTTTTCTGGATTAAATACATGCTGCAACCGCTCCATGATAAGGTAGTTATTAAGCCGAATACTCGGCAACTATCTGATATTATTATTACCAATAATAAAGAACCGTTTAATGAAGGTACGGTCGTGGCTGTTGGGCCGCTTGCGCTGGACGTGCAAGTGGGGGATTTTGTAAAGTATGGTAATGGCGACTATTTGAAATGGCCGACGCATAAGGTAGATGGTCAGGATTATCAGATTATTCAAGAAGCTGATATTTGTGCTATTGTTGAGCATTAACTCAAAGGAATACAATCATGTCTAATTCTATTGCTACTGGCGTTGCATATAATGACCCGGAGTTCTCGACCGTCTACGCTACGGCGGAGATTGGGTACAGCACGGCGGCGCAGGGCACGGTGACCCAGCTCACAAGCAAGTCCACCGGCGTGACTTTGAACAAGTCCAGCGGCCAGATCACGATGAACAATGCGGCGTTGGCAAACGGCGCCATCATCTCGTTTACGCTGACCAACAGCCTGTTGTCGGCCAAGGATGTCATCATTGTCAACGTGGCTGGCGGCCTGGCTACTAACGGCACCTACACGTCTTTCGTCTCAAACGTCAGCGCGGGCACGGCGGTTATCAGCCTGTACAACATCAGCTCGGGCTCGCTGTCTGAGGCTGTGGTCCTCAATTTTGCAATCATCCACGGACAATAATCATGCCGCTTATGAAGTCAGCAAGCCCCAAGGCCTTTGGCAAGAACGTCAAGGCCGAGATGAAGGCGGGCAAGCCTGTGAAGCAGGCTGTGGCCATCGCCTACTCGGAAAAGCGTGAGGCCGAGAAGGGCCGCATGTCTGAGAAAAAAGAGAAAAAATGAAGATTGAGCAGCGCCCGGTGGCGGGCCTGATCCCCTACGTCAACAACAGCCGCAAGCACAGCGATGAACAGGTCGCTCAGATAGCGGCCAGCATCAAGGAGTTTGGGTGGACCAACCCTATCCTGGTGGATGGTGCCAACGGCATCATTGCCGGGCATGGGCGCTTGATGGCGGCTCGCAAGCTGGGCATGGAGGCCGTACCAGTCATTGAGTTGGCGCACCTATCCGAGCCGCAGCGCAAAGCGCTCATCATTGCCGACAACAAGCTGGCAATGAATGCGGAGTGGGACAACGATCTGTTGATGCTGGAGCTGGGCGAGTTGCTCGAGGGCGGGTTTGATCTTGATTTGCTGGGATTTGGGAAGGACGAGCTTGATGCGCTGATGAAAGAAATTAATTTTGCCCCTGCTACAGAGGAAGAACAGGGCAAATTGGACGAATTAGACCCGAAATGGATTGCTTGTCCCCATTGCGGGAAAGAATTTGATGCAAGACAAGCCTAGCCTAAAAATTGATTGGGCTAGCCACGATGCGGCTAAGTATGCTTGCATTAACTGGCATTACAGTAAAGCAGTGCCGATGCCGCCTATTGTAAAAATAGGGGTATGGGAAGACAATAAGTTTATCGGTGTTGTTTTGTTTTCACGAGGCGCAAGCCCGATGCTGGGTGCAGCTTACGGACTTACACAAACTGAATGCTGTGAATTAACAAGAGTTGCATTAACTAAACACACGACACCTGTATCAAAAATAATTAGTATTGCAATTAAATTCTTAAAGAAAAACAATAAAGGTATTAGGTTAATTGTGAGTTTTGCAGATCAGATGCAAGGTCACCACGGCGGAATTTATCAAGCTGGCGGATGGATATATTCAGGTACTTCAAATGAAAGTTTTGAATACATCGGTCCAAACGGAAAGAAATATTTACAAAGACAAGTCGCTGAATCGGGGTTTGTAAAGCAATTTGGGAAAACAACAAAAGTTTTTAAAAGAAGCGAGTGCGTTGCTGTTCCTGTTTTGGGCAAGCACAGATACCTGATGCCACTTGACAAGATGATGAGTGCTAAGATCGCACCACTAGCAAAGCCTTATCCAAAGCGTGAGAAGCAGGCGATGGTCGATTCCCTCGACACAGCGGCGGTGCGTCACCGACCCTCACGCTCCAATTCAACAATGCTTGAGTGCGACACTTTGCCTCAATAAAAGATGCTACCCCACGAACCCACCGAGAAAACCCGCTCCCAGGCCCAATCCGCAGCAGGCCTGGGGCTGCCGCATGAGCAGATCGGCGCTCTGCTGGGCATCAGCGATGTGACCCTGCGGAAATACTATGACGTTGAGCTGGCGCTTGGGAAAGCCACGGCCAGCGCTAGTATTGCCAAGACGCTATTTAACAAGGCGATGGCGGGCGATACCACGGCGATGATCTGGTGGACCAAGGCGCAGATGGCCTGGGGCGAAACGAATACCACCAAGCTGGCGAACCCGGACGGCACGCCCATCGAGGGCATAATGGTTTCGTTCGTCAAGGCCAATGAGCCAAGCACTTAACAAGGCCATTAGCCTGGCAGAGTTTCCGGAGAAACTCGCCTGCCTATTCGAGCCATCCCGCTACAAGGTACTCTACGGCGGGCGAGGCGGTGCCAAGTCTTGGGGTATTGCTCGAGCCCTGCTTATCCTCGGCGCCAAGTCCCCGCTGCGCATCCTGTGCGCTCGAGAGTTTCAGACCAGCATCAAGGATTCTGTTCACAAGCTGCTCTGCGACCAAATAGAGGCGCTGGGCTTGCTTGGGTTTTACGAGATCACCCAAGCGTCCATTCGCGGCAAGAACGGCAGCGAGTTTGCCTTTGCTGGCCTGCGCAACAACATCAGCAACATCAAATCATTTGAAGGAGTGGATATTTGCTGGGTCGAAGAAGCGCAGTCGGTCAGCCGCCTGTCGTGGAATGTCCTGATACCAACTATTCGAAAGGCGGGCAGCAGCATCTGGGTGAGCTTCAACCCGGAGCTTGAGACCGACGAGACCTATCAGCGTTTTGTTCTCAAGCCACCCGCCGACTGCGTAATTCGCAAGGTGAACTGGTCCGACAACCCTTGGTTCCCTGAGACGTTGCGGCTGGAGAAGGACGCGCTCAAGGAACGGGACATTGAGTCCTATAACACCGTGTGGGAGGGCATCTGCCGCCAGACGGTGGACGGTGCTATCTTTGCCCGCGAAATGCAGATGGCCGAGCTACAGGGCCGGATTACGACTGTCAACTACGACCCCAGCAAACCAGTTCATGCGGTGTTCGACCTTGGCTGGTCAGATTCAACGGCAATCTGGTTTCTCCAGTTTGTTGGCATGGAGACCCGGCTTATCCGTTACCTTGAGGACAACCAGCGCACCATCAGCCACTATTTGTCTGAGATGCAGACATTTGGTTACGTCTACGACACCCTATGGCTACCCCATGATGCTCAAAACCAGACCCTGGCGGCTGCGGGTCGTTCCATTGAGGACATTGTTCGATCTGCTGGATACAAGGTCAATATTATTCCTCGTGTGCCGATACCAGACAGTATCAATGCCGCTCGCACAATCTTTCCGAACTGCTGGTTTGACAGAGAGAATGCGGCGGATGGGATTTCGTGCCTGCGCCACTACCGATATGATGTAGACCCCGAGACCGGCGGATTCAGCAAGCAGCCGCTGCACGATCACTACAGCCACGGCGCGGACGCATTCAGGTACATTGGCCTGATGGTCAACGAGCCTCGCAAGGCTAAAAAGAAAGCAACCTTTTCGTTGCCAGCAAATTGGATGGGATAGCAATGTACTACTCTGACAACGATGTAAGCCCCGACAAGCGCATTGATGCGGCAATCAAGTTCCTGCGACTGGCGGGTGACTCCGACTCCACGAACCGTGCTGACGCGCTGGACGATCTGAAGTTTGCCGCCGGAGATCAATGGCCGGTGGAGATTCAGAACAGCCGCAACCTTGACGCCAGGCCGTGCCTGACCATCAATAAGATTGACGCCTACGTGCGCCAGGTGACGAACCAGCAGCGTCAGCAGCGGCCCAGGATCAAAGTCCACCCCACCAACACCCAGGCCGACGCCAAGATTGCGCAGACGCTTGAGGGGATCACCCGGCACATCGAGGAGAACAGCAATGCCGACACAGCGTATGACAACGCATTCGACTATGCGGTGCGCATGGGCTGGGGTTACTGGCGAATCATCACGGATTACGTGCGCGAGGACTCGTTCGACCAGGAAATCTACATACAGCCTGTCGACAACCCGTTTACTGTTTACTTCGACCCCAATAGCGTGTTGCCGGACGGCTCAGACGCCGAGCAGTGCCTGATTACTAGCGTGATGCCCAAGGCGGTGTTCCGCGAGATGTATCCCGGCGCGGATGATGGCGCCAACTTCTTGCAGCGCAGCACGGGCGACGATAGTGCTGACTGGGTGATGACCGAGGACATTCGGATCGCCGAGTATTTCCACATTGAGCGCGTCAAAACCAAGCTGTTGATGCTTTCAGATGGCACCAAAATCTACAAGGATGAGCTGCCCAGCGACGAGTTCTTGGCGTTGGCCGGGATCACCATCGTTGACGAGCGGCCCAGCTATCGCAAAGTGGTCAAGTGGTGCAAGCTGACCGCGATGGAAGTGTTGGAGGAAAAGGACTGGCCAGGCCGGTATATTCCGGTTGTGCCGGTTTACGGTCAGCAATTAATCGTTGAGGACAAGCGCAAGAAGTTCGGCCTGGTGCGGTTTGCCAAAGATCCGCAGCGCATGTACAACTTCTGGCGCACCAGCATGACCGAAAGCATTGCGCTGGCGCCGAAGGCCAAGTGGCTGTTGGCGGAAGGCCAAGACGAGAACCACGAAGACGAATGGGCGCAGGCCAACATCAAGTCCAGCCCTGTCCTGCGCTACAAGCAGACCGACATTGACGGCAGGCTAGCCCCGACGCCCACCAGACTGCAACCCGAGCCGCCGCCTGTTGGCGTGATGAGCGCCGCCGAAGCTATCAATTCTGACCTTCAGATGGTCCTGGGCATCACCGATCCTAACCAGCTGCCGAGCGGCAACATCAGCGGCAAGGCGCTCAACGGCCAGCAGCAACAAGTTGATCTAAGCAACTTCCATTACTTCGACAACCTGACCCGCTCAATCAAGCACACCGGCAAGATTCTGTTAGACCTGATCCCCAAGATTTACGACACCCAGCGCGTGATGCGGATCATTGGCGAGGATGGTCAGCCGGACATGGTCACCATCAACGAGCAGGGCCAAGACGAATACGGCGTCCAGAAGGTCTTGAACGACGTCACAGTGGGCGAGTACGACGTGGTGATGGACAGCGGGCCAGGCTACATCAGCAAGCGGATGCAGGCCGTGGATTCCATGATGCCGTTGTTGGCTGGCAACCCTGATTTGTTCAAGCTGGCGGGCGATCTGGTGTTTAGGAATATGGACTTCCCCGGCGCCGAGGTCATTGCCGACCGCCTGGCGGCAAGCAACCCGCTGGCGCAAATTGATAAGAAATCACCGATCCCGCCGCAGGTACAGATGCAGCTTGCACAGAGCAAGGCACAGATTGAGCAGATGACCCAGCAGATGCAAGCGATGCAATTGGAGATCAACAACCGCGCTCAGGTTGCCCAAATCCGCGAGGAAGGCGCTACCAAGCGCACGCTGATGCAGGTAACGGCCAAGGCCCACGAGACCGAGTCCAGTAATGCCGAGAAGCGCAACACCGAAGAAATGAAGATCAGCGGTCGCGCTAACGAGACCGTTATTGAAAGCAATACCCGGCTACAGATTGAGCACATCAAAGGCCAGCTAGCGCTCATGCTGGCGGACATTGACAAAAGCACCATGCACACCAGCACTGGCGAGGCTATTGAGCGAGCAATCTGATTCTGATACTATGCGCAAAACCTACCGGCGGGTACACCGGGCAAAATCCTTGAGGTAACTCATGTCGGAAGTGCAGGAACGGTTGGCCGCTAACGTGGTCACCAGCGAAAATCTAGCCGAGTTCAACTCGCAACGTCTAAACCTAGCTAATCGTGAGACGCCAGCTGCGGCTGCTGAGGAAACTCCAGCAGAGCCGGTTGAAGTCACCGAGCAGAGTGGGCAAGACGGCGATGAGAAGGAAGCGACAGCAGTAGAAGAAAACAGCAAGCCTAATAAGCTGGAGAAGCGATTTACGGCACTGACCAAGCAACGCGAAGAAGCCCGGCAAGAAGCCGAGCGGGAGCGGGCGGCTAGGGAGATCTTGGAGTCGAAGGTCAGGGAACTTGAAGGACGCAGCAGGCCGCAGGTAGAGCCAGCAGCAACCACCGAGGAACCCCATCCTAGCCAGTTCTCTGATGCGTTTGAGTACGCAAAAGCACTGGCGGAATACTCCACTGAGCGGGCGTTACGGAATCGAGACAGGCAAGACGCAGAGCGCAAGGCGGCAATTGAGCGGGACAAGGTCATTGAGACTTGGAACACCCGGCTGTCGGCGGCTAAGGCAGAGCTTCCTGATTTCGATGACATGGTGGCATCCAGCGACGTACAGGTCAGCGACCAGATACGGGACGCGATACTTGACAGCGATGTGGGACCAAAAATCCTGTATCACCTGGCCGAGCACACCGATCTGGCAACGAAGTTGGCAGGAATGTCCACCGCAAACGCTCTGCGAGAGATAGGCAAGCTTGAGGCACGGTTTGAGGCGAAAGCCGAAACCAAGCCGCTTTCTACCGTTGGCAGGTCCAAGGCGCCACCACCGATCAACCCCATCAGGGGCGGCGGGACTGGCACCGATGTAAAAATTGACAGCAACGGCGAGTTTCACGGCGATTACCAATCTTGGCGAGCCGCGAGAATGGCCGGAAAAATCCGATAACTTTTAGGAATAAAGAATCATGGCTAATACCCTGCTTACTATTAGCAAGATCACCAACGAGGCGTTGATGGTCTTGGAAAACAGCTTGACTTTTACAAGTGAAGTTGAACGGACCTATGACGATCAGTTCGCTGTCGTTGGCGCAAAGATCGGCAATACACTGAACGTCCGCAGGCCGGGTCGTTTTATTGGTACTACGGGACCTGCCCTCGCCGTCGAAGACTTCAACGAAACGTCGGTGCCAGTAACTTTGTCAACGCAGTTTCATGTCGACACACAATTTTCTACCCAGGATTTGGCGCTGTCGTTGGATATGTTTAGTGACCGCGTGCTAAAACCCGCGATTGCAGCCATCGCCAACAAGATCGACCGCGACGGCCTGGTGATGGCAAAGAACAACACCGCCAACATCGTTGGCACCGCCGGCACCCCGCCAAGCAGCCTTTTGACGTTCCTGAACGCTGGCGCGTATCTGGACGCCGAGGGCGCGCCTCGCGACGGTCAACGCTCTTGCATCATTGAGCCGTTTACCTCTGCGACCATTGTTGATAGCTTGAAGGGTTTGTTTGTGCCCAACAATACTATTTCCAGGCAGTTTCAGAAAGGCCTTATGGGAACGGACAGCGCTGGAATGGATTGGAAAATGGATCAGAACGTGGTTAATCAGACGTTCGGCTCCTACGCCACCACCACGGCGTTTAGCTGCAACACCAGCACCGCCACCGGTTTCCTGACCACCGGCTGGGCTTCGACCTCTACCATCGCGCTTTCTTGCTCGACGGCAGCCGCGGGTTTGAAGCAGGGCGACGTTATCCAGATTGCCAACGTCTATGCGGTCAACCCGCAGAACCGCCAGGCTTATGGCTCTAACAAGCTGCGCAATTTCGTGGTCCAGGCCGACGTTACTGTTGCAACCTCTGGCACCACCTCGGTGATCGTCTCCCCGGCGGTTATCACGGCGGGCCAGTTTCAAAACGTCAGCGTTACCTCGCCAGGCGCATCAACCGTTACGCCTTTCAACAACACCGGCGTGGTCTCGCCGCAGAACATCGTGATGCACAAAAATGCGTTCACCATGGCTTGCGCCGACCTCGAGCTGCCTGATGGGGTCCATTTTGCTGGTCGCGCAAGTGACAGGCAGCTGGGTCTGTCCATCCGCGTGGTGCGACAGTACACTATCAACAACGATTCGATCCCGACTCGTCTTGATGTGCTGTACGGCTGGGCGCCTTTGTACCCCGAGCTTGCTTGCCGGGTTGCTGCGTAATCAATCAGGGGAGCCGGAGTGCTCCCCACTTTCCAACTAATTCAAGGAAATCATCATGGCCAATCCCGGACCCGCATCAAGCACCCAAACCCACCCGCAGGTACTGAGTTCCAATCAGGCGCTACGCCTGCTGGGCAGCGCTCAGAGCATCAACTGCAACGCTACTGGTGACACGGCAATCCCGATTTTGAACACCAGCAGCTACATCATCCTGTACGTCATCGCCACCAACGCCAGCATCTCGCTGACCACGGCGGCTGGCGGTCTGTTCACCGGCCCTGCGGCTGGCGGCACTCCACTGGTGACTAGCGCGGCATTGTCAGCCCTCACAGGCTCAACAATCGCCAGCCAACGTACCGTTCTGACAGCTGGTTTGAACCAGAACACCAGCCAGACGATCTATTGGAACATCGCCACCGCACAGGGTGCCGCTGCTACGATGGACCTGCTGGTCTATGGTATTGATCTGACCTTCCTGCCCTAAACGGCGACGGCTCAGGCACAATGGGAGCCGTCCTCAAAAGGGACGGCTTTTTGTTTATTCAATCTTCGGAATTTGCATCATGAACAACAGCGCATTTGCACCGTTTGGCCCAACGTATCAAATCGGCACCTCGGCGGTGCAAGTGCTTGCCACCAACAACAACGGCTGCACTAGCTATCGGGTTCGTTCTCTGCTTTCCACCACGCAGTACCTATCCTGGGCACCAGCTGGCGTGGCCAACGCGACCCCGACGATCACGGTCACAGCGCCTGGCGCATCGCCCAGCGCCTACACGCTCGGCATCACGGCGGGGACGGTTGAGGTCTTTGGCAACCTGCCGCCTAACGGCTTCTTCAAGGCCGACGCCGCCGCAGCCTTTGAGATCACCCCAGGCGAGGGTCTGTAAGATGATTCGGAATCATTCCCGGCATGGTTCCAGGTTTCGTATTACGCTGGGAAGTGGCGGCAATACCGTTCCGGGCGCTCCAACAATTGGAACTGCAACCGCTACTGGAACAACAACCGCCACTGTTTCGTTTACTCAGCCCGCCAGTGATGGCGGGTCTACCATTACCAGCTACACAGCCACTAGCAGTCCGGGTGGTATCACAGGCGTTTTGAATCAAGCGGGTTCCGGCACCATCAACGTGACTGGGCTTAGTGCTGGCACTTCATATACCTTCACAGTCACCGCCACCAACGCAGTCGGCACTGGGTCAGCAAGCGCGGCAAGCAACTCTATTACAACGACCGCTTCTGCTCCGGGTGCCCCAACAATTGGGATTGCAACAGCAACTGGAGCAACGACCGCTACTGTTGCGTTTACTCAACCTGCTAGCAATGGTGGTTCCGTAATCACTAGTTACACGGCGACCAGCAGTCCTGGCGGCATCACAGGAACCCTAAGCCAAGCAGGTTCGGGGACAATCAATGTAACCGGACTTTCGGCTAGTACTTCGTACACTTTTACCGTTACTGCAACCAATGCAATTGGCACAAGCTCGGCAAGCGCCGCAAGCAACTCTATTACAACAACAGCAATTACGGTTCCAGACGCGCCAACAATAGGCACGGCGTCTGCAACAGGCGCAACCACAGCAACAGTATCGTTCACACAACCGGCCAATAACGGTGGCTCTGTAATCACTAGCTATACAGCAACCAGCAGCCCAGGCGGCATTACAGGGACTCTAAGCCAAGCAGGTTCTGGTTCAATTGATATTACCGGGCTTACGCTGAATACAACGTACACGTTCACAGTGACGGCTACCAATGCAATTGGTACAAGCGCCGCAAGCGCCGCAAGCAATTCTGTTGTCACAACACCGTTCAATTCTTTGCGTATCAGGTCTAATTCGAGCGCATGGCTGAACAGAACATCAGCAGCGACGGTCAGCACTTATACGTTGTCGATGTGGGTAAAACGTGGCATTTTGTCTGGGACTTATCAATATCTGTTTAGTTTTGGGAATACCGGAAATACTGATGCTTATGGGTTAGCGTTTAACGCTTCCACTGACACACTATATTTTTACAGTGGTGTATCGTATCCAACAGTTGCGGTTTACCGTGATCCAACTGCCTGGTATCACATTGTTTTGTCTAATAATGCTGGCGCATTCACTTTGTACGTTAATGGCGTATCAGCAGCGACAGGAACCGCCGCCACAATCCCTAGCGGATCGGTGATGAACATAGGCCGGTATGCTTATGGTTCAGGATCACTTTATTTTGACGGTGACATTAATGAGGTCAACTTTGTATCCGGTCAAGCGTTGGCCGCAACAGCGTTTGGCGCAACCGGGGCAAATAGCCAATGGCTTCCGATACCATACACAGGCACATACGGGGCTAGCGGCTTCCATTTGACCTTTGGTGATGCCACCAGCACAACAACGTTGATGGCTGACTCCAGCGGCAACGGAAACAACTGGACTCCAAATAACGTATTTCTTACCCCTGGGATTGCATACGACTCTTTGACCGATGTACCAACAATATCCTCAAAATTTGCAGCAAATTATGCAGTTTTGAATCCTTTGCAAGATGGCGCAGGAACTTTGTCTGCCGCCAACTTGAACATGACTGGTCTAGGCACAGCGGCATGGGCAACTAGAGTTTCAACGATTGCGGTTACTTCCGGGTCGTGGTATTTTGAGGTTACTCCAACAAGCGGTTCTGTATCGTCAGGTATTATGTTTGGAATAACAAAAAACCCATATCCGTCAGGCAGCATTGCGCTTGATTCAAACGGTTATGGGTATTACGGAAATAACGGTCAAAAATACAATAATAATGCTGGCGTTGCATATGGCGCAGTTGTTGCTGACAACGACATAGTCGGTGTAGCGTTTGATGCAACCAATGGCTCAGTAACGTTTTACAAGAACAACGTGAGCCAGGGCGTTGCGTTCTCTGGTTTGTCTGCTGGAACGTGGTATTTTGGAGTCTCTTGTTACGGAACAGCAACTGCATCTATCAATTTTGGTCAGCGTCCATTTTCCTACACGCCGCCAACAGGGTATGTTGCCCTCAACACCTACAACCTCGCAGCCGGAACAGTCACCACCAGCGGCACATTTACCGGCAATGGCAACGGAAACGGCCCGATGGTGTGGCTGAACGGCACGCCTACAACGATGACCATCAACGGAAATGCGGTGATATTTGGAGCCCAAGCCGACAAACTAGCTTCCGGTTTCAAGCTCCGCACTGGCGCCGCCGCATACAACGCAGTTGGGAGCAACAGTTACACGGTGTCGGTCTCTGGCGCTGTGTTCAAATACGAAGATGCGCAAGGTAACCCATGACCACAGCAGCAACCCCAATCCAAATCATTAGCCGAGCGCTCAAAGACATTGGGGCGCTTGAGGCTGGCGAGACGCCCACCGCAGATGCGGCGCAGGACGCTTTTGAAATGCTCAACGACATTGTTGGGCAGTGGTCGAATGAAAACATGATGGTGTACTACACCTCGGAAATCATCTTTCCGGTTGTGTCTAACCAGATTCAGTACACCATCGGCCCCACCGGCCAGATCGGCGCCACCATCACCGGCTCGATTGCCGGAACGGTCCTTACCGTCACCGGCCTGGCGTCTGGCGCCATTTGCGTTGGTCAGAAGCTCTCCGGCACCGGCATTGCGCCTGGCACCATCATTGTTGACTTTGTCACCGGCGCTGGCGGCAATGTCAACGTGCTGGGCACCTACACAGTCAGCATTCCGCAGACGGTCGCCAGCACATCAATCCGCGCCTACTACGAGCGTCCGCTGTCTATCTCCTCGGCGTTCGTGCGCGTCAGCACCACGGCCAACGGCGTGCCGATCTACGGCGGCGGACTGGACTACCCGGTGGCCGTCCTCGGGCTTGGCGAGTACGAGATGATTGGGCTCAAAAGCCTGAACGGTCCCTGGCCCAAGGCAATCTACTACCAGCCAGCAGAGCAGCTTGCCACGATCTTTGTTTGGCCTAACCCGGCGCAGGGCGAGCTTCATCTGTTCACCAGCACCAGCTTTTCCGAATACGTCAGTTTGTATGACGCAATCAATCTTCCGCAGGGCTACAACATGGCGCTGCGCTGGTGCCTGGCTGAACGTTTGATGCCGATGTATGGCAAAGTTTCTCAAGCCCAAATTGCTATGATTGGCGGCTTCGCGGCCCAGGCCAAGGCTACAATCAAGCGCACCAACATGCTTCCGGCCCCGGTCGCTCGATACCCCGACGCGCTACTGATGGGCAAGGCCAAGGACGCTGCGTTTATTATGGACGGCGGATTTAGGTAACCCATGCCAGATTTCGGCTTTGTCGGTCCCAGCTACGAGGCGCCCAGCATCTATCAAGATGCTCAGGAGTGCATCAACTTTTATCCTGAAGTTGATCCGACAAAGCCGCCTGGCACTCGAGGAATCGTAGCGCTCTATCCGACGCCAGGCTACACGATGGTGGCGCAGCTGGAAGTTGGCAAAGTGCGCGGAATGCGGGCGCTCTCTGGCGGGCAATATCTGGTGGTGGTCTCCGGCACTTCCGCCTATTCAATGACTTCGGCCATGGTGCCGACGCAAATCGGATTTGTGTCGGGCACTGGCCAAGTTTCCATTTCCGACAATGTGACCATTGCCGATGGCCTGACCGCCTACATTGTCAGCGGCGCAGAACGATATACCTGGGTTGCTGCCACCAACGTATTCACGCAACTGCCCGCCACAGACGGCCCATGGCAAGGCGCCAATGTCTGCGAGGTAGTGGACAACTACAACATCTACAACCAGCCTGGAACGCAGAATTGGGGCGCCACGGACCTTGGCAGCAGCCTGAGCACCAACGCCTACTATGGCGCCAAAGATGGCGCACCGGACAATCTGGTGTCTTTGATCGTTGACCACCGCCAGGTCTATCTGCTCGGCGAGTTTACGACTGAGGTTTGGACCGACATCGGCAACGTAATCCCCGGAATCATCTCCTTTCCGTTTCAGCGCGTCCCCGGCACGATGGTGCAGCACGGCATCGCCGCTCAGTTCTCGGTGGCCCGGTTCGCCGAGGCGTTCATGTTTGTGAGCCAGGACCAGCGTGGCCAATCAATCATTGGCATGATTGCTGGCTACCAGTTTCAGCGCATCTCAACCCATGCGGTCGAGCAATCGCTAGTTGACAAAACGATTTCCGATGCAATAGCTTGGACCTATCAGATCGAAGGCCACGAGTTCTATGTGGTGACTTTTCCCAGCGCTGATTTGACCTGGGTTTACGACCTGGCGAGCCAGGCTTGGCACAAGTGGCTGTCCTTTGCCGATGGCGAGTTCCATCGCCATCGTTCCAACTGCGGCACCAACTTTGCTGGCAATATCTTCATCGGCGATTTTGAGAACGGGATGCTCTACAAATTGAGCAACACCGTCTATACCGACGCCGATGCACCCATCCGCCGCCTGCGCCGAGCGCCGCACCTGACCACCGACCTGCAACGCCAGTACTTTGACGAGTTCCAAATCCAGTTCCAGCCTGGCGTTGGCTTGGCGGGCAATGACCCGACAATAACGCTGGAGGCGCTGCTCACCGAGGCTGGTGATGAGTTGTTGACCGAATCCGGCGATACTTTGCTGGCGTCCGTTGCCACTGTGCAGGGCGTTGACCCGCAGGCTATGCTTCGCTGGAGCAATGACGGCGGCAGCACTTGGTCGAACGAGCATTGGACAAGCATCGGCAAGATCGGGCGCTATCAGAACCGCGCTATCTGGCGCCGCCTGGGCATGGCGCGGGATCGCATCTTTGAGGTTTCCATCTCCGATCCCGTCAAGGCAGTGATCGTCTCGGCCAACCTGAAAGCTTCGGTGGGCGACAACTGATGGCCACCAATACCAACATCAACTTTCCGCAGTCCGAGTTCTTAGACCCACGGACCCAGCGACCAGCGCGGGAGTGGATGCTCTGGTTGATGAGCCCAAGCGTCATTCAGATCAATTCAACCACCGCCCTGAGTGTCCAGTCTGGCGGAACGGGCTTGTCCACAATCCCGACCAATGGCCAATTGCTCATCGGCAATGGCGCAGGCTACGCCCTCAACACACTGACGCCAGGCGCTGGCATTGGGGTGACCAACGCTGCTGGCGCTATCACGGTCGCCAATACTGGTGTGCTTTCTTGGGCTGGTGGCGCCACTGGCCTGACCCCGGCAGGGGCGGCGACTGGCGCGGTCAACTTAGCTGGCGTGCTTAATGTTGCAAGCGGAGGCACCAGCGCGTCCACGGCCAGCATTGTCTCGTTTAACAATATTACCGGCTACAGCGCCGCTGGCGCTACCGGCACGACCAGCACAAACCTGGTCTTCTCAACTTCGCCGACAATCACCACGCCGGTTATCAACGGGTTCACCGGCAACACAAGCGTGGTAAACATTGGCAGCGGCCAGTTTTTTAAGGCAACCAGCGGAAACATTGGCCTAGGCACCATTTCGCCAAATGCGTCGGCGATATTGGACGCACAATCAACCACCCAAGGCATTCGGTTTCCCAACATGACCACGGTGGAAAAAAACGCTATTGGCACCCCAGCCGCCGGCTTGGTTGTATTTGATACCACGCTTGCCAAGCTCTGCGTTTACTCTGGCACGGCCTGGCAAACCATCACATCCGTCTAAGGCTACACCATGAGCGCATATCTCACCCCCAACCCGTTGATGCAGTTCTTTGACGTTACCGGCGCCCCGCTAGTCGGAGGGACGCTCCAGACGTTTGCCGCTGGCACAAGCACGCCGCTGGCAACTTATACCGACTTCAGCGCGGCAATTGCCAACCCGACCACCATTACGCTCAACACTCGAGGCGAAGCGGCGGTATGGCTTGGCCCAGCAGCATACAAGTTCACGTTGCGCGATGCGGCGGGCGTTCTTATCTGGACCGCTGACAACATCACCACGCAAGATGCTCTGCTTGCTCTGGCAGCGTTTCAATCAACGCTGGCTGGCAGCACCGGCTCGACTCTGGTGGGTTTCACCCAAAACGGCCCAGGCACCACGCGCACGGTCCAGAGCAAACTGAGCGACTCCTACAGCGTTGCTGATTTTGGCTTCTCTACTAGCGCCAGCGCAACGGCCAACGCTACCGCTTTTGTCAATGCCTGGAACATCTCCAAGCAGTTGACCATACCGGCGGGAACCTACAACGTCACCGGCCTGCCCAACTTCGCCACGCTTGGCGCTCGCATTCAGGGAATTGGAAAGGTTGTGCTGAACATCACCGGCGCTGGGCCGGGGCTGATTGTTGATGCCGGGACGACCGCAGGCGTTGTCGTGCAGAACATTGTTATCGACAATCTGACGATCAACTGCACTGGCGCCGCGACTATTGGTGTCTTCATCCGAGGCATCACGCACAGTCAATTCAACCGTTTGCGGTCCATCAATTTCCCCGCCTACGCCATGTTGTGCCAATTCATGGTGTCCAACTCGTTTTACGACTTCTGCCATTCAGGCAACGAGCCGGGGATCATCACGCCGTCTGTGATTGGCGTTGGACTTGGCTTGCGCAACGTCAATGAACAATGCGCCGATTGCACTTTTGTCAACCTTATTGTTGAAGGTACAAGTGGCAACGGGTTGGTGCTGGATGAGACCGCATCAAACACGTTCATCGGCGGCACGGTTGAGGGCTGCGGATACACCACTGGCTACGGCGGCATTCTTATTAGCTCTAACAACACCAATAATACGTTTGTCAATATGTTTCTTGAAGCCAACGGCATAGTTGGCGACGCAACAACATTTCACATCAAATGCGCTGGGCTAAGAACCACTTTTGTAAATCTTTTTGCTGATGCGGGCGAAGGTTATCCGGCTCCAGCAGGCACCCCATTGGTCTGGATATATGGCGGCAACAGCACGGCGTTTTTTGGCGGCAGCATCCAGAGCCTAAAGATTGAAGCTGGCGTCAAGAACACGGTCACCAACTCGCTGGCCTATAACATTGGCGCTGCCACTGGCACCATCACCGACGCTGGCACCAACACCCGCCACATCCAACTTTACAATGTCGGCAGCGCAACCACCCTGCCAGACTCCTACGTCACGAAGAACACTTGGACGCCAGTTCCTGCCAGTTTAGTGGTTGTTGGCACTCCAACCTACACCGGCACCTACGAGCGCGTTGGCGATCTGGTGAGCTTTACCATCCGGGTCACCAGCACCACCAGCACAGCGGCCACGGCAGGGTCAACCAGTTTCACGGCGCCAACTTCGACCGTGGTCTCAGGCACCTGCGTTGCCGCATCTGCCGTAACTGCGGTTGGCTACGGCACTGGCTTGGTTAGCAGCAACGTCATCTATGTGCCGACCTGGGCGGCAAGCGCCGATGTTGTCATCACTGGTCAATACTTCGCAGCATAAGGAGCCATCATGGCTGGCGTCAAAATATCAAACCTTCCTGCTGCTGGTGCAATCACTGGCACTGAGCTTGTTGCGGTTGTGCAGGGTGGTGTCACCAAGCAATCAACGGTCACTGCTACGCAGACCACTGTATCTGGCGGCACTACCGGCCTGACCCCAGCAACTGCCACCGCCGGTGCTGTTACGCTCGCCGGAACCTTGGCAATTGCCAATGGTGGGACAAACGCTACCGCCTCGCCAACAGCTGGCGCAGTTCCTTATGGCACCGGCACAGCATATGCCTTCACCGCCGTTGGCACTTCAGGTCAGGTTCTGAAATCCAACGGTGCAGGCGCTCCCACTTGGTCAACAATATCCGGGGCGGGCACAGTCACCAGCGTAGCGGCTACCGTACCAACTTTCCTGAGCGTTACCGGGTCACCAATTACTTCTTCGGGAACGCTTGCCATTTCCTACTCTGGCACGGCACTTCCTGTTGCTAACGGCGGGACAAACGCTATCACGGCCAGCATTGCATCATTCAACAACATCACTGGCTACTCGGCATCGGGCGCAACGGGAACCACAAGCACCAACCTTGTGTTCTCAGATTCTCCCTCGCTTACCGGAACTGTTGCCATTCCAACCAAAGTTCTGGTTGGTGGTCCCACATCTAGCGCAAGTGCATTTGGCGTTCAGGTGTTTGGAGACGCTACTACGTTTGCGCCCAGCATAGTACAACGGGGTTACTCCAACACTGCTGCTAGCGCTTACGTATACATGCTTAAGACTCGCGGCACCACGGCTACATCCACCACTGCCGTGCAGCAATACGACTCGCTTGGCGGGTGGTTGTTTGGCGGCGCAGATGGCACGAACAATCAATTCCTAGCCAACATGTCGGCGTACGTTGATGGCGCGGTTTCTGCTGGAACTGTCCCTACAGCCTTCTCGTTTGCCACCGGCACCAATAACAGCACGTTGCCGCCAGTGTCAAGGTTGCAGATCAGCAGCACCGGCAATATCGGTTTTAACAACGGACAGCCTGGCGTTTGGGGCACCAACGCTGACAAGGTCATTGCCATTGGCAACGGCACCGCGCCAACAACCTCCCCAGCAGGCATGGGCCAACTTTACGTCGAGGCGGGCGCTCTCAAATACCGGGGCTCATCGGGCACCGTCACCACGATTGCAGCAGCATGAAAACTCCAGCCTGGCAGCGCAAAGAAGGCAAGAACCCCGAGGGCGGCTTGAACGCCAAGGGCCGCGCCTCGTACAACGCAGCAAACCCCGGCAAGCCTGGCCTCAAGCCACCGCAGCCCGAGGGTGGGCCGCGCAAGGACTCATTCTGTGCTCGAATGGGAGGCGTACCGGGGCCAATGAAGGACGCCAAGGGCGAGCCTACCCGCAAGGCGCTGGCCTTGAAGAAGTGGAAATGCTAGAGATCACTGACCGCCCCGAGCCGCCGACGCTGGAGCAAATTCAGCGGTTGGAGACGGAAATGCTCGCCATGCCTCAAGTTGAGCTTGAGACGGAGCATTATTTCTCCGATGGCATGTACTGCCGCAAGGTAGCGCGGGCGGCTGGGACGATCATCGTCGGCAAGACTCATCTGAAGCCGCACCTCTTTCTATGCGCCAAAGGCGAGATAATGGCGTGGAGCGAAACGGGAATGCGTCACATGCACGCCGGGGACGTCATCCAATCGTTGCCAGGAACTAAGCGCGTGACAATGGCGATCACCGATGCAATCGGGATCACAATCCACCGCACCGACAAGACCGATCTAAACGAGATTGAGGCAGAGCTAATTGAGCCGAATGACCTGGCCTT
>Ga0209829_10001173_pt1 | contig 21956 bp, 26 predicted proteins | sample C_140205_EF_Meta_FD_187311 | JGI IMG/M metagenome (GOLD analysis project Ga0209829, IMG submission 187311) | Freshwater microbial communities from Lake Croche, Canada to study carbon cycling - C_140205_EF_MetaG (SPAdes) (version 2) | ecosystem: Environmental > Aquatic > Freshwater > Lake...
TTGGATCAGGCTTAATCGTCATTGCACTCCGAGAGTCACGAGATGGCGTTGATGGCGGCCGTCAACTTGCTCTTGAAGGAATCCGGCACCGGGATGTAGCCGTTATCGGTCAACCCCTCCTGGCCCTTGCCGAGCGCCACGCTCAGGAAGGCCTTGACCGCGGGCGCAACCTCGGCGTCCGGGTACTTCGAGCAGACCACCGAGTAGGTGCCCAGCACGATCGGGTAGGCACCGGTCTCGGTCGGCTTGTAAAACGTCGACGTATCCAGGACCAGGTCATTGCCCTCGCCCTTGATCTTGACGCCCGCGATCGACTTGCCGACCGAATCCACCGAGAGTGTCACCGGGTCCGGGCCCGCGGAGGTGATTATCTGGGCGATCGACAGGCCCTGGTTCTTCGCGAATGACCACTCGTTGTAGGTGATCGAACCCGGTGTGCTCTTGATCGCCGCAGAGGTGCCCTCGTTACCCTTGGCACCTTCGCCGGTGCCGCCGTTAAAGGTCTTACCGGCGCCCTTCTCCCACGCGCCGTTGGACGCGGCGGTGAGGTACTTCTGGAAATTGTCGGTGGTACCCGACTCGTCGCTGCGGAAGATCACCACGATCGGCTGCGCCGGTAGCGTCTTGCCGGGGTTCAGTGCCGCGATTTCCGGTGCATCCCAACTGGTCACCGCACCGCTGAAAATCTTGGCCGCGGTGGGTCCGTCGAGAACCAGTGCGTCGACACCGGGGGCGTTGTAGGTGATGGCGATCGGTCCGAACACCATGGGCAGGTTCCACGCGTCGGCACCGCCGCAACGCTCCTTCGCCTTCGCGATCTCGCCCTTGTCGGCGTTCAGTGGCGAGTCGGTGCCACCGAAATCGGTCTGGCCGCCGATGAATTCGGACACACCGGCACCAGATCCACTGGAGGTGTAGTTCAGCGTGAACCCGGGGCAGGCCGCCTCGTAGGCGGTGACGAACCGGGTCACGGCGTTGGCCTGTGCCGACGAGCCACTGGCCTTCAACGACTTCTTCCCACCGCAGGCAATCGAGGAATCACCGGCGCCGCCGGCGCCCGACGCTCCCCCGGCGCCCGTGGACGCGGCGTTGTTATCGCTACCGCATGCGGTCAGTGCGGCAACGGCGATCACCGATGTCGTCCCGACGAAAACCTTGGCGAAGCCAGTCAGATCCATGATGTCCCCTCGTCGATTACCTCGCGTATACGTTCGAAACGTATGCGGCCGGGATTGCCGCTTGACGAGTTAGCGGTTAACGAGAGGTGAACAGCGACGTTGGTCAGCGCGGCGCGTAGGCGGTGTCGACGCTGGCGACGGTGAATCCGAGGCCTTGGTAGGTGCGTACCGCAGCGGCGTTGTCGGACTCGACGTAGAGCATCACGGCTGAGTCAGGACCGAGGCGCCGCGCCAGGTGCTCAACGCCGACCAGGGTCAGCAACCGTCCCAATCCCCGGCCCTGCGCGGCGGGGTCGACGCCGACCACATACACCTCACCGCTGGCCTGGTCCGCCGCATCATGCACTTTCGTCCAGTGGAATCCCAGCAGGACCCCCGTTGCCTCATCGAATGCCAAGAAGAGACCTTCCGGGTCGAACCAGGGTTCGCCGACGCGTCCGGCAACGTCGGAGCCGGTCCAGCCACCCTGCTCGGGGTGCCAGGCAAAAGCGGCATTATTAACCCGCAGCAATTCGGGGTCATCCTCGGCGCCCGAATAGGTTCGGACCGAGATACCTTGCGGCACAACATATTCAGGAACATCGGCCAACTCGCGCCGCATCTGGATCAACTCACGTGCGACGCGCAGTTCCAGTGCTTCAGCAACTGATCGGGCACCCGGCAGGGTTCCATGGGCCCAGAACCGCACCCGACCGGCACTGCGTTCGGTCGCCGCGCGGAGCAGGGCAGTGCCGATGCCGCGGCGACGGGAATCCGGACGCACCACCAACTCCGCCGTAGCATCGGAACCGTCGCGGCCGGGTGACAGGTTGAGGTAACCGATGACGCTGTTCGGGTCGCGTGGATCGGTGACCAGGATGTGGTGAGTTCGCTGCCCGGTGAGTTCCCGGAGCACCTGCTCGCCCACCGGATCTACGCCGTCGGCGGCGCTCGCAACCGCGACCAGGTCCCGAACGGCGTCCCGCTCAGGCTCGACCAGGGCGGTGCGCCACGGCGCCGCGGTCACTGGCCGGGCAGCGCATGTGACATGGCACCCGTGTGCGCGCCGTGGGAAACCTCGTCGCCGGCGCTGTCAAGTTCAGCGGTGTCACCGTCGGCGGTGGCCGATCGCCCCCGCGCCGGTCGGACCGCTTTGTAGCCCACGTTGCGAACCGTGCCGATCAGCGCCTCGTGCTCGGGTCCAAGTTTGGCTCGCAACCGCCGCACGTGTACGTCGACCGTGCGGGTACCGCCGAAGAAGTCGTAGCCCCACACCTCCTGCAGCAGCTGAGCCCGGGTGAACACCCGGCCGGCATGCTGCGCGAGGTACTTCAGCAGCTCGAATTCCTTGTAGGTCAGGTCAAGTGGACGACCCCGCAGTCGTGCCGTGTAAGTGCCGTCGTCGATGATCAGTTCACCCAGGCTGACCTTGCCGACGCTCTCCTGGTTCGCCTGCCCACCGCGGCGGCCGACCAGGAGTCGCAGCCGGGCGTCGATCTCAGCGGGACCTGTGCCCGGCAGCAGGATCTCGTCGATACCCCAGTCGGTGTTCACCGCAACCAGGCCGCCCTCGTTGACTACCGCGACCACCGGAACCGACGCCCCGGTCGAGCCCAAAAGTCGACAGAGCCCCCGTGCGGCAGCCAGATCGGTCCGGGCGTCAACCAGCGCGATATCGGCCGAGCCGGCCTCCAGTAACGAGGAAACCTCGGTGGGTGCGCAGCGCACGTTGTGCGGCAGCAGGGCCAATGAGGGCAGCACCGAGTCAGGATTCGGGTCGGCAGTCAGAAGTAACAGGTCCAACGGAGTCTCCAGGTTTCGACGCCACTCTAACCTGCGACCTGCTGTTACACCGATTCGGACGGGCGGGGACAGCGGTAGGCGAGAATGTGCGGGTGCGGAAGGTGCTGACTGTCGCGGGAGCCTCGGTGCTCGCGGTCGCGTTAGCCGCAGTCGGCGCGGACACCGGCGCCGCCGTCTACGCGGAGTACCAGCTGTCGCGCAATCTTCGCAGCGCTACCGGCCTGCCGTTCGATCCGTGGGTGGCGATTCTGGGTTTCCCGTTCATTCCTCAGGCCGCCGAGCGCAACTACCGCGAGCTGGAGATCAAAGCCGGCGGCGTCGATCATCCGGTGGTGGGAAAAGTCACACTCGAGGCGACGATGCACGACATCGACCTGCAACAGGCGTCCTGGCTGATGCGCCCGACCGCGGACCTCCCGGTGGGCAAGCTCGAGAGCCGGATCATCATCGACTCCCGCCACCTGGGTGCGTACATCGGGATCAAGGACCTCAGAGTTGAGGCACCCGCGGAAGACACCAACGACTCGACCGGCGGCACAACCGAATCCGGTATTTCCGGCAGGAAGGCCTGGTATTCACCGGGACCCCGGCCAAGGCCGGGTTCGACAAACTGGTCAGCGTCACGGTCGATCTATCCGTCGCAGGCCCCGGCCAGGCGACCCTGGTCCTCACCCCCACCGGTGTGGTGACCGGGCCGAATACCGCCAACCAACCGGTGCCTGAGGACAAGCGGGCCGCCGTTCTGGGTGCCTTCGCCGGCACCCTGCCGGGACAGAAACTGCCGTTCGGGCTACGTCCGACAGCCGAGGGTGCCCGCGGATCGGACATCATCATCGAAGGCATTGCCGAGGAAGTCACGGTCCGTCTTGGGGGTTTCACACAGACATGAGTGGTTTCACACAGACATTGAGCGGTTCCACACAGACATGAGTGCTGTCATCACGGCCGGGACGGCTATCGCGGCCGCACTGGGACTTGCCGCCGTCGCGGGCCTGCTCCACAACCGGCGTTCCGGCATCTTGCGCGAGACCCCGGCCGTAACCGATGTCGACGCCACCGGCCTTGGACTTTCACCCACCGCACCAACCATCGTGCATTTCACCGCGGTGTGGTGCGGCCCCTGCGCCGCGGTGCGCCGAGTGATCGAGCAGGTCTGCGCCGACCTGCCGGGGGTGGCACACGTCGAGATCGACATGGATGCCGACCCGGACGCCGCCCGCACACTCTCGGTGCTGTCGTTGCCGACGACGTTCATCTTCGACGCCGGGGGCCGCCAGCGATACCGGTCTGCCGGCGTCCCCAAACTGGCCGATCTCAAAGCAGCCGTACAACCCCTGTTGACCTGAGCACCCTGTCAGTGGGTACCATCAGGGACGTGGCAACCCGAATTGAGCTCGTGCTCACCAAACGCCGCACAGTCGATCTGTGCCGCACACCGGGTTGTTGCTGTTGTTGCTGTAGCTGCTGAGTAGCCGCGCAAGCCCTCGCATTTGTCGCGCTTCTCGAGCAGAACCCCGGCGGTTTGCCCTCTCCAGCCCCGACCCAGCAACAGGAGTTCCCTCCATGTCGACCAACACCTCGAATCCCGCCACGACCAGTTACGCCAACGTCGATCAGGTGGACGCACGCGGTCCCCGGTTCGCCGCCTGGGTCACCACTGCCGTCCTGCTGCTGGCGCTCGTGGTCTCGGCGCTCAGCACCACCGCGGCCGCAGCCATCATGGCCGCCCAGGCCGCCGTCTTCGCCGCCGGCGCGATCGGCGGCCCCCGGCGGCACCCCTACGGACGGATCTTCGCCACTGCGGTGGCGCCGCGACTGGGCCCGGTCACCGAGCGGGAACCGGTCGCGCCGCTGAAGTTCGCCCAACTGGTCGGTCTGGGATTCGCGGTCGCCGGAATCGCCGGATTCGCGTTAGGCGCCCCATCTCTCGGCGTGATCGCGACGGCATTCGCCCTTGCCGCGGCCTTTCTGAACGCCGCATTCGGTCTTTGCCTGGGTTGCATGCTTTATCCGTTGGTCGTGCGTCTGCGCCGCACCCCGGCCACCTGAACACCGGCCGCCTGACCGCTAGAGAAAGGAACCCCTGCATGGCTCGCTCCGATGTCCTGGTCTCCACCGACTGGGCCGAGAGCAATCTCGAGACTCCCCACGTCGTCTTCATCGAGGTCGACGAGGACACCAGCGCCTACGACACCGGTCATATTGCCGGCGCGGTTCGACTGGACTGGAAGACCGACCTCCAGGATCCGGTGAAGCGCGATTTCGTTGACGCCCAACAGTTTTCGAAACTACTCAGCGAACGTGGTATCGCCAACGATGACACCGTCATCCTCTACGGCGGGAACAACAACTGGTTCGCCGCGTACGCGTACTGGTACTTCAAGCTGTACGGCCACGACACTGTCAAGCTGCTGGACGGCGGCCGCAAGAAGTGGGAACTCGACGGCCGGGCACTGTCCACCGATACCGTCACGCGGCCGGCAACCAGTTACACCGCATCTCCTCCCGATACCAGCATCCGTGCGTTCCGAGACGAGGTGATCGCCGCGATCGGCACCAAGAACCTCGTCGATGTCCGCTCGCCGGATGAGTTCTCCGGCAAGATCCTGGCCCCCGCGCACCTGCCGCAGGAGCAGAGCCAGCGGCCCGGCCACATTCCCGGCGCCATCAACGTGCCGTGGAGTAGGGCCGCCAACGAGGACGGCACCTTCAAGTCCGACGAGCAACTGGCGGCGCTGTACGAGGCGGCCGGCCTCGATGACGACAGGGAGACCATCGCTTACTGCCGCATCGGTGAGCGTTCCTCGCACACCTGGTTCGTGCTGCAGGAGTTACTGGGTCATCGCAACGTGAAGAACTACGACGGCAGTTGGACCGAATACGGCTCCCTGGTGGGGGCCCCGATCGAGTTGGGGAGTTGATGATGTGCGCTGCACCTAAACAAGGACAGGCCCTGCCTGCAGGTGTCGATCTGGAGAAGGAAACGGTGATCACCGGCCGGGTCGTCGACGGCTCGGGCCAGACCGTCGGCGGTGCCTTCGTGCGCCTGCTCGACGCCTCGCAGGAGTTCACCGCCGAAGTGGTCGCGTCGGCCACGGGCGACTTCCGGTTCTTCGCGGCACCGGGAACCTGGACGGTTCGCGCGCTGTCGCGGGTGGGCAACGGGGACAGCACCGTGGCACCGTCCGGCGCGGGGATCCACGAAGTCGACGTCAAAGTCGCCTGAGGTCGCGCGCGCGACTCGCAAAGCAACGATAGACTCTGCGCCGTGGTGCTCTTCTTCGAGATTCTGCTGGTCATCGCGTCGGTCGTCATCACCTGGTTCGCGCTCTACGCGGTGTACCGACTTATCACCGACGAGTCGTGAGCGAGGGGGACATCGCGGGCAGCGCTGATCGCGCTGTCGCAGCCGCCGCCGAACGCGCCAAGCAGACCGCCGGCCGCAACATCCCGGTCTTCGACGACCTGCCGATCGCCGACACCGCGAACCTGCGCCTGGGCGCCGATCTGCACGACGCCCTGCTGGCCCTGCTCCCCCTGGTCGGCGTATGGCGAGGGGAAGGCACGGGTCACAGCGCACACGGCGACTACCGGTTCGGACAGCAGATCATCGTCTCCCACGACGGCGGCGACTTCCTCAACTGGGAGGCACGATCCTGGCGCCTCGATGACTCAGGCGAGTATCACAGCCCCCATCTGCGCGAAACCGGCTTCTGGCGGTTCGTCGACGACCCGAACGACCCCGCCGAGTCGCAGGCAATCGAGTTACTGCTGGCCCACTCCGCCGGATACGTCGAACTGTTCTACGGCCACCCCCACAGCCAGTCGTCCTGGGAACTGGTGACCGACGCACTCGCCCGCAGCCGGTCCGGTGTGTTGGTAGGTGGCGCCAAACGGCTCTACGGAATCGTCGACGGCGGTGACCTCGCCTACGTCGAGGAACGGGTCGATGCCGACGGCGGACTGGTTCCGCACCTTTCGGCTCGGCTGACGAGGCACGTCGGATGACGCGCACTCGTTTCCTGGCGTCCATCGGTGCGATGCTTCTGATCGCGGGTTGCTCCTCGAAGCCGGCCGAGCCGAGCGCCCCCGAGTCACCGTCGCCGTCGACGTCGACGTCGTCGCACGGAACCCTCGCCGACTGCCTGCACGCCCATGGAATTCCTGAAAGTGCCGGGCCCGCCGCGGTTCTCGGCCCGCCGGCCGGAGTGGACCAGGCGGCCTGGGATCAGGCGATGGCGGCGTGCTCGCAGTTGGCACCGGGGCCCGCCGGCTAGCGGACGTGCAGACATGAAGCGGCCCCCGAGCCTTGGTATCCAGGTTGGACGGACCGGGGGCTCGGGGGCCGGGTAGCTGCCTGGAATTCGCCAGCGCGCGCAGAGCACGGGAGATTTCCGGCACTTGGTGCTGCTAGCGGGCAGCCACCTCACATGTCCAAGAAGAACTACTCAAAATCCGGACCACCTCCTCTCTTGTGTACCGCCGACCGTACCCGAGCGACACCAGGTGTGCCAAGGATTATTTTCCCGGTCAGCGATCCAGGGCTACCGCGGCCTCGACAAGCTCGGCCACCTCGGTGGCCAGTGCCGCCGGACGCAGCGCAACACCGTCCAAGGTGTGCACCCGGGCAGCCAGGGTGATGCTTGAGACCAGCCAAACCCCTTGCGCCGCATGGAGATCGGCGGGCCGCAATGCCTGATAATCGCAGTCGTAACCGCGTGCGCGGGCGATCTCGAACAGCGCCTGCTGGGTGGTGCCGCGCAGGATCGGGTACCACGGCGGCGGGGTGAGCAGACAGGGCCGACCGTCGGTGCCGTCCGTGGCGATCACCACCGTCGAACGCGGACCTTCCAGAATGACACCATCGGTGCTGACGAAGATCACCTCATCAGCGCCGCGGCCTGCCGCGTGCCGCAATGCAGCCATGTTCACCGCATACGACAGGGACTTGGCGCCGGCCAGCAGCCACGGCATCGCATCCACCCCGGCGGCCGGAAGCCCGCGATCCAGCAACAGCGCCGACACCCCGTCGCGACGGGCCTGCACTGCGCGGGACAGCACCGGGTTGATCATCAGGTAGGCGGTCGGATCCGAACCGACCTCCCGACCGCGGCTGTACACCAGTCTCAGCGCACCCTCTCCGGTCGTCTGCGATGCCCAATGACCCACGGCGATATCGATGGCGTGTCGCCATGCGGCCAGATCAGGCTCGGGAAGTCCCAGCATCGCCGCCGAGGAGGTCAGCCGACGAAGGTGCGCCTCCACCAGGCAGGCTGCACCGTCGCGCACCAACAGGGTCTCGAAAATTCCGTCGCCGCGCACCGCGGCCAGATCGTCGGCGAACAGCAGTGGCTGAGCCGGATCGCGGATCTCGCCGTCGACGGTGACGAGAACCGAGAGCTGGCCGGACATGGGACTTCAGCGTACTGGCTGGCCCGTAGAGTTCAGGTGTGTCCGCCGTTCCCGCACCCGACCACTCCCCCGACGCCGGGGCGGTCTGGCACTACGGTGACCCACTCGGGGAACAACGCGCCGCCCAGCATTCCGCGATCGTGGTGGACAGGTCGCACCGGTCGGTGATCACCCTCACCGGTGGCGACCGGCGCGGTTGGCTGCATTCGATCTGCACACAGCATGTCGCCGACCTGAGTGACGGTGCGTGCACCGAGAACCTCAGCCTGGACGGCCAGGGCCGGGTGGAGGATCAGTGGCAACAGACCGAACTGGCCGAGGTGACCTACCTGGATACCGAGCCGTGGCGGGGCGAACCACTGCTGGCCTACCTGAAGAAAATGGTCTTCTGGTCCGACGTCCAACCCGCCGCCACCGATCTGGCGGTGCTGTCGCTGATCGGGCCGCACCTGGCTGATGCCGCCGTACTGGGGGCACTGGGCATTGACGCACTGCCGGCGGAGTCGACCGCAGTCGGACTGCCGGGCGGCGGGTTCCTCCGCCGAATGCCGGCCGGACCCGCGGACGTCCACCTCGACCTGGTGGTGCCGCGGTCCGACGTCGAGACGCGGCTGGACACACTCGAAGCCGCCGGGGTTCGCCGCGCGGGTGTGTGGGCCTACGAGGCGCACCGGGTGGCGGCCCGGCGGCCACGACTCGGGGTGGATACCGACGACCGCACGATCCCGCATGAGGTTGGTTGGATCGGCCCGCCGGGGCTGGGCGCGGTGCATCTGGACAAGGGCTGCTACCGCGGGCAGGAAACGGTGGCGCGGGTGCACAACCTGGGCCGGCCGCCCCGGATGCTGGTGCTGCTGCACCTCGACGGCTCTGGGGACCGTCCGGCAACCGGTGACGCACTGATGGCGGACGGACGAAATGTCGGGCGGCTGGGAACCGTCGTCGACCATGTTGACCTCGGTCCGATCGCGCTGGCACTGGTCAAACGCGGCATCCCAGCCGGCACGGTGCTGACCACCGGCGGAGAGCATGCCGTGGCGGCCGAAATCGACCCGGACTCGCTGCCAGGAGCCGACGAGACCGGGGCAGGTCGTATCGCGGTGGAGCGCCTGCGCGGCGGCGGGCGGTGAGATTCGCCGCTCGACGAACGGCCCTGCCCGCACATCGGCGACCGGCACGGTAAAGTGACGTCAGGACGAATACACCACTATTCGGAGCCGCCTGATATTCAGGCCGCTCCGTTATTGCGCGAGGGGGTTCCCCCATGGGCCGCGGCCGGGCTAAGGCAAAGCAGACCAAGGTTGCCAGAGAGCTGAAATACAGCTCTCCGCAAACCAATTTCGAGCGGCTTCAGCAGGAGCTGACCGGTTCGGAAGAGGGTGATCCGCGCCCTGCGGTCAATGGCTCGGACGATTCCTGGGAAGACGAGTACCGCTGACGTCACGCGGTTCCGGCTAGAACCGCGGGTGCTGTCCCACCAGCGTGGTCCGAGGACCATCTTTGCCCTTCGTGACGGCACCCAGCGTCCAGCAACTCAGGTGCCGCGCGGTCAGGATCGCCAATGCGCGGTCGACGTCCTCCGGAGCGACGACCGCGACCATACCGACGCCCATGTTGAAGGTCTTCTCCATCTCGGCACGCTCGACTCGGCCACGCTGCGCGATCAACCCGAAAATCGGTGCGGGAGTCCAACTTCCACGATCGATCTCTGCGACTAGTCCGTTCGGGATGACTCGTTCGAGGTTACCTGCCAACCCGCCGCCGGTGACGTGGCAGAAGGTGTGGACCTGGGTTTCGGCCGACAAGGCCAGACAGTCCTTGGCATAGATCCGGGTGGGTTCAAGCAACTCCTCGCCCAGAGTGCGGCCGAACTCCTCGACGTGTCCGGCCAGGTTCATCCGGTCGATCTCCAGCAGCACCTTGCGGGCCAGCGAGTATCCGTTGGAATGCAGGCCAGAGGAGCCCATCGCGATCAGAACGTCGCCGGGCCGAACACGGTCGGGTCCCAGCACATCGTCGGCCTCGACGACGCCGACCCCGGTGGCCGAAATGTCATAGTGGTCGGGATCCATCAGACCCGGATGCTCAGCCGTCTCGCCGCCCAGCAGCGCACAACCGGCGATCACACAGCCATTGGCGATACCGGAGACGATCTCGCTGACCCGCTCCGGGACGGTTCGCCCGACGGCGATGTAGTCCTGCAGGAACAGCGGTTCAGCCCCGCACACGACCAGGTCGTCGACCACCATCGCGACCAGATCCAGGCCAATGGTGTCGTGCTTGTCCATGGCCTGTGCCACCGCGAGCTTTGTGCCCACCCCATCGGTGGAGGCGGCCAGTACCGGCTCTCGGTAGCCTCCCCGCAGCGCGAACAGTCCCGCGAAGCCGCCTAGTCCGCCACGCACCTCGGGCCTGGTGGCTTTCCTGGCCAACGGTTTGAATAACTCGACCGCTCGGTCACCGGCTTCGATGTCGACACCGGCCGCGGCGTAGGAGATCCGGCCGTCTTCCTTGCTCATCGGCGCTAAGGCTACCGGCAGCCGCCCGGCACTGGTCAACCGACGTAGCGGGTCAGCCAATCGACCAGTGGCGCCGCCGCGCGCAACGTGGTGACCACGCGCCCTGTGGTCTTTGCCGTGCCGAGCCAGGCGCCCACCGGCCAGGTTTTCATCATCGCGATTCCCTTGTGTCGCAACAGGTCGATGCGGGGATGGTCCTTGGGTACCCCTCGCGGCGCTGTCTTGAGCACCTCATGGGCCATGGTCTGGTAGCCGGCTTTGTGCAGGGCAGCCACGATCGCGGTGAGTTCGGTGCCGGACTTCTCCCGGGTGACGGCGGTGCGGTAACGCTGCAGTGCCGCCGAGTCGGGCATGTAAAGCCCGGCGCCGGTCGACAACCCGTCAGCAGAAAACGACACGTACCCGGCGCCAATCGTTGCCGCGCAATTGGTCTTGTATGGCGTCTTGTCGGCGCTGAAGCGGACGTCGCGGTAGGGGCGGAACAACTTTCCCGGGCCGAATTCGTCCGCCAACTCGGCCAGCAACTGCTCCATCGGGGCACGAACATCCCGCTCGTAGATAGTCCTGTGCTCCTGCCAGTACACCTTTGAGTTGTCGGCCTCCAGACCCTCATAGAATTCGACTGCCGCGACGGGCCACCCGGTGAACGCCATGGTGCATTGTCGCTGACGCCGCAATTCCTGACGTTGCGATGACGGCTAAGGCACCGCCGCGCAACATCGGGGCAGCAGTATGTTGAATGGCAGCAGAGCGACGATCGGAGGCGCGGGTGGGGGCGGAACGGCTGCGATGCCTGGTGACCGGGGCCACCGGCTATGTCGGCGGGCGCTTGGTGCCACGGCTTCTGGAGAGCGGGTTTGCCGTACGCGCGCTCGCCCGCACACCCGACAAGCTGGCGGGCGTCCCGTGGCGTGACCGGATCGAGGTGGCCCGCGGTGATCTGGGTGATGCCTCATCGCTGGAAGCCGCGTTCGATGACGTCGACGTCGTGTACTACCTCGTGCATTCGATGGGTTTTTCCAAGGACTTCGCCGGAGAGGAACGTCGCGCTGCTCAGAATGTGGTGGCCGCGGCTCGGCGGGCCGGGGTGCGCCGCATCGTGTACCTCAGTGGCCTGCACCCCGAGGGCGCAGAGTTGTCGACCCATCTGCTGTCGCGCACCACCGTCGGCGAGATCCTCATCGCCTCGGGCATCGAGACCATCGTGCTGCAGGCCGGTGTCGTCGTCGGGTCCGGCTCGGCGTCCTTCGAGATGGTTCGCCACCTCACCGACCGGTTGCCGGTGATGACGACGCCGAAGTGGGTGCACAACAAGATCCAGCCGATCGCCATCCGCGATGTGCTCTACTACCTGGTCGCTGCGGCAAACTGCCCGGTTCCGAAGTCCCGGGAATGGGACATCGGCGGACCCGATGTACTCGAGTACGGCGACATGATGCAGATCTACGCCGAGGTCGCCGGCTTGCGGCCACGCCGCATTCTGGTCCTACCGGTACTCACGCCCCGCATCGCCTCGCTGTGGGTGGGGTTGGTGACGCCGATCCCCACCGGACTGGCCCGGCCGCTGGTGGAGTCACTGCACTGCGACGCGGTGATGGACAACCACGACATCGACACCATCATCGACCCGCCGGAAGGTGGCCTAACGCCCTACAAGCGTTCCGTCTCCCTTGCACTGGCCCGCATCGCCCGCGGCGATGTGGAGACCACCTGGAACAACGGAACCGCCGCAAACCTGCCCAGTGATCCGGAGTGGGCCGGCGAAGTGGTGTTCACCGATACCCGCGCCCAGCACACATCGGTCAGTCCCGAGCAGCTGTGGAAGGCCGTCGAGCGCAGCATCCCGGCGCGTTGGCGGGTCGAGGAACGAGAACCCGGACAGGTTCTCAAATTGCGTGCCGAGCGACGAGGCCCCGGTGACCGCTGGCTGGAAATGCGCGTCACCCCGGAAGGCAGCGGAAGCCGCTATGAGCAGCAGGCCATCTTCTACCCGCGCGGACTTGCCGGCCGGTTGTACTGGTTCGCCGGGCGGCCACTTCAGGCAATGGCACTGGATCGACGGGTTCGGCGGATCACCTCGTCGGTGAACTGATCGGACTCAGGGTCGGCTGAGCGCCGAGGCGTTGTCGTTGTCGGCCTGCACGGCGGCCAGCATGTTCTCCACGACGTTCTTGCCGAGGGCGTTCGCGCTGGGCAGTGGGATCGGGTATTTACCGTCAAAGCAGGCGCAGCACAGTCGGCTGGCCGGTTGTTCGGTGGCCGTGATCATGGCCTGCTGGGAGATGTAAACCAGACTGTCGGCCCCGATGGCCTGGCGGACAGCCTCTAGCATTTCGCCGTCGTCGGTCTGGGTGCCCGGCGCATTGGCGATTAGCTCCGCGGGTGTGGCGAAGTCGATGCCGTAGAAGCACGGCCACTTCACCGGCGGCGAGGCAATCCGCACGTGGATCTCAACCGCGCCGGCCTCGCGTAGCATCCGGATAAGGGCACGCTGGGTGTTGCCGCGCACGATCGAATCGTCAACGACGACAAGCCGTTTGCCGCGGATGACCTCTTTGAGCGGGTTGAGCTTGAGCCGGATGCCAAGTTGACGGATGGTCTGCGACGGCTGAATGAAGGTGCGACCCACGTAGGCGTTCTTCATCAGTCCCTGCCCGAACGGGATGCCTGACTCCTGGGCGTAGCCCACAGCCGCGGGTGTGCCGGACTCCGGCACACCGATCACCAGATCGGCCTCGACCGGCTTCTCCCGGGCCAGTCGCCGGCCGATGTCGACGCGGGTGCCGTGCACGGAACGCCCGGCCAGGTTGCTGTCGGGCCGGGCGAGGTAGACGTACTCGAATACGCAGGCCTTCGGCGTGGGGGGTGCGAATCGAGTCGAGCGGACGCCGTCGGCGTCGATGGCCAGCAACTCCCCCGGTTCAATGTCACGCACGAACGAGGCGCCGACGATGTCGAGTGCTGCGGTCTCCGAGGCGACCACCCACCCGCGGTCCAGGCGGCCAAGCGACAGCGGCCGCACCCCGTACGGGTCGCGCGCGGCGTAGAGGGTGGTCTCGTCCATGAAAGCCAGGCAGAACGCGCCCCGCACGTCTGGCAACAGTTCCAGGGCAGCCTGTTCGATGCTGGAATCGGCGGCCCCACCGGCCAGCAGCGCACCGAGAATGTCAGAGTCGGTGGTCGCCGCGCCGGGCATGTTGTGGTTGATCAGCCCGGCGTTGCGGGCCCGGTCGGCAAGCTCGGCGGTGTTGACCAGATTTCCGTTGTGCCCCAATGCAACCCCGGTTCCCGCGGCAGTATTGCGGAACACCGGCTGGGCGTTCTCCCACGTCGTGGAACCGGTGGTCGAGTAGCGGCAGTGTCCGATCGCCACGTGACCCGGCATGGCACCGAGGGTCTGCTCATCAAACACCTGACTGACCAGACCGAGATCCTTGAAGACCAACACCTGGGAACCGTCGGCGACCGCGATCCCGGCAGCCTCCTGGCCGCGGTGCTGCAGGGCGTAGAGGCCGTAGTAGGTGAGCTTGGCGACTTCCTCGCCGGGGGCCCAGACGCCGAAGACGCCGCATTCTTCGCGAGGTGGATCTTCCAGTTGGCCGGTCACGATTATGGGCTGCTCCCTGACGGGGTTTTGGCTGGCTCTGCCGAGTCTACGGGCACCGGCAGCCAAAGCGGGAATCGAATCGCGCCGTGTCAGTCGCTACCGCACTCGCTCAGGCTGACCAGCGGAAACCATGACGATATCTCCGCGGCGCGGGCGCCGGAGAGTCTCAGCAGACCGTCCGTCACGGCATCCTCGAAAGCTTTCAGCCCGGAGATCACGAGCAGCCAGGTTCGCGGATCGGTCTCCACCACGTTCGGCGGTGTTCCGCGGGTGTGCTTAGGACCTGAAATGCATTGCACCGCAACGAAAGGCGGAATCCGGACTTCAACACTGGAACCGGGATCCAGCGCGGCCAGCGCGCGGGCGCTGAGCCGGACAGCGTCAGCGATCTCGGCGGAGGCGGGTTCGGTGGAGGTGTCGTCTCGGAGCCAACGTTCGAGGGTGAGCACTGCGGCGCGGAGTACCTTCGGATCTGAGCCGCGCCGGACTCCGGTCATCCGAAGAGCCCGGGCAGCACTCCCTCGGATATTCGGCGTAGTTCGTCAAGCGTCACCGCGAAAAGATCTTGGATCTCTATGCGATCCGATCCGTCGTCCGAGACCCCGATGCGGGTGACGGGCAGTCCGCGGGCTTCGCACATGGCCCGGAAGCGGCTTTCCTCGGTACGCGGCACCGCTGCCAGAATGCGGCCCGCGGACTCGGAGAACAGAAAGACGAACGGGTCAACGTCTTCAGGGAGCACCAGCCGGCATCCGGTCTCGCCGGCCAGCGCCGCCTCGACAACGGCCTGGATCAGCCCACCTTCGCTCAGATCGTGGGCAGCCGAGACCAGTCCGTCGCGGGAGGCGGCGGTGAGCACGTCGGCAAGCAGCTTCTCCCGTGGCAGGTCCACGGTCGGCGGTACGCCGCCGAGATGATCTGCGGTGACCTGCGCCCAGACCGAGCCGTCGAACTCGTCACGGGTGTCGCCGAGGAGCAGCAGGGTTTCGCCGGGTTCGGCTCCGAGACCGGTCGGAATCCGGCGGCGCACATCGTCGATCACGCCGAGTACGCCGACAACCGGCGTAGGCAGGATCGCGGAGGATCCGGTCTGGTTGTAAAAGCTGACGTTGCCACCGGTCACCGGGATGCCCAGCGTGGCGCAGCCGTCGGCCAGGCCCCGGACGGCCTGGGCGAACTGCCACATGACGCCGGGATCCTCCGGGGAGCCGAAGTTGAGGCAGTTCGTCACCGCGATCGGGGTGGCGCCGGTGACGGCGACGTTGCGGTAGGCCTCGGCCAGTGCCAACTGGGCACCCGCGTAAGGGTCGAGTTGGGTATAGCGCCCGGAGGCGTCGGTCGAGACCGCGATACCGCGCCCGGTGATCTCGTCAATACGCAGCACTCCGCCATCGGCGTGCTCGGCCAGCACGGTGTTGCCCCGCACGTAGCGGTCGTACTGCTCGGTGATAAACGCCCGACTGCACAGGTGCGGACTGCCCAACAGCGCAAGCAGGGTGGCGCGTAACTCATCTGGCGTCTTTGGCCGCGGCAGCTTGGCCGAGGTGTCGGCGATCAGTGCATCCTGGCTGTCCGGTCGCGCCAGCGGCCGCTGATACACCGGGCCCTCGTGGGCGACCGTGCGGGGCGGGACGTCGACGACGACATCGCCGTGCCAGGTGATCGTGAGCCGGTCACCGTCGGTGACCTCGCCGATCACCGTCGCCAGCACGTCCCACTTGCGGCACACCGCCATGAACTTCTCGACATTTTCCGGTGCCACCACGGCGCACATACGTTCCTGTGACTCACTCGATAGCACCTCGGCCGGGTTCATGTTCGCCGCGCGCAGCGGAACCCGATCCAACTCGATGGTCATACCGCCGTCACCGGCGGATGCTAATTCCGATGTGGCACAGGATAATCCGGCTCCGCCGAGATCCTGTATGCCGACCACGAGGTGAGCGGCGTACAACTCAAGACAGCACTCGATGAGCACCTTCTCCATGAAGGGATCGCCCACCTGAACACTGGGCAATTTCTTGCGACCAGGCCCGGATCCCTCATCACCGCCGAAGGTGTCACTGGCCAGCACCGACACTCCGCCGATGCCGTCCAGGCCGGTGCGCGCACCGAACAGGATGATCTTGTTCCCGGTGCCCGAGGCGAATGCCAGGTGCAGGTCTTCGGTGCGCAGCACTCCCACGCACATCGCGTTGACCAACGGGTTACCGGCATAGGACGCGTCGAACACGGTCTCGCCGCCGATGTTGGGCAGGCCGAGGGAGTTTCCATAACCACTGATCCCGCGCACCACACCGTCGAGCACGCGGCGGGTGTCGGGTGCGTCGGCGGCGCCGAAGCGCAACTGGTCCATCACCGCGACCGGCCGCGCTCCCATCGCCATGATGTCGCGCACGATGCCGCCGACTCCGGTGGCGGCGCCCTGATAGGGCTCAACGTAGGAGGGATGGTTGTGGGATTCGACTTTGAACGTGACGGCCCAGCCGTCACCGATGTCGACGACGCCGGCGTTCTCGCCGATCCCGGCCAGCATTCCGGCCCGCATCGCCTCGGTCGTGGTCTCACCGAAATAGCGCAGATGCACCTTGGAGGACTTGTACGAGCAGTGCTCGCTCCACATCACCGAGTACATGGCCAACTCGGCGTCGGTGGGTCGGCGGCCGAGGATCTCGCGGATGCGCTGATACTCGTCGTCTTTGAGTCCGAGTTCGCGGTAGGGCTGCGGCTGATCAGGCGTGGCCGCGGCCCGCTCGACCGTGTCGACGTCAGGGATCACAGCAATAGCTTATTCAGGTGCCAGAAAGGCATGCAGTGCGGCGGCATAGGCGCCGATATCGGCGGCGCCCATGAGTTCGCGAGCAGAGTGCATGGCCAGTTGCGGGGCACCCACGTCGACGGTCGGGATGCCGGTGCGCGCCGCCGTCATCGGCCCGATGGTGGAACCGCATGGCAAATCGGCACGGTGTTCGTAACGTTGCAGTGGCACTGAGGCCTGACGGCAGGCCAGCTGGAAGGCTGCCGCGGTCCGGCCATCCGTGGCGTACCGAAGGTTGGGCTGGACCTTGAGTACCGGTCCGCCGTTGATGTAGATCGGATGGCCAGGTTCGTGGCGCTCCCGGTAATTCGGGTGGGTGGCATGTGCCATATCGGCCGAGGCCACCATTGACGCGGTTGTCAGACGTAGGAAGTCCTCCCGGTCACCACCTGCGGCCAGCACGATGCGCTCCAAGGTTGTACGCAGGAAATCGGATTGCGCGCCGTGATCGGAGACCGAGCCCACCTCCTCGTGGTCGAACAGCGCGAGCACCGGCAGGTAGTCGCCTGGCTCTGCGGTCAACAATGCCTCCAGGCCCGCATAGCAGCTGGCCTGGTTGTCCAGCCGCGGCGCACTGATGAGATCTTTGTCGACTCCGATGACCCGGGACGGAGTTAGATCGTGGGTCATCAGATCTGCCGACAACAGGTCAGCCGGCGCCACACCGGCCCAATCGGCGACGTAGTACTGGAACGGCCGGGCCGGGCCCTCCGCGCCGAATACCGCATCGAGGTGCCACTGCGGGTTGAGGCTGACCGAGTTGCGGTCCTCGGCGAGGTGGATGGCCAACTGCGGTACCCGAAGCAGTGGTTCGTCGAATCGAACCAGCCGGTGCACGATGCGGCCGTCCTTGCCGAGCAACGAAATCCGACCGCTGAGTCCCAGATCACGGTCAAGCCAGGAGTTGAGCCATGCTCCGCCGTAAGGTTGCAATCTCACCAGTCGCCACATGGTTTCTATGCGATCCGGGTGCTGTTTGACGCGAAGGTTGGGACTGTCGGTGTGGGCGCCGATGATCCGGAATGGCATGGGCGTCGGGTTCAGCGTCATCCCGCTTTGCCAGGCGATCAGTGAGCCGGACCGCACCGTGAAGAAGCGTCCGGCGGCGGCCCCATCCCACCGGTCGGTCTCGGCGAGTTCGGTGTACCCGGCAGCCCGCAGGCGTTCGGCCACTGTCGCGCAGACGTGAAACGGCGACGGCGAGGCGTCGATGAACTCACACAATCCGCGCGCGGTCGCCTCGGTCATCGCTCAGGCAGCCAGCACTGCGTCAAGTGCCGAATAGAAGATTCCGAGACCATCATCGGACGGGCCGGTGAGCGCTTCGCATGCATGCTCGGGGTGCGGCATGAGTCCGATCACCCTGCCGTTGGCTGAACTCACGCCGGCAATCCCGCGCATCGAGCCGTTGGGGTTGTCGGCGTACCGGAACACCACCCGGCCCTCGGCCTCGAGTTCGTCGAGCACGGATTCGCTTGCCACATAGCGACCCTCGCCGGACTTCAGCGGCACCAGCAGTTCCGCACCCGCCTCATAGCGTGACGTCCAGGCCGTCGCGTTCGACGCAACCTCCAGCCATACATCGCGGCAGATGAAGTGCAGTCCGGCGTTTCGGGCCAGCGCCCCGGGCAGCAGTCCCGCCTCGCACAGAACCTGGAAACCATTGCAGATGCCCAATACCGGCATACCGCCACCGGCGGCAGCCACGACCTCGCCCATCACGGGGGCGAACTTGGCGATGGCACCGCACCGCAGATAGTCGCCGTAGGAGAATCCACCCGGGACAACGACGGCGTCGACACCCTTGAGATCGGCATCTGCATGCCACAGGCTCACCGCTTCCGCCCCGGCCAGTCGAACCGCGCGGGCAGCGTCGACGTCATCGAGGGTGCCCGGAAAGGTGATCACCCCGACTCGCGCGCTCACGACGACTCCCGGCTGACCGACCAGTCTTCGATGACGGTGTTGGCCAACAGTGACTCGGCGATGTCGGCCAGTTGGTCGTCGGTCACCGAATCGTCCACGTCAAGCTCAAAGCGTTTGCCCTGCCGGACTTCTGAGATGCCCGCATGCCCGAGGCGACCGAGAGCTCCCACGATCGCCTGGCCCTGCGGGTCGAGAATCTCGGCTTTGGGCATCACATGGACAACAACCCGGGGCACTGGAGCTCCTCTGACGTGGCGGATGGTGCAAGACGATCCTAGCGGCGGTTGATGGCCATGAGCTGATGTAGGCGGTGCCCAGTGGCCGCCGCCGTACTAGCTCCTAGGCATGGCACCGCGAGGACCGTTGGCATCCTGGCCGCTCTGTAGGCGCACAATCGTAAGCATGGAGCTGACGCACTTCGGACATTCATGCCTGCTAGCGGAGTTCGGGGGCACACGACTGCTGTTCGACCCGGGAACCTTCAGCCACGGTTTCGAGGGCATCACGGGCCTGTCGGCAATCCTGATCACCCATCAGCATCCTGACCATGCCGACCCGGCGCGCCTGCCGACCCTGGTGGCGGCCAACCCCGGGGCCGCGTTGTACGCCGATCCGCAGACCGCCGCCCAACTCGGCGGCGACTGGCGCGCGGTCAACGTCGGCGACGACTTCATGGTCGACGGGTTAACCATCCGCGGCGTCGGCGGTCGTCATGCGGTCATCCATCCCGAAATTCCGGTCATCGATAACATCTCCTACCTGATCGGCGACGACGAGCACCGAGCCAAGCTGATGCACCCCGGTGATGCGCTATTCGTGCCCGACGAACCGGTGGAGGTGCTCGCCACCCCGGCCGCAGCGCCGTGGATGAAGATCTCTGAGGCGGTGGACTACCTGCGCGCGGTAGCACCCCGGCACGCCGTTCCGATCCACCAGGGCATCATCGCCCCGGAGGCCCGCGGAATCTACTACGGCCGCCTGACCGAGATGACCGATACCGACTTCCGGATACTGACCGAGGAGAACTCGGTACGGTTCTGACGACACGAAGGGAACACCTGTGAGCGCAGCGGACCTCGAGCGACTTTTCGGACTCAGCGGCAAGACGGCACTCGTCACCGGCGGCACCCGGGGGATAGGGATGATGATTGCGCGCGGTCTGCTACAGGCCGGCGCCCGCGTCGTGGTCAGTTCACGCAAGGCTGATGCCTGCGAGCGGGCTGTCGAGGTGCTGTCGGAGTTCGGCGACGTGCGTGCTGTTGCGGCGGACATCTCTCGCCAGGAAGAGTGCAGGCGGTTGGCCGCCGACGTGCTCAGCCAGACTGACACCCTCGACATCCTGGTCAACAACGCCGGGGCGACCTGGGGCGAACCGCTCGAGACGTTTCCTGCCGCAGCCTGGGACCGCGTGCTCGACCTCAACGTGAAGTCGCCGTTCTGGATGGTCCAGGAACTGCTTCCGGCACTGCGCAAAGCCGGCACCCAGGATGACCCGGCCCGCATCATCAACATCGGCAGCATCGACGGAATCCATGTCAGCCCGATGACCACCTATTCCTACTCTACGAGCAAGGCCGCAATCCACCAGCTGACTCGCGTTCTGGCCAAAGAACTTGGGCCGCAACACATCACCGTCAACGCGGTGGCCCCGGGGCCGTTTCCGTCGAAGATGATGGCCGCCACCCTGGAGGCATTCGGCGAGGCGATCGCTGCCGCGGCTCCGCTGCGCCGGATCGGCCGCGACGATGATATGGCCGGGATCGCGATCTTCCTGGCCAGCCGGGCCGGTTCTTACCTCAACGGCGCGGTGATCCCGGTCGACGGCGGTATCGCCACCACCGCCAGTGGAACGGCCCGGTAAGCGTCCGGGGATCAGGCCGCGTCGGCGAGTGCTGGATCCGGCTGCCATCGGTAGACCACGGGAGCGCAACCGTGCATCAGCGCCAGGTCGACGGCATCGAGGACCGCCTGCCGGGGACCCGGCTTGCCAAGTTGGCGCGCTGACACAGCCAGGCGCACCGTCCCGCCGCGGCGCGCAGTGCGCTCAGCGGAGAGAACCACCGTCCGACACCACCATGGCTCAGTGAGAAACCCGGCGCCGATACCGATAACCCGGCCGCGGGACGTCGTGCCCCGCAACAGGTCCACGGTCTCGTACAGCCCGACGAGGAGCCGGAAACCATTGCGCGGCAGTGCCGTAACAGTTCCGGCGGAAGCGGTCCAGCCCGGTGCCGCGAACAGCCGGGTTCGCAGGCCGAGCTGTTCGAGTGTCCGGTCCGCACCGATCAGGCGAAGGTTCGCCTCGTGCGCGGGCAATGTCGCGAATTCGCTGCGCATCCGTTTGGTGGCCGCTTCGTCAAACCCGTGCAGAACCACGGCATCACCGGTCGACCGCTGGCGCTGCAGCCAGTCGATTGTGGTGTCATCGGAATCGAGGCGGTAACCGCCCTTCAGTCGGGGCGCGACGAACAACGACACCGGCACGTTCCGGGAGTCGAGTTGCTCACGGAATTCGTCGAGATTCGGCAATGTCCGATTGCTGATCCCGGACACGGAGACGATCAACTCACCAGGCACGCATACAGAATGCCAAATCCAGGTGTCGGTTCGGTGTCCTCCAGTTGGATGTCAGCGGTCAGTTATGCATCACTGCGGGAGCACGGCCTCGATCGCCGCGATGACCTCGGGGGCATCCGGCTCGGTTCGGGGCCGGA
>Ga0209829_10001175_pt1 | contig 21923 bp, 18 predicted proteins | sample C_140205_EF_Meta_FD_187311 | JGI IMG/M metagenome (GOLD analysis project Ga0209829, IMG submission 187311) | Freshwater microbial communities from Lake Croche, Canada to study carbon cycling - C_140205_EF_MetaG (SPAdes) (version 2) | ecosystem: Environmental > Aquatic > Freshwater > Lake...
GGCAAGTATCAGCCACCAAATGTATATGAATATCAGATGCGTAGATTAGAACCAAAGGCGCTTGTGGGACAAATCGTTTTGCAATATTCCGCCTTTTTCAACCAGCAAGATTCGGAGGATCATACCTTGTTAAGTGATATGATTTGGTATGGAAAAGGATTTGTATTTACGAAAAAAGTGTTGCCCAACTTGCCAGATAGCCTTTTGTTTGGATATACAGGTAAAGAATTAGCCGAAACTGAGGCATTTCAATCCGAGGTTTGGGAACATTTCATAGACAACTCTTTGTTATTCAAAAAGGAGGAATATATAAAAACAAAGTATATAGGCGAACGTCCCAAAACACCAGAAATAGGACCTGCCTGTCCAGGGTCTATTGGAAGATGGCTGGGTTGGCGCATCGTAGATTTATATATGAAGCAAAACACCAAAATAAGCTTACCTAATTTAATGGCTAAAAAAGAGGCTAATAAGATTTTTTTAGCTTCTGGATATCGAGGAAAATTATAAATAACGCATGGCAAAAAGACACGAAAAGTTTGGAGCGGGGGTTGATCCTAAAGATTCTGTCAAGGTGACGAAGAAAAACCTTTCTAAGGCGATTAAGATTTTTCGATTTGTGATTCCATATAAATGGACATTTGTCTTGGGCATGGTTTTTTTATTGCTCTCCAATTTGACCACACTTAGTTTTCCATTATTGATTGGTGAAATGACCAAGGTGATTGAGGGTAAGTCAAAATTTCAGATTAATGAAGTCACGCTATTTTTCTTTGCTATTTTAATCATTCAGTCTATACTTTCATTTTTTAGAATTTACACCTTTGCGCAAGTATCAGAAAAGGCGATGCGCGATGTCCGACAAACTTTGTATGCAAAAATCATCACTCTACCCATTTTTCATTTTGAAAAAAGGCGTGTCGGAGAGTTAATGAGCCGCATTACGTCCGATATCACACAATTGCAAGATGTATTGTCAATCACTTTAGCCGAATTTTTCAGGCAGATATTTACCTTAGTCGGTGGAGTGGCATTGATCACTTATCTATCATGGAAATTGACACTCTTCATGTTAGCCACTTTTCCCCTACTCGTCATTTCAGCCATTGTATTTGGAAAATTCATTCGTAAAATATCTAAAAAGGCGCAGGACGAATTAGCCAATACCAACATCATTGTGGAGGAAACATTTCAATCCATTCAGGCAGTGAAAGCATTTACCAATGAAAAATATGAGGTAAATCGATATACGAATTCACTTAACAAAGTGGTTAATGAAGCATTAAAGGCGGCTACACTTCGGGGAGGATTTGTCAGCTTTATCATTTTTGCTTTGTTTGGCGGTATTGTGGGCGTGGTGTGGTATGGGGCCCAACTAGTCGCCCAGGGAGATTTGATATTAGCCGATTTATTAACATTTATTTTTTATACGGCCTTCATCGGTGGATCAGTGGGTGGTTTAGGTGACATTTATGCTCAATTACAAAAGACGATAGGCGCGTCAGATCGAATCCTTGAAATATTAGGAGATCCGTCTGAGGTAAATATTCATGAAAACGAAACGAACACATCAATTACTTTTGGATCGATTGAGCTTCAAGACATACATTTTTCATATCCAAGTAGGCCTAGTGTAGAAATTTTAAAAGGGCTTAATTTCACGATTGAGCCAGGACAAAAAATTGCCATTGTAGGAACCTCCGGTACGGGTAAATCCACTTTAGCCCAATTGATGATGCGGTTTTATGAACCGAGCCAAGGAAAGATTTTGATGGGCGATTATAACATCCAAGATATTTCCGTAGGTAATTGGCGAAAAATGGTGGCCCTAGTGCCTCAGGAGGTATTGTTGTTCGGAGGAAGTATTCGTGAAAATATTGCTTATGGAAAACCAGATGCCACAGAGCAGGAAATCCATCAAGCTGCTGAGCAAGCCTATGCCAAAGAGTTCATCGAATCATTTCCTGAAAAATGGGATACCTTGGTCGGCGAGCGGGGAGTAAAACTTTCAGGGGGACAAAGACAACGAATTGCCATTGCACGAGCCATCCTAAAAGATCCCAAATTTTTAATTTTAGATGAGGCTACCAGCGCGCTTGATTCAGAATCAGAAAAATGGGTACAATCAGCTTTGGAAGAACTAATGAAAAATAGGACAAGTTTGATAATTGCCCACCGCTTGTCGACAATCAGGTCAGCTGATAAAATTATTGTGATGGATTCAGGTAAGATTGTGGAAATGGGCTCTCATGAAAATTTGATGTCAAAAAAACAGGGGGTTTATCAAAAAATGGTCAAATTGCAAACTGAAAATTTATAATTAAGCACTTTGGACACAATAGAACGCCATTTAACGGATTTCAATTTAAGACCTACAGCCTGCAGAATTGAAGTATTGAAGGCATTTGAAGTAGTAGGATTTGCCTTGAGCCAAGGAGATATTGAACTTAAATTACAAGCGGCGTTTGACCGAGTAACTATTTATAGAACGCTTAAAACTTTTTTATCTCAGGGTTTAATCCATAAAGTTTTAGATGACCAAGGCGGTGCAAAATATGCACTTTGCAAAGATTTATGCCATCAAGGAGAACACGTTCATCAGCATGACCATGTACATTTTAAATGCCATGAATGTGGTCAAACAATTTGCTTGGAGAATGTCACTATTCCCAAAGTACAATTGCCAGAAAAATTCTTAAAACAAGAGAGCAATTTACTTATTCAAGGTATTTGTCAAGACTGTAATTTATCTTAAGATTTGAGAAAATCTTTGATGTAATTTATGGCCAAAGAATTAATCATATATCTTTTTTGTCTTCGATCTAGGTCAGAATCTTGACGTTGGATCGTGTCAGCACAATGGGTTATAAAGGCTAATTTAAGATTAGCTTCCTTGATGATCGCACTCCTTTTATAACGTTGAGCATCTTGAGCTAACGTATTTAGCCCCAAAATTACATTTGTTTCATCCACATCAATTCCACCCGTCGGATATGATTCTACCAGTCTATGTAACAGTCTGATTACCGATTCTATCACCAGTTGGTCAGAAGAAATAAATTGATTCGGATAGGAGAATCTTTTAGAAAATTGTGATTTAACTTTCTTAAAGACAAACCAAATTAAAAATGAAATCAATAGTATAGATACCAATCCAATGAATATTTCTGACTGGTACCATTTATTTACATCAATTTGACCTAAGCTAACAGATTTGGCAAATAGTGCGTCTATATTAACCAGTTGCAACTCTTCAAATACATTGCTTTCACTTTGATTGGGCCTAATGTTGAGAATAAGTTCATGATTTCTCAACACAAGGTTAATGGTTTTTGATGACTCATCGATCTGAAATTTAGTCAATTTAGTTGCATCCTCCTTCAGCCTAATAAATTCAAATGTATAGGGGTTTATGGCATAATATTTGAAAGAACCAGAGAAGGCTTTTGGAGGTAAAATAAAATACTTACCCGTAAAATAATTACCTATATGAGGCTGAGCTGTTTCTTTATTGATAAGGTCTAAAAATTCCTCGGAGTAGACCATCCCTATTTGAGACCAATGGCGTGTTTTAAAAGAGTAAGCGTAAATGTTTCTGTCTCGAAAGAAGGCGCCATTATTTAAATTAATATCGTGCGAAAAATTCATAAAAGTAATTAGCTCATCTTTTTCTGGAAGATACGCTGTAAAACCCCCATATATACCGGGAGGAGGAGTTCCTGAAGATGTGTAGGCCTCCCACTCTTTGCTTTTTTCGTCAAAAAAAGTGATGTGATTGTTGGTGCGCCAAAACCCATACCCACCTACCGAATGCAACACTCCTTGACGGAAAAACCGATACGCATGGCAATTATCTCCTCGGTAAAAAGTTTCATCCAATCGATCAAAAACCATGGTTTTTAAATCCAATACATAAATCTGATTGGTACAGTTGCCATTAAAATAAATCTTATTGGGATCAAGTGAAGGAATATTTTCAAAAATGATATTCTTAGGAATATTGACTAAAGTTGAAGTTGGGATTAGAACCGCTTTAAGAGCCAACCATTTTCCATTACCTTCATACCTTTCTAAAAATTTTGTTTCCGTATTTATCCGATAGGCTTTTTGATCTTTATGTTGGAGAAAATAATAGAAATCTGCCCGAGTTTGCACCCCAATTTGGAGCAAAATAACAAGTAATAATGCGCGTTTAATACTTAATCCCATAAAAACAAAACCAATAAAAGTTTATGTGAGTCTATCTCTCATCCTGTGTTAGTGCAAAGGAATTTGATTAAATTCAATAGATGATTTTTTCGCATCTTTAAATGCTGCTTTCGGTTTTATACTTAGGATTTGAAATAATTCTTGATCTGATTTCGCATCTGGATTAGGGGTAGTTAATAAAACATCGCCTGAAAAAATGGAATTTGCTCCTGCCATGAAACAAAATGCTTGGCCTTCGTAATTTAATTCTAATCGGCCTGCCGATAACCTTACCGCTGATTTTGGCATCATTATTCGAGCTGTGGCAATCACTCGAACGAGATCCCAAACGGATGCTGTTTTTTGATTTTCAAAAGGGGTTCCTTCGACAGGAACTAAATTATTTACGGGCACTGATTCAGGGTGTTCAGGAAGATTAGCCAATGTTAATAACATACCTATTCGGTCATCAATGGATTCCCCCATGCCAATAATACCCCCTGAACAAACAGATAATTTCGCTTTTCTGATGTTGCCAAGAGTTTCTAATCGATCATCATACGTTCGCGTTGAAATCACATCGTCATAGTACTCTTCACTGGTATCAATGTTGTGATTATATGCATACAAACCAGCTTCCTTTAATTTTTCTGCTTGTTGTTCCGTCAACATCCCTAGTGTACAGCATACCTCCATACCCAGCGAATTAACTCCTTTGACCATTTCCAAAACACGATCAAAATCTTTATTGTCGCGCACCTCACGCCAGGCAGCTCCCATGCAAAAACGAGAACTTCCATTATCTTTAGCACGCACAGCCGCTTGAATTACCTCCTCATAAGGCAACAACTTCTGTACTTTCACATTTGTATGATAGCGAGCGGCTTGTGAACAATAGGAACAATCCTCTGGACAGCCCCCTGTTTTGATCGACAATAAAGTGCTTATTTGGACTTCGTTAGGATCATGAAATTGGCGATGAACCGTTGCGGCCTGATAGACCAAATCTAAAAATGGTTGGTTGAAAATCGCCTCAACTTCCTGACGTGTCCAATTAGTACGAATCATATAATCAAAATTTAACAAATATAAACGCTTAGATTAAGAATCCATAGAAAATCTATTCAAATTCCATCATATAAGGCATTAATGCTAAATAGCCTTCTCTTTTCTTCCAGCGTTCCAACTCCAAAATTGATTTTGCCCAAGGCAAATTCTTGGCCGCAAATACCTGAGTCATGGAACTTTCCGACATTGCGGAGGATATTAGTTGATCTAAGAACGATTTTGTTTTTGGGAAAACGACTACTTTGTAGGCCCCTGGCTTTAATTTTACTTTTTTTGCGGCAATTTCGATGGCCACATCCAAACCTCCTAATTCATCTACCAACCCTATTTCCTTGGCTTGGACACCGGTCCAAACTCGTCCACCAGCTATGGATTTTAATCGGTCAATATTCATTTTTCTTCCTGAAGCGGCTTTTGCCGTAAAAGTTTCATAGCCTTGGTTGACCATATTTTGAATCACAGATTTTTGAAAATCAGTCAATTCACCAAGAGAATTCATAAAATTTGAATTGGCATGCGTATTTACATAATCTTGAGTGATTCCAATCTTATTACTCAAAAAACGATCAATATTTAGCCATTGAGCAAAAATTCCAATGGATCCGGTCACAGTGGTAGGTTGCGCTACAATGGCATTAGTCCCCATCGCCATGTAATACCCACCTGATGCCGCATAGTCCGACATAGATGCCACGATGGGTTTTACTTTTTTAGCTAACTCTATTTCTCGCCACATCACGTCAGAAGCCAAGGAGGAACCTCCAGGGGAATCGATACGAAGGACAATCGCTTTAATGGATTTATTATCCCGCAATTTTCTTAATTCTTTCACAAAATCGTCAGAACCAATATTATCATCCCCACCCTTTGTTCCAACGATTTCACCTTCGGCAACTAAAACGCCAATCTTGTCCGTTCCTTCGACAGCCTTAATTGGATTTTTCGCTTTGAGGTAATCAGCCAATTTTACATAAGTCAACTCGCTTTTTGGCTGTATTTTGACTGCTGATTTTAAAAGTGATTCAAATTGATCCCAATACCCTAATTTAATCATTCCTAACTTTTCAGCATTTGCCGGATTCATAGCCAAAAGGCTATCAGCAATTTGATTCAGTTTATCGGCTGGAATTTTTTTACTCAATGAAATTTTAGAAAACACTTCACGGTTAATTGAGCTGATAAAAGATTGCGTCTGCATTCTATTTTCCGGACTCATATTTTCCCTAATAAATGGCTCCACAGCAGATTTATATTGGCCTACCCTGAAAACTAATGGCTCAATTTCCAATTTATCAAATGCCTTTTTATAAAACATATATTGAACACTAATTCCATTAAAATCCAATAAACCGGATGGATTCAAATACGCTTCATCGGCTACCGATGCTATATAGTAAGCCTTCTCAGAGTACGAATTAGCATAAGCATAAATGAACTTACCCGAGCGTTTAAACTTTTCTAAGGCATTTCTAATTTCGGTTAACTTAGCATAACCAGCCATAGGGAAATTTACATCCAAGTAAATGCCCTTAACGTTATTGTCTACACGTGCACGTTCCAATGCTGATAAAATTTGGATCAACCCAATTTTTTCGGTGCTTTCGAAAAATGGATTTGGAAAGGTCGCAAATGGATTGTCATCTTCTGAGCTTGCATTTTCAACGATAGGCCGGTTTAAATCCAACTTAAGAATTGAATTTTCTTTTACTTCAAATTCTGATTCGCCTCCGCTCATGGCAGCACCGATGCCAACAACAATCAGAATACTGATCAATAAAAAAAGGAATAGGCCCATTAGGGTTGCCAGCGTATATTTAAAAAATTGCCACATAAGGATCTAAGATGATTAAAAAAATAATTTGGCATTAAAATTTGACATGTCAATCAAAATTATGTTCAATGGATAAAATTCCAAATTAAAGGGTAAAAATTAGCCAAAATTAACCCTATAATCTTCTCTGGCCTGTAGAATAACTTCGTACGCAATTTCCCTACCATACACTTCGTCAATGTCGACTAAACTTGAATTGATTTCTCCAGGTAACATTTTATAGGTCCAAAAATAATGCCTAAGTCTTTGAACAATATCTTTAGGAGCATCTGAAATATCACGCCATTTTCCATAGATCGGATCATCTTTCAAAACCGCTATTATTTTATCATCGGCCTCACCGTGGTCTATCATTCGAATACCACCAATTGGAATGGCTTGGCATAAAATATCTCCATGCGTGATGGCTCGTTCCGAAAGAACTAAAATATCAAGAGGATCTCCATCGCCGTTGACAATTTCTTTTCCTGAATATTTTTTTGCCAATTTGGCGATTCCATCTGAGCAATACGTTTGAGGCAAAAAGCCATATAAAGCTGGAACAATATTGGAAAATTTCTGCGGTCGATCTATTTTTAGATAGCCAGATTCCTTGTCAATTTCATATTTCACCGTATCGGAGGGAACAATCTCGATAAAGGCGGTGACCAATTCAGGCATTTGCTCACCAATATGTATGCCATGCCAAGGATGAGCTTTAAAGATGTTTCGATTCATATCATTCGTAGATTATCCGATAGGGTCATGTGCATGCAAATTACAAAAAAATGCCCGCACCTAAACTAAAGAACCCGTGGCAAATAGGTACAATCTAGGGAAATTAGTTAAATTTGTGGTTTGAATTTTTTTAATTATGATATATCCCATCGTCCCTTATGGCGATCCTGTACTTAGAAAAGTAGCCAAGCCTATTAAATTAGGAAGCATCGATTTGGTTAAGTTGTCGGAGGACATGTTTGAAACGATGTATGCGGCGAGTGGTGTAGGATTAGCAGCTCCTCAAATTGGCATGGACATTCGGCTTTTTGTGGTCGATGGAAGACCCATGAACGAGGATGAAGATGAGGAGGAAAAAGATCCTTCATTAGTAAATTTCAAAAAAGTTTTTGTGAATGCGCGTATTTTGGATGAAACTGGGGAAGAGTGGGGTTTTGAAGAAGGTTGCTTGTCAATTCCTGGAATAAGAGGTGAAGTTTTTCGACCTGAATATGTTAAAATTCACTATTGGGACGAGCATGGGGAAGAACATGAAGAGGTATTTGAGGGATTTGCGGCAAGAATTATTCAGCATGAATATGATCATATTGAAGGAATACTTTTTACGGATCATTTAAATGTGGTTAAAAAACGGATGATCAAAAATAAATTGGGTGAAATTAGCCGCGGAAAAGTTTCAGTGGATTATAAAATGAAACTTTCTCGATAAAATTAGATATGAAGATTTCTTTAAATTGGTTACGTGATTTTATTGACATTTCTAAATTACCTCAAAAGGGCGAAGCAGAGGAGTTAGATGTGTTGTTAACAAATACGGGATTAGAGGTGGAAGGCGTTGAAAGGCATGAAAAGATCCCAGGAGGTTTAAAAGGATTTGTGGTCGCTGAGGTTTTGACCTGTGAGAAATTTGAGGTTAAAGACAAAATACTGAGTTTAACGACTGTAGATGCAGGATTAGCAGAAAATTTAACCATTGTTTGTGGGGCGGCGAATGTCGCGGCGGGTCAAAAAGTAATTGTGGCTACTCCAGGAACCACCTTATTTGATTCAGAAGGCAAAGCCTTGTTTACTATAGAAAAGCGAAAAGTGTATGGCCAACCCTCAGAAGGGATGATTTGTGCGGAGGATGAAATAGGGATTGGAACCTCGCATGATGGGATTTTAGTCTTAACAACAGATTTGCCGAATGGAACGGCTGCGGCCAATTACTTTAATCTCTCTGCAGATTTAGTTTTAGAAATTGGTTTAACTCCAAATCGGGCTGATGCGGCATCACATTGGGGAGTGGCGCGCGACATAAAAGCGGTGACTGGATTGCCTATTCATTTACCAATGGTCGATTCTTTGACGATTGGACAAATCAATTTGCCTATTGAAATTATTATTCAAGATCAGGGATGCACCCGTTTTTGTGGTGTAAGCATCGATGGGATACAAATAAAACCTTCACCTGAGTGGTTACAAGATCGTTTAACTGCTATTGGTTTGAGGCCTATTAATAACATAGTAGACATCACTAATTTTATTTGCCATGGTTTAGGCCAGCCGATGCATGCCTATGATTGGCGCCAAATAACTGGAGGCCAATTGGAAGTTAACACGTTAGCAGCGGGAACTATTTTTAAGACATTGGATGGAGTTGAAAGGAAATTAAACGGGGAAGAATTAATGATCTGTGATGGCTCAGGGGCAATAGGCCTGGCAGGAATTATGGGTGGAGCGAACTCCAGCATTCAGGATTCTACCACTCGAATCTTCTTAGAAGTAGCTCATTTTGCACCGGAGAGAATCCGAAAATCAGCCCAATTTCATGGATTAAAGACAGATGCATCCTTCAGATTTGAAAGAGGCACCGACATAGAAGCCAAGTTGTTTGCGCTTAAATATGCGACAAAACTTATCCTAGAATTAGCTGGAGGAACGATTGCGTCTGATTGGCTTGATTATTATCCAGAAAAAAATGTGGCGGCTCATATCCCAGTTAGCTATGCGCGCATACACCAATTGATGGGAATTGAATTGAATGAAAACCGAATCCAAGAAATTCTGTTGGCCTTAGATTTCAAATTAACTGATTTGAATTCGGGAGGATTTACGGCAATTGCTCCGGCATATCGAGTGGATGTAACCCGAGAGGCTGATTTAATTGAGGAACTTTTAAGAATTCATGGATTAGATCATATTCCCTTGTCAGAAAATTTAGGGGCTAATTTCATTTCTGAATTCCCATTATTGGATAAAGAAAAAATACAGCAGCAAGTAGGACTTAGCTTAGCAGCCAAAGGATTTCATGAAATCATCACGAACTCGCTGACCAAATCGAGTCATCATGATTTAATCCAGCAGGACTTAACTTTTGAATCTGTAGATATTTTAAATCGACTTTCAGAAGATTTAGGTGTGATGCGTCAGCATGTAATATTTTCAGGATTAGAGGTTTTAGCGTATAATATTAATCGCCGCCAAAAAGATTTAAAGTTATTTGAGTTTGGCAAAACCTATCATAAAAAAGGGAGTAAATACATTGAAAAAAGGCATTTATGTTTGTACCAAACGGGTTTACAGTCGGGGGAAACATGGAGTGTTTCGGCTAAAAAATCAGAGTTTCACCACTTATTTTCGACGGTCATCGCCCTGATGAAATTCATAGGAGTCAAAGATTTTGAAACATATCCTTTGGAGGGATCTACCATTTTTGCGTACGGATTACGTATTTCGGTGAACAAAAAAATGTGCCTGGAGTTAGGAATGATTCAACCCAATTTAACGCAAAAATTTGATGTAAAACAAGAGGTGTTTTTTGCAGATTTTGATTGGGATTATTGGGTTAAACAAGAAAAAGCTGACTTTGTTTATCAGGAAATATCAAAATTCCCTGAAGTCCGAAGGGATTTATCATTAGTGATTAACAAAGAAGTAAGCTATCAAGCTATTAAGCGCATTGCTGAACAGGTTGAGAAGAATTTATTAAAATCAATGTCTGTTTTTGATGTATATGAGGGGAAAAATCTAGGGGAAGGAAAAAAATCCTATTCCATAAGTTTTATGCTCCAAGATGAGAATCAAACATTGACCGACAAGGTCATCGACGCAACGATGGATCGACTCATTCAACGATTTGAAAAGGAGTTGGGAGCGGTAATTCGAAAGTAATTCAGAGTAACGACCGTTTTTAATCAGCCAAAACTCATTAGGTAAAACCATCATTTAGACTTTGAGATTAGCTCATAAGGCTAAATACGTTTTCGGTAAGCAAATTACCTTTTCAGCATATTTCCCATATTAGGCATTTTCATTTTGCCATCTTGAACTTTATTCATCATTTTCATCATTTTCCGCATGTCCTCAAACTGTTTCATTAAATTGTTGACTTGTTGGATGGAAGTTCCAGAACCCTTCGCTATTCGAATCTTCCGAGATGAATTTAGCAAATCTGGATTTTGCCGCTCCTTTAAAGTCATCGATTGGATGATGGCTTCTATGGGCTTGAAGGAATCATTTGAAATATCAACATCTTTCACGGCTTGACCCATACCCGGTACCATTCCCATAAGGTCCTTAATATTTCCCATCTTTTTTATTTGTTGCAGTTGGGAATAAAAATCTTCAAAAGAGAAATTATTTTGGCGAATTTTTTTGTTTAATCGCGCTGCTTCATCCTCATCGAAAGCTTGTTGGGCCCTTTCTACTAAAGAAAGAACATCTCCCATCCCTAGAATACGATTGGCCATTCGATCAGGGTAAAACTGATCTAAGGCTTCCATTTTTTCTCCAGTCGAGATGAATTTGATCGGTTTTTCGACTACTTGTCGAATGGAAAGTGCGGCACCTCCTCTTGAATCACCGTCTAATTTGGTTAAAACAACTCCATCAAAATTAAGTCGTTCATTAAATGTTTTAGCAGTATTTACGGCATCTTGGCCCGTCATTGAGTCAACGACAAATAGAATCTCGGTTGGATTTATTGCTTTTTTTACGGCTGCGATTTCGTTCATCATGGACTCGTCGATGGCTAATCGGCCAGCCGTATCGACAATAACCACTTTTTTGCCCATTTTCCTGGCATAAGAAAGTGCGTTCTCAGCTATGGAAACGGCATTTTTATTTTCGGGTTCTGCATAAACCTCCACACCTACTTGCTCGCCTAATACTTTTAATTGGTCTATCGCTGCTGGCCTATATATATCACAGGCGACGAGTAAGACATTTCGCCCTCCTTTTTTTATGTATTGTGCCAACTTACCTGAAAAAGTAGTTTTTCCTGATCCTTGGAGTCCGGCAATTAACACCACAGCAGGATCACCTTTTAAATTAATATCCTGCTTAACCCCACCCATTAATTGGGTCAGTTCCTCGTGAACAATTTTTACTAATAATTGGCCTGGTTCAACGGAAATTAATATTTTTTGACCTAAAGCCTGTTCTTTAATTCGATCAGTGATTTCCTTGGCTACTTTATAGTTGACATCGGCGTCCATTAAGGCACGCCTAATTTCCTTTACGGTAGCTGCAACGTTCACGTCTGTAATTCGGCCATTCCCTTTAAGGGTTCGCATGGCCGAAGTGATCTTGGAACTTAAATTCTCAAACATAATGTGTTAAATCTTGTAAATGGTCTGCAATTTACGCTTTTTACCTTAAAAAATATTCAAATTATTTGACCTAATTCTGATGAATAAAAAAGAATCCTGTATACCTTTGCAGGATTATTTAGGTTCATCCTAAAATAAAAAAATGATCAAACACATTAATACAAAAAATGGAAAAAATTAAAGTTGCTAACCCAGTCGTAGAACTTGATGGAGACGAAATGACTCGCATCATTTGGAAATTCATTAAGGATAAATTGATCTTGCCTTATGTGGAAGTTGACATAAAATATTATGATTTAGGTGTTGAATATAGGGATGAGACGAATGATCAAGTAACAATTGAAGCTGCAGAAGCAATAAAAAAATATGGAGTTGGGATTAAATGTGCGACCATTACTCCAGATGAGGCGCGCGTGATTGAGTTTGATTTAAAGCAAATGTGGAAATCACCAAATGGAACAATCCGTAATATTTTGGATGGTACTGTTTTCAGGGAGCCCATCGTTTGTTCAAATGTACCAAGACTAGTGCCAAATTGGACCGCACCCATCATGATTGGACGTCATGCTTTTGGTGATCAATATAGAGCTACTGACTTTGTAACCAAAGGAAAAGGGAAGTTGACCGTTTCATTTACCCCGGAAGATGGTGGCGATCCACAAACTTTTGAAGTATATAATTTCAAGGGAGATGGTGTTGCCTTGACCATGTATAATACGGATGAGTCAATTATGGGATTTGCTCATTCATGTTTCAATATGGCCTTAAGTAAAGGTTGGCCTTTGTATTTATCCACAAAAAATACGATTTTAAAGAAGTATGATGGCCGATTCAAAGATATCTTTGAAGAGATTTTTCAGTCTGATTATAAGGCAAAGTTTGATGCCATGGGAATCGTATATGAACACCGTTTGATTGATGACATGGTGGCCTCTGCATTAAAGTGGAATGGCAATTTTGTTTGGGCATGCAAGAATTATGATGGAGATGTTCAGTCGGATACGGTTGCTCAGGGATTTGGATCTTTAGGTTTAATGACTTCGGTTTTAATTACTCCGGATGGCAAAGTAATGGAGGCAGAAGCAGCGCATGGAACGGTAACAAGACATTACCGGGATCACCAAGCGGGTAAACCAACATCAACGAATCCAATCGCATCGATCTTTGCATGGACGAGAGGTTTAGAGTTTAGGGGTAAATTAGATAATAATCCCGCCTTAATTAATTTCTGCCAAAAATTGGAAAAAGTATGCGTAGAGACCGTTGAATCAGGCAAAATGACCAAAGATTTAGCTGTTTGTATTCATGGAAATAAAGTAAACCATGGGGAACATTACTTGTATACGGAGGAATTTTTAGAAGCTTTAGATGCTAATTTAAAAGTTGCCTTAGCTTAATTTCTATCATCTATTTTACAAAGAAAGAGCCGCTTCAACATCTGAAGCGGCTCTTTCTTTTTCATCCAATATCAACCATTTAATTTGATATAATCAATGTTTTCGTATATAATTGATCGCTTGTTTTAAGTACTAATTTATAATTCCCTGCATTAATTCCGGCCAAATTCATCACATAGGAGCCATCTTGAGTGATTTTTCCTTGGGTTATTTGCCTTCCATCCATGGCATAAATAGTAAATTCAGAACCTTGTAAAGAAGAAATAGACTGAATGGTCACCATATTTCCAGCAGGGTTTGGGAAAATAGAAAGCCCGCCATCTTGTGGCAAGGTATAACTAAGATCAAACGTAGGAGACACACATGTGGGGCCATCTACATATTTTTTAGAAGCATAAACTGAATATCGACCACTTGCTTTTACGCGTAAATTTGATCCTTTTTCTGTACTAATCGCCGCATTATTATAAGACCAATTAAAATCAATATCACTCGTTTTCTGACCACCTGTTAAAAAATAAGGAGAGAGTAACATTACATTGGGAGCTGATGGATTTTCAACAACGGAAATTTTAGTAGGGGCGCTGAAATCAGAAAAACACTCGAATTTATTCCAAGTTTTAACTTGATAATCACCTTGATTTTTGGCTTCAATGGAACTCAATGTGCTTCCTGTATTCCATAAAACTTTACCAAGGTTTTCAGATATACTTAAATTAACTGAAAGCCCGGAACAGATCGTTGTCAAGCTACTAGCTATAATTGACGGTTTTGATGGAACAGGTAAATTTCGAACTTGAAAAAATGGAACAATGAATACATTTCCAATAGGGTCTATCGTTTTCAAAAAGTATTTACCCGGCGTAAAAATTTGCTTAGTTCTGTCTTTGCCGATAAATTCAAAGTTGCCATTATACCATTCGATTTGTGTATTGTCTGACACATCTTTGACACTCATAATCACCTCATTGTTTGGGCCACATTTTTTTATAAATTGAGGTAAGGCTAAAGGCAAAATCGCTTTTGAAGTTTTAAAAAAATTGTCGTTCAATTTATTCAACCAAGCTTTTGCCACCTGAGAATAGGCATCAGGTGTAAAGTGAACACACAAAGAATATAAATCATCCTTACGAGGAACCTCGATTCCATCAAAATTAGGACCGCTATACAATTCGCTTATCTGACTGACTGTCACCATATCTTGCTGCGCCTTAATAATTGAAGGATTCCACAATGGAGTCGTACAACCACCATTTTCATATCGATTCGAAGTAAAGGAAGCCTCAGCAATTACCCAAGGAATGTCCAATCCAGTTTGGGCTCTAAATATTGAAATTAACTCCTTAAATTGACTGTAATAGGCAGCACCTGTCGTTTCAAAATTATTATCCGTCTCACCTTGAGCCCATAAAATAGATCGAACACCTCCCTTGACACCAAAAGCCTCCACTACCTTTTTTAAATTAATATAAGGAAACCCATCAGTATAGTAAGCTGTATTGTAGGTCCAAGGGTTTGGTGATGGGATTCCCTTGGCACTTTCCATCCAGTTTTTCATCGTTGTTCCGAACCAAGATGCATTGTAAAAGCAAACAGGAACATTTAATTTTTTTACCAATGAATCGCCTAAGATAGGCCAGTAATACTGAGATAAACCCGTGGGACCAATGGTCGCATTATCATCCAATTTGGTAAAGTTATCAAAGGGAAAATCTAGATTTCTTTCACCAAATACCTTATGAGTCGGGTTTGTGTTGTATTCAGGAATAAAGTTATAAAAATTGGCACAATTAACTCGGTCATCACTCGCACCCTTTTCATTTGGCTTTCTTTTCGTTCCCTGCGCATTTGATTGACCAGCAATAATGAAATTTTCTCCGACGCCCACACGAGATAACATACTTGAATCTTGCCAAGCTTTGTTGCCACCCATGGAACGTACCCATAAGGCATACCATCCTCCCTTGGCTTTGATTTTTCCTTGAAAAAATCCTCCACCAGGTGACTCATCTAAATTAGACCAATCAATAGCTACCCCCTGTCCTTTCTCAACAGGCACTAATTTATACTGCACTAGAGTTGAATTCTCATTGCAATTACCTAAAACAGAAAAAGTTGCTTCATTAAGAGGATTTCGCTGAAAAATTTGACGAAAATGAGGGTATAGCACTCCAACAGATTGGCCAAATATACCTACATGAAAAGTCAATAAAAATACCCAGAAACAAAAAAACTTAACTCTCATATCTTTTTATGAACACTTTAAATAAAAACAAAAGTAGAAAAAAAAGGTCGCACCGAAAACTCCGATGCGACCTTAACGTAAAAATCTTGAATTTATTCTGAAACCACAGAAAAAGCTACCTTATGCTTAACCTCTTTATGCAAATCCAACGTAGCCGTGTAATCACCCGTTGACTTAACTTCAGAATCAAATGAAATTTTCTTGCGATCAATTTCAAAGCCTTTCTCCTTTAACATATCCGAGATTTGAATACTCGTTACTCGACCAAAAATCTTTCCGCTATCACCCGTCTTAGCAGCAATAGTTAAAGTCATTTCACCAATAGCCGATGCCAAGTCAAATGCATCCTGACGGATTTTTTCTACCTTGTGCGCAGCTTGTTTGATGTTCTCAGCCACAACCTTACGATTGGATGGCGTTGCCATCATGGCAAAACCTTGTGGAATTAAGTAATTACGACCGTATCCAGCTTTAACAGCTACCGTATCATTTTTATATCCTAATCCCGCTATATCCGTTTTTAATATAATTTCCATCTTATTTTACAATCAAATGTTTATCAGGTTATCCCCTAGTTTATTTTAAAGCATCCGCCACATATGGCATCAAGGCTAAATGACGACAACGCTTAACCGCTTGCGCCACTTTACGTTGAAATTTCAACGATGTTCCGGTAATACGACGAGGTAAAATTCTACCTTGCTCGTTTACCAACTTTAATAAGTAATCTGGATTTTTATAATCAATGTATTGTATGCCCGATTTCTTAAACCGACAATACTTCTTACGATTACTATTTTTATCTACAGGTTCGTTTACAAGTGTCATCTTATGCTTCTATTTTTTCTGGTTTTCTACCTACTAAACCTTTTCTCTTTTTCTCATTGTACAATACCGCATGCTTATCCAATGCAGTAGTCAAGAAACGAATAACTCGCTCATCTCGCTTGTATTCAAGCTCCAATTTGGCGATAAATTGCGGATCCCCTAAAAATTCAAATATCTGGTAAAAACCAGTGTGCTTGTTTTGAATCGGATAGGCCAACTTACGTAAGCCCCACGCATCTTCATGTACAATCTTTGCACCGCTGTCTACCAACAACTGCTTGAATTTCTCAACGGCGTCCTTTGTCTGTTGTTCAGACAAAACGGGAGTTAAAATGAACACCGTCTCATAGTTTTTTAATTCCATAAAATTGTTGTTTAAAAACTGAAAAAATTTGGACTGCAAAAGTATGAATAATACTTTACAATTAAAAGCCTCTGATTAAAAAAATGAAATTATCTGACTTCAAAGGACCCTAGGCCAATTAAAAAGCCCTCAGCGTATAATTCGATTTCATGCCTTCCTTCTCGGTATGAATTAGGGCGCGAATAAATAAACTCGACAGATTGATGATTATTTTCATAAAATATACGCTGCTTAGCCGTATATACTAAATCTTTCCCCTTAAACGGAAATGTCCCAGAACCCAATGAATAATCCGACAATGTTGCACCTGTAGGTTCAATAATTCTTAAAAAGACCGTTTTAATTTCTTTGGTCGCCAACGAATTTTCCTGCAAATGGAATATCACCCGAATTTTTTCAAGTTTTTTTGCTTTTTGATTTTGAGCACCCGTCTCCTTCCCGCGAGTTGAAATGGCATACACATTAACCCCCTCAGCACGTAAAGCTGCTGCTACATTTACCTTGTCTGATAACTCTTGATTACGAACCTCTAGAATTCTGGAACGTTCGCTCAACTCTTTCTGCTTAACCCCAAATGTTAAACTTGAATCCCTCAACGCTTTTTGAACATTGGACAAACCGTCTTGTAAAATTTTAGCCTCCCTACTTAATGAGTCATTTCGAGCAGATAACTCAAAGTTCTCCTTTCGTAATTTCTTTATTTCAAGATCTTTTTGGCCTATTAAGCGCAAATAATAGGCCAATTTTCGCTGGATTTCTAATTGACCCATCTCAGGATTCTCTGATATTGCTTTTTGATCCCCAAGAATTTGTTGACGCGCAGCTTCCAACTCATTTACCCTTCCGCCTAATTTTTTTATTTGAATCATTCGAACCTCTAATTGGTTCGATATAGAATCCAACCGATCCTTAGCCTCTTTAATAAAAGTTTCTTGATTCGAGCCCAAACCCCAGAAATTTGGTTTCAGCCTTTCTAAAGCCACTAGCCCTAGTAAAAGAAAAATCAAAAAAATCAATATCCCAACCGTGCGTTGAAGCTTTTTCTCTCTTGAACTTAATGGACTTGAGGGCATATTTAAATTGAATTTGTCAGCAAATTTCTGAAGTATAACAGAATCAAAAATAATAAATTAATTTTACTTTCAAATTATTCTTTTCATAGATCATCGTTTATCCTCCTTATGCCCATAGCTAAACAAATACTTAGCATCCAAAATGATTTAGCGCATACGCATGCCAAACTAATTGCCGTCACAAAAACCAGGTCAATCGATGAATTGAATTTGACATACCAAGCAGGAATACTTGATTTTGGTGAAAATAGAGTTCAAGAATTAGTAGAAAAGCATGCTGTATTGCCCAAGGATATTCGTTGGCATCAAATCGGACACCTACAAACCAATAAGGTTAAATACATTGCCCCGTTTGTTCATCTCATTCATACCGTGGACTCTTTGAAATTATTAATGGAAATAAACCAACAAGCCATTAAAAATAACCGGATTATTAAATGCTTATTTCAAATTTATATCGCTCAAGAAGAAACCAAATTCGGCCTAAGTCCACAAGAATTGAATGACATCTTGGAAAATCCAATCTTAGCTGAATTGAAAAATATCCAAATTGTAGGTCTTATGGGCATGGCTAGTTATACCGAAAATAGGGATCAAATAAGTAAAGAATTTACCTCATTAGCCCACTTATTCCATGCATTGAAATCAAATCACACGGCCGCCAACTTAGGCAATGTCGTCTGGGAAGAACTCTCAATGGGCATGTCCGGTGACTACATTTTGGCTGCAGCATTAGGCTCAACTTTAGTCAGAGTAGGGTCTGCTATTTACGGCGCTCGGGAATAATATTGAGCCGATTACAAAAAATAATGGCCATTTCAATCAAAAAGAAACATAAAGCAGCAATAAAAAAATAAAATGAAAGGTCCGAATCGACTTCATCGCCCAGGGGAATATCTTTCATGCTAGACACCTGAATATGCTGTTTCCCTCGGTAGTGGTTCTGAATTTCTGCCCTGGTATAATTTCGCATTTCACTTTCCATTAAGGGGTAATTAACGGCCAAATTCAACGTTTTTTTATCCCGAATTTTAACCTGCCAAAAACCCGAAAAATTTCGATCCAAAAGATCTGGCCAGTGACATATCCATTGAGTTCCTGTCCATTTTTGTTCGGGTATCCAAGATTGTCTTCCTTTGACCAATGTTACTAATTCTTTTTCAGAAGTGCTCCATGTAATATCCTTAGGAGCCACAATTTCAAACGTATTAGAAAAGATGGTGGTTGACCAATGATTGAAACTGGTATACAAAGCCATTTCTTGAAAAACAGGAAGAAACAACCCATGCTTAAAAAAGCTATCTGACTGCTTGGCAATATCACCTGAAAAAACGTACATTGACCCGGAACCCAATTTAAACTGAGACAAAAAAGGCTTTCCATTTGCATATTCGAAAATTGGCAGCCCACCATTCCATTGCAAATAAGAATTTGAATTAAACATCTCTAAATTTTTCTTAAAAGATGATTCTTCCAGGATCGAATTAAAAAATCGCGCATGTTTTATAGGTAACCGAACGGCCAAAGCTTGATTTGAAATCTCCTGCTTAAATGAATTCCCTTGGCTTGAAAAATAGGAATTGAGTAGATTAACCACCCCATTATTTAATTGAGCACTCGGAATGAACACTACCGTATTTCCCATTTTAACCCAATTGGAAATCAACTTTAATGCGTCAACAGAAAATCCATTCAACTCGTTTAAAATCAAAAAACCTCTCATTTTATTGAGGTTAGCCAATAAGCTTTGCCTATTCATCAAGTGAAAATCAAAAAGAGAATCATTCGAAAAAACCGTTGACATGTATTTTTCACCAGACATCCCCTCCAAAACATAGACATCTTTTGACTCAGGTATTGCTAGCATAAAAGAATACACATTATCAAATAATACCGGATCATCAGAAATTAATTTAACCTTTATTTCCTTTTTATCTGCAAGGCTAAGCCCAAAATCAAGCCATTTTGCTTCGCCCACTTTCAAGTTAATTTTCTCCATTGATATAGGGAAATCATCCACAAACAGGCTCATTTTTTGATCCTTAGCCGTCAGATTTCCAATGTTCTTGATCCTAACTTTTAAATTAAATGGACGCCCAATTTGAACTTGATTTGCATTCGTTGAAATGCTATCCACTACAACATTTGCCAACGAAAGACTTTTGACTGGGACTAAACGGACTTCAAAATTCTTTGGAAATACAGGCCATGGCCTAGAACGGGGGAAATCTGAAACCCAAATGATATTGAGATTTGAACCTGCATTTTGTTCCGAATGAATTTGGCCTATTCGATCTATGATTGATTTAACGTGGTCAACCTGTTCGCTCATTTTCAAACTAGGCCATAAATCATGCAAATCATTCCATGTCTTAAAATCAAATTCAGCATTCTGAAATGAATTTAAAAGTAAAAAAACGGGTTTTTTTGATCGAGGCATTTCGGCTGACAAAGCGTTAAATCCAGCCCGATTCCCCTCCATAAGTCCCACATGATTATCAACAAACAAATACGTCGCAGTGGACTTATCATTCAACAACCCCTCCTTTTTGGGCTGAGCAAATGCTAGTATCAAAGCAACTAAAGCCAAAATTCGAATCAACAATAGAACTAAATCATAAAGCACGCGAAAGCCCTTACCTTGAGCAGGAGTCCCCTTTAACACTCGAATATCTGAGAAAAATAACGTAGATGTGCTCTTCTTATTTATAAAATGAAGCCAGATGGGTACCCCAATGCTTAATAATCCCCATAAAAATACCGGCTGCCCAAAACTTATGTTCATAAAAGCTAAAATACAAAAAATCCCAACGAATTAGGTTGGGATTAAAATATTCAATTTAAAAGATATTTATCTTGAGATCGATATAATTTCAAATTCCAAGGTTCCAGCAGGTGCAGTAATCTGAGCCAAGTCGCCCACCTGCTTTCCAAGCAATCCTTTACCAAATGGAGAAGATGCTGAAATTTTACCCGCTTTTAAATCTGCTTCCTCTTCAGAAACAATCGTGTAAGTAACCAACATCCCGTTTTTTGTATTTTTAATCTGAACAATTGAGTAAATAGACACCTTTGAAATATCAATCGTAGATTCATCTAATACGCGTGCATTGGCAACAACCTGCTCTAATTTTGAAATTTTTAATTCCAATAAACCTTGCGCATCCTTAGCCGCATCATACTCCGCATTTTCACTCAAATCCCCTTTGTCTCGAGCTTCGGCAATTTGCTTGGCCATATCTTGACGTCCTTGAAATTTCAAAGAGTGCAACTCAGCCTTTAACTTTTCTACCGCCTCAGCTGTATAATATTGAAACTGTGCCATCTTAATTAATTTATTTAGATTCCTAAAAAACAAAAAAGAACGGCTTCCGACCGTTCTACATAATTTATTTGTAGTTTTGTCTCAGATGCCGAACTAGAATAAATGTTTATTTTTCAACACGTAATCTTATTTTTTACTTGACAAAGGTAATTAAAAAGCGATATTATCCCAAAACAATTTATTCAATGAAAATTTCGCTTCTTTCATTTTTTATTTTTTAAAATATGCGCATCATATTTTTTGGAACTCCAGATTTCGCAGTAGCAAGCCTAGAAGCACTAGTTCAATCAAAATT
>Ga0209829_10001176_pt1 | contig 21905 bp, 18 predicted proteins | sample C_140205_EF_Meta_FD_187311 | JGI IMG/M metagenome (GOLD analysis project Ga0209829, IMG submission 187311) | Freshwater microbial communities from Lake Croche, Canada to study carbon cycling - C_140205_EF_MetaG (SPAdes) (version 2) | ecosystem: Environmental > Aquatic > Freshwater > Lake...
TTCGAGTTGAAGAAAAACATTGAGATCAAACTAAAGAAGTTCTTCATTGTTCTGGGTAACCTGAATCGTGAGGCGGCGAAGCTCTGATGACTCCAGCCGGCGCGCCTTCAGCCCCCCGCGAAGACCGGTCGAAAGTTGGCCTCCTTTAAAATGCGGGCCACCTCTTCACGCTTGTCCCCCTGAATCTCAATCTGCCCATCTTTCACCGTCCCTCCCGTCCCGCAGGCTCGCTGCATGGCCTTGGCCAGATTCTCCTTCTCCGGAAGGCCGATGCCTATAAACCCCCTCACCACTGTGACGGTTCGCCCGCCACGCCCCGCTTTTTCCCTGATGATATCCACCCGGCCCCGGCTCTTTTTCACCGCCTTGGTGGAGACAGCCCCGCCCTCCGCCGGCAGCGATGCAGACGGGGCGGCTGGGAGTCCATCGCTGGAGAGGGATGCGAATGGGTTTTGAGCGAGAGCCTCTCCGCCGTCAGTGGGGATTCTTTTGAAGGTGGCCATGCCAATGAGACTTTAATTCCTGATAAAATCCGAGAACCGGCCGCTTGGGCTTTCTGTTTCCATGACAAGAGTAAACTACCAGCGTGCTTTGAGGGAGTGCAACGCCCAAATGCCACACGCGCTCCCGCCCCCTGAAAAAGCCCCACTCATCTGCGGCGGATGCCTTCATTCCCTGTAGTGGGGGGGGAAGTCGTTGGGTTCCAAAGTAAAGTCGCGAAGAAAAAACATCCACATCAATTCGCCCGAACCGGCTCCACTTCAGCTTGTGAACCTCAGTTTTCCATCTCGAATCAGCCCAAGGGCGGCAAGACTGCGCAATCGTCAGGCAGGGGGTGAAGCAGGGCGAAACTCTTGAGGAAATTTTCCACCACCGGGGAATTCTCCTGCCGACGCCATACGAGAATGGTCTGGACTGGCGGCAGACCCGGCGGCAGGGGACGAAATACCAGCCCGGGCCGTTTCACCTCCGAAAGCGTCGCAGTGGTGGGGGCCACGCCAAACCCCGCCGAGATCAGCCACATTTTAATCTGGATGTCGTGGGCGTATTGCGCCGGATGAACTTTGGCCCCCGCACCGGCGCAGGCCGCCAGAAAGGAATCATAATACCCATGCTGTTCGCCGGGCTGGATCATGACCAAACCCTCGCCGTCGAAATCCATCCACGCCAAAAGGCGCTTGGTGGCAAGACGGTGCCCGGCCGGGGCGGCTAGAATTTGGGGGGATTGCTCCACAAACCGCCAGGCCAGCTCGGGAAAACCGACCGGCGGACGCAGCAGGCCGACGTCCAGTTCGCCGGCGCGCAGGCGTCGCAACTGCTCCACACTGGTCAGTTCCAAGAGGGCGAGCTGCACGCCGGGAAAGCTCTGGTGAAAATGCCGCAACACCCCAGCCAGACGCGGACTGGCCGCGGGGGCAATCACCCCCACGCGCAAGGTTCCCACCATGCCGTGATGCGCTTTGCGGGCCAAATGTCCCGCTTTGACCGCGGCGTCCAAAAGACTGCGCGCTTCCTGCAGAAAAACCCGGCCTGCGGCGGTCAGCAACACCGAGCGAGTCGTGCGCTCAAGGAGCTTGACCCCGAGTTCCTCCTCCAGTGATTTAATCCGCGCACTCAACCCCGGCTGGGCCACGTGCAACCGCTCCGCCGCCCGGCGGAAGTTCAACTCCTCTGCCACGGTCACAAAATAACGCAGTCGCCTCAGTTCCATAATCAAATTGATTTGATATCTTATTGTTCTCAATTGGCAAACAAACTTTTATTGGGCAAGAGCGGCGGCCCCGTGCAGACTCCGCGCTTGGATCGATTGGCTTGACCTGAATTATGTGGATTGTCCAACTGGCTCTGCGCCGGCCCTATACCTTTGTCGTGGTTGCCCTGCTCCTCCTGCTGGTGACCCCGTTTGTTTTACTGCGAACGCCCATCGACATCTTCCCCTCCATCAACATCCCCATCGTCAGCGTCATCTGGCAGTATCCCGGACTCGACGCCCAGGAGGTGGAGCAGCGCCTGGTCTATGCCCATGAACGAGCCATGAGCATCACGGTCAGCGATATTGAGCACATGGAGTCGACCTCTTACAACGGCATTGGGGTGATCAAGATTTTTTTGCAGCCCGGCGCCGTGGTTTCCTCCGCCATCTCTCAGATCACCGCGATCTCCCAGACCGTTCTGCGCCAGATGCCGGCCGGGCAACAGCCGCCTCTCATCATCCAGTACAGCGCCTCCACCGTTCCCATCCTCCAATACAGTTTCAGCAGCTCGAAAATGTCCGAACAGCAAATGTTCGACGTCGCCGCCAACCAGGTGCGCATCGGATTGGCCACCGTGCGCGGCGCGGTGGTGCCCTGGCCCTATGGTGGAAAAATGCGCGTCGTCTCGGTGGACCTCAACCTGGCCGCGCTCAAGGCCAAGCACCTCACCCCCCAGGACGTCGTCAGCGCCGTCAACGCCCAAAACCTGGTCCTCCCCGGCGGCACCGCCAAAATCGGCTCCACCGAATACGACATCGGCGTCAACAGCAGCGTCGGACCCATCGACGACTTGAACAATTTGCCCGTAAAGGTCGTCAACGGAGCCACCATCCGCATCCGCGATGTGGCACAGGTCCATGACGGCTACAATCCTCAACAAAACGCCGTCCGCCAGGACGGCGTGCAGGGGGCCTTGCTCACAGTCATGAAGAGCGGCATCGCCTCCACGCTGGATGTGGTGGCCCGGGCCAAGGAAGCCATGCCTCGGATCATGAACACCGTCACCCCCGATTTGAAGGTCAAAGAATTCGCCGACCAATCCCTCTTCGTGCGCGCGGCGGTCGGCGACGTTCTCAAGGAGGGGATCATAGCCGCCGCCCTCACGGCGCTGATGATCCTGCTCTTCCTGGGATCCTGGCGCAGCACCCTGATCATCGCCATTTCCATCCCCCTTTCCGTGCTCTGCTCGGTCGTCACCCTCAGCGCGCTGGGGGAAACCATCAACCTGATGACCTTGGGCGGCCTGGCCCTGGCCGTGGGCATTCTGGTCGATGATGCCACGGTGGAGATCGAAAACATCCATCGCAATCTGGCGATGGGAAAAAAGCTCACCGCCGCCATCCTGGACGGGGCCCAGGAAATCGCCCTGCCCGCCTTTGTCTCCACCCTGTGCATTTGCATTGTGTTTGTTCCAATGTTTTTCCTGAGCGGCACGGCACACTACCTCTTTGTGCCGCTGGCCAAGGCGGTCGTCTTCGCCATGCTGGCCAGCTACTTCATTTCCAGAACCCTGGTGCCGACGCTGGTGATGTGGCTGCTGCACGCCGAGCATGCCAACCAGCACCGACCGAACCGGTTCTTCAAACCGTTTGTCCGCTTTCAATCCTCTTTCGAGGCCGGGTTTGAACGGCTGCGGTGCTCCTATCAGGGACTGCTGACCGTCTGCCTTCAACACCGCACGGCCTTCAGCATCCTGTTTCTGGCTTTCTGCGCCGGATCCTGGCTGCTGGTCACCCAGTTGGGTGAGGACTTTTTCCCGAGGGTGGACGCCGGCCAGATCCTCCTGCACGTGCGGGCCCCAACCGGCACCCGGATTGAGGAAACCCTCCAGCTCACCTCGAAAATCGACGCCCTGATCCGCCGGGAGATCCCGAAGTCCGAAATCCACGGGATTATGGATAACATTGGAATTCCAAATTCCAGTATGAACCTCACCTACAACACGAGCGGAGTGATAGGGCCCGGGGACGCGGATATTCTGGTGGCGCTCAATCCGGGTCACGCCCCCACGGAAAGCTACGTGACCGGGCTGCGCCGGGTCTTGAACCGGGAACTGCCGGGAAACCTATTTTATTTCCTGCCGGCCGACATCGTCAGCCAGACCTTGAGTTTCGGACTGCCCGCCCCCTTTGACATCCAGCTCGTCGGCCGCGACCTGACCGGCAACCGCAAGATCGCCACCCGGCTCGCTGAAGACATCCGCCACGTTGTCGGCGCGGTGGACGTGCGACTGCACCAGCCGGCCGACCTGCCGAAGTTCAATGTCACAGTGGACCGGGCCAAAGCCGCGGAGTTGGGGCTGACGGAGCAGAATGTGGCCAACTCGATGCTCCTGAGCCTGAGTGGCAGCGGACAGGTGCAGCCCTCCTATTGGATAGATCCCCGCTTTGGCGTGCAATACCTCATCAACACCCGGGTGCCCGACTATGCCATGGATTCGCTGGATGCGCTCAATTCCGCGCCCATCGGTGGCGGGCCCCTGGGCAGCTCCCAGATCTTGGCCAATCTGGCCACAGTCACCCGGACAACCGTCCCTCCGGTGTTCAGCCACTATAACGTGGCGCCGGTCATCGATATTTTCGGCGGCGTTTCGGGCCGCGATCTGGGCGGGGTTCTGCACGATATTCAACCGCTGATCGCCCAAGCCTCAACAAACCTGCCGCGGGGCAGCTCGCTCGTGTTGCGCGGACAGGCCGAGACTATGCACACCAGTTATGTGGGCTTGGGCCTAGGCCTGCTGGTGGCAATCGCGCTCATCTACCTGCTGCTGGTCATCAACTTTCAAAGCTGGCTGGATCCCTTCATCATAATTACCGCCCTACCTGGAGCGCTGACGGGAGTGGTTTGGGCCCTGTTTATTTCGCAAACCACGCTCAGTGTTCCGGCATTGATGGGGGCGATTATGAGCCTGGGAGTCGCCACCGCAAACTCCGTTTTGGTGGTGAGCTTTGCCCGCGACAACCTGCGCTGGGGACTGGACCCGGTCGCCGCAGCACTCAACGCCGGAACCCACCGCCTGCGGCCCGTGATGATGACCGCCGCGGCAATGCTCATTGGCATGTTACCAATGAGCTTGGGACTTGGGGAGGGAGGCGAACAGAACGCCCCGCTGGGCCGGGCCGTCATCGGCGGACTCTTCGCCGCCACTCTTGCCACACTCTTCTTTGTCCCGGTGGTCTTTAGCTTTCTGCACCGATCCAACGTCGAAAACGCCTCCGGCTTGGGCCCGATGCCCACTTCCATGACTCCCATCTGATATGAAACCCGTCCCCCCCGCCTCTCCAGCAACCGGTCCAGGTTCCAGTGGCAACAACCCGCTGGAATCCCTGCCTGCCCCTCCCGTGAGACGACTGGGAGTGGTCTTGATCATTCTTCTGGTGGCCGGGCTAGCCGGCGGGTTTCTTCCCCGCTGGCGCGCCCGCAAGGAACTCGTCCAGGCAAGCAAGGAACTGGGGCTCATGTCCGTGGTGGTTACCTCCCCGCTCCCGGGCCCGGGCGATGGGGGCATCCCGCTGCAGGCCGAGGTGCAGGCCAATGTCGAGGCTCCCATTTATGCCCGTGCGAGCGGTTACCTGAAACGCTGGCTGGTGGACATAGGCGACTCTGTGAAAACCGGACAGCTGCTCGCCGAGATCGACACCCCGGAACTCAACCAGCAATGCGAGCAGGCCCGGGCTGAAGTGGCCCAATCCCAAGCCGCGCTGGCTCTGGCCCAAACCACCGCCGCCCGCTGGGCCGACTTGCTGAAAACCGCCAGTGTGAGCGAACAGGAAGCGGCAGAAAAACAAGCCGATCTGGAACTCAAAAAAGCCAACCTGGACGGCACCCGGGCCAACCTCCACCGGCTGGAGGAACTCAAGAGCTTTGCAAATGTCACCGCGCCCTTTGACGGCACCATCATCTTGCGCCAGACCGATGTGGGCAAACTCATCGCCGCCGGCAGCGGAACGGAACTGTTCCGGCTTGCCCAGACCAACCCGCTCCGGGTTTACGTCCGGGTTCCTCAGGCTTTGGCTGCCGCCATTCAACCGGGACAAAAAGCCGAACTAATCCTGAATGAAACGCCGGGGAAAAAAGTTCCCGCCAAAGTCACCCGCAGCGCCGGCGCAATGGATCCGGGTTCACGCACCCTGCTCACCCAACTGGAAGTGGACAACTCACGCGGCGAAATTCTGGCCGGCAGCTACGCTCAAGTACGTTTCTCCGACTCGGTCCCGCCCCCTCAACTCACTCTGCCTGCCAACGCCCTGCTCTTCCGCTCCGAGGGCATCCGGGTGGGTGTCGTCAACGCCGCCGGCAAGGTGGAAGTCCGCAGCGTTAAACTGGGACGCGATTTCGGCCAGACTCTCGAAATCGTCGAGGGCGTCTCCGCCACCGACCGGATCATTCTCAACCCGCCGGATTCGCTCGCCTCCGGCCTGTCCGTTCACGTGCTGGAACCCGCCAAAAGCGCTACCGACAAATGAAGCCTTTCTTCGTGGCACTCCCCGCCTTGCTGGCAGCAGGTTGTTTGGTGGGACCGGATTACCGGCGGCCTGCGCCTCTGGCCACCCGCCCACTGCCGGCGGCCTTTGGCGACAGCACGGTGGAGTGGGTCCCAGCCCACCCGGCCGCCAACCAACCGCGAGGCTCTTGGTGGAAGGTTTTCGCCGACCCCGAACTGGATCGATTGGAAACCCTGGCATCGACGAATAATCAAAGCCTGGCCTCCACCGCCGCCCAACTCGAACTAGTCCGAGCCCGGATCCAGGGCGTCCGCGCCGGGTTTTTCCCGCAGATTTCAGCCCAACCCGGTGCGGTCCGCCAGAGCACCAGCCAAAATGCTCCTGTCAAAGGCGCGCCCGCCGCCGCGGCTTACACCTACACCAGCCTGGTTGCCCCTTTGGAATTAGGCTGGGAATTGGACCTGTGGGGCCGCGTCCGCCGCGAAACGGAAGGGGCGAGGGCGCGTTTTACCGCTGCCGCCGACGATCTTGAATCTGGAAAACTTTCCCTCCAAGCCGAAGTCGCGGCTGATTATTTCCATCTGCGGGCCCTTGATGAGGAACATGCTCTCGTGACCGATACCATCCAAGCCTACCGCCGCTCACTGGACCTGACCGAAAACCGGCGCAAGGGCGGGATTGTTTCCGATCTGGATGTGTCACAGGCGGAGACTCAACTGCGCAGCGCCGAGGCGGAATTGCCTTCCTTGAATCTGGAGCGTGCCAACCTGCTGCATGCCTTGGCCACTTTGTGCGGTCAACCCGCCACTGGGTTCGTCATCGTCCACCCACCCTCCCCGCTCGCCACCGCGATCCCCCTGCCGCCAAGTCTGCCGAGCGAATTACTGGAACGCCGTCCGGACATTGCCGCAGCGGAGCGCCGGATGAGCGCGGCAAACGCGCAGATCGGCGAGGCTAAAAGCGCGTTTTATCCTAGAATTTTCCTCAACGGCATAGCCGGATACCAGTCCGTCAGCGCCAGCACTTGGTTCGATTGGCCCAGCCATCTCTGGTCCATTGGACCCTCGTTGGAATTGCCCCTCTTTACCGGGGGCCGCAACCGGGCCCAGCTTGCCGGTGCCCGCGCCGCCTACGAGGGTGCCGTGGCCAATTACCGGCAGTCTGTTCTGGACGCGTTTCAGGAAGTGGAGGATTCACTGGCTGCGCAACACTTCTTGTCCGCCCAGCTTGAGGCGCAAAATGCGGCCCTTCAAGCCGCTCAACACACCCTCGAAATCGCAAACAACCGTTACCATGCCGGCCTTGTCACCTACCTCGAAGTAGCCACGGCTCAGAGTGTCGCCTTGGCCCGCAGCCGCACCGTCGCCCAACTGCGAGGCCGCGCACAGCTGGCCCAGGTCGCTTTAATCAAGGCCCTGGGCGGGGGCTGGCAACACTGAAGATGCGGGGGGAATTCAAGAAAGGTTGGCGGCGGAATGGCGCGGGGAAAGTGAGGTGATCCAATTGCACGTTTGCAGACGGCTCAAAACCCCCTACTTTGTTTCCATAACTTGAATTTAAGCCTGTGAAAACATCGCGGCATTCTCAATGGAGGGAAGCAGGCCTTACCGACCGGGATTCCGCCTTGGCCCGCGCGTTCACCCTCATTGAACTTCTGGTGGTCATCGCCATTATCGCCTTGCTGGCGGCATTGTTGCTGCCGGCCCTCTCCCGCGGCAAAGGAAGCGCCGTGACCATCTCCTGCCTAAGCAACTTGAAACAACTCCAGTTCTGCTGGCACATGTATGCCCACGATAACAACGACGTGCTTCCGCCCAACAATTTCGTCTACCTGGCCAACCTCGGCACCCCAGGCACCACGACCCTCGGTGAAGATCAGATGACTTGGTGCCGCTCCCTGGCCCGTTTGGATACAGAAACCATCACCGAGACCAACTCCATGCTCTTCCGTTACAACCAGCATCCCGGCATCTACCATTGCCCCGCCGACCGATCCACAGTGGACGGCCGCCCGGATCTGCCCCGCAACCGCAGCTACAACATGAGCAACAGCATCAATTGCAGCTCGGACGATCACTTCCGCAAAGCAGGCGACATCCGGGTCGCAACGGCCTTGTTCGTATTCATCGATACCGATGCGGATGCGATCTGGGACTCAACCTTTGGTGTTCTGCCCGCCGACTCCTTTTGGCGGGATTACTGGCTGGATATTCCGGCGGACCGGCACAATGCCCGGGGTTGTAACCTGACCTTCGCCGATGGTCATACTGAAACTTGGAAATGGCGTGAGGTCAAAGGCGGTCGCTCCGTAGGCACCCACGCCAGCACAGACGGCGATCTGGCTGATTTGCGCCAGCTGCAGGACCGAATCAAAGGAGCCTCAGGCAACTGACCAGGGGCTTGGCTAGACGAACCTGATTACGCTTTTTCTTTTCGCGCGGTGCGCCGGGTCCGCGGTTCATTTTTCAGGGCCTCCTTACACAGGCTGTCAAAGGAGACCAGAAACCTTCAGACGGAAAGAAAGGTTGCCTTCCGGGTTCATCACCGCCAGAAAATCCGCCCCGTTGCTCGTGGGGTCGTTGAACTAGAAATTCTGTGATGAAAGATCCCGCAGCTTGAACCGGTATCGAAACATCGCGAACTCCTTCGCGGCGGAATAATCCGATCCGGCCACCCCTTCACAGCCCGATACCAACTGCGGATGTCCCTGATTCCAGAGAATTGGCCAAGCCTGATTGAAGCTGCCATCAGGGTTCAGTTCGCTCTGACCCCGTTTCCAACCCGCCGCCGAAATCAGCGGACCGCCTTGGGCGCGGTCAGGCAGGTCAAAGACCACCCGGAGAAGGAGAAAAGCCCTCCCCTGCGCCACGTTCAACTGAGCGGGCTGGCTCGAAAAGTCCTGCAAATATTCCTCAAGCACCCGCGCCGTCAGCGCCGGCTTACACTCCTGCAACACCCGGGCGGAGCGGACCAACTGCCTCCAACCCTCTTGGCTATAGGCTGTGGACGGCCCCCAAGGTTCAATTTTTGCGATCCGGCTTTTTAGCTGATATTTCGCAAACCAAGGAGTCACCTGCCGCACCACCCAGGACAGGCAAACCAAGGCAAACACCGACGCCAGGCAAACCAGCACCGTTTTTGTATGACGAAACATAAAGGCAAAAATTGTCCCCGAAAACCCCGCGACCGCCGTTGGATCCGTCCGCAAGGAACCAACTCTCTGCGGGTGGGCACGCCTCTCAGTCTGGCCCCGCCGAACTCACTTTACAAACTCCAACTCCTGCCGATGCGGAATCAATCCCTGCTCAAAGGCCCGCCCCAGAAAGCGCCGTATGGATTCCCGCCCCTTCGCCCCGTAATCCAGCGTCCAGTGGTTCACATACATGCCCACAAACTTGTCCGCCAGATCCCGTCCCATATCGCGGGCATATTGCAGCGCATGTTCCACCGCCGCCGGGCGATGATCCAGACTGAACTGGATGCTGGAAGTCAGGATATCAGAAATCTCTTTCCGGGTGGCCGCGTCGAAGCGCTTATGGATCACATTCCCCCCCAAAGGCAGGGGCAAACCCTCGTTCTCACGCCCCCACCACAAGCCCAAATCCTCACACACCACGAGACCCTCGTTTTGATAGGTCAACTGCCCCTCGTGAATGATCAACCCCACATCCGCCGCCCCGGACCGGACGGTTTCAAAAATCCGGTCAAACGGCACCACGATATGATTGAACTCTCCGGCCCGTTTCCCAAGCCAGAGCTGCAGCGCAAGAAACGCACTGGTCATGGTCCCGGGAACCGCAATGGTTTTGTCCGCCATCTCCTCCTTGGAAAAACGACGCCTCGACACCAGCATCGGTCCATAACCGTCGCCCATGCTGGCACCGCTCGGGAGCAGCGCATACTTGTCGCTCACATACGCATAGGCGTGGATGCTCACCGCACTGACGTCCAGTTCGCCGCGCGTGGCCCGCTCGTTGAGGGTCTGGATATCCTGCAGGATATGCTCGAAAGAAAACCCGCCCGCCGGGATTAATCCCTTGGCCAACCCGTAAAACATGAAGGCGTCGTCCGGATCCGGAGAATGGCCAAGCGTCAAAGTCCGTTTTTCCATGGGCTGAAAACTAGCTTTCCACGCGTCAAAGTCGAGCGGCGAATTCCCCAGCCGCTCAAATCTCCCACCAGCCCGGAATCCGCCCCGAGTTCGCGGCTTGACGCCCACCGCCCTTCCGCGTGAAATAACACGTATTCTTCCATCTGAAAAGTTTATGAAACAGCTCGCCTTCATCGCCCGACTGCTCCTGCTGATCTTCACCCTTGCCTGCGGCGCTCAAGCGGCCACCTCCCCGGTCAACCTGGCGATTGTGGGCCTGACACACGACCACGCCATGGGATTCCTGCCCCGGCTTCAGGATCAGCGGGACGTGCGGCTGGTGGGAATCGTTGAGACCAACAGCGCCTTGATTGAGCGCTACGCCCGGCGCTTCAAGCTGGCACCCGGACTGTTTTTCCCCAGCCTGGAAATGCTCCTCAAGCAAACCCCTGTCCAGACCGTAGCCACCTTCACCAGCACCTATGACCACCTTCAGGTCGTCGAGAGCTGCGCAACCCACGGTATCGATGTCATGATGGAAAAGCCGTTGGCCGTAAACATGATCCATGCCCGCCGAATGGCCGATGCCGCCCGCCGCGGACACATTCAGGTCATCGTCAATTATGAAACCACCTGGTATCCGGGCAATCAGGCCGCCTATGCGATCGCCCTTGACCAGCATGCCATCGGCGACATCCGAAAAATCGTCGTCCATGACGGGCATTGCGGGCCCAAGGAAATCGGCTGTTCATCCTTTTTTCTCTCATGGCTGACCGACCCGCTGCTCAACGGGGGCGGGGCTTTGAATGATTTCGGCTGTTACGGCGCCGACCTCTCCACCTGGCTGATGCGCGGACAACGTCCCACATCCGTCTTTGCCGTCACCCAGCAACTCAAGCCCGCTCTGTATCCCAAGGTCGAAGACGAAGCGACCCTCATCCTGACTTATCCGGGTGCGCAAACCATCATTCAGGCTTCCTGGAACTGGCCCTTTGACCGGAAAGACCTCGAAATCTACGGACAGACCGGCAGCATCTGCGTCCCCAAACCCGGAGTTCTGCGACTGCGCACCGGCAAGACCCAGCCTGAGATCGAGCAGACCCCTTCCAGCCCGGCCGCACCCTGGAGCGATCCGCTTTCATATTTGGCCGCCGTCGTGCGCCGCCAAATCCAACCTGCGGGACTTTCCTCGTTGGCCGTCAACCTGATCGTCACTGAAATTCTCGATGCCGCCCATGAGTCCGCGCGCCAGGGCCGGCGCATCGACTTGGATCCACTTCCCAAGTGATCTGCCGATTCCACCGCGATACCCGGCCGCCCCCAAATAAAGCCGCGGGGCGGATCGAAAAGGTTTTTCATTTCAACCCCGCAAACTAGAATCCGCGCCGCATGTTTAATCTGGACTCACTCAATCCGCAGCAACGCCAAGCTGCGGAGACCATCCGCGGCCCGGTGCTCATCCTGGCCGGCGCTGGCACGGGCAAAACCCGGGTCCTAACCTTCCGCATTGCCCACATGGTGCAGCGCGGCATCGCTCCGCACCACATTCTGGGCGTCACTTTCACCAACAAAGCCGCCCGCGAGATGCACGAGCGCGTCACAAAACTCCTGCCAAAACATAAAAAATCCGACGGCCCCGCCGCCGAGCACCGCCCCACCCTTTGCACATTCCACTCGCTGTGCGTGCGCATCCTCCGCGAACACATCGAGAAACTCGGATACAAACGCAATTTCGTGATCTACGACACCTCCGACCAGCTCGGGGCGGTCAAAAAAATCCTCTCCGGCATCTCCGCCAAAGGCGAAAAAACCGATCCCGCCGCCGTCCTGGCCATGCTCAGCAAATTCAAAAACGGCGGCACCCATGCCGCCGCATTCGACGACCCATCCATCCGAGCCTTGGCCGAGCATGTCCGCAAACGCTATGAATCAGCCCTGCACGCCTGCAACGCCGTCGACTTCGACGACCTGATCCTGCTGACGCTGCGCCTCTTCAACGAGCATCCTGAGGCGTTGGAAGCCTGCCGCGCCAAATACCGATACGTCATGGTCGACGAGTATCAGGACACCAATAACGCCCAGTTCCAGCTCGTTCACTCACTGACCCGCGAACACCGCAATCTGTGCGTGGTGGGGGATGACGACCAGAGCATCTACGGCTGGCGCGGGGCGGAGATTGCCAACCTGCTGGACATGGAAAAGCATTTTCCCGAGGTCAAGGTGGTCAAGCTGGAGCAAAATTACCGGTCCACCAACACCATCCTCAAAGCCGCCAACACGGTCATCAAAAACAACACCCAGCGCCGTGGCAAACAACTCTGGTCCGACAAGGGCGACGGGGCCAAGATCACCCTCCACACCTTCGAGACGGACGAGGATGAGGCGCGCACAGTGGTGGAGAACATCGAATACGCCCGGCTCGCAAAACGCATGCCTTGGAGCAGCCAGGCCATACTCTTCCGCACCAATATCCAGTCCCGCCCGATTGAGACGGCCTTGCGCCAAGCCGGCGTGCGCTATCACCTCATCGGCGGCCAGAGTTTTTTCGACCGGCGCGAGGTGCGCGATTTCCTGGCCTACCTCAAAACCTTCATCAACCCGCATGATGATGTGAACCTGCTGCGCATCGCCAACACCCCGGCCCGCGGGCTGAGCGACGTCACCATGGAACGACTCCTCAAGGCCAGTCACGAGCGGCAGGGATCGGTTTTCTCCGCCATGAAAAACCCGCTCGTCACCACCACCTTCCAGACCCGGACCCGGGAAAGCATTGAGAGCTTTGTCGACTTTGTCGAACGGATGCGGGCCGAACTGGGCGGCCAGCCAGCCCCGGCACACTTGCCCTCCTGCGACCGCGAAGGCGACGAGGAAGCGTCCCTGCCCTTTAGCGGAGGAATTGACGCTCAACCGGCCTCTTCATCCGCTCCCGCCCGGAGCACCGGCCCCTTCACCCTCCAAACCTGGGCAAACAGATTCCTGGACGAAACCGGGTATTTCGCCGAGTTGCGGCGCATTGAGAAAACCGCCGAAGCCGGCGAAAACCGCGTCCGCAACCTCAAGGACCTCCTCGCCACCATGGAACCGGCGGAGATTCAACCCAATCCGCCCTACGCACGGCTGGAAAAATTTCTGGAGGATGTGACACTGGACAGCGACCGGGAGAATGAAAAGGAGAGCGGCGGCGATGCCGTCACCCTGATCACCATGCACAGTTGCAAAGGGCTGGAATATCCCCACGTCCACATCATCGGCCTGGAGGACGGCCTGCTGCCCCACTCCCGCTCGAAAACAGAGGGGACATTGGATGAGGAGCGGCGGCTCTTTTATGTTGGCATCACCCGGGCCATGCTCACCTTGAACATCAGCCATTGTTCCGGCCGGAAAAAATACGGTCAGTTGATCCCTTGTCATCCGTCGCAATTCCTCAATGAACTGCCGGCCGATCTGGTGGAGCACGCCAGTGAAAAGGCAAAAGAACCGGTCAAGGTCGAGTCCGGTAAGAGCATGTTCGCCGCCATGCGCGACGCTCTCGACTGACCCATCCGGGACCCTGCACATTGCCGCCTGCCATGAGCAGACATCGCCCCCGCTGCAACACGATGGGGTCAAACTGCGCACCAGGGATCATGTTCAGGCAAAACTCTTTGATTCCACCCTGCCGCGACACTTTGCTAAAACCGCATAAAACCGGATGAAATCATCCCCGCCTATTCCGGGTCGGAGCCATAACCGCAGGCCCAAAGCGCTGCAGGGCGGGCTCTTTACGAATGGAAAACTTTCCCGGCCCGACCGCTAGCTCCAGCGCTGTGGATGCGAATCCGCCACTCCGGGCTTAAACTCTTGACTTGCCGCTTTAAACCCAACCCGCCCCCGGTCACAACTGGAACTTCGCAGTGGCAGAAGAGGAAAACAGACCCGCTTCGCCCGGCTCCTTCATTTTATTGTTTGAATCGAGAGTGAAACCCTTTATTTATCATGAAGCGAAAAGGCAATTTAAGCACACGTGAAACTCACAGACCTGCGCGGCATCCTGCAATACATTCCGCAATTCCGGGAGAAAACCTTCATTCTCGCCGTCGACGGCATCATCGTCACCGATGAAAACTTTCCAACGCTGCTGCTGGACGTGGCGGTGCTCCGTTCGCTTAACATTCGGGTGGTTCTGGTGCATGGTGCCGCGGCCCAGATCAAGGCCCTGGCCGAAAAACAAAACATCATACCATCCAATCTGGACGGCACCGGCATTACCGACGCGCCCACCCTGCAGGTCTCGCTGGACGCCGCCAACCGGCTCACCCACGAGATCCTCGAAGGACTCTCCGCCAACGATCTGCGCGCCGCCTGCACCAACGCGGTCATTGCACATCCTCTGGGCATCATTCAGGGGGTCGATCACCTGTTCACCGGCAAAGTGGAGCGGGTCGACACCGAATTGCTTCAGACCCTGCTCAACCAGGGCATCATTCCCATTGTGCCACCGCTGGGGTTTGACGGGGATGGCAAGACGTACCGTGTGAATTCCGACGGGGTGGCGGTGGCCATTGCCACGGCGCTCAAGGCCACCAAGCTCATTTATATCACCGCCCAGGACGGTTTGCGGCACAACAACCAACTCATCCGCCAGATGCTCGTGGCGGAGCTGCAGAAATTGCTGATGCAAAACGCCGCCGCATTCTCACCCGAAACCCTTTCCAAGGCACAACACGCCGTCTCCGCCTGCCAGGCCGGAGTCCAGCGGGTCCACGTCATCAGCGGCCGGGTGGACGAGGGGCTGCTGGCGGAGGTGTTTTCAAACGAGGGCATCGGCACACTGGTTTACGCAAATGAATACCAGCAAATCCGGGCCGCAAAAAAGAAAGACATCCGAGCCATCCAGATGCTCACTAAAAAAGCGGTCGAATCCGAGGAACTGGTCAAGCGAACCCGCCAGATGATAGAGAAAAGCCTGGGCGACTATTTCATTTTTGAGATCGACAAGAACCCCGTTGCCTGTGTGGCTCTCCACCTCTATCCGGAACAGAAAAAAGGCGAGCTGGCCTGCCTCTATGTCAACCCCTCCCACGAAAACCAAGGCATCGGCCGCAAACTCATCCAATTCGTGGAAAACAAGGCCCGCGAGCTAGGCCTCAACGAACTGCTCACCCTCTCCACGCAGACCTTCACTTATTTTCAGTCCAAAGGCGGCTTTGCCGAAGGCAAGCCCGAGGATCTCCCCCCAACCAGGCGCGAGAAATATGAGCAGAGCGGACGCAACTCCAAAGTGCTCGTCAAGAAACTGATCAAAGCCTGACCTCATGAAACGCCACATCGTCACGCCTTTGTGAACGCGCTTCCCGGGGTGGGCGGCTGTGCCGGCCTTAATCCCATGAATCCCTCCCATCAAGCCCCTGAAGCCTGCCTGGCGGCCTGCGCTCGCTTAAACCTCCAGCCCACCGCAACGCTCTTCACCGTGACCATCTCACGCCAGACCGCATCGCTCTTCCAAGACGGTCGCCTCCTCGCGCTCTTCCCCTGCTCCACCTCGCGTTTCGGCATCGGGCAGACATCAGGATCGAATTGCACGCCTCTGGGCTTGCACTGTATTGCTGAAAAAATCGGCGCGGGACAACCGCCGGGAACCGTTTTCAAAGCGCGCGAAATCATCGGACATATCTCGCAGCCCGAATTTGCCGACGCCAAAATCACCACGCGCATCCTCTGGCTGGCCGGGCTCGAACCGGGATTCAACCAGGGCGGCAACGTCGACACTCACGACCGCTACATCTACATCCACGGCACAGCGGATCAGTCATCCATCGGCCAGCCGGCCTCCCACGGATGCATCCACCTCACCGACGCGGATTTGATCCGGCTTTTCGATCAACTCTCTGGCGGGACAATGGTATGGATCGACCGTTAGCAACCCGGGCTCCTGGATGTTTACGCCCGGGCCCGACCTAGAATAAAACACATGTTTGACGCGCCGCAGAAAACTCACGAGACGACATGGCAGGACCGGCTGACAGAGTTGCTGCCGCGCCTGCTCCAACTGCCGCTTTACCGCTCTCGTCTGGAAAACCCCGCGCAGCCCCCTTCGGCCGCGGCGTTCACACAAATCCCCTTCATCACCAAGCGCGAGTTGCGCGAAGGATTTCCGGGAAATTTTCTGGGAACAGAGCGGATCCTCCAAACCCTGCTGGATTCGAAGGAGGTGGAACTGGAACACACTTCGGGCACCTCGGGCGAACGACTCCCCGTCCTGCTGGGACGCGGGTGGTGGGAGATGCAGGAATTGCGGGCAATCCAACTCAACCCCCGCCTGGCTCTGAGTTTCGCCCCCGGTCTGACCCCGCGCCGCGCCGCGCTCACCACCCCCGTCTGCAACGGCACCGCCTGCCATTCCCGCTGGGCCCCCCGCTCCGCCCGCATCGACGGATCCAGCCTCGCCGTCAATCAGGCCCGCATCCCCTTTCTGCTCACAGAGGATGAACTGGCCCGAATGGCTCAGGAGACAGGCGAATGGGCCCCGGATTTCCTGGACCTCGATCCGGTGCATGGCGCCTGGTTTGCCCTGTATTGCGAACGGAACGGCATCCGCTTTCCCTCCCTGAAGTTTGTGTTGTGCAGCTATGAGTTCGAAAGCTTAGTCCACCGGCGCATCTTGCAGCGCGCCTTCGGGGTGCCCGCCTTCAACCTTTACGGATCCACCGAAACGGGCCACCTCCTCATGGAGGACGACCGTGGGGTTATGAAACCCAGCATGGAGACAGCGTTTCTCGAAGTGGTCGAGACCGATCCTTCCGGCATCGGCGAACTTGTGGTGACAACTTTGACCAATCACTTCATGCCCCTGCTGCGTTACCGCATCGGCGACCTGGTCCACCGCTCCCACGGACCCAACGGCCCGCATTACCTCATCCATGGCCGCACGCGCGACGCCATCATCGACAGTCTGGATCGCCGCGTCACGACACGGGAGGTGGACGATTGCTTCCGGGCCGCGCAAGGCATCGCACACTATGAACTGCGCCAATACGCAAACCGGGCGTGCCGCCTGCGCTTCGTTCCTCATGACGGAGGACCCGCCGCCGAAGGCCTGCGCGACCTGACTGGACGCCTGGAAGAGCTCTTGAAGCTGACGATCCAAATCAAAACCGAGGCCGTTTCCGCTCTGGTCCCGGCACCCTCGGGCAAATTCCGGCTCACCGCAGCAGCTTCCCGTCCGGATTGACCGGCCCACACCCCGCGCCGCGGATCCTCACGGGTTTATTTCTCGGGTTACCCATTGACATGGAGTCGGGCATTTGTGTATGAAATGACCGTGCTAGTAAGACTGGGTAATTTCCTTCTGATTGTTGCGTTACTCGCAGCAACAGGTGGACATTGGGTTCTTCTTCAATCCGTCGCGTGGACGAATATGTTCGCCGCCAATCTTCAGCGGGAGAACTCACTTGGCGTTTCTCTTGTGAAAACCTTGGATGGCCATCACCCCTGCAGTCTGTGCAAAAACATTGATGCGGGAAAAAACTCCGAGAGCAAATCCAACCTCCCGCTTGAAATAAAAAAGATTGAATTTGTCAGCCAGCGCGCCACTTATCTCTTCAGCGCCCCATCTCACTTCGACTTATTGCCGCACCTGATGATACGCTTCTCCAGCCTCTCCGAGCAGCCTCCGATCCAGCCTCCCCGCAGTCTTCCCGCCTGATTCTTCCCTTCACTTGCCATTCACCTCGAGTGACTGGCAATTAAACTCATGGCTCATTGTCATGTCCTCATGACATAGGCCAATCCCCCCCAAAGGGCTCCGAATAGACATGATCAACTTGTATTCACTTTGATCGAGTTATCGATAGTCACCGCAACGATTACAGGCAGTTTTACTGTCCTGATGGGCCGTGACCATATGCGGGCACAACACAAAAAATGCCTGTCACAGCGCCATGAATGCCGGCGCATAAAGGCAATTGCCTATCCGCAACTAAAAACGGGAACCAGAGCAAACCCGAACCTTTTTAATCGGCAGGATTAGTTTAACTATGAAACATCCAAATTTCCCCCGGGCGCGTGGGTTCACCCTCATCGAAGTGCTCGTGGTAATCGCCATCATTGGCATTCTGGCAGCCCTGCTACTGCCGGCATTGAGCCGCGCGAAGCAACGAGCCAGAACCATCCAGTGCCTGAACAACCTCCGCCAGATCGGCTTGGCAACGTGGATGTATTCGCATGATTTCAACGACAGGCTTCCCGCGTCGTCGCACATGACTGGCTCTATTTCGTGGGTGGCATCGCTGCCGCCCTATATGAGCTACAGCGTCAAAGCCACCAGCCTCGGTGCGGCGACAAACATCCTGCTTTGTCCGGTGGAGGGTTCCGGCTCGGGGAGGATCTACAGCTACGCGGCAAACGACTTTTTAATGAACTACGTCACTCTCCCCAACAATCCAGTCCCGATCGCCAAACGCACGCAAGTGCCAAGCTCGTCCGAGACGATTTGGATGGCGGAATCCTCCGAGAATTTGCTGAGCGAAGATCATTTTCATTTTGCCGGGGATCCTGCCAGCGGCGAAGGCTACACGCCGAATGCTTTTTATTCTCAAGTCGTTGTTCAACGCCATTCCGGCTCCGCGAACTATCTGTTTCTGGACGGCCATGTGCAAACCCTCAAGTGGGACCGTGTCCAGCCCAAGCTCACCGAAACCGGCGGGCGCTTTGTGAATCATCGCGGCAATCCCTGACCCCTTTTAACCCATGAAACCATCACTTGAACACCGGGCAGCCCTCCTGTGTCTTTCGGGCTGCATTTTCGCAGGCGCCACTGTTCACGCACAGCATGCCCACATTTACGCCGGAGCGCCCGGCCAGAATCCGGGCGACGCGCTTTGGTTCGTGAACGGCTCGATCTTCGACACGAATTCCTACGGCGGCTTCTCCCGATCGCCTGCGTGCATTTATCTGGACAACAATCTTCCCGCCATTTACCCCGGCCTCTATCAGACCGCAACCACGTTTGTCTCGCTACCTGCGACAATCTTCAATGGAGGGCCTGCACCTTATGCCGCGTCGCCGGGCGCTTACCTCGAAATGAGGTTTGTTTCACTGCAAGGCCCGGCCGGCGGCTCATTAAAAGTGTGGGACGAGACTTCGAATCCGCAAAATCCGGATATGATTTTTACGGTTCCGGCCGGAACAAGCAGCGGAACAAACCGCCTCAACTTGAGCGAAGGCGACCCGAGCGATCCCCAATCGGATCCCTACGGCCACATTCACGGTCGGCGAATCACAGTGGACCAGCCCGGACTTTACACGGTCGGCCTGCAACTGGTGGACACTTCCGCCAACGGCCCGAATGGAGGCCCGATTCATGCACCGTCCAACACCAATTATTTTTATTTTCAAGCCGGGCTATGGCTCAGTGATTTTTCGCGCAGTAATGGAACCGTTACGGCGCGGTTTGGTCTGCCAGGCTTCGCCAACTTCGTCTTTGAAGCAAGCACGGACCCGGCCCGCACCAATTGGACGACAGTTCAAACCATTACCGGCACCACGCACAGCGAGCTGCGCTGGGTGACGGACCCCAACGCGACGATGCCCAATCGTTTCTACCGCATCCGGATGGGCACTAACTAAATTTTTTCGGAAAGCCGAAAAAAACAGAAAAAACAGAAAAAACAGAAAAAAATGAAAACAAAAAATGTTGCGAAAACAATCTCCAAAGCTGCCCGAGGATCACTCGCACTGGCGATCGTTCTCACGGCTGGAACCACCACAAATGCGCATGTGAGTTATACTGGGCGCGACTTCGGCTCCTACTCGGGGCTGACGAACGGCACGTTCAGTATCACGAACCAGACCTGCACCGGTAATTACGGCTGGGCCGACGCCGCCGACGGCGTTCCCGGTGACAGCCACAAAGGCCGGGCATTCCGTTTTCATCTGGACAGACAGGCGCTGGTCAGCTTGACGGTGGCAGCGAATCCAGCAGCCACCGGCACTTCCATCGGGGGACTGACACCGGCCTATTCCATCTACTCCGGACTTGCGGCCATCGCTCCCTTTGCTGCCAGTCAGACGGGGCTGGCGACGAGTGCGGACCACGACTTCTGTTCCGCTTCCCTGGTCTGGCGCGCATGGTGGGAGCAGCAGAACATTGGCGGCCAAGGCGATACGAATAATCTGCAGACGGCCGGCTGCTGGAACGCCTTAGGAGACTGGAAGATTGGCGGCGATGGCGATCTGCCCGGCGATTTTTCGCAGTTGAGCAGCTTCACCTATAAAGTCTCCGCTGCGTCTACTGTCAGCGGCGGCAGTGTGACTGGCGGCTTTGCCCTCCCTGCCGGCGACTACACCGTGTTCATCGGCGGGAATGACATCAGCAATAAGACCAACAACACCGCGGCCTCACCTTACGGCATTGCGGCGGCACTATCCGTAACCCCGCCCCCTGCCCTGAGCATCGCGCAAAAAGTGTTCGTAAGCTGGCCATCCGGGACAACAACGAACTGGGTGCTGCAATCCGCTCCGTCCCTGAACGCCGCTAACTGGGCCAACGTGACCAATGCCCCCGTGACTGTGGATGGAACGCCTGGAGTTTTGCTGGACAATCAAGCGAGCCAGCAGTTCTTCCGCTTCAGCTACGCGCAATAAACACCGCACCTAAACGCACAGAAGCAAACCACCTCACCGCGCGTGCCGGCTAAGCAGGATTGAAGCCGGTCACGCGCGGTTCCTCAACCAAAAGCACCTATGAAATCAAGCAGGCAAGGGATTTGGACGATGTTCACCATATGGGTGGGCATTTCAATCCAGCCGTTCACGGCTCATGCCGACATCCATATTTTCGCCGGCGCGCTGGGCACGAATCAGAATGACAAGCTAAACTTCAGCAACGGGGCTGCGTTCGATGCGACGTCGACGGCGTTTGCGTTTCCCCAAATCCTGCGACTGAACGGGCTAAATGCAGGGTATTATCGGGGAGAGATCGGCCAGATCACCTTCTCTTCCTTAGCCGGAACAATTGGCAACGGCGGACCCATTCCCGGCTGCGCAGCGCCGGGCGCACAGCTTGCAGTGCAAGTTGTCAGCGTGAGCGGGCCGGCTGGCGGCAGTTTTCAATTCTGGGAAGGCTCGGGACTAAGCGGTTTTGGCGCGGACGGCAGCGACCTGGGAATGATCACCTTCAACGTGCCTGTGGGCACAACGGACGGAACGAACATTTTTGTGATCAGCGAAAACGGCGGCGCGCCCGGCACCGATCCCTACGGTCACATTCACGGACGCGAATTCACCACGAGCCTTCCTGGGATGTATGTCGTAGGGCTGCGCTTGGTTGACATTTCCAGCAACGGCACGAACGGCGGCCCGATTCATTCGGCATCGGATGTTTTGCCGGTTCGCTTTCAGGCCGGGTTACGAATCGAATCATTTCAGATATTCACCAATCGCGCGACGGTTACATTTCGCAGCCCGACCGCCATCAGTAATATTCTGGAGGCGACCGATTCACTCGTGCCGGCCAGCTGGCAGGCAATCGGCTCAGGCCTGAAAGGCAATAGCAGCCTGCAATCGATTTCAGACACAAACATTTCAAGGCCGGGCCGGGTCTACCGCCTGCGTCAGATCAACAACGGCCCGTAATTT